>Ga0268262_10006624_pt1 | contig 11070 bp, 11 predicted proteins | sample TergutNc150P3_FD_190354 | JGI IMG/M metagenome (GOLD analysis project Ga0268262, IMG submission 190354) | Nasutitermes corniger P3 segment gut microbial community from laboratory colony in Florida, USA - Nc150 P3 (SPAdes) (version 2) | ecosystem: Host-associated > Arthropoda: Insects >...
ATTAGGAGAGGAAGTATGGCAAGATATACCGGCCCTGTTTGCAGAATGTGCCGTGTAGAACAGAAAAAATTGATGCTCAAAGGCAACCGCTGTAAAAGCGACAAATGCCCAATGAATAAAAAAAGACCGGCTCCCGGAAAGGATCCAAAAGCCCGTCCCGGCAAAAGGTCTGACTACGGCGTTCAGTTACGCGAAAAGCAGAAGCTTAAAAGAATTTACGGAATGATGGAAAGCCAGTTCCGGCTTTTCTTTGAACGCGCGCAAAGAATGCCCGGTATTACAGGCGAGAACCTTTTTGTATTGCTGGAAAGACGGCTCGATAACGTTGTTTATCGTCTGCGCTTTGCTTCGTCAAGAAATCAGGCTCGTCAGCTTGTATTGCATGGTCATATACTTGTAAACGGAAAGAAAATAACAATTCCTTCTTATATTGTAAAACCTGAAAATGAAATCAGCGTTGTGGAAGGAAGCAAGAATATGACGGTTATAAAGGACGCGTTAAAGGAATACGGCAAATCGGGCGTAATGCCATGGTTAAGCCTTGACCCTGACGCGATGAAAGGGAAGTTCCTCGCCTCGCCGAGAAGAAGCGATATTACCGATCTTGGCGATATTAAGGAACAAATGATCATAGAATTATACTCTAAATAGGGAGGAGCGCTCATGGCACGTAAAAACCTTATGTCTGGATTTAAACGTCCCAAAAGTTTTACTTTTGAGCATGATGAACTTACTCAAAACTACGGCAAGTTTGTCGCTTCTCCGTTTGAGCCCGGTTTCGGCACAACGGTCGGCAACACTTTACGCAGAGTTCTCCTTTCATCAATTCAAGGGTATGCGATCACTGCGGTAAAAATTGAATCGGTTGACGCCAACGGAACGACACATAACGTTTCCAGCGAATTCGAAACAATTCCGAATATTGTGGAAGATACTCTTGAGGTTATAAACAACCTTAAGCAAATCCGCCTTAAACTGCCGCAGGATACGGAGCAGGACGTTCTGCTTTATGAATGGACAGGCAAACACGAAATAAAGAGCGACGATTTTTCCCGCCCGGGACAGGTAGACGTGCTTTCATCGGGTCATCACATAATGACTTTGATGGAAAACGCCAATATCAGGTTTGAGATTCAAATTGATCTTGGACGCGGTTATGTTCCGTCGGAAGTAAACGAGCGCTATATCGAAGTTATAAATACAATTCCCGTAGACGCGATTTTTTCTCCCGTAAAAAAGGTGAAATTCAATGTTGAAACCACAAGAGTTGGACAGCGCAACGATTACGACAAATTAATTCTGGAAATATGGACGGACGGAACAATCAAGCCGGAAGACGCTCTTGCCGAAGCCGCAAAGATAGCCAAAGATCATTTTTCGGTATTTATTAATTTTGATGAAAACAACATCGGTCTTGACGACGATCTTGACGATGAAAACGATCACATTAGAAAAGTTCTTAATACTCCTGTTGAGGAGCTGGAGCTTTCGGTTCGTTCTTCAAATTGTTTGAAGAACGCTAATATAAAGACGATAGGGGAACTTACTCGCAAAACAGAGGATGACATTGCCAGAACTCGCAACTTCGGCAAGAAATCGTTACAGGAAATCAAGGAGAAACTTAAAGAGTGGAACTTGAGTCTTGGAATAACCGATTTAAATGTCCTTAAAAACGCCCGTATGGAACCCAAGGTAAAGGATACGGAAGATGAAGCATAAAAGAGGATTTAACCCCCTGAACAGAATGGCGTCTCATCGTAAAGCGCTGCATCGCAATATGGTAACGTCTCTTTTCAGGCAGGAGAGGATTAGAACGACAAAAGCGAAGGCGCTTGAAGTGCGAAGAACCGCCGAGAAAATGATTACCCGAGCGAAGGAAGATACGGTTCATAACCGCCGTATTGTTTCAGGCCGCTTGTATAACGAGGGTATTGTTGTAAAACTTTTTACGGTTATCGCTCCCAGAATGAAAGACCGCAACGGCGGATACACCCGTATTATTAAATTGGGCGAGCGCAAAGGCGACGCCGCAGAGCTTGTCATTTTGGAATTGGTTGATTATAAATTGGATACCACCGAGAAAAAGAAAGCGAAGAAAGGCGAAGAAAAAGCCGTTGATACAAAGGCTGAAAAAGAAAGCAAGCCTGCCAAAGAAAGCAAACCTGCCGCAAGCAAAGGTAAGAAGGGGAAATAAATGTCTAAACCACATAGAGGTCAAAGTCTTAGAGAATTATACGCTCACGGCAGAGGCGAATGTCCTATTTGCAAAAGAAAGAACATCAAAGTTCTTTTTGAGATGGAAGCCGGCGGACAGAAATTTAAAATTTGCAAAACTTGCAAAGCCGCTATAAAGAACGGAACGAAGAAACTGCCTGTTGTTGAATCGGCGGCGGCTCCTGTTGAGGAAACAAAGGCGGAAGAGGCAAAAGCGGAAACTGCGGCGGAAACTGCGTCTGCGGAAGCTTAAATTATATTATAAATCTTTATTGCAATTTTCCGAAAAATGCTATAATATTCTCTTGTAGTTAAAATATTTTAATGTTAAGCATAAAGTTGAATTTTTATTTAACATTTAAGGAGAATATTATGACAAAGAAAACAAATTTTTCTGCGATGCCCCTTCACGAAAAGCATAAAACAGGCGTATTAGCAAGAAAAATAATAACCCTCTGCCTTTCCCTAACATTAAGTATTTCAATCGCGGGGACTGTCTTATTAATTAAAAGTGAATCCAAAAATGCCAACAAGTATATGAAGGATATAGCTTTGGATACGTTGCGTTATATTAATCTGGATATTCAATATGCGTTAGTACCCGCCATGGATATAACAAAAAGCGTAGCGGCTATGGTTCCTAGTGTCAGTTCTTACGTCGAAATGAAACGTATTTTTGAAGATATGATGCCTACGGTAGATATTGTTTTTGAAATGTATTACGGAACCGCAGTATCCCGTTTTAACGGCGGTTCTTTTATTGCCGCTACAGACTGGAATCCTTATAGAGACAATCCGCAATGGGATCAGGTTAAACGGCCGTGGTTTATCACAAGTATGCAAAATCCGGATAAAACGATGATTACCGATCCTTATGAAGACGCATCTACCGGCAAGATGTGTGTGTCTATGGTTCATACCGTCAAATCCAAAGGAAGTATTATCGGCGTCGTTGGAACGGATGTTTTTCTTGATGTTCTTACAAAAATAGTTACAGACCGAAAAATTACAAAAGACGGAAATACCTTTATAGTCGATAATGAAGGCTTATTTGTTGTCAATAATGATCCTAAACGTGTTATGCGCGAAGATGATAATTTTTTTCAGAAAGAAGGCAAAGACTTAAAAGGATTAATAAGTAACGATTCTAATATCATGGTTGTTGGGAATACTTATTGGGGTTCCATGCCTGTTTCCGGCATGGACTGGCATATTATAACAACCGGTTCCACAGGTGAATTTTTTACTGATTTTTGGCGGAATGTGTCTACCATTATACTTATAAGCGCCGCGATGGCGTTTATCGCGATTGTTGTTTCATTGCGTTTCAGCAAAATTCTTACACATCCGATTATCAGTCTGATTGACGTGCTAAAATCCGTCTCGGATGGGGATTTATCCAAAAAAGTAACAGTAAAATCAAATGATGATATTGGTAACTTGGTGGATTACTTCAATCATACAATAGAAAACATAAGAAACCTCATAGGAACTATAAAATACAAAATTAACGCTATGACTAATACCGGTTATGAACTTACCCAAAATATGGATAAAACCGCTAAATCTGTAGATCAGATTTCGACGAATTTTGACGGCATGAAAGGTATGATGCACAAACAGGAAAAAAGCGCCGTTGAAGTCTCTAATTCGATGCAGACTATAAAAGACGACATTGAAAAAATGAACAAACTTATAGCAAGTCAGGTTGAAAGTATTAATACGTCGTCTTCCGCGGTTGAGGAAATGACAGCTAACATTAATTCTGTAACTGAAACCCTGATAGCGAACAGTAAAAATGTTAACATGCTGACAGAAGCGTCGGAAAACGGAAAAACGGGTCTTCAATTGGTCGCTTCGGAGATACAGGGAATAGCGAAGGATTCCGAGGGGCTTCTGCAGATAAACGCGTTGATGAACAGCATCGCGAGCCAGACAAATCTGCTTTCTATGAACGCGGCTATTGAAGCGGCGCACGCCGGAGAAGCGGGAAGAGGATTCGCCGTAGTAGCCGATGAAATCCGTAAACTTGCGGAGACGTCGGGAAAGCAGTCAAAGACGACGGCGACAATGCTGAAAAAAATAAAGGCGTCAATAGACAACATAACCAAATCTTCTAATGAAGTATTGGAGCGTTTCGGCGCTATAGACACAAGCGTAAAGACTGTTTCTACGCATGAACAGAATATTTTAAATGCGATGGAAGAGCAGGAAGAGGGCGGAAAGCAAATACTGGAATCTATAGGAACCCTTAAAGAACTGAGCGCGTCGGTAAGAGAAGGCGCGACGGAGATGGTGGAATCGGGCGAGCGGATGGAAAAAGATACCAGTGAATTTATACAAATAAGCAGCGACATTATGGACGGCATGAACGAAATAGTGAACGGAGCCATGAAGGAAATAAAAGAAGCGGTAGTTCTTGTAGACGAAATGAGCGAAGACAACAACAAGAACTTTGAAGATTTAAAAGTAGAATCAAAGAAATTTAAAGTTGATTCAGGCAATGAGAAGAAGAAAATCATAGTAATTGACGACGAGGAAACCGATCTTATTCTGACAAAATCCATGCTGGAAAATGATTATGAAGTTACCACGGTCGAGTCCGGCAATAAAGCTTTGAACTTGTTCTTTGACGGTTATACTCCCGATTTGGTATTGTTGGATTTAGTTATGCCGGGTATGGACGGCTGGAATACATACACCAGAATAAAAGACCTAAGCCATCTGCACAACATTCCAATAGCGATTTACTCTGTTTCGGATAATCCGGAGGACAGGGAACACGCAAAAGAGATAGGAGCGATTGAATTTATACACAAGCCGATTAATAAAAAGGATATGCTGGCTGTGGTTGCGAAACTGATAAAGTAATGTTATTTTACCGTAAAAGGGGCGCTTTTAAAAATTTGCGCATTCAATCTATCCGTTACGCCGTTAAAAAATGCAAAGGAAAGTCCGTCTCCTAAGTTTTTCAGAGCGTGCTGGTTTAGTAATTGTTCATTGTATGAATATAGCGGGTATATTTTTGTATTTGTAAAGGCTCTGTCATAGTGAGTTATTACGGGTATTATTCCGTAATTGGCAATGGAAAGCTCCCCTGTAAATTGTTTTACAAAGGTTAACGCCATAAGCGCGCCGATTATTCTTTCTCTTTCCCTTTGATGAGAAACAAAATTTCCAAGCGAATAGTAGCAAATTGTTTCTTTCCCGTCGGGGCGTTTTATGGTTTCCACTCGCTGTAAAACGTGCGGGTGATGTCCGATGATAAGGTCTACATTTAAATTGGCAAGAAAGGCGGCAAGATCAATTTGCTCTTTATTCGGCTGCAGCATGTATTCGTCGCCCCAATGCATGGAGACTACTAAAAAGTCGCATAACGGGCGCAGAGAAGCCGCTTCTTCTTCTATTTTTTTTCTGCTTATCAAAGAGACAAGGTTTGGATTGTCTTTGGGGAGCGTGTTGCCGTTAAGTCCGTAAGTGTAGGATAAAAATCCAAGAGTTATATTGTTTTTTGTTACAATGCGCGCGCTTGGTCCTTCTTTGCGGGCTCCGATAACCGTAAATTCTTTTATTGTGTTTAAATAATCAAGAGTGGCGTAAAGTCCGTCAGCGCCCTTATCCATGGCGTGATTGTTCGCGAGATTTACGATGTCAAAGCCTGTGTCCGCATGTGTTTTTGCGAGCGATTGCGGAGAATTAAAGGCGGGGTATCCCGAATAGCCGAAACTTTCGCCCGCCATCGGCGTTTCCTGATTTATAAACGCAAGATCGGCGTTTTGAATTATGCTTTTTATCGGAATATAAATCGATGAAAAATCATAAACTCCGTTTTTAAACTGCGAATTAAGCAGCGATTCATGAAATAAATTATCTCCAGCCGCTATAAAATTGATACTGTAATATGTCTGTTTTTTTTCGGTTTTACGATTTGACGCGGATTTGGGTTCGGAACGGCATGAAAAAACAAGTAATACAAACAACAGAATAAGAAATAATTTATTTCTCAAATTATTTTTCAAACCTGCCTCCGATAACTCTATCGTCCCCGCTTAAGTCTTTGAATAATTTTATATCCTTAAATCCTTTTTTTGCAAACAAATTTGCTATCTGTTCCATTTGCCGGGGATCGGCTTCTAACAGCAAATACCCATTTTGTTTTAAATGCTCGGGAGCTTTTTCTATGATATGCGTTATTATATCCAGTCCGGAATTTCCGCCGTCTAACGCAAGGCGCGGTTCATTTTGAACTTCCGAGGATAAGGTTTGTATTTCATCAGATGGAATATACGGCGGATTTGAAACGATCAGCGAAAATTGCGCGGTCAACGGAGCGGGAAGAGCGGAGTATAAATCGCCCTGAAAAAATTCAATGTGACTGCCGATGAGGAGCTTTTCAGCGTTTTGTATCGCTGTTTTTAACGCATTAGATGAAATATCTGTCGCCGTAACTTCGCACATGGATATTTCGTTTTTTAAGGCAATAGCGACAGCCCCGCTTCCTGTGCAGAGATCTAATATGTTGACAATAGAATTACCTTGTAATCTTTTTTTAATAATATCTATTGCTGTTTCTACAAGAGTTTCGGTCTCAGGTCTTGGGACAAGAACAAACGGGTTTACATCAAATTCCAACTCTCTGAATTCTTTTTTACCGATAATATACGCGGTACATTCGCCGTTTGCCCTTCTTTCTATAAGTTTGCAAAATGATTCGCTTTCTTCTTCTGAAAGTTCTTCTGTTTCTCTTGCTATAAGTTTGGCGCGATCGGTTTTTAAAATGTACGCAAGCAATAAACTTGCGTCCAGTCCCGGGGTTTTTATTCCGGCGTATTTTAAGTCTGAGTTTCCCTGCGCCAGAGCTTCACGGATTAACATATCAATACTCCTTTATTCGTTATCTGCGGACGTATCCGACGCGCTGCTTTGCAATAAATCTTCTTTTGCGGAAAGTTTGAGCGCGTCAAAAAGTTCCGACGTTTCTCCCTGCATTATAAGATCAAGTTTGTAAAGCGTAAGATTGATGCGGTGATCCGTTAGGCGATTTTGCGGAAAATTGTAAGTTCTGATCCTTTGAGAACGGTCGCCAGATCCTACCTGGCTCTTTCTTGCCTCGGCTCTCTGGGCGGCGGCTTTCGCTTCTTCCATTTCGTAAATACGAGCCCTAAGTATGCGCATGGCTTTAGCCTTGTTTTTTATTTGGCTTTTCTCGTCCTGACAATGTACCGTTACCCCTGTGGGAATATGCGTAATGCGCACAGCGGAATCCGTAGTGTTTACGCACTGACCGCCCGGACCGCCCGCACGCATTACGTCAATGCGGAGGTCTTCCTGCTTTATGTCAATTTCCGTCTCGTCGGCTTCCGGCAAGACTGCCACGGTTACGGCTGATGTGTGTATTCTCCCCGACGCTTCCGTAGCCGGAACTCTCTGCACCCTGTGAACCCCCGATTCATAACGGAGATTCTCGTATACGTTGTTCCCGCTGATTGAAAAGACAATTTCTTTTGTGCCGCCAAGCTCGGTGTCGTTTGAGTTCATTATCTCCAATTTCCAGCCCTTTGATTCGGCGAAACGGGAGTACATTCGGTAAAGATCGGCGGCAAAAAGCGCCGCTTCCTCGCCGCCTGTTCCCGCCCGTATTTCCATGATGATGTTTTTTTCGTCCATCGGGTCTTTTGGGATAAGCAGAAACTTCAATTTTTCGTTATCGGAATTATATTTATTTTCCAATTCTTTAAGTTCTTCGCGGGCAAGTTCCTTCATTTCCTGATCTTTTTCTTCCTGAATTAGGGCTTTTGTGTCGTTAATTTGTTTTTCCAGCCCTTCTGTACTGTTATGCAATTCCGCTATTTCGCTTAAATAGGAATGTTCCTTCATTACGTCTCGGTATCGGTTCTGATCTTTAACTAAAGAAGGGTCTTGAATAAGAAGGGTTAATTCATCGTATTTTTTCAGCAGGGAAGCCAGCCGTTCATTCATGGTTTAGCTTATCAAAAAAATGTATTTAGGGCAAGTTGACCTGTTTTTATTTTATGGTATAATAAAAATTGAGGGGAAATTGGAAAAATTTGTTCAATTTATTAAGGATTGGTTTCAGAAACTGACTGCGGAACAGAAGCGCAGTCTAGCCGTTGTTTGTACGCTTGTTTTTGCGGGAATTCTGACCTTCTCCGTTATTGCTTCGCTGAAAATAGACGGCGGAGAAAAAAAAGAAGACAAACCTCCTGAATCTGTTATTATCGCCCCAATTCCCTCGGAAGAGCTGTTTTTACCGGATGAACCCGATTATATTCCCGGCGTGTTGTTAAAGAGAGACAGACGATCAAATTGGACGGAAGAAAACGCGATGGAATTTTGGCAAGACCCTTTAAAAAACGGCGAAGAACAATGGCGTGAAAAAATAGAATCTTCTATAGATGATTATTTGGAGCGTGTTCCATGAAAAAATTTAATTTAATTATTATTGCCGTATTATTCTTTTTGTTGATTTCCTGCGCGGGATCGGCAAAAAAGAAAGGCGAGGAAGCCAAAAAGACAAACGAGACTGCAAAACAAACAACTGAATCGGTGAAAAAAACGGAAGAACCCTCTGCCGATAAAAAAAGCGCGGCTGAAAATTCAGCGGTTGACGGTAAGAAAGAAACGCTTAACACGGAAACAGCGCAGGCTGCGACCGATAAAGAAAAACTTGCAGATGAAAAACCTTCTTTGGAGACTGAATCTCCCGCTCAGGAAGTTGCGGCAGTAACGCCGCCTGAGCAAACACAGTCTCCGCCTGTGCAGACGCCGCCGCCCCAGCCGCCTCGGCAAACGCCGCCTGCGCAGACTCAGCCGCAAACACCGTCTGCGCAAGCGCAGCAAACGCCGCCGCCTGCACAACCGCCTGCGGAAGAAAAAAAATCCGCCGCGTCTGATTCCGCTTCTTCCGACAGCGATTCACAAAAAAAAGAACCTTTGCCTCCACCAACAGGCGGTCCTTCCGCTCCCGCCCCGCGAGTTGAGTCTATTGCTCAAATGGGAACAATGCCGAATGATAAAGAAATTGCTTTTTCACGGATTGTACGCGCGACAGTGGGGCAAACAGTAGAGATTCCTTTCCGCGGAAACGGATGGATTTATTTGGGAGAGACCGGTTCAAAGCGCGGAGTAGTTTATGATTCCAGGCGTAATGATTATGACGGACAAACTTTTATTTTTTCTCTGGAAGAACCGGGAACCTATGTTCTGAAATTTTACAGACAGGATTTTATAAGAGATTATATTTTAAACGATCATGTTCAGGTAGTAGTGGATAACGCGCCCATAACCGGAGCGGGTTGGTTTAATCCGCCCTCTGATCGCGGCAAAGTAGTAGCCCAGCCTCGCTGGCCGTCCCCGATTGAAGAGACGCAAATAAGAAATGGTACAAAGCCGCCTTCCGAACCTGTTGTAACTACGGGAACCACAGAGCCGGCAAAAGCGGCGACCCCCGCTTCAAGCTCTGCAAATTCCGCACCGCAACAAAGACCGACAACGGAAACAAACGCTCCGCCAAGGACTACTCCCGCGCCGTCGGCAAATATTCAAGATAAAACTCCCGCGCCGTCAGCGAATGTAGTTTCTTCTGTTCCTCCTTCTTCCGCCGTTCCAGCGGCGCAGATACCTCCTGTAAAAGCAATAGAGCCGAGTGAAAGAGAAAGTGCCTCTTCTGCGGAAAAAAAGGAAATATTATCGCCGGAAGCGGTTGCGCAAAAAGCTAAAGAAAATTTTGACGGAGGGAAAATCCCTGAGGCAATAGCGTTACTTGATCAATTCATGATGGATTATCCCGGCGGAAGCGATGAAGTTTACTGGCTTTTGGGGCAGTATTACGAAGCCAACAGCCCAAGCAGGAATATACTTCTTTCGCTGGATTACTATCGCCGCCTTGTAAACGAGTATCCGCAGAGCAAACGCTTTGACGACGCAAGACGAAGAATAGCGTATTTAGAAAGATACTATATTAATATTCAATAGTAAAAGATTTTTTTATAATTGCTTGACAACTCTCTGTATATGTGTGAAAATTAATTTATAGGGGGTTAATATGAAAAAATGGGGATTTATACTTTTTATTGTTACTTTATTTTTAGGCTGTACCTCGCCAAAAGAAGTTTCTGACGCGTACATTTTAAGCGTATATAATAATCAAGACCAATTATTTGAGGAAGACGGAATGCCGTTTGGCATAAAAGTTTTAGGCGTAGCAGAGGATAGGTTAACATATTTATTTTCATTGGAAGTAAAAGCGGAAGAGGTAAGAACTACTTCCGGATTGCAAGTAAGAAGAACCGCCAGAAAAGATAATATGGAATTGACTTTCAGCGAAGGAAAATGCAACAGAGTAATTTTCACTTTACCCAAAACCCAAAAAATCTTGGAAAAAGCCGCCGCATATTCTGAAAAATACAAAAAGAAAAAAGAAGAAGGTGAAAATTACGTCTATTATTATATCGGCAGAAAAAAGAATTTAGAACTGGGAATAGTTTTTGGAACCAGTACAATTCAATTTGGTTTGATTGATTTGTCTTTGTAAACTTTAAATCCGCAATCTCTCCACATGGTGATACGCGGCGGAGCGGAGTTCTTTTACATTTAAATCCGTAAGATAGTCGTCAAAAGTCATCATGCGGTCGATGTAGCTTTCAGGACTTTCTCCCTGCGGAAGGATTTCGATAATTCGGTTTGCTATTGAATTGATAAATTCGTGGTCGTGAGAATTAAAAAGTATAACGCCGGGGAAAGCTGTAAGCCCCTCGTTTAGAGCGGTTATCGCTTCAAGGTCAAGGTGATTGGTCGGCTCGTCAAGAATTAGGACGTTTGCGCCGGATAGCATCA
>Ga0268262_10006625_pt1 | contig 11069 bp, 6 predicted proteins | sample TergutNc150P3_FD_190354 | JGI IMG/M metagenome (GOLD analysis project Ga0268262, IMG submission 190354) | Nasutitermes corniger P3 segment gut microbial community from laboratory colony in Florida, USA - Nc150 P3 (SPAdes) (version 2) | ecosystem: Host-associated > Arthropoda: Insects > Digestive...
GTCCTTTGAATGTATTTTAACATCCGGCGGCGCTTGCCGACCAGAATTAAAAGCCCTCTTTGACCTGATTTGTCCTTTTTAAACTGCTTGCAGTGTTCTGTAAGCTGGTTGATTCGTTCAGTAAGCAAAGCAATCTGAACTTCTGTAGCGCCTGTATCTTTCTCGTTTTTGCCGAATTTGGTTACGATTGAAGCCGCGCTTTCTTTGGTTAATGCCATATATTTCTCCTGTTTTAACCCTTATTATTCCGGTAAATAGTGGCATAAAACATAGAAAATGTCAATATACGCAAAAGGGCGGATCTTGCGGAATAATTACCTGTTTTTACCGTGTTTTTCCATTTTTTAAGTTTTTCCGGAGTAGAAAATTATTAAAAAATATGATATTTTATTATAAAATAGTTTAAGAGGGGAAAAAATTGATAACTAATCCTGTCAAGTTAATAAAAACATTCGTTAACAAGACATTCCTTGTTTTTTCCTGCATACTTTTCCTGATTATCGCCTTATCCGCCATTGCGGCGTATACAATTTCCGCCCATCAAATAAACCTTTCTTTTATTAAACAACAGCTTTCCATATCGTCCGAAACAATGCGTCTGCGTTTGACAACATCGGTAAACAGCGAGCTTGCCCTTGTATTGAAAATGGCTGATACGCCGATAATCCGGCAGTATTTCATGAACCCTCATGATCCGATTATTAAATCTCTGGCGGATACCGAATTGGAACTCTATAAAGAACATTTTGAAAATAAGGTTGTATTTTGGGTCAGCGATGTGGATAAGGTATTTTATACAACGGGAAGCGCTCCTTATATCATCAATCCCGATGATCCGGCGTCTTATTGGTACAATTTAACTCTGTACGAAACTGAAAAATTTAATTTTAACATTAATTATAATCCCGATTTGGATCAGATCAATCTTTGGGTCAATGTTCCGGTATTTGCCGAAGCGCATGACAACAGTCATCCCATAGGGATGCTCGGCATAGGTATAAATCTTACCGACTTCTCAAATTTTGTAGCTTCCAGTTATAGGGAATTCGATGAAAATATCACGCCGTACATGTTCAATAAATATAATGAAATTACCTCGGCGGCGGATTATAATCTGGTTGAAAATAAAGTCCATCTTGAAGAACTGCTCGGCGAAACAGGAAAAGAATTGATCAGAGCAGCGCGCGGGCTTTCCGCAGGAGAAAGCCGGAGTTTTATCTACAATAAAAAAATATATCTTGTAAACTCCATCCCTTCTATGGAATGGTATCTCGCGGTGAGTTATCCCCTGCCGGGCTTCCTTGCCCTGAACAAGGCGATGAATACCGTATTTTTCAGCATGCTGTTCCTTATCTTTTTAATGTTTATCGTTATTAATTTTCACGTCGCTCACACCGAGAACGAAATGGCAAAACAGAACCTGCAGCTGCTTGAGGCGCACCGAAAAGCGGAATTCGCTTCTCAGGCAAAAAGCGATTTTCTTGCCAAGATGAGCCACGAAATCCGCACCCCCATGAACGCCATTACAGGCATGGCGGAACTTTTGCTTAGGAGCTCAATCTCAGGCGATGCGCGCGGGCACGCGCAGGACATAAAACAGGCGGGGAATAATCTTGTATCAATAATAAACGATATTCTGGACTTTTCAAAAATTGAAGCCGGCAAAATGGAAATCATACCTGTTAGATACATGCTTCCATCTTTAATCAATGATACGGTCAACATAATCCGCACGCGGATTATGGAAAAGCCGATACGTTTTTTTACAAACATCGACGGAAATATTCCCAACAATCTTGTCGGAGACGAATTGCGTCTGCGCCAGATTCTTATCAACCTTTTGTCCAACGCGGTAAAATATTCAGAGAAAGGTTATATAGGTTTAACCATTACTGCGGATAAATGGGAAGGCGGACAGGTTTGGCTTAAGATAGTCGTAGCCGATACCGGAAAAGGAATAAAACAGGAAGATCAGGCAAGACTCTTTGATGAGTTTGTCAAAGTGGACACAAAGAAAAATCAGGGTATTGAGGGAACGGGTCTTGGATTAGCAATTACCAAACGTCTCTGTCTGGCTATGTGCGGAGATATAGGCATGAAGAGCGAATACGGCAAGGGGAGCGTATTCACGGCGTTTATACCGCAGGGCATTGGTTCGCCTGAGCCTTTTGCCGCTGTAGAAGAACCGGAGAAAAAGAAGGTGCTGGTTTATGAAGGCAGACTCAACTACGCCAAATCGGTATGCTGGACACTGGAAAATATGAGAGTTCCCCATACTATGGTAACAACCCCCGATGATTTTGCCGCCGCTCTGTACAGGGAAGAATGGTTTTATATATTTTCCAGTTACGGTCTTTATGATGAGATCAAACCGCTTATGGAAAGGGACAATTCATCTTTCAGCGGAGGCAAAAAACCGTCTCTGGCTCTGATGATAGAATGGGGAACCGAAGCCTACATACCGGGCGTGCGTTTTGTGTCCATACCTGTGCAGTCCATGTCTATTGCCAATACGCTCAACGGCAAGGCGGACAGTAAAGGTTATGTCAAAGATTCCGGCATAATCCGATTCATCTATCCCCGCGCGCGGATTCTTGTGGTAGACGACATTGCGACTAATCTAAAAGTAGTTGAGGGTCTTCTTGCTCCCTACGGGGCGACGGTGGACACCTGTCTTAACGGTTTACAATCCATAGAAATGATAAAACGCTCAGTTTTAGAAAAGCGCGATTACGACATTGTATTCATGGATCACATGATGCCGGAAATGGACGGAATAGAAGCAACCGCCGCTATCCGGGCATGGGAAAAAGAACAAAACGCGAGTTTCACCGAAGGCGAAACTCGAAGCAATAATAGGAATTTGCGTAAGCAAATTCCTATTATTGCATTAACCGCTAACGCGGTTGTGGGAATGCGTGAAATGTTTATCGAAAACGGCTTCAATGATTTTATCTCTAAACCAATAGATGTTTCCAAATTAGATGAAATGCTTGACCGCTGGATACCTAAGGATAAGAAAGAAAAAAATTCCGTTCAACCAACTAGACAAGCTCAGGGGGCGGACGGGAACGCGCCTGAGACTGAGGAAGAAAACACATTATATTTCATTCACGGCGTTGATACGGTAAAAGGCATCGCCATGACCGGCGGAACTATGGAGGCATATAAGCAGGTATTAAAAATATTCTGCAAAGACGTGGAAGACAGGCTGCCGCTGCTTCATACTATTCCGGTAACGGAGACTCTGCCTGAATTCGCAACCCAGTTTCATGCCCTAAAAAGCGCGTCTGGGAGTCTGGGAGCGTCAGAAATTTCCGCACAAGCCGCAAAGCTTGAAGCCGCAAGCAAAAACGCGGATATAATATTTATCTACGAACATTTGCTTGTCTTTGTACATGATATTATAGAATTAGTATATGATATAAAAGAAGCTCTTGGATACAACGAGCCTGAAAATAACTCTGATTCTTCATCCTCCGCCGATCATTCCCCATTGTTTGAAGAACTTGCCGAGGCTTTAAAGAAAAAGAATCCAGCGGATATTGACCGCATTATCGCCGCGCTAGGCAAAGAGCCGCTGGACTCAAAAACCAAAACAGCGTTGGAGAAAATTTCCGATGAAGTCCTTATGACCGAATTTGACAACGCTTTAAAAATCATCAACAGCCTAATTCCGGCGCAAAAGTAGAAAAGGAGAAACACAATGCCAAAATATAAAAAACTTGTAAAAACAATATGTTTTCTCTTTTTGGCTGTTATTATATTTGCCGCCAATGCCTGCGCCCAAAAACCGGCGGGGCAGAAATATATAACCATAGGCGCGCTTTTACCGCTTACAGGCGAAGATTCTGACGAAGGTTTTCGCGCGCTTAACGGGATGTACATTGCCAAAAAAGAGATCAATGAAAACGGCGGCATAATGGGGAAAAAGCTGGATGTTATTGTATTAAACGACCGCGGAGATGAGGAATATGTCGTCCAACAGTACAGCAAATTAAAAGAAAAAGGCGTCGCCGCAATTATCGGCTCAAGCTACAGCGGCGTAACAATCGCGCTTGCCAAAGCGGCGGAAAAAGACGGCATACCTGTTATCTCGCCTACCGCCTCAAACCCAGACGTGACAAAGGGCAGAAAAAATGTTTTTAGGGCGATTTTTATTGACGACTACCAAGCTCAGGTAATGGCGTACTTTGCGCGTAATTCGCTTAAAGCAAAAACAGCGGTTGTTTTTATGAACAAAAATAACGACGGTTTTATTCATCTGGTTGAAGTTTTTGCGGAAGCATTCAAGAATCGCGGCGGAAACATTATGGCGGTAGAGTCATATTCAACATGGAACGATTTTGCGGGTATTTTGCGAAAATACGCGAATAATCCTCCCGACATTATTTTTTGCCCCGAAGATTATGTTCCCGCCGCAAAACTTGTCAATACCGCTTATGAGGCGGGGCTTGTTAATACTCCGATATTGGGGTCGGACGCGTGGGACGGACTTTTGACGTACATATACAATCCTGACACAATGAAAAATGTTTATTATTCGGCTCCTTTTTCATTTGACGATCAGGATGCGAATGTGGTGAAGTTTGTCAGAGACTATTTTGACTGTTTCTCTCAAATGCCGCTGTCAGGTTCGGCGACCGCTTACACCTGCGTTTACATTTTATCGGAAGCGATAAAAAAGGCGGGAGGCACTGATAAGGACGCCTTCGTTTCCGCCATTAAGGAAAATGAAATTGATTCAATAACAGGACATATACGGTTTGACGAAAACAACAATCCTCACACCAATGTGTATATTATTCATTTAAAAGGCGGAGAATATTCCACCTATGAAAAATTAAGACTATAGCGGAGAGATCAATGTTAAGAAAATTCCGAATTGGAACGCGATTATTACTGTCATTCTCCGTTGTAGTCTTTTTTACCTTGATTGTAGGATTGACAGGTTTCGTAAGTCTTACCTCTATTGGAAATTCAGCGGTTAAGACGATACACAATGTTACTATACTAAACGATATTTACGACAGCAATACTTTTGTTGATTACGGTATATTTAATATGCTGTACATAAGCGACAGTACGCTTACCGACTATGTATTACAGACAACAAAAGAACACGCGGATCATTTGTTGACGCGGTTAAAAGAGTATATCGCGATTCAGGATCATTTCAGCAATGTCTTTTCGCCGGGTGAAATGCAGGACATGGCAAACTTACTGGAAATATACACAGACGCCTATACTCCTTTGGCTAATGAGATTTTTGATCTGGTGGAGCAAGGACACGGAGAAGAAGCGCTTTCTGTGTATATAAACCGGCTTACTCCCATTTTTAATACATTTACTTACTATCTAAACGTCGGCTTTTTAAAAAATCTGGAAACCTCTGATGCCAAAATGAAAGAGAATAATGACAAGGCTGCATTTAACGTATCCTTAATGCTGACGCTGGTTGTAATGTCGTTGATTGTATCCGTTCTGCTGGCGCTTGCCGTTACAAAGTCTATCGCCGTCCCGCTTGCGGAACTTGGGTCGGCGGCGGAGGAATTAGCAAGCGGAAAATTGGACGTTCAATTTGAAGACTCCAGAAGCGATGATGAAATCACCCGGCTTTCGCTCAGATTGCAGGAAACATTGTACCTTCTGAATCAGATTCAGCAATTAAAATTGGAAGCGGTAGAAGCTCAGGCGGAAAAAGAAAAAGCGGAAGCCGCTTCAAAATCCAAAGATGAATTTCTTGCCAAGATGAGCCATGAAATACGCACGCCCATGAACGCCATCATCGGTATGGCGGAACTCGCGTTACGCGAAGAAAGACGCGAAGCGGCGCAGGAGCATATACTTACGATTAAACAAGCGGGCGCGAATCTTTTGTCCATTATCAACGACATTCTGGACTTCTCAAAAATTGAAAGCGGCAAACTGGAAATTGTTCCAATCAATTATCAGCTTTCATCTTTAATCAATGACACGATAAACATTATCCGCATGAGGCTTATGGAAAAACCGATACGTTTCTTTACCAACATCGACGGGAATATTCCCAACTGTCTTATCGGAGACGAAGTGCGTATGCGCCAAATTTTCCTTAACCTTCTTACCAACGCGGTAAAATATTCGGAAAAAGGTCATATCGGTTTAACCATTACCGCAGACAAACGCGACGATAAACAGGTCTGGCTGAGGATAGCGGTAGCCGATACCGGAAAAGGGATAAAGCAGGAGGATCAGGCAAAACTTTTCAGAGAGTTCGCCCAGATAGACACAAAGAAAAATCAGGGCATTGAGGGAACAGGGTTAGGTCTTGTAATTACCAAACGTCTCTGCGTCGCTATGGGCGGCGATATAAGCATGGAAAGCGAATACGACAAAGGAAGCGTATTCACGGCGGTTATTCCGCAAGGCATTGAGTCAGAAGAACCCTTTGCCTCGATAGAAAACCCTGAGAAAAAGAAAATACTTGTTTATGAAGGCAGATCCATTTACGCCGGAGCGGTATGCTGGACTCTGAAAAATATGAATGTTCCCCATACTTTGGTAACGAATCAGGACGATTTTGCCGCCGCGCTGTACCGCGAAGAATGGTTTTATGTGTTTTCCAGCTACGGTCTTTATGAAAAAATCAAACCTGTTATGGGTCAAAACGATGCGGCTTTTTACAATGGGAAGAAGCCTCCTATGGCGCTGATGATAGAATGGGGAACGGAAGCTTACATACCCGGCGTGCGATTTGTGTCCATACCAGTGCAGTCTCTTTCGATTGCCAACGTTCTTAACGGTAAAGCGGACAGCAAAGATTATATCAAAAGTTCCAACGTAATCCGTTTCAACTTCCCCCGCGCGCGGCTTCTGGTAGTAGACGACATTGCGACTAACCTTAAAGTAGTCGAGGGGCTTCTTTCGCCTTACAAAACGACAGTTGATACCTGCATGAACGGTTTACAGGCAATAGAACTGGTAAAACGCTCGATTTCGGAAAAACGCGAGTACGACATTGTATTCATGGATCACATGATGCCGGGAATGGACGGAATAGAAGCGACAGCCGCTATCCGCGCGTGGGAAAAAGAGCAGCAGGAAAAAGGCATCCTGAGTAAACAAGTTCCAATAATCGCCCTGACAGCTAACGCCGTTGTGGGCATGAGGGAAATGTTTATAGAAAACAGCTTTAATGATTTTATTTCCAAGCCTATAGATGTTTCCAAGTTAGATGAGATTCTTAACCACTGGATACCGGAAGAAAAAAAGGAACAGAGTTCTCAAGAGCACCAAGAAGTTCATTCCCATTTGTCCCATGAGTCTGTCGAAGGGGTCGACAGCGCGTTATATTCCATACCCGGCATTGACACTTTAAAGGGCATCCCAATGACCGGCGGAACTTTAACCTCTTTTAAGCAAGTATTGTCCGTGTTCTGCAAAGACGCGCAGGAAAGACTGCCGTTACTGCAAAAAACGCCGGAAGCGGACGACCTGCCCTCCTTTGTAACCAATGTACACGCCCTAAAAAGCGCGTTGGCAAGTCTTGGGGCGAAAGATATTTCCGAGATTGCCGCGGAACTTGAAGCCGCCGGCAAAGCGACGGACATGACTTTTATCCGCGAACATCTGCCCGTCTTCGCGCAGCAGCTTGCGGAACTGGTAATCAATATTGATAAAGCTCTTGAACAAAAGGAACCGGAAAACACATCCGCTCCATCATCGCGCGCCGATCTTTTCCCATTATTTAAAGAACTTGCCTCAGCATTAAAATCGCAAAATGCCGCCGACATAGACCGTATTTTGGAAGAACTGAATCAAAAAACTCTTGACTCTAAAACCAAAGCGGCGCTGGAAAAAATTTCCGACGACATACTTATGACTGAATTTGACAGCGCCGTTAAAACCATTGAAGAATTATTAAACGTATAATGGGGGGGGGAAGAAATGGAGAACGAAAAGAAACTTGTTATTTTAGTAGACGACAATCCGGCGAATCTGCGGATTGGAAAAAACGTACTGGCGGAAAAATATACTGTAGCCACTTGTCCTTCGGCGGAAAAAATGTTCAGTCTTTTGGAAAACAACAATCCCGCCGTTATCCTGCTTGACGTAGATATGCCGGAAATGAACGGCTACGACGCGATAAAAATTCTTAAATCCAAACCGGAAACAAAAGATATTCCGGTAATTTTTTTAACCGCCCGCACTGAATCGGACGATGAACTTACAGGGCTTTCACTTGGGGCTATCGATTATATTACAAAGCCGTTTCAGCCGCCCCTGCTTCTAAAACGCATAGAAGTACACATACTGGTAGAAGATCAGCGGAAAGAACTTAAATACTTCAACGAGAATCTGCAAAAAATGGTAGAAGAAAAAACGCAAAGCGTAATAGAACTGCAGAACGCCCTTTTAAAAACAATGGCGGAATTGGTTGAATGCAGGGACGACATAACAGGCGGACACATAGAGCGTACGCAGAGGGGAATAAAAATCCTATTAGATGAAATTGAAAAGAGCGACCTTTACACTGAAGAAACAAAAGGCTGGGATGTGAATCTTCTGCTTCAATCATGTCAGCTTCATGACGTAGGCAAAATATCAATCAGCGACAGCATACTTAAAAAACCGGGAAAACTTACAGAAGAAGAATCCAATGAAATGAAAAAACACGCAAGTTTCGGCGAACAAATAATTGAAAAGATTGAAAAACTTGCAAAGGAAAGCGATTTTTTGGATTACGCGAAAATTTTCGCCGCCAGCCACCACGAAAGATGGGACGGTTCCGGTTACCCGCGCGGACTGAAAGGGAACAAAATCCCCCTGCTTGGTCGCATCATGGCGATAGCCGACGTATACGACGCGCTTGTTTCGGAACGTCCTTACAAAGAAGCGTTCAGTCACGATGAAGCGGTGCGGATTATCACCGAAGGGAGCGGCTCTCAGTTTGATCCTTCGCTGGTTGAGGTGTTCAGCCGCACGGCGGGGCAATTTAAGAGTTAATTACAAATAATTTACCACGAACCACACGAACCTAGAAAGCGGTGAGATTTACTACAAATATGCGTTTAGTAGAAAAAGAGGGGGAATAGGGGATTTTACCTATGTTTTTGTTATATTAAACGACCGTTTTTTATATACGGTTTCTTAATAGTACAGGCAACGCCTGCATATTGAAATATTATCATAAATTTTAGGGTTTGTGAAGCAAAAAATCAATGAAAATACAAAAAATCAAGAAATACTTTCCGCAAGTTAACACAGTTTTTAACCTAAAAAATTGTATATAAAAAACGGTCGTTTTTTATATACACAAAATTAGGGGAAAACTATGATAAAGAAAAGTTTGTTACTTGGACTGATGGTAGTGGTACTGGCATTCGGAATGACTGTTGTTGGGTGTGAGGATGACTCATCTGGTGACGATAACGACGGTGGTGTCGTTGTTGATGTCGGTGAAGGCTGGACAAATGTTACAAGTTTCGCTCAATTAGACGGAAGATGGACAGGATCAGAAAGTAAAACTGATACTCAAAAAGGCATAACTATTGAACAAACAGTAAATATGACATTTACTTTTAAAGCAAGTGAGAAAAAAGTGACAATAGATACTATTTTGTGGGTTAGCTATTCCTGCAGCGCTAGCGATTGGGACGCTTTAAAACAAAATGCTCCAAAAACAGGAAAACAAGAAGATGGCTCTTCCATTTTTAGCGTTATACCTTTTGAGGACACACATACAATATTCGTGACATATAATGTAGAAACAAAAACAGAGACATTAAAAGATGAAGATATTGCTGATATGTTATCTTCAGGTATGCAGATAAACAAAAATGGTACAAAAGTAAAAGTACCTGCCGATCAGATCAGTGATTCTGAAATAATACTTTATAAAAGTATAATTTAAGAACGTAAAAGATGTATGCCCAATAATGTTACACAGGCAAGGCTGGAGTTTTGCCAAACACAAGGCATTATAAAAAAGCATATGGTCATGCCAAAGGAAAAAATTACAACAAAGACTGTAGTTTTCCCTTTGGCAAAACTCCTAAGCAATTCGGCTACGCCGAATTGCAATCTTTAGGCATACATCTTGCCATAAATTATAAAAATTCCCAAAAAAAACAGTTGTCAAACAATGAAAAAAGAGCTATTATATAAGTAGTAAATATAAGTGATCCTGACACCGAGACTAGTAGTGTTTTATACGCTGTTACTCAAGGTAAAAGGCGCTGTGTCTCATATCATGGGAATAGTGCGCCTTTTCGGGCGCATTTTTTTTGCATGGAGGTGAGATATGGAAAATAGAGCCGCAATAATAGCGATTGTTGTGGAAAACACGGACAGCGTTGAAAAACTTAACGGAATACTGCATGAATACATGCAGTACATAATAGGGCGAATGGGCATTCCCTATCACAAAAAAAATATATACATCATCAGCGTCGCCGTTGACGCGCCGCATGATACAATCAGCGCGCTTGCGGGAAAAATCGGCAGGCTTGACGGAGTAAACGTACAAACAGCGTATTCAAAATAAAGGAGGGTATTATGTATAATGCCGCTTCGATGAACGCTAATGAATTTATTTGCCACGAAGAAATCATGGCTGCCATTGACTGGGTAGAAGAAAACAAACACAACGAGAATTTAATTCGTCAGTTAATGCAAAAAGCTTCAGAAAAAAAGGGGTTAAACCACCGCGAGGCGGCTCTTGTTTTGGAAGCGGGCGATAAGGACGAAATTTTCCATCTCGCGAGGCGGATAAAAGAAACTTTTTACGGAAACAGGATTGTCCTTTTTGCGCCGTTGTATCTTTCCAACTATTGCGTAAACGGCTGTTTGTACTGTCCCTATCATTCGCAAAACAAAACAATGACGCGAAAAAAACTTTCGCAGGACGAAATCCGCAGGGAAGCAATCGCGTTACAGGATATGGGACATAAGCGCCTTGCGATAGAAGCGGGCGAAGATCCGGTTAATAACCCAATTGAATATATCGTAGAGTCAATGAAAACGATATACAGCATAAAACATAAAAACGGCGCGATACGCCGCTTGAATGTAAATATTGCCGCCAC
>Ga0268262_10006626_pt1 | contig 11067 bp, 6 predicted proteins | sample TergutNc150P3_FD_190354 | JGI IMG/M metagenome (GOLD analysis project Ga0268262, IMG submission 190354) | Nasutitermes corniger P3 segment gut microbial community from laboratory colony in Florida, USA - Nc150 P3 (SPAdes) (version 2) | ecosystem: Host-associated > Arthropoda: Insects > Digestive...
CCGTGAACCAGCGTGTTTTGACCAGCGCAGTTAATGATAAAGCCGCCGTTGTTTTTCGCTCGGCGGCGCTTTTTGCCATTTTGTACCAGCTTCGGCTTGCTGCCGGGGATCTGGCGGATACGGCGGTTTTTTCGGTGACGCTGGCTGCCGCTTTGGGGACGGCGGTTTTTCTGGTCCGCCTGAACATGGGCGGCAAAAAAATGAATTCCTTTGCGGCGCTCGTTACCCTCGGCCTGTGTCCGTGGATTGTCAGGACTTTTATCGCCATACCCCGATGGTTAATTCCCGGCGGGGATTTTGCGCTGGTGGTCAACCTCGATTCCCTTTTGCTGAACTTTGACCGGAACAATTTTGTTTCCCTGCTGCCGTTTTACTGGGCCGCCGCGACAACATGGTTTTCGATTCGTTCGCGTGTGTTTCTGCGGGCTGCGGTCATTGCCGATGCTGTTATTTTTATAGCGGTTTTTAGTTTTGCCCATGTTTCTGATTTGACGGCATACCGCTGGCCCATTGTAATGATTGTTTTGCTTGCCGGTATTGTTTTTGCGCAGGCCCTGGCTCTGCTGTTTTCTCTGCCGCCGGAAATTAAACTGCGGAGAAGGGAAAAGATTGCCGCGATAGCCGCGCTGCTGTTGCTGGTTTTTTTCGGCGGACTGATTTTTCTGAAACCAGCGCAGGAGCGGGCTGTCCAAAAAGGCGGCGGCCTGCTGGAACCCAAACTTTTCAGTTTTGATTTTTCACAGTTTCTCAGACTCGATACGGAAATCAGCATGAGCGACGATCTGGTCCTCATTGTCAAAAAAGACCCTGCTGACAATCATATCCTGATGCGCCGTTCGGTGCTGTCGGGTTACAGCAAAAAACAGGGATTTTACCGCATTGAAGAAATGGATGAGAAAACACATCCGCAGCGTCTGCCTGCGCATCCTACGACCCTGTTTCCGGCGGAATTTAAATCATCGCAGCGGGTTTATCAGGAATATTTTCTGGTGAATTTTGACGCAAACGCGTTTATCGGCATGAAAGAACCGGCGGAAATTACTCCCTACGAAAGCTGGGACTCCTCTTCTTTTAAGTCCGCCTATTCGGTGGAAAGTTTGACCGGCGATATGGAGTTCAATAATGAAACAGGCGGCGTTTTTTGGCCTGAACCGCAGGAGCTTGGGTTAGGTGAAAAAGAATTTACGGTATATACGGCCTACGGCGATGATGAACGGATTCGATCTCTGGCGGAAGAAATAACCCAGGGTCTTGACAGTTACGATGACAAGATAACTATGATTCATGATTGGCTGAAATACGGTGAATTCCGGTACAGCCTTAAACCGGGCATTGCGCCGGACGGGGATCAGCTTGCGTGGTTTCTCTTTAACTCCAAAAAGGGTTACTGTTCCTATTATACGTTTGCCATGACCCTGCTGCTCCGTTCTTTGGGAATTCCGGCGCGGGTAGCAGCGGGTTTCTTCATTGATCCTGAGACTGTCGCCTTTGACTATTATCCGGTACGTTCTGATATGGCCCATGCCTGGGTTGAAGTGCCTTTTCCCGGCTGCGGCTGGATAGAATTTGACCCTACCTCGGAAAATTTGGCGGAAGGCGAGGAATTCCGTTTTTCCGCCGGTGTAGACCCCAATCTGTTTGAGCGGCTGATGCGCGAGATTCTGGAAAACCGTTCGCAGATGAAAGTAAAAATGGGTCAGGACAGTAAAGGCGCATTAACGGACACCTATTCAATGGCGCATTTAGCCGCCGTATTGGTGAAAAAATTATTACTTCCGTTATTACTATTATCATTAATACTAATTTTTGTGTTAATCCGGTGCGGTTATTTGTTTTTGTCTGTTATGTGCCATGATATGCGCAGAAAAGCGGTTTATCTGTGGAAACATACGCGCCGCCGGCTGCGGCTTGCGGGACTTGGCTGTCCGTCATCGCTGTCCGAATCCGAATGGGCGCTTCATAGTAATACGCTGGTTAACGGAACTTATCCAATGTATATCGGGGCTGCCGCCGCCCGCTTTGCGCCGGAATATCAGAATGAAGATTTTATTTCGCTGCACAATGCCTATCGTTTTTTTTCCGATTCTTACCGTAAAACCATTTCCCCGTGGCGGCGCTTTATCGCGTGGATTATTCCGCCCATTGCCTTTATTCAGAGACTTCCCTCCGGATTAATGATGCTGCTGTTACTGGCGTTTCTGGCGGCAGGCATGGATACCGGAGCGCAGGATATTGAACCAGACTCTGATGAATACGGTCTTGATGCAAACGAATTGTTCCGCAAAGCCCTTGAAGCGGAATATTCCGAGTATTGGGAACGGGCCATTGAGCTTTTCAAGGAAGGCGGCGCCAGATACCCTGATGATCTCCGATTTCCCCGCGCTTTGGGTCACCTCTATTACAGCCGCTCGCTGTACGGCCTTGCGTGGGACGAGTACCGGAAAGTGGAACAGATAAATCCTTTTGATACTTTCAATCTGCTGCGACTGGCAAACACCGCAGGCTACCTTAACCATGATAAAACATCGGTTGCGTATCTTGAGAAACTGCTTGCGATTGACCCCGATCACCGGGAAGCAATCGGCACACTGGGATGGATGTACTACAAGGTTCACCGGCTTGAGGACGGCGAGCGGCTGCTTGTCTCTGCGCTTGAGCGTTTTGGCGATGACGCTGATTTTTCCATGACACTGGCAACCCTTTACTCGGACATGTACCGTTATGATGAAGGAAAGCGCAGTTACCAAAAAGCCATAGCTCTGGCTGAACCGATGCGAAGTTTTACCGCTGTGGCGCATTATAATCTTTCGATTCTGGAATCGCGTTTTTACCGTTACGATCTTGCAATGGATGAGGCAAACGCCTCGCTTGAAGCCCTTAACCGGGCATCGGGTTTTCTTGCGCGGGGCGAATTAAATATGCGGCGGCTGGATTTGGAAAAAGCCCATACGGATTTTCAGGCCGCCCGCGAAATCGACCCTTCCCCTCTGTCAAAGATTAACCTTGCCCAAATCTACCAGATTTCCGGCAGACTGGAAGAGGCCCGCCTTTACGCCCTTGACTGCCTGAAAGCAGGCGACCAGTCATGGATGATAAATTACGGAATAGATCCGGTTCGTTACAAACGGGATATTTATGAAATTCTCTATAAAACCTATTCGGGGCTTGCCCATGCTGAACGCTTTGTGCCCTGCGGAACAACCGGTAAAAAAATTCACTCTGCATTTCGATCAATTTCGTTCTGGTTTTATGCCGCAGTCTATCGTAAACTCTACCAAAAGTACAGTCTCGCCGCCGGGGACGCTTATTCCGGCGATGATCAGCTTCTTGATCAATTTACTCAATATTACAACGCTTTTGAAACATATCCCCGCCGCGCTCTTTTTTATCTGAACAAGGCGGAGAGTTTCGAAACTGCTCTTATCCCCGCATCGACAGCCTCATATAATCTTGAAAAGGGCGTTCTGTTACACGATACAAACCTGACGGCACAGGCGCTGGACGGATTTGATCCGTTGTGGGAACGTGATTTAATCTCCAAATGTTACCGTGAATTTGCCCTTCGCGGATCAATACACGGCACGCGCCGTATGCGTCAGATAACCGCCGTGGAACTGTTTGCGCTGAACCGCGGGGCGCTGCTTCAGGCGGGTATCAGCCTGCCCCTGGAAATCAATCTGTACTATATTGTTACGCATAACATCGGCAGAAAGGAAAAGACCCTGTACCGGGCGCTTGCAAAAGCCGGCTTCAGCCGTATTACCGCCGGAAACGGCGAATCCCGCTTCAGGCTTGATATAAATATCAGCGAATCACTTGCCGGAACCTACACCGCTTCCTGCGAGTTAATCGACACGGCAGGCGAAAAAAAACCGTTACGCCGCATTATTCCGTTACGTTTCCTGTCCGGAGCGGATATTTACGATTTTGCCGCCGCATTGAGCAATGCTGTTTTTAACGAAATATAACCCGAGTTCATGGACATTGTTTTCCTGTTTTATTTCCCGGTAAACGCCGCATGGCGAATAATATTTGGAAAAGGCTCATTTGTTTTGTTTTTTTAACAAAGTATCAATATTATTCCGGGCGGAATGAAACAGCGCCGTCAGGGATGTTTTGATAATATCCTTGGTGGATTCGTCAATGTCGCCCAGGGATTGCAGCATACGGGCTGCGGATTTCGGCCATGAATGTTCAAGTTCGGGAATTGTTTTTGCCTGAGACGCGCATAAAATGCTATACAGGGCTTCAATAAATTGTTCGCGGCGCGTATTATCAAGCGTGGTAATCCAATCTTTCAGTGTTTTACTCAAAAAACGACTGCCCTGAGTAACGTCATCAACATACACCATGTCATTATAGGTAACTTCCCATGTATAGATCTCATGCTGTAACAACCCGTTTCCGGAACTTTTTATTACCTTATAGGTATTGCCGTGTTCAAAAAGCATACCCACAACCGATGACTGCGGGATAAATGTATGTATACGCTCCCTTATTGCCGCAAAACCTTCGCCGGAAATGACGCTCTCATGAAAGCCGGGCGCATCGTTACTATAAACAGCAGTGATGCGCCGTTGTATCTTTTTACCGCATTGGGAAGCGGCGTACACCGCCAGATTTCCTCCTTTTGAATGACCGCCGATCCGCAAAGGTCCTTTTGAAAAAAGGCCTTTTTCAAAAGGGTTTTTTATTTTTTTTGCCATTTTTGCAAGATATTCCACCGCCGCAAGCTGAGAAGGAACGACTTTACTGAAACTCATGTTAAAATCTTCTTTCCAGCCCACAAAAGTCATGTCGGTTCCGCGGTATGCGATAAAATGAGAACCGTCTCCGGTGTTTATGCACAATGCGGAAAATTGGATTTCCCGCCCGGTATCAATATGATTAACATAACCGCGCAGGCGGCAATTTCCAAAACGGTTTGCATAACGAAGAGCGCTGATCAACGCGGCGTCTTCTTTAAGCAGAAACGGCAGTTTTGCATACTCGTCTTTATCTTGCAATTTTTGGTACAGGATATGTATTGCGTCTTTGACACTTATCTCTGCGCGTTCGTCCGGTCCGGGTACAATACCGTCAAAGGGAAGATAAGCAATTTGGCATAAAATGATATTATCAACCAGATTAAAGGGCGACCGAGAAAAATCAAGATCGCCTCTCCATGTTAAATAATCAAATATAGTACTCATAGTGCTTCCTTGTCGCTTAAGCCGTTATACCAAATTCCCGCTTTTTTTTCAAACCATTTTCCGCAAAAGATATTTGGAATTACACAGAGTAGTATTTTTCTGTTTTTTGTAGTTTAGCTACCGTACAACTCCCGGTCTGACAAGGACGGCGTTCAACGCGCCGCATCTGCATCCTTCGCTCATCGCTTCGCGGAAGCCCGCTCCGTTTTCAAGAGCGGCGGCAAGTCCTGCCGTAAACGCGTCTCCGCAGCCGGTGGAATTGATCGCTTTCACAGATTGGAATTCAATTTCAAAAAAATTATCCTTGGATAAGATGTCCGCCGCGATAATTTTCCGGCTGCCATTGGTAAGAACAACGCGGCAGTTGTTTTTGCGCGCCATGTCCAATACCGCGGATTTTATCCGTTCATTTACGGTGTCATCTATCGTTATCAACTCGTTGTTTTTAATTAACTCAGGCGCAAAGTCGGCGGCAAATTCAAAAAGATTCGGCTTCACGATGTCCGGCTGGTATTTCAAACTTTCTTTTAAATCCTTTCCCTTTATATCAAGAATAACTTTTAATCCCTTTTCTTTCGCCTTTCGCGTCATGGCAGGAATCACCGCGTCAGAAAACCCCGCCGCTTTTGTGCCGGAAACAATAACCCAATGCAAGTCCGCAGTGTGTACAAGAATATCATCAAACTTTTCCAGCAGTCGTTCCTCGGTTCCGGCGCTGACAGGTTCAGATTCTTCGATCAATTCCGTAACAGTGTTATCCGTGTCAGAAAGCAAACTGTAACAAAAACGGATTTGGCTTTCGCTTTCCGCCCACTGCACCAAAAGCCCGTCCTGTTCGCAGAGCGAAAGAAACAGCGGACGCAAACCGCCGCCAAGCTGCGTTAGATGTATAACCTTCTTCTCCAGTTGAGTTAAAACGCGGGTAACATTAATCCCCTTGCCGCTTGCGTCAAGGCGATGAACTCCGGTACGGTTCACCGTCCCCGGGTATATCGAAGAAAAGCGCAGGGTTTTTTGAAGAGTAGGATTAAGACAAACAGTCAAAAACGACATACGTTTATTTTATTCTTTTATATGACTTGATCTCCTGACGCAGACGCGCGGCAAGTTCCGCTATGGGGACCCGCGCCTGTTCCATGGAGTCGCGGAAACGCAGGGTTACCGTATGGTCTTCTTTGGACTGGTAATCCACGGTAACGCAGAAAGGAGTGCCCGCCTCATCCTGACGGCGATAGCGGCGGCCTATGGCTCCGCCCTGATCGTAGTCCGTGGCAAAATCCTCTTTAAGTTCTTTGCGTATATCCTGCGCCATTTCGGCAAGACCGTCCTTTTTCATCAGAGGCAGTACCGCGACGGTAACCGGCGCCAAGCTGGGGTGGAAACGGAGTACCGTGCGCCAGTCATCAGCGCTTCCTTCGGAACCGCCCGAATTTTTTTCAGAAGCGACCTGTTCTTCATCGTAGGCGTCGCACAAAATCATTAACAAATTCCGCGTAAGCCCCGCCGAAGTTTCAATGATATAGGGAATGTAGCGCTCGTTATTATTATCCTGATCGATATACTGCATATCCTTGCCGGAATATTGGGTATGGCGGTTAAGGTCATAGTTGGTGCGGTTATGCACGCCTTCCAGTTCGCGCCAGCCCATCGGGAACAAGTATTCAATATCATAAGCGTCTTTCGCGTAATGGGCCAATTCGTCCGGCCCGTGCTGATGCCAGCGCAGATGATCCATTTTAACGCCCAGCTTTTCATAATAAGCCCAGCGCCGTTTGCGCCATTCATTAAACCATTCCTCATCCGTGCCGGGCTTTACGAAAAACTGCATTTCCATCTGTTCAAATTCGCAGGTGCGGAAAATAAAATTTTTTGTGACAATTTCGTTGCGGAAAGCCTTGCCAATCTGGGCAATGCCAAAAGGAATCTTCATCCGGTTTGACTGAATAATATTTTTATAATTGACGTAAATTCCCTGGGCGGTTTCGGGACGCAGGTATATGATACTGGCCGAATCCTCCGCCGGACCAATATGGGTTTTGAACATCAGGTTAAATTTACGGGTGTCGGTCAACTCGCCGCCGCATTCAGGGCATTTTTTTGCCGCGAGATTTTCCGGCGGAATCTGATCCGCCCGAAAACGGGCCTTGCATTTTTTACAGTCCACCAGCGGGTCGGTAAAATTCTCCACATGGCCCGACGCTTCCCAGGTTCGGGGATGCATCAGGATTGCCGCGTCAAGCCCCACAATATCATCGTGGAGCTGGGTCATTTCCTTCCACCATGCCGCGGCAATGCGGTTTTTCAGTTCTACGCCCATAGGCCCGTAATCCCAGGCCCCGTTCTGGCCGCCGTAAATTTCCGAAGATTGAAACACAAACCCCCGCCGCTTTGCCAGCGATGTGATTTTTTCCATTGTTGCTTCTGTCGTTATTTCTGCCATGCTTCATATTAATCCAAAAACAATAATTGGGGAATACGGCAAAAATACCATCATTTATACCATACGATCACAAAACAGGTTATAGCCGCTGTAGTTCCGGCTGAAAAATCAGCGGATTTCTTGACTATTTTTTATTATTTACTATACTTAAGGCAGGATGAGTATGAATAAGCCAAGAATCACTGTTTTCAGGGTTTTTCTGAATGGATTCCTTATGATTATGACCGTATTGACACTGACGGTCTGTACAACGACCGATTATTCCGCGAATACGTCGGGCGCCTCAGATTATGCGGCAATAGCGGTCAAAGATTTTATCACTCTGGGTATAGTGACGGTTCAAGCCACAGAGATTCATTATTCCAGCCCTTTCGGTTTCAAAAAGCGCATTGAAGGCTCAAAAGTTACTTTTGCGGACCTTATGCAGGAGGCGGCTAAACTGGAAGCGGATGACATTATTAATGTAAGAATTGATACTAATGCCAATTACACGAGGGGCATTTTTGACTGGCTTGTCGGCTGGTCCAGGACCTACACCCACACCGGCACGGCGCTGGCAATCAAATACACCGACAAGGTGGATACCCGCATCAACGAACCGCAGTTGAGCAACATTCCCAAAGCGCCTGAAGCAACAAGAGCGGTAAAAACCTCAAAGTCCGGCAAGACGACGCTGAGATAACCACATAACAGCGCCGCGTTGAGCATTACTGTTTTTTCAATATTTTGTACGTCAAAAGCAGAATATTATAATAAATAAACGGAAAAATCCGCAGCAGTTTAACGGGGTTTTGCAGGCAGTAGCCTATCCATTCAAGGCCAAGTTCAAAACTTGTCCGTGACGGATGCCGTTTCCGCTCGGCGAAAACATCAAACAGGTCGCTGCACCAGAGACGCAGTCCCTTTCCCAGCCGTTTGCTGTTACGGGCAATCCAGTGTTCCCCGCCCCGCACCCCTTTGCCAACCAACAGCAGCGATGGTGACGCTTTGTGTATCGCTTCGATTATGGTCGCCTCATCCTGCCGCCTGAATGAGCCGGGATACCGCCCCACAATGCGAAGCCCGGGAAAAGTTTCGCGGATGTTTTTCTCAATTTTGGTCAAGACACGCTTTTTACCGCCCAAAAAATAACTTGAAAATTCGTAACTTTCCAGTATCCTCAACAGGCTTATCACAAAATCAAATGGCATATAACGGACTGCCTGTTTCCCCAGCAAAAACCGGATGCCGTTGATAATACTTTTTGAAATGGGGATAACCAGCGCCGCCTGTTTTACATAGTCCCGATATTCGGCATTCCGCCGGACACGCAGGAGGTCCCACAGGGAAAGCAGGACAATGTTTTGTCCTTCTCCTTCTGTCAGCAGTTGAAAGATCAAAGAGCCAAGCTGATTTGGCTCAACAATATCAATAGGTACTTTGAGGAAGTTTATCCGCTCTCTGGTATGGTCGTTATGGACGGCAATGCCCGGTGTTATTTCATCTCCCACGAATCTTTCTCCCATAAAAGTATCCGTACAGCCGCCTGAGCGTATAAGGCGGCTGTTTCCGTACGCAGGATTGTATCCCCCACAGTAAAAGGCTTGAATCCGGCGGCCAGAAACCGCTCTGCTTCGGCGGGGGAAAACCCTCCCTCCGGCCCAATGGTCAGCACAACCGTTTTAGGGCTACTATCAAGATACCCGTGGAGGCTTATCTTTGCAAGAGGCAAATGGTGAAATAACAAGCCAAGAACGCCGGGCTGTTGTATGTTAATCTGCTCCCAGTATGCAAAAAGACCGTCTATGGACAGCGGCTGCCGTATCACCGTTGCTGTGCCTGATCCGCTTTGTTGCCGCGCTTCTTTAATTATCCGTTCCCAGCGGGAAAACTTCTGTCCGCCGCTTTTTTCCATTTTTACGGCGGAAAATTCCGACACAAACGGTACAACTTCGGTAAGCCCCCCTTCGGCAGCCTGCCGGACAATGAGATCCATTTTTTCGCCTTTGGGCAGAGCCTGAAACAGGATAATGGGCGGCAACGGGGAACCGGGGTAAGTATTCCCGCTGGGGAAAGCTTCATCGTTAAAAATTTCACCCACAAGGGTCCGATTATCAACAGAACATACCCGCACCAGCACTTCAGCGCCATCGGGAAGAAGGGCGGGAAAATATTCACCGGGAGCAAGGCGGCGCACCCGCACCAGGTAGCGGTAATCGCCGCTCTCAAGCCGAATCCGGCCATTTCCGTCCGGTTTGGTGTTAAGGATGAATTGCTTCATAACCCGCAGAATGATTTTTTATGAAGCGAGCGCCATTTCTCCGGCTGCTTCTTCCTGCAAAACCTTGAGCGTTTTGGTAGTCTGCATCAGGGTGCGGAAATTTTCACGGTTAAGGATATTTATCGCCTCCTGAAGCTGAACATCGTACTCAAGATCATACACCGGGGCAATAGTCGTCCGATTTTGCTCATTGCGGATAAGGCGTTTAAGCAGGGAAAGATCGAGGTTGTATTCTCTTTCCAGCGTTTTTGCAAAGTTTTCAATTTGGGCAGCGCTTGCCTGGGGATTACTGCTGACAAAAGTCCGAATTTTATTGTCATTTATTAATCGACTCAGTTTATCCGCATCGGCATCGGTAAATTCAGGAAATTTGACCAGGCGGTCGGGCGGTATGCCGATTTTGTCGATGTTTACATCGCTGGGAGTATAATAGCGGGCGGTTGTTATTTTAAAACCGGCAGTATCCAGGGGATACACCTGCTGTACCGAACCTTTGCCGAAGGATTTTTCACCCACCAGGTAAGCCCTGCCCCGGTCTTTCAATGCCCCGGCGACAATTTCCGATGCGGAGGCGGAACCTTTGTTAATCAACACAACAACGGGAATGTTGGGAGAAACCAAAGTGCTGCGACGGGCATTAAACACGTGATTTTCCGTTGGTATCCGCGACTTGGTACTGACCACTACTCCGCCATCCAGAAACAGGCTGCTGATGTCCACCGCTGAATTCAATAATCCGCCGTAATTGTTCCGCAGATCGAGGATCATACCCTGGTAATTTTTTACCTTAAATTCGTTAACCGCTTCGGCGGCGCGATCTGCGGTCATGGGAGTAAAGGTCAGCAGCTTAAGATAGCCGATTTTGCCTATCATGGCGTGTTTGGCAGTCGGCACTTCGATAACGGCACGGGTCAGGCTGATCGGAAATTCCAGTTTTTCCCCCCGCCGTATCAGCACATTAACCACAACTCCCGGCACTCCCCTTAACCGGGACAAAACTTCATCCGTGGTAAGTTTGTCAGTGGATTCGCCGTTTATCTCAATAATTAAATCACCGGGGTTAATACCCGCCCGCCAGCCCGGAGTATCTTCAATGGGCGCCACTACTTCAATATAAGACGACTCTCCGGTCATTTTATGGATATACAAGCCCCCCCCGCCGAAAGTGCCCTGAG
>Ga0268262_10006627_pt1 | contig 11066 bp, 9 predicted proteins | sample TergutNc150P3_FD_190354 | JGI IMG/M metagenome (GOLD analysis project Ga0268262, IMG submission 190354) | Nasutitermes corniger P3 segment gut microbial community from laboratory colony in Florida, USA - Nc150 P3 (SPAdes) (version 2) | ecosystem: Host-associated > Arthropoda: Insects > Digestive...
GATGCGATAGTTGGCAAAAACGGAGAAATAATAGAAAAACACTACAAGGTTGAGCACGAGGTTTTAAAAAAGCCATCTGCTTATCTTATGGTTTCAATGTTGCAAACGGTAAATACAGGCGGAACAGCCGCAAGAGTATGGGCGAGCGGTTTTCACCATCCGAGCGGTGGCAAAACAGGAACCACAAATGATTATACCGATGCGTGGTATATAGGTTTCACCAAGCAATACACAATGGGTGTGTGGATTGGAACAGATGATTTTTTGCCGATGGGACCAGGACACACAGGCACGGAAGATGCTCTGCCGGTGTGGCTGAATTCAATGCCGCTGATTCATAAAAATTTGCCAGAATTGCAATTCTCCGTTCCAGGTGGAGTTATTTCAAGGAAGATTTGCAATTACACAGGCAAGGTATCAGGCTCATATTGCAATCAATTTACAAGTTGCCTTTACACCGCCAGCTCTCCCGACATTGAGGAATGTGACGGCAAGCATTTTGAGCAACCAAAAGAAAGCGGTGCCACCATATTCAGCAACACTTCCGCTCCCGCTACCCCCAATTCAAAAACCGCTAAGACGAGGCAGGTGTTTTGATGCAAGCCATAGACTTATACAATAAATTGCATTCCGTGCAGAATGGAACTGTGCTTTGCCAGTATTCAATGGAAACATGCGAAAGACAGGTTGCGCTTATAAATGAAATAAACGAGTTGAAAAAAGAAAAAAATGTAGCAATCCTTGCTCACAGCTATGTTGCACCGGAAATTGTCATCGGGGTTGCAGATTACAGCGGCGATTCTTACCAACTCAGCAAAAACGCTATGGAAACAGCAGCGCAGACAATAATTTTCGCTGCTGTTGAATTTATGGGCGAAACTGCGAAGATTTTAAATCCAGGTAAAAGGGTACTTATACCAGGCACAAATCCAGGGTGCAGCCTCGCAAGCAGCATAACGGGCGAACAAGTCCGAGATTTGCGAAATAAATATAAAGAACATACATTTGTATGCTACATAAACACAACCGCAGATGTTAAAGCCGCTTGCGATGTCTGCGTTACTAGCTCAAATGTGCTGAAAATAGCGAGCAACATTCCAAACGAGAAAATAGTGTTTTTGCCAGACAAGCTTATGGGCGAAAATTTGAAAAACGACTTAGAAAAAATGGGCATAAAAAAAGAACTCGTGCTACACTCCGGCACATGCTATGTTCACGAACAGTACGATCCGGATTTGGTAAAATTCTTTAGAATTCAAAACAAAGGGCTTCGTATTGCCAGTCACCCCGAATGCCACCCAGGTGTTGCTATGCTGAGCGATTTTGTGGGAAGCACATCTCAAATGTTGGACTACATTCGCCATATACCAGAAAATGCCCCCGTGCTGCTTTTAACGGAATGCGGACTAAGCGCTCGCTTGCAAAGCGAATTACCGAGCCGCAGATTTATAGGCAGTTGCAATATGTGCAAATATATGAAAAGCAATTCTTTGGAAAATATTCTGCAAACCCTGAAAGAGCCAGAAAAAGCAAAAGAAATTAAACTGAGCACAGACGTTTTGGCGGCTGCAAAACGCTGCATTGAGAATATGTTCAAATATGCGGAATAGCTGCTCCCCAAGCTCTATTCAGCTTTTTCCTTTAGCTTTTCTTGCAAAGAAACTATTTTGCTCTCTGCTGTTTGCAAGCCGCTTTTTATTTTATCCAAAGTGGATTCGTTGATGTTGTTTTCCAGAGTGTGCAAACCGCTTTTGATTTTTTCAAGAGCGAGATCGGCTGTTTCGGTAACTTTTTTCTTTACCGAAGAGTTGCAACCGCAATCGCATTCTGGTTCACACTCGCATTTATCTTCGCAGCCACAAGAGCATTCTTCTTTGCCGCTATTTTTACATTTGTAGATATGAAGGCCAACCGCTGCTGCGGCAGCGCCAAGCGCAAAAGGAACAAAAAAAGCCATAAAAACCTCTCTATTTTGAATATAGTGGTAATATAGTAAACGTAGGTGTCATCTAAGCATCACCAAAGCCACAGTTGCGAAAGCAGTTGCCAAAGTGCCTATAGCAGTTACGACTTCTGTCCATTTGATTGGCTCCGGGAGAGGCTTGTAAAATACCTCTATGGTAGAACCTGGATTGGGGTCTTCTTTTGCTTTATTTTTCTTTATCTTGCTACCATTTGCATAAGTTAAAACAATGCGGTCTTCATCTCCAGTTATGGTAAGTCCACCGGCAGCGTTCAAATAATCATTCGCATCCCAACCTTTTTTCCACAGAATATGACCTGGGCTTATTACCTCACCAATAACATTTACGGTTAACATTTCAAAAGGAATAAAAATGGAATCATTTGCTTGCAATTCTATGTCTTTGTCTTTGCCATTCAAAACACGTTCAAAGTCAAAATTTATTCTGTAGCTTTCGGAGGTATCACGAGTTTTCGTTAGTCTTGCTCTGCTAAATTGCCCTCTAGCGGAGAAAGCTGAAGTGTCCATATTGTTCATGCCCATACTGCCCATGCCCATACTGCCCATACCCATATTACCCATACCCATATTGCCCATGCCCATATTGCCCATGCCCATATTGTTCATGCCCATATTGTTCATGCCCATATTGTTCATGCCCATATTGTTCATGCCCATATTGTCAGTATTGGAAATATTATCGCTATTTGGAATTGTAGAAATAATATTTGAACTTTTAGGCACTTTACGAAACAATTGTCCCCCTTTGATGAAAGCAGATTCATCAATAATGGCTATACGTTTCATAAAATTTTTAAATGTTTCTCCACGTTTAAGAAGAGAATAAAAGCCAGGATTTTTGAAAGCTCCAGAAAGAGCTACGATTTCTTGCTCATAATAAGAAGTATCCATTTTCACAACAACTCTGTCGCCTGGCTTCAAAATTAATTTTTTATTGCTTTTAATGCTCAATTCGTTTTTTACAGGCAAATGAATGGTTTCTATTCGACTGCCTTCAGTAAGCCTTTCAATCATTATTTCATTCTTCAAGGCATTTGGCAAAAAGCCTCCGCACATAGCTATCAAATCCAAAGCATCCAAGTTCTCTTGCCATTCAAAATCAGTTGGTTCCTTTACATAGCCTGTAATGCTAACAGTTCTCCAGTTTTTTAATCTTCTGGCATCCAAAACAATCACATTATCGCCAGCTAATAACTTGAAACTTCTGTTGCCGTTAAAATCATCTGAAAAATAAGAAAAACTAGAATCCGCGTTTATTCGTTCAATTATAGCTCTATCTGTAAAGGCCTCGGAAGAAAGCCCTCCAGCCAAGGTAACTGCATCTTTAACAGACATACCCTCTGACCATACGTAATGACCTGGGTAAAAAACTGAACCTGCAACTTGGATGGCATTGATATTGGGTTTGGTGCTTTCGTAAACAAAAATGCTATCTCCGTCTTGCATTTGGAATTCTTTTTTGCCACTTGCAAAATCTCTTGCCGATCCTGGGTCAAAAACCTCTGGGGTTCCAGTTTCGTTTATTCGCCAAAGGTTTATGGTGTGATCGGTATTTGGAAGCAAGCCTCCGGCAAAGGCAAGCAAATTGGTAAGGGTTTCGCCGTTTTTCAATTCATAAATGGCAGGTCTTCCTATTGTTCCGGTTGCCTTAATCAATTTTTGCGCTTTTGGGATAAAAACCAAATCCCCGTCTCTTAAAAGACCCTCGCCTGATTTTTTACCTCTTAAAAGAAAATCGTATAAATCTACTTTTGCGGAATCTCCATTTGCCCTGCGAATAATTATGTTTCTAACAGAACCGTAGTCATCTGAGCCTCCGGCTTTGTAAAGTGCCAAAAATACATTGGAATTTCCAGGCAAATCATAGCCGCCTGGTCTTTTGACGGCACCCATAACAAATACCTTGGTGGGCGAAAGCTTTGTCGGTCGCAAATTTACGGAAATTCTACCCTGAACAATGCCGGAATACACATTTTGCAGTTTTTTGGTGATTAGTTTTTCGGCTTCGCCAAGGGTTAGGTTTGCAACATTTATCAGGCCAGCACCTTCTACAAATACATTTCCCTGATTATTCACAGACAATGCGAATTGCTTTTCAACTGCGCCCCAAAGAGAAAGTTCCAGATTATCGCCGTGCTTCAATGGATAGTCTGCTGGAATTAAGCCTTGAACTTCATAAAAGGCGGTTGGCAGGCTTTGAGAGAAAATTATGTTTTCATAGCGCATGAATTTTTTCCCGAATAGACTTGAGTCCCTAAAAGTCGAATCCAGTACATCAAGAAAAGCCATCCTCAAACTGTCTGGCATTACATATAAAAAATCGAGATTGGTGTTTTGAAAATTTCTGGAATTCATCATTTCTTTTGCAGCGGCAATTTCCGAAGCTCGTGCCATAGGTGGAATTTGAGATGTTTGCGATTGAAGCGCCTGCATCTGCGCCGAAGTGAGGTTTTGGGCAAATATTTGAACCACGACAATTAGAAATACAAATATAAATATTCGTTTCATTATTCCTCCTCGCTATATTCCAATATGGTGTCTATATATTCATCTGTTAGGTTGGTTTTGGAATCAAAATATTCCACCAGAATTTTGGCATGTTCCTCTTTGAATATGGTGCGAAGCGGCCGCGCAGCGCGACCAGAATAGCCCCAATCGTGCAAAATTTCATCTGTTAAAATGTATGAGTCTTCAAAAGAAACAAAATACATTTGCCCCCATGCAGCCATACAGCAATCCAAGGTTAAAAATGTTGGGTTCTGGTCGTTTAAATGCTGTTGCAAATGCAAGCTGCGTACGTCTTTTACTTTGTCTATTCGCTGGTAGCCTATTATTAAATATTTGTTTTTGTATTCGGCATTGGAGCCTTCGTAGCGGGTTCCGAAAAAGAGATAACGCACTTTGTTTCTTATAGCTCTGTTTATGTCTTTGGTGTTGGTATAGGCAAAAAGACCAACCGTGCCTGTTTCATAGTTTGGGTCAAGAAAAGAACCGTTCCCGTTTTCGTTCAATTGATCACGAACCGGTACTAAGGAATGGTGACTTGTTTCGGTATAAATAATTGCTCCGCCGGGGTTTCCCCGGTAATCTTGCCAGCCATCAAAGTTAATTTGAGTGCGAATAGTCATATTTAAGAATATAGTAAAATGCTTTCTGCTTTTATTTTGGTATTCCAAAATGCTTTTGAGCCTCTTTCAAAGAATTCTGGGGAATCGGTAGTTAAAAAGCGAATTTTGCGGTTTTTGCCGTTTTTTTTGCTTATTCGGGCATCTATTTCTGGATGATTTGCCAAGTATTCAAGCGTTTTTTGAGCTATAATGCCACCTTGCGAAACAATTTTTATATTTTTTGGCAACACTTTCAAAAAAAGCCCTTGGAGCAGGGGGTAGTGGGTGCACCCGAGGACCAGAGTGTCTATGTTGGGGTTTTTTGCCAAAATTTTTTGAGTATATTCCCTCACAAATATTTCCGTGGCAGAGTGTTCCAGCAAGGCATTCTCCACCAAAGGAACAAGCATAGGGCAAGCCTCCTGCTCTATGTGCAAATCTGGCCAGAATTTTGCTATTTCCAGCAAATAGCTCTGGGAAGCTATTGTCCCTTCCGTGCCCAAAATCCCTACGCATCCAGTTTTTGTGAATTTTCCGATTTCTTCTGCCAAGGGGCGGATTATGCCAAGCACCCTATTAGAAGGGGCTATTTTTTGCAAGTCTTTTTGCTGGATTGTGCGCAACGCTTTTGCAGAAGCTGTGTTGCAGGCAAGAATAACAAGGGGACAGCCAATGGAAAACAAATAATTCACCGCTTGGAGCGAATAGCGGTATATGCTGTCAAAGCTGCGGTTCCCGTAAGGTGCTCTAGCGTTATCTCCCAAATACACAAAATCGTAATTAGGCAAAGCCTTTGCCAAATCTTTGAGAATGGTTAACCCACCAAAACCGGAATCAAAAACACCTAACATTTTCTTAAAAAGTAGTAAAAAATCAATATCCAACATTTATCTTCGCTATGCTCAAAGATCTAGCCTCTTGCTCGCTTATATTCAACAAACCGCTATAGATTGTGAAGGGACTTGCGGTGGCACCTTGCTCATTGCATTTAACCGTGATATGCAGGGCATTTTTAGCTTCGGCAATTGAAATGATATGTTCATTTAAGTTTATGTTTTGTCCCCTATGATTTAAAACCACAGGGAGTTCGTTTTTCTCTTTTTTTTGCGCTAACCCGTTTGGATATTCGCCTGCCATGCAATAATCCGTGGATTTGGGAACTTGCGCCGAGAGCTTTATTTGCAGAGGTTCTATAGAAACAATTTCCAAGCCTTGCGGGAATATTTCGTTTATGCTTTTCACAAGCTCTGTTTTTTTATTCTCCAAATCCAGTTTTTCCAAGAGTTCAATTGAAATAACTTCGCAGAGAGATTCCAAGCCCAGCGGCAAAGCACCTGTATTTGCTATGCGTGGTTTGGGGCTAAATCCTTCGCTGAATTTTATTGGGATTCCTAGTTTTACAAATGCCCTTTCGAAAAAAGATAACGTATTTTGGTGTGGCAGAAAACGGCTGGTTTTTGTTTTGCGGAAAATGATTTTGTAGAGGAAAATATTTGCGGGGGCGGGGAGGGAAGGGCAACCACTGGTGGTTGCCTGTACAGCAGGGATTTTTCCTAAAATGGTGTCATTACCGTTGCCTGGGATTCCGCAGGCCCCGCATTTGCCCCATTTGCAATTTGGCACGGGTTCCGCATTCGGGTTGTGCGCTCTTTCCCATTCTCTTTGCAAGAATTTTTTGCTTATGCCTGCATCTATAATATCCCATGGTAAATTTTCTTCTGGGTTTATTTCTTCAAAAAGCCAGGCATCGCTGTAGTTGAGGTCGCTTCTGATTTTTTCCCATTCGCTTGGATTTAAGCGATTGCTGTCGCTTTCGAAAACGAGGCCTCTTTTGTATGCTTCGTAAATCAAGGGGGCTAGGTTTTGCCCACCTCGGCTATAGACGGCTTCTAAATGCGCTGTTTCCCAAGAATTCCACGAGACTTTCACGTTTTTGTGCTTAAAAAATCGGTCTCTTAAAATTTTTATGTGCGCTACTGCTTTTTCTTTTTTTACAAAAGGCGCCCATTGTAAAGGTGTCCAGGTTTTTGGGATAAAAATTCCAATGCTTAAATTTATCTGGCATTTTCGGTTGCAGCCAAGTCCTATTTCCAAAAGACGTTCCGTTAATTTTACCAGATCTTGTATGTCCTCTTCTGTTTCGGTTGGAAACCCAATCATTATGTATAATTTTATTTTGTTAAATCCGTTTTGAAATGCACTTTGAGTTGCGGTCTCAATGTCTGCATTTGTTATGGTTTTGTTTATGAATTTTCGGAGCCGTTCAGAGCCGCTTTCGGGAGCGAGCGTTGCGCTACGACCGCCTTTGAGCGCATAAACCTTATTTGCAAGGCTGCTGCCAAAACTGCTAACCCTAAGCGATGGCAAGGATACATCTATGTTTTTGAAAAATGGGTCTTCAATAAAGGAGTCAAGCATTTTTTCAACAGGGGAATAGTCCGCAGTGGAAAGCGATAGAAGCCCAAGCTGGCGGTCGCCAGTGGCTTTCAACCCTTCTTTGGCAATGTCCAGAACATCGTCTGCATCCAATTCCCTAGTTGGTCTGTACCAATATCCCGCTTGGCAAAAGCGGCAACCCTGGGTACAGCCTCGCATAACTTCCACGCAAAAGCGGTCGTGTACAAGCGGCATATTTGCTATCAAATTTTTTGTTGGAAAAAGATTTTTTGCAAGTTTTTCAACATAAGTTCTTTTAACGGATTTTATTTCTTTGTGAATTGCCGGAACGTAAAAGCCTTCTAATTTTGCTATTTGCTCTAAAATTTCCGCTTTATTTTTGCCTGCCTTTTTTGCCTCGCCAATTATGCGAAGTGCTTTTGGTGCCAAAATTTCTCCGTCTCCTATGCAAAGGCAGTCAAAAAAATCTGCTATCGGCATTGGGTTTGCCATAGCTGGTCCGCCAGCTATTACAATTGGTTCGCTTTCGTTTCTGTGTGCAGCAAAAGCCGTGATGTTTGCAAGTTCCAGTATGTATGGGATGTTTGTGAAATTGAGTTCGGTTTGCACTGTTATTCCCAAAGCATCAAAACTTTTAACCTCGCTAAAAGAGGCGTGCGTGTAAAGAGGAATGGAATTTTCCAGCATTAATTTTGCCATATCGCTCCAAGGCGCAAAAGCGACTTCGCAAAACAAATCCGCTTCTTTGTTTATTGCATTGTATAAAATTCGCATTCCGTTATTTGACATTCCAATTTCATAAAGGTCTGGAAAAACCAAAACCATACTTGCCAGAACTTCGTTTTTGTTTTTTATTATGCTGTTAGCTTCTCCCCCCATATACCGGGCAGGATTTTCCACAAAGGGCAGGATTTTGCCTAGTTTTTCTAAGAGCTGCATTTGATGGGTGTAAGATAGAAAATTCTATATTACCCCCAAATGCTAGACTCAATAAACAAAGAAACCAAACCAAACCCAACCGCCGCAATCATCTGGATGCACGGACTTGGCGCAGATGGCTATGATTTTGCAGACATTGTTCCAGAACTTGGACTTCCTGAAAATTTAGCTATAAGATTTATTTTCCCACACGCACCCATAATGCCTGTCACAATAAATGGCGGATATAAAATGCGGGCTTGGTATGATATTTCGGATATGGATTTGGGAATAAATCCAGATATTGAGGGTATTGAGAAAAATTCCAAATTTGTTGCGGAATTCATAGATGCGGAAATTGGAAAGGGCATAAGTTCGGAGAAAATTTTGCTCATAGGGTTTAGCCAGGGTGGAGTTATGGCTTTGCACACGGCAACTCGCTATCAAAAAAAACTCGCAGGAGCCGCCAGCCTCTCTTCTTACTTTCCCACAACAAGCACAATGCCGCGTGACGGCGTGAATTCCAAAATCCCCGTGTTTTTCGGCTACGGAAACTACGACAATGTTGTATCGCCTTCTCTTAGCCAAAAAGCGTTTGATTTCTTGAAATCAAACGGAAATCCTATAGAACGGTATTCTTATGATATGCAGCATTCGGTGTGCATGGAAGAATTGAGTGCGCTAGGAAAGTGGATTGCAAAATGTCTGTAAAAATTTCACTGGGCATTTCCACGTGCCCAAACGATACCTTTATCTATCAAAACCTCATTGAAGGCAAAGTTAAAACGCCTTGCCCCATTTCAGTTGAATACGCCGATGTTCAAACGTTAAATGAAAAAGTTTTAAAAGGCGAATTGGATATGGCAAAGGTGAGCTGTGCCGTGTATCCATTGGTTAAAGACAAGTACAACATTTTGGATAGCGGCGGTGCGATGGGCTATGGCTGCGGACCTTTATTGCTATCTTCTTTCAGCGAAAAATTTGACCCAGAATTACCAGTCTATTTACCCGGCAAACAAACAACCGCCGCCGCCCTATTCAACTTCTGGATTCAAAAAACCAAACCCCATACCCCATACCCCATACCCCATACCCTAAAATTCGACGACCTCTACCGCGGGCTTTGCGAAAAAAAAATAAAACAGGGGGTAGTCATACACGAGCATCGCTTTACCTGGCAGAGAGACGGTTTGCATTTAATAGCAGACTTGGGTGCATACTGGGAACAAGAAATGCAAGCTCCAATTCCGCTGGGTTGCACGGTTATAAAAAAAGATTTGGGCGAAGAACTTGCCAAAGAGATGGATTTATGCGTTCAAAAAAGTTTAAAGCTCGCTTGGGAACGCAAAGAACCCATTACCGATTTCATACGAAAACTAGCCCAGATAAACGATGATGCGGTTATTTTGCAGCATATAAAGATGTTTGTGAATGAGTATTCGCTGAATAGGGGCGAGGTTTCATTTCACAACATTTGAAAGCAGAACAGTAAAATCCTCTATATGCTAATCTGCCAGTGCACTGGACGATTAGCGTAAATATAGAAAACTAAACAGAATAATGTCTATTTTTCGCTCAAAATACCCGTTTTTCGTAAAAAGTCAGGGTAGTTTCAAAAAAAATTATATATTAATTCTTATGGAAAGAAAACTTTCAAAACAGATTTTTTTCAGAATTGTCATCTAATTCTTGCTTTTTCTCTGAAATTTTTGTATATTTATTAGTAGGAGCATCGTGTTCCAAAGCCTCGGTTTCATATTCTCTAGCAATCGCGATGGGTGATTGGGAGGATATGAAGCGTGAGGCTTTTTCTTTATCCTGCCAAGCGACAAGTTTATTACCGCTTTTGAACCAATTTTTTAATTCTGCGATATTATCTTTTGGATATACGCTTACTATGGAATTTATATCCATGCTGTTTTTCTTGCCCAGAGCATCTTTATACATTTTTATAACTACTACAAAATTATTCCCATTCTTGTCTTTTAAATCCGTTAGAATTATTTTTGCTCCATCGTTTTTAGTGCTGTTAAAGACGGCTATAGGCTCATTTATTGCTTTTGGCAAGTCTTTTATATCCGCAATGTCAAACTGATGTTTGTTTTTATAATTCTCGCTTGCTTTATGTTCCAGCCTGCCTGCTTTCAGTTCAATAGGCAAGTCTGGTATTCCTGCATTCTGTAGAACCTGCCCTGGCTTGCCTAGCTGATAGATATGCCCTTTTGGTAAAGTACCTTCTATTTGCTGCTTTAGCTCATAATTAAATATGTCATTCATGGCTTGTGGAAGATACAAAAGTAATACTGTTTTGGATTTTTAAACTTGGCTGCGAGTTATTCCTAAAAATTAGGAGATAGCGTTATGGGCGAAAAAGAAACCAAAGGCGAACTTAATGAAGAAGTGATTTTATGAAAAATATTCATTGGAATTTGTCTATTTTTCGCTCAAAATAACCGTTTTTCATAAAAAGTCAGGGTAACTTGGTACATTCTTTGCTTGTTTTAACAAATTTTACAAAAAAATTTATATATTATACACTTATATGACTTATGGCGGTAAAACAATTTTTGGCAGGGCTTGCGGTGCAAGCTCCCTAAATGTTTTTTCCACTAGCCACTCCCCACTAGCTACTAGCCAAAAAAATTCTTTGTCTTTCCTAC
>Ga0268262_10006628_pt1 | contig 11065 bp, 11 predicted proteins | sample TergutNc150P3_FD_190354 | JGI IMG/M metagenome (GOLD analysis project Ga0268262, IMG submission 190354) | Nasutitermes corniger P3 segment gut microbial community from laboratory colony in Florida, USA - Nc150 P3 (SPAdes) (version 2) | ecosystem: Host-associated > Arthropoda: Insects >...
AGGCAGGGGCGCCGCTCTTCCCCGCGCTTTTCATGGCTTCCTTGGCAACTTCCCTGCCGGTTGCCCTGGCATCGCCGCTCTTGGGTTTGCCTGCCACGCCGACGGCAATGTCGCTCCCGCCCAGCGCCATAATTCCGACAAAACCCTTTTCCCCGGTGATAAACCCCTCTGGGGTGATGACGCCGGTAAAGGAAGTGTTCCCCAGAACCGGAACCCCCGGCAGTCCTTCGGCTATGCCTTTGAGCATTTCGCCCTGATCATAGGCGACACTGGAGTAGGCAAACGCCACTTTAATGTCCGAAAGCCCTTTTTTCGCCTTTTCTGCAGCTTCTTTTCCTGCCGCCTTGGGATCCGCGGCAACGCTGGAACCGGTATTACCCTTCATAAAAACCTCCTCGAAAAAGTACGGGAAGCGCAACGCTCCCTAATGAAATCTTCTATTGTAGTATAAGGGGTAATATCGAATTTTGCATCTTAAAATTATGTAACTTTATTGTTTTTTTAACACAAGGGAAGCTCTAAAAATGGTTAAATTCTGTGATAAATCTACTTTAAATCATTCATCTATTGTGACACCTGTCATAAAATCTGAAACGCATTGTATCCCAGTGTCGTAATGGTGTTAGATTGCGAAAACAGTCGCTATTGAACTAATACCGTAAGGCTTGCCCTGTGGTATTAATATACTTTATCATAAACATCATGGGAGAAAAAATGGGGCTTGTTCAGGCGGAAATTACCCTGAAAAACATCAGGGATAAAATTATGGCCAAAGAAGGGTATATTAAAGAACCTGAAATTCGTCAAACCACAGTAAAAGCCGTGGTTGATACCGGAGCGGTGACCCTGGTTATCGATGAACAACTGCGGCAGCAGTTGGGGCTTGGAGTAGTAGGGGCAAGACAGGCGACACTGGCGGATAATACCAGGAAAACGGTAAAAATAGCCGAGGCGGTAGAGGTTCACTGGAAAAACCGTTCAATGACCTGCCAGCCGTGGGTTGTAAGCGAGGGAAGAACTCTTCTTGGCGCGATACCTCTTGAGAATATGGACCTCATGGTGGATCCCCGTGGTCAAGAGCTGGTGGGCGCTCATGGCGATAAAGAAGAATATCTTTTGTTGTAACAGCTAATCTCGTGGTGTCAGATGCTATAAGTTTACTTTCTCTCGCCCAGCAAAGTTTTCAGTTCCTGTATCTCCCGAACCATCTGGGAATTATCAAGCTGGAAGCGCTTTGGGACCATTTTTTTGGAAGTACATTCCACCGCCGCTACAAGGTTTTGAAGCCGGATTGCGTGGGGATACTGCGGCGGGATAAAATCCGCCATTATTTCTTCCATGTCTTGCCTGGAGATCATAGTCCGGCCTTCCATTACAGCCCTTCCCATTGCCTTTACAAGCATGGACTCAATTTCGGCTCCGGAAACTTCGTGACTGTACTTCTTAAAAAGATCTGGAACCGAAAAAGTGTGAACCCCGAACCTGAGTTTCTTTACAAGAATTTCAAAAAGGGCAACTTTTTCCTGCAGGGTTTCCGGATAAAAAAGGGCGAAGTGCTCTTCTGCCCGCCCCTGGCGTTTTAGATCTATGGGAAGAAGGTCGGGGCGGCAGGTAATAAGAAACCAGATGATCTTTCCCCGGTAAGAGGTATCCCCCATAAAACTCGCTATCTGTGCAAACACGCGGTTACTGGTACCTGAATCCCCATCCTGATCCCGGTCGCCTAAATACGCGTCCGCTTCATCGATCATAACCGCCACCGGGGCCATGGACTTGAGGATGTTGAGTACCTTCTCCAAATTTGATTCGGACTCGCCCTGCCACTTGGAACGGAAGTTGCGGAACTTAACCATAGGAATTCCGATTTCGCCGGCAAAAGCGCTCACCATAAAGCTCTTTCCGGTACCTATTGGCCCCGCAATAAGGTAGCCCATAGGCACTACTTCGCTCTGGCCGCGCTTAATCGCCTTTGCGTGGTTTCTGAGCAGCTTTTTCACAAAGTCGTGGCCGGAAACCGAGTCCAGGTTATACTGGGTTTCCATAAACTCCAAAAGCCCCACCGCTTCCTGTTCAATCAGTTCCCTTTTTTTCTGGCTGAGGTAGTCCATGGTAAGGACCTTGTCTTCCTCGTATCGCTCCAGAACCAGCCGATCCAGGTTCATTAAATTAAGGCCGCTGGTGACTGAAGCGACTCCTTCTGTAGTAAGACCCCGATCCAGCGCCAAAAAACCATCGCGTTCCCTTGAACGGAGAAAACTTGCCCGCACGGCTTCATCGGGAAAAGGTACTTCTATAGTTACGGTTGAAGATGAAGCGGCAAGCCGTGGAGAAATATCGGCGAGATTTTCGGTAAGAAGAATGATGGAAACATCTCCCTCGGTAAAATCGGTGTTATTGGCCCAGCGGTTTAAGGTAACAAGGCAAAAGCGGTCTGCGTCCGAAAGGCGAAGCATATCCCCTCCCGGGATAATGTACTCAGCGTAATCAATGATAAGCACTATGCGGGGAGAAGGATTCCTGCGATCCCTCGGGATCCGCATAAGAAAATATTTTTCAAGATAATAAAAACTTTTCTCAGGCGCCCTGGAAACAAAATCGCCTGGGTCGCTACCCGGAAAATTCCTGGACAAAACCGCCTCGTATTCCCTGGCCATTCCTTCATCACAAAAAGAAACGCCTTCGGACGGGTTGAAATAGGCAATGATGTCCTGGTTTCCGAAAATAATTTCAGCGATATACTGGTGGATCTCGGCAAAAATGAATTCGCCTTCCTCGGTTTCTTTCGGAAGAAAATCCCTGATGTTTCCGTGAATGATATACAGATTGGCGGTTTTGGAGCCGTACTTTACAGCGACTTCCTGAACCCATGCGGGCCAGTTTCTGATACGATCAGAATTTTTTGCAATGTATTTTGACATTTTGCCCCCAAATATCGTTAGCCGGCAACTACCACCCGGTTTCTTCCCAATGCTTTAGCCTTGCGCAGGGCTCTGTCGGCAGCCAAAAACAGGTTTTCCCAGCTATCTGCGTGAATAGGGGCAGTGGCAACGCCAATGCTCGTACAAACGCTTACCTTTGTATTTCTTGTACTGTTGGGTTTAACCGGAACCGAGATTTCCCGGGCAGCTATTTTTTCTCTTGCCTTTTCGGCAATCGAAACTGCTTCTTCCGTTCCGGCGTCCGGAAGGAGGACGGCAAATTCATCGCCGGAAAGCCTGGCGCATATATCCCCAGCGCGGGTGACGAAGCGCAGAACTTCCGCCATTGAAATGAACATCAGATCCCCCGCTTTTGTACCGTGGACGTCATTTATATTGTGTATTTTATCCAGATCCATCAACATTAGGGAAACACTGCGGAGGCCAAGGGTGCCCCGTGAAAAGCGATCGCCTGCGGATTCTTCAAGAAAGCGACGGTTGTACAAGCCCGTAAGCTCATCAGTGACAGCCCGGCGGCGGGCAGTCTCGCCCCAGCGCATAATATCGCCCAGGTGTTTTGAGATCTGCTCAAACCAGGTATTTTGTACTTTTCGTATAGAATTTAATATCTTTGCCCCAATCATGGGATACTCAAAAACTATACGGTAAAAATCAACTCCATGCAGGGTTAGCAGCTTTGTTTTTTCCTGAACCACTATTGTCGCGGATCTGGTTTCGTTTGCGATGATGGACATTTCCCCAAAAAAATCCCCGGTTTTTAACTCAAAACTCCATCGCTGGGTGCCGTCGGCCTGAGCTACCCAGGCTTCGATCCTGCCGGAAGCAATGAAGAACATTTCTTCCCCTCTGGCTCCCTCGTTAAAAACAACATCCCCTTTCTTCATGTTTCGGGGCTCAAGAAAAGTAACAACCGCTTCAAGCTCCAACCTGCTCAGGTTCGAGAAAATTGCCGACTTCTTCAGTACCGGGTAGGTATTCGCATTGATCGCCCGGCCGCTCATAATGCCTTTTCCCTCCTGTAGCGGACAACCGTATTTCCGCCTTTTTTCCAGGTATCCATCAGGAGCTTATAGGTTCCCTTAAAAAGAGAATCCCATGATTTATTGTCAGTAGGCCAGATTCCCCAGGCAATTGTCCCGGTGAAATAAAAGTCCTTATCCCCCAGAGAAACATGCGGAAGGGCGGCAACAGCTTCGGCCAGGACATTGGCCAGGGATTTTGCCTCGGTAATGTCGCAATTATTGACAAGAATCCCGGTTTCGTTGCTTTTAAACCTTAACGCCCAGCCTTTATCCAGCTTGCGGGTAATACCTTTAAGAATTGCCGCGATTTTTATCATCGCTTCGTCCCCGGCGCCATGTCCCAGAGAATCGACCAGTACCTTAAAACGATCCGGTTTAAGTAAAATAAGGGCCATCGGACTTTCAAGAATCCTGTTAATATCCTCGTTAAGAAAGGTCTGTTTCCATAAACCGGTAGTTGGATCCTCATGAATCTTGCGGTACAGCTCCTGAACCCAATAGGTGCTTTCAAATATCAGTTTCCTTGTAGCTTTTATGCGGGCGGTTACCATAGCCGCTGAATTGAGAAGAAGCCTGGAAGTAATATGAGGTTCTTCCAGGGCAAACTTTTCCATCGTAATGCCAAACTCGGGGAACATTAGCAGCGTCGAATCTTCGAGGGCTTCAGCAAAAGCGTCGTAGTCGGCAGCCCGGGCAAAATCAAAATCGCCAATTATGTCCCCGGGGGTAAACCTGGCGATTTCATCCTCCCTGCCACTATCGTTCTGTTTAAAAACACGGACAATCCCCCCCAAAAGCAAATAAATGCGTTCAGCCTTTTCACCCGGAGAAAATAAAAGCCCCCCCCTTCGGACCATCAAAATTTCGGTTTTTTTAACTATAACTCTTGCCTCTTCCGGGAGGAGATTGGAAAACAGATCAGATTTTAGAATGGCGGAAAGGTCCTGTACCTCACTCTTTCTGCTTTTTTGACTTTGACTCGTCATAAAACCTTAAAGGAGCCGATAGGCTCCCAGACTCCCCTCCCGTATCGCCGCTTTAAATATTTTCGTATCCGATTATATCGTTTTTGGGTCTGAATGACAATGTCAATGGCTTCGCTAAAGGCAAAGCCAAAGGCTTTACGCGGCACTTCCCAACAACGCTTTTTACGGGTATAAGTTGAAAATGGAAAAGTCATCGTTTGGCATGGGAGTCTTTTTTGCAATTTTTGCCTATTTTTTGTGGGGATTTTTACCGATTTACTGGAAAATCCTGTCTGAGATAAACTCAATGCACATCCTGGGTTTCAGGATCATCCTTTCCCTGCTTTTGGTGGGCTTCCTTTTATTGGTAAGTAAAAACACTTCCTGGCTTAAGTTTTATAAGGACAGGCGAAAAAGAATAACGATTATTTTGGCCAGTTTAACGATCACTTTTAACTGGGGCCTTTATATCTGGGCGGTCAATGGCGGACATACGATTGAATCCGCTATTGGTTACTACATCAACCCCTTGCTCTCGATAGTTTTAGGGATGATTTTTTTCAAGGAAAAACTGAAAATCCTGCAATTACTGGCTTTTATTATTGCCATTGTGGGAGTATTGATTTTAACTGTTCTGACAGGACGCCCGCCATGGATTCCTTTGGGTCTGGCATTCAGTTTTGCGCTTTACGGCCTTTTAAAGAAAACAGTTAACCTTACTGCCCTTGAATCCCTGGGTGTCGAAACCCTGGTTGCATCCCCTATCGGGATTTTGTTGCTTTTAATTCCTTTTGGAACAAACAGCTCTTTTCCTGATCCAAAAAGCCTTGCTTATATTTTGGAACTGCCGCTAAAGCCCTTGCTTTTTCTCCCCCTATGCGGGTTGGTAACCAGCTTCCCGTTGTACCTTTTCGCAAAGGGCGCAAAAATGCTTCCCCTTTCGACGCTGGGCTTTGTACAGTTTTTATCCCCAACCCTGTCGTTTATTACAGGCTTCTTTATTTTTGGCGAATCCTTCCCCGTTCAAAATTTCCTGGCGTTGGGATGCATATGGATCGCGGTGATCCTCTATACGATTTCTTTAAAGGGATTCAAGGGGACAAGGCCGCATGAATAGGCATAGCGAACCATTTGCATACGGTTATTCATGCCTGTCTTGTGCATAACAGAGGAAATGTAATTTCTCACCGTCCCCACAGTAAGGCCGAGGTTTTTGGCAATGTCAGTACTTGCGTGCCCTTCGCCTATCTCGACCAGAATTTTTAACTCCGTTCTGGAAAGGTATGAGGTCGGGTCCTCGCCGGAGAGAAACATCACATACCCGGTTTCCAATGGCTTTGCCTGGCCTTTGCTTTCCCCGGAAGCATGGAAACCGGCGGCTTTAAAGGTCAGCGAGCAAACAAGGCGCAAAACCCTGCTGGCAAGGACAGGGCTGATAAAGCACTTGCCTTCGGATATATTTTTCAGAATCCAGGGGAGCGAGTCCAGGTCAGCTTCTTTATTGATTATTCCCGATACTTCATTGGTTGCGGCTTTGTAAAGCTGATAATCGCTTATCTTTGCAACAACAATAACAACCGCCGTTGAGGGCGAGCGGTTCCTCAGCAAAGGGGGGATTTCCTGGCCGTCAATAAACTCCAGATTATTATCCAGTATAGCAATGTTAGGCTTATAGTTACCGACAAGCTTTAGAGCGTCATAGCCGTCTTTTCCCTGAGCCAATATTCTTATTTCCCTATCACTCGACAAAAGGGAAGTAATTTTATCACGCTCATGTTTTTGTGGAAAAACAATGACGGTATCGATCAACGGTCATTTCCTCCAAATAGATATAATGGAGTTATTAACTATAATAGAAATTAATAAAAATAGTAGTTCCTGTCAATGGGTAATTCAGTCATTTTTAAAATTTTGATTGACGGTTCACGGGTTCCATTGTATAATTAGTCTATCTCCAGTTTGGAAGTTTAAATCACGTCGTAATGGAATAATGTATGCAATATTTTGATACTCATGCCCATATAGGGCTTATATGTGAAGACCCTATTGAGCAGCTTATGGTAATTAAGGAAGCCAGGCAGGCCTCGGTAACCAGGCTTGTTTCGATATGCAACAGTCTCGCCGATTTTAGCAAGGTATACGACAACCTTATATCTGCATCCAACGTTTATCACGCTGTAGGCGTATCCCCTTCGGAGGTTCAGAATCCGGGCAAGGACTGGATTCAAAGCATAGAGCAGCACACAAAGCAGCCGCGGGTAGTTGCGATTGGGGAAATTGGCCTGGATTACTACCGGAAATTTGGTGACAAAAAATCCCAAATTGAGCTTTTTATTACCCAGCTTGATCTGGCGGGAAAACTTAACCTGCCTGTAATTATCCATAACCGGGATGCCGGCAAAGACGTGCTGGACATACTTAGGGACAGGCTTCCGCCCAGAGGAGGGGTGCTTCACTGCTACTCCGAAAACGCCGAATACGCGAAGAAGGCCCTCGACCTAAATTTGTACTTTTCTTTTGCCGGAAACCTGACCTACAGGAATGCCAAAAACCTGCATGAGACTGTCGAAGTACTTCCGCTTGACAGGATTTTAATTGAATCCGAGAGTCCCTTTATGGTTCCGGCGGATCACCGCGGCAAGAGGAATATGCCAAAGTACCTTCCCCTTACCTCCCGTTTCCTGGCCGAGATGCTGGAAATGGACGAAGAGGAGCTAAGTGCGGCCCTTTGGGACAACGCAAACCGCTTCTTTGGCCTGCCGAGTGAATAAAAAGACAAGCTGTCTGACTCAATATTATAATTTTAAAGAAAAAGGAGTCAACGAATTGCCCGAATTATTACGAATAAATATGGATTTCTGTTTAAATTCGTATTCATTCGTGTTATTCGTTGATGAAATTCCTTAAATTTATGATGTTATGCCTGATACCCTTTACCATCCTGTAAAAATTGGTTCCCTTGAGCTGCCAGGCAATCTCTTTCTGGCCCCTGTGGCCGGTTACACGGATCGGGCTTTTCGTTCCATTTGCGCCGAGTGTGGCGCGGATTTTTCCTTTACAGAGCTTGCCTCCGCGGAAGCCCTGTCGCGGGGCGGGAAGGCAACAAACAACCTGATTCGCCGGGGAGAAAACGAAAAGCGTTACGCCATCCAGCTCTTCGGCCATGACCCGCAGGTGATGTACCGTGCGACCCTGTCCCTGGCGTCGCTTCGCCCCGAGGCGGTGGACATAAACTGCGGCTGTCCCGTTCCCAAGGTGGTAAAGACCGGCGCGGGCTCCGCGCTGATGAAGGAACCCGCCCTACTGGGCCGCATTGTAGAAGCGGTCGTCCGCGCTTCCGGCGAGGCGTTGGGAGGCGCGCCGGTTACAGTGAAAATGCGCTCCGGCTGGGATTCACAGCACTTGAATTACGCCGAATGTGCCCGCATAGCCGCCGAAGCTGGGGCTGCCATGGTTACCCTCCACCCCAGGACAAAGGCGCAGGGCTACGGCGGCAAAAGCGACTGGCTGCACCTGGCGGACCTTGTCTCCCGCCTGGGTATACCTGTAACAGGCTCAGGGGATCTTTATTCTCCCGAAGACGCGGGGCGTATGCTCCGGGAAACTGGCTGCGCCGCGCTAATGTTCGCGCGTGGCGCGGAGGGGAACCCCTTTATCTTTTCGGAAACCCGCTCTTTTCTGGCAACCGGCTCCTGGACGCCAGCGAGCTTTGAAGAGCGCATTGCCGCGGCTATGCGCCACCTGACCATGCTTTCCGTGGACATCGGTGAAAGGGCGGCCTGTAAGGAAATGCGAAAACAGTTCTGCGCTTATACCAAAGCGCCCCCCGGTCAAAAAGGAGAAGCCGGCTCCGCCGCCCTGAGAAACCGGCTTGTCTATGCGGAAACTATCGAAGATTACAAAACAATCTTGCGGGAATTTGGAGTAAATGCCGCAGTAGATTAGCAGTATGACAAATCCAGTGGCTTTTCTTAATTTTTTTTAATACAATATAAAGAGCGGAGGAACTGAATGGGGCTAGTATACACGGATATCACGCTGAAAAACGCGACAGACGTGGTTAGTGTACGACGCGGAATCATGAAAGAATCTGATATTCATCAAACCACAGTAAGGGCGATGGTTGATACAGGCTGTTTTACGCTGATTATCACCGAAGCAGTCAGGCAGGAATTGGGTCTTGAAGAGATTGAAGAGTATGATGTTACACTTGCAAACGAAACCACAGAGACATGTAAAAAAACAGAGCCTGTAGAAGTCCACTGGAAAAACCGTCACGACGTTGTACAAGCTATGGTACTGCCAAGCGCAAAAGAAGTCCTTCTGGGAGCCATTCCCCTTGAAGGTATGGATTTGATAGTAGACCCTGCGCGGCAGACAGTAATGGGCGCTCACGGCGAAAAAGCGGTGTATCCGGTCAAATGAATATAATCAGACGGCCTTTCCGCTACAGAAATGACAATATTGTGTTTGTACTCATCGGGCTAAACATACTGGTTTATATTGCCGAGCTTTTTTTCAGAAACTCACAGCTTATTACCCGCCTTTCCATGATCCCGCTGGCGGTGGTGCAAAGGCATTGGGTTTGGCAGTTTGTTACCTATATGTTCGTTCATGACCCAAATTCCATTGCCCATATTCTGTTTAATATGTTTGCCCTTTTTATGTTCGGGCGTCAGGTGGAATGGAAGATGGGAAGCAGCGAATTCCTGCTTTATTATCTGCTTACAGGAACCCTGGCAGGGGTTTTTTCATTTTTTGTTTACATCTTTACCGGTAATCCGGTTGTTTTCCTGATGGGCGCTTCGGGGGCCATCTTTGCGGTTCAACTGGCGTTCGCCGCCTTTTTTCCCGATTCAATCATGTACCTCTGGGGCATACTTCCCCTCAGGGCCCCGGTGATGGTTCTGGGTTTTACAGCCGTAGAAGTTTTCCTTATGGTCACCGGCTTTGGCGGCAATGTAGCCCACGCTACCCATCTTGCAGGCTTTGGCTTTGGCTGGCTTTACTTTATCGTCCGTTTTGGGATAAACCCCTGGCGTGCAATGCGCCGATAATCAGAAAGTGAACAAAAAAATCCGCTTATTTCTTTTTATATTTCTCTTTTTCCCTTTCCTGCTTACGGCCCAGGATGTGCTTAGGGGCGAAGTAAGAATAGAACTTGAGCCAACATTCGGTTTTTATGTGGACGAAGAATACCCGCTGGACACTGAAGCCGCCTACCGCAGGGCGCTGCAGGAAGCGGCATTGCTCTTTTCCGCCCAGATTTACGGATGGTCCTTTCATTACGATGTGGGGGAACGAGCCCGCGGTATTCAGGAGATCTTAGACCTTAATCCCCTTGGGGAGATTCGCTGGGGCGATCCAAGGCTTTATGTCACCCAAGCCAATTTCCAAAATTGGGAATTACAGGTTACCACGCACCGTTTTGCCTCTTTTCTTTCGGCATGGATGGATTACCGGCCCACAGACGCCCAGCGCCGCAGGCTTGAAATGTGGCAAAAGGGAAACATACGGCCTGCCCAGGCCGTTGGTTACAGTGATCTCGGAGGTTCCGCGGAAAATCCAACATGGCTTTCAATAAAAAAGAACGCCCTTGAAGATTCCGCCCGGGCAGCGTTGCGGGCCATGCTTCAGGGCAGCGAAAGAAACAGGCCGAAAGAAGTAACCGGCTTTATCAGCCTTGAAAGCTTTCCATTGTTTTATATGTCCTCGGGCCGTCAGGCCGCCCATGCGCGTTTTAGGGTGGAGATAACTGAAATAATTCCCTTTTCGGCTTATTGACGCAAACGGCACTAACTATAGCACCCAGGTATGCGGCAAAACTTGACCCACAGATTGGTAAAATTCATGCAAAGGGAGGGCAGCGGTACGACAAAAAATCTGGAAGAATCTGTCTCCACAGCCCCGTCCGGCCTTTATATATACAACCAAGCATTTTCTGATTTCATGAATAAGCGCCATCCTCAAGTTTCTCATGCCGGACGCCATTACTGCACTTTAAGGTTATACCTTTGTCCCTGGTCTGTTACGACAGAGACTGCGCAAAATCTATCGGAGAAGCTAGCTTTAAACAACGGCTAATGATAAAATTTTATATGCAAATGGGAAGGGGCATATGGGCTACAAGATAGGCACA
>Ga0268262_10006629_pt1 | contig 11060 bp, 10 predicted proteins | sample TergutNc150P3_FD_190354 | JGI IMG/M metagenome (GOLD analysis project Ga0268262, IMG submission 190354) | Nasutitermes corniger P3 segment gut microbial community from laboratory colony in Florida, USA - Nc150 P3 (SPAdes) (version 2) | ecosystem: Host-associated > Arthropoda: Insects >...
AGATTCAGTATATTTCTTAATGCACGATAAGACATACGGTATATGCTATATTGTAATGTTTAGATCAATACCCTCCGGTCGGCGGGTATAGGTGGTAGTTTTTGCCGCAGGAGCGGCGTCCACTTTGACCGGCTTCGCGTACCTTTTTTCAAGAACGTCCCAATTTGGATTTAAGAATTTTACGGCGTTTGTGTTGTAAACTCGCAAGTCAAGCGGTTCGTTTCGAGCGTCTCTTGGCTTCCACCAAAACAGTTTTTTGTAACCATTCACGTACTTTATCATTCGGCGCTCGCATATAAGGCCGGCGAAGTATTGGGCGGTATACCCTGCCGCGCCGTCGCTCGGAAAGTGGCAATACCCCGGTCCAAACTCATCAATTTTAAGACGGGCGTATATTAATTCTTTGGCCCTATCGACGCCGATCACAAACAAGGCGCAACGGTTGCGCGTGTTTCGTGATGGTTTATTTAGAATCGGTCTCGACGCCTGACTACTACCTTTAATGGCGAATACCCGTTCGCGCTCTCGCGGAAGCGTATAGTTGTATACGGTGTCGGTTGTTGCGTCTATGCCGCCGCTATCAATCATAACGCACGAGATACGCATAACATATCCATCTTCGCGAATAAAGTCTTTCCGGCGTAGATCATCGAGTTGTTTCCAAACGGACGGAAAATCAGGATCACCGCTGTCAAGTTCAGTCGTCGGCCCCTCTATACGGCCGTATTCAATACCGTAACATTCCTCATCACGCGCCCAGCCGCATACTTCATACTCAAGGCGCGTTTTCTGCACGTCCACCGCCATTGTAATCTGTAGCACCTCGTTGGGTACTTGGGCGTTGTACTTTTCAACACGCCGCGCAAGATACTCTTGGGATATAGATTCGCCCGTTTCTTTCCACGGGAGGCCAAGAATTGTATTTGTAAATGTTTGTAGCCGCTCCGGATCATTTCCGGCCTCGTCGAACTTCCGCGCAATCGCTCTCCATGATAACCAACCGAGCGGACTGTAAAGCGAACTCAACGAAAAGCCTACCCGCCAATGGCCGGGATTCTGCGCCACCCACTTTCCACCGGCCAACATTTGCGGCTTTTTATGCTCCTCTATGCCTACCCCGCAATGAGGGCAGTGTAACATCACATCATCATACTTTCCTTTCGTCCACTGTATCAGCTCCATCTTTATTTCAAAATATCCCTCATTATCCGAAGCGTGGTTACAGTACGGACACTGCACCATGTAAACGCGCTGGTCGCTTTCCTTGTATAGCCGCCAAATGTTCGACGTTTCCTCCAAGGTCGGCGTCGAAAGACAGAATAGCTTGGAATTTGGGAACGTCGCGAGTCGCGCACGTACCAATTCAAGCGGATCACCCTCGCCCAAAATCACCCCGTAGCGGTCTATTTCATCGCAAATAGCGTTCCCGATGGGCAACGAAGCGAGCGCAGAAGGGCTGTTTGAACCGCTCAAAACGACGTACCCGCCAGGGAAAACTTTCTCCGTGAGCGAGTTTCCGATCCTTTTTTGTAGCCGAGACCGGAGGCTTTCAATGGCTTCGATGGATGGCGTGAGGCGCTGTTTGCTCAATTTCATGGCATCGGATTCGGTCGGCATGACGTAGAGAAAACTACCCGGTAGCGTATCCATGCGGTACAGTAGGAAGTTCGTGGCGCTCTCTGTGGCGCCGATTTGACTACCTTTAATGAAAACTATCTCCTTGGCTTTGCTTTGCGGAGATAGTTCTTTCATGATCTCCACAAGGTACGGCGTCCGCGAGTTGCGCCACGGCCCAGGGCTGGACGAGCCGGACGCAGGCAATATGCGCTTTCGCTCGGCCCATTCTGCGACGTCTATCAACGGCCGTGGGCGCAAAACCGAAAAGACACCCTCAAAAAAGGGAGGCTTATCCATCTTTGAAAACTACCTCTCCAGGTTTAAAGAGGTCAGGCCGCAGGAAAGCCGGATCGATACCCAAGGCCCGGCCATACTTAATTGCCTTGGTAGACGACACTTGTTCACGGGACACATCAGCGGATATATGGCCTATACTGTAGCCGGTTTTATCCGCAAGTTCCTTGTAGTACAAGCCGCTTTCCTTAATGGCTTCTTTCAGTAAGCTCATAACATCCCCTACGTTAAGGTTCGTAACCGCATTTTTTACGGATATTGATAATCAACTCGTTTACTTCACGTTCAAGGCGCTGATTGAAATCGTGTTCGTCGCAGTCTTTCATCGCGGCGAACTCCGGCGCGAGGCGCGACGGCCACGATGAAAGTACGCCGATAATCAACTCGCCAAGTTCTACCCCTTGCCGACGAGCCTCCTCCTTTTCTATGTACTTGCCGTTTTGGATTTTGAGCTTTAAATCAAGAGTTTTGGCTTGCGCCGCCTCTTTTGCGAGCTTTACCTTTAAAATTTGTTGCGGACTTATATCTCGTTCAATCGGTTTATCATCAGGTTTCTTCGTATCGGTAGGTGCTCCTGTTTTCGGTGGGCGACCGCCGCGCATTTCGGGCGGCAGCATTCGGGCGTGATCCTGAAGCTCGGCGGCGGTTCGCGTCGCGGCGTACTCCTTGGCCACGACAGAAGGATCGAATAAAGGATAGCCAAATTTACCTTGTCCGGCTTTCGTGAACCGGCCTGATTTCACGCCTTTCAAAAAACTTTCACGGCTGATACCGAGCATTTTCGCCGCGTCGGTGGCGTTTAAGAGATTTTGGGTGTCCATAGTTACGAATATAGCATATTGTAGACGTTCGGTTATCATGGGAATTGTGGAAATATAGTAACAATCGGCGTGTAACCCTCGAAATTTGCTCATAGGTGGGTAGAAAACGCGGTCTTTTAGCGCCCGCAAGTTTTAAAGTCGTGAAAGTACCTTTTTGATTTTGGGGAGGAGATGGTTTTGACGTCGGAGAGTAGCCGCCCCTGATCTCAAAAATTTGGGGCCGCCTGCATAAAATGACCATGACCATAAAAAAAGTCCAAAACTTTTCATACTTTTTATAAATACGAAAAATCTACTATATGTCATATTGTAGTAAAGTGTATAATATACCCATCTAATAATTTTATGGTCATTATGGTCATTATAGTCATTTATGCTTGTAATATCGCGGTATTTGTGTAAATGACCATGCCGGAATAAATGACCTATGCTCGGTCATTTTTCAGGTATAATTTGAGAGTGTTAAGACGGCGGCGAGAGAGGATCAATATAATATAGATGGTATCGTTTATCATCAATCACTTATATTGTTCGCGCGCGTTGGTGGCTTTTTGGGGCTGATTCAATGACCATCGCCTCAATATGGGCATAAATCACTGTACAAACTGTTACTAAATAGTAACAGTGTTACTAATATTCCACAATAGTTCGCTTGTGCAAAATGAGAAAACCGCGTATATTTATATACGTGGGCGGGGAACATAAGGAATTTTTGTCTCATTTTTTGTCAAGATATAGTCGCGCCTCGCCCACACCGAGAAAAGACTATGGCAAAGAATGAGACTTTTTATTTAATGGTGTGGGGCCAACGTGATTGAATTTACCGACATTGCGAATAGACTGCTTACCAACGCAGAGCGCTACGTGAGGGAGTGGCTGCCCGGTGGAGTGAAGCAAGGCCACGAGTATCTACCTACGAATCCCACAAGAGACGATCAGAATCCAGGTAGCTTTACCATAAACCTGAAAACGGGCGCATGGATGGACGGCGCGACCAACGACAGAGGCGGCGATCTAATAAGCCTATATAAATATATCAACGGCATAGATAAGATGGGCGACGCGGCCAAGGAGTTATCTACAAAGTATTTGGGGGGAGAGTACAAACCGCAGCGCGGCCAACCCAAGAAGCTGCCTAAAGATGATGATGGATGTACCTTGTGTTTGCCGATACCTCATGACGCGCCGCCGATGTACGAAGTAACGAATATAAACGGCAAGTGGCGCAAACCCTCCATGATCCATACCTACACCGACTCCGCAGGAGCGGTACTACGGTTCATCTACCGGTTCGAGGCCGGCGACGGGCTGGCCAAGAAAGAATTCCGGCCTCTCACGTGTTGGAGGAATAAATCGGGCAAAACGTGCTGGAAATATAAAGATATACCGGAGAAAAGGCCGCTTTACGGGCTTGAAGCGCTGGCCCGGCGACCGGACGATCCCGTTTTAGTGGTCAGCGGCGAAAAGTGCGTAGACGCGGTACGGGTGAAGCTGCCCAAGTACGTGATAGTTACGTGGAGCGGCGGCGACAACGGAACGACCAAAACGGACTTTTCGCCGCTCAAAAATCGGAAGTTAATATGGTGGCCGGACAACGATGATTCAGGCAAAAATACGATGAGACGGCTAGCCGACAAGCTCGGCGGCAGGGTGTTGAGCATAGACGCCGACAGATACCCAAAAGGCTGGGATTGCGCCGACGCCGTCGCCGCAGGGGTGGACTTGGAGGGCATAATCGGCGTAGATATTGCGGAACATTGCCCACGGTTGTCGGAGGTCGCGCCCAAAGACATATTCATACACTTGAATGAAAAAGGTAAAATATTGGGCACGATTGATAATTTCAGGGCGCTCATGCGGCACTACAAGCTTGAAATATGGTACAACGAAATAAGCAAAAAACAAGGTAGCAGCATTGCCGGCATATACGACGAATCCAATAACATCGACAGCTTTTACACGGTAGTACGGAGCGTGTGTAATCTGAATGACTTTCCGCGCCATGACGTAGTAACATTTCTTGACTATGAGGCCATGTATAACCGTAAAAATCCCGTTATGGAATGGATATGTTCACGCCCTTGGGACGGTGTGGTGCGGATAAATGCGATATGCGAAGCCGTAATGTGTGATGATACCATCACCGAAGAATTTAAGGAAACGCTACTTTTGAAATGGCTTGTGAGCGCATACGCGGCGGTATCGCGTAAAGACGGTGATGATTTTCGGACACGTGGCGTACTTGTGTTTCAGGGTGATCAGGGCATAGGCAAAACAACCTTTTTACGCAATCTATGCGGCGCGGCGCACGGCGGCGATGTCCGGTGGTTCGGCGAGGGATTGACCCTCGACCCGGAGAATAAAGACAATATATTGAATGCTCAAAAATTTTGGATAGTAGAGATGGCCGAGCTTGAAAACACGACAAAGCGCTCTATGCCGGCGTTAAAGGCGCTCCTCACCAACCCATCAAATACCGTGCGGCTACCCTACGCCAAGGCCGCAACGACAATATGGTCGCGGACTGTTTACGCCGGTACAGTGAATCAAAAAGACTTGTTACCGGACATAACCGGCAACAGCCGCTTTTGGTGCTTGCCGGTGCTGACATTTGGCGATATAGGCCATATAGATATGCAACAGGTATGGGCAGAGGTGAAGCATTTCAAAGACAAAGGCCTGCAGTGGTGGCTTGATTCGGGTGAGGAGGCGCAGCTTGATATAAATAACCGCGAATATATGGTGTCATCGCCAGTAGACGATCTACTTGCCGAGAAGCTCGACTGGGAGGCCGGAGAGCCGCGATATTGGCCGCAAAAGACTTGTACAGTAATTCTCAAAGAATGTGGTATGCAAAACCCTACACAATCAGACGCACGGAGGGCGGCGTACTTTTTGCGCGAGAAAATGAATATAAAACGTGCGCCAGGGAGAAGCACGGACGGAGCGAGGTTTTACCCTTGCCCTCCGTTGAAAAACGATATGATTGAGAATTACCCGAAGCCGGGGGAATATGTACCACCATATTACTATAACAATTAAAAGGAGAGCGGTAAGATGGCCAAAATCTTAACCTTGACCCTGACAAATTTTCAGGGTATCACCTCGCAGAAAATTGACTTCGCGGGGCTGAACACAACGATTTACGGGCGCAACGCGACGGGCAAATCGACAATAGCCAACGCTATGACTTGGCTGTTGTACGACAAGGCCGCTGATGGTGCGAGGAATTACTCACCGAAAACGCACGGCAAAGACGGACACCTGCATAATCTCGACCATACCGCAGAAATGGAGATCGAGCTTGACGGCGGGGCGGTGCTGACCCTGAAAAGGGTGTATCACGAAGTTTATCACAAGAAACGCGGCACGAACATTGAGGAGTTCGACGGCCATGAAACGGATCACTTTCTCGACGGTGTACCGGTAACTGAAAAGGAATATATGGTACGGGTGGCCGAGATATGCCCACCGGACACCGCGAAAGTGCTGACGCAGCCTTGGTACTTTGCTGAAGCCATGAAAAAAGATGATCGTCGGCGTATACTGTTGGAGGTGTGCGGCGACGTATCGGACGCCGACGTTATAGCCGCTACGCCTGATCTCGTTGATCTTCCCGACGTGCTACGGAAGCCCGGCACGTCGGGCGATTGCTACACGGTGGACGAATACCGCAGGATAGCGGCGGTACGTAAAACGGATATAAACCGCGAGCTTTCGGCGATACCGTCGCGGATAGACGAGGCTACACGGGCTATACCGGAAGTGATTCCTGACCCGAAGATTGAGGAAAAAATCACGTACAAGCGATTGCGGATAGATGAAGAAAACAAGAAGCTCGCCGAGATAAAGACACCGGCAAGCAACGACGAAGCAGATGCCGCAATTCGCGCCCAAATCGCGAATATTGAGGCGCAAATCGCCGAGGGCAGGGCTAAACACGCCGAGCATACAAACACGCTACAGAGCGGCGCAAATGCGCTAATAAACGACGTACACGCACGAATAAACGCGCTGAAATTGGACGCCATAGAAGTCCGGCACGAAGCCGATGATAGGCGACGCAAGCTGAACGGCATGAAGCAAGATTTAGAGAGCATAAAGCAACGCCGAGCGCAGTTGTTAAAAGAACACGCGGACGTTACCGCCCAGCAGTGGGACACAACCAAAGAAACGTGCCCGACGTGCAAACAAAAACTACCCAAAGACGATGTTGACGCCATGAAAGACAAGTTTAACAAATGGCGCAGTGAAACACTGGAAAAGCTCACGGCAGAGGGCAAGGCGGTTGGTAAAGATATAATAACCGCTAAGTGTAATGAGATTTTGGCGGTTGAAAACAAAATAATTGAGCTTACCAAAACCGAAGCCGAGATAGAGGCGAAGATAAAGGCCACGCGCAGCGAAATAGACAGCATTAAAACGCCGAAAGTCCCGGATTACATGGAAACGGACGAATACAAGGCGCTGATGGCCAAGCTCTCAAAGGCGCGGTTGGATCGCAATACCCTAATCTCCAAGGTTAAGGTTGAGGCTTCGGAAGCCATAACCGCGCAAGAGGCGGTAATAAAAGGCCACTCCGACGAACTCGCGGCGCTCTTGGAGGTAAAGGCCAACGCGGAGCAAATCGACAAGCTCAACGCCCGTATTGAGGAGTTATCGGCGCAGGAAAAAAAGCTCGCCGGTGATTACGAGCGCACGGAGCGCGGCCTTTATTTATGCGAGCTATTTGTTCGGGCGAAAGTGGCCATGCTGACCAACGCCATAAACGGCAAATTTACCAAGGTGCGCTTCCGGTTATTTAAAGAGCAAATTAACGGAGGCCTTACCGACGATTGCGAGGTACTCGTTCCGGGCCAAGGTAATGCGTTCGTGCCGTGGGGGGAGGGCGCAAACACCGGAGCAAAGATAAACGCCGGTTTAGAAATTATCGGCGTGTTGTCGCGGCATTGGGGAACGTCGTTGCCGATAATATGCGACAATGCTGAATGCGTGTCGGATTGGACGAAAATCGACGCCCAAGTAATAAAGCTTGTTGTTACCACCACCGACGACAAGTTGAGGGTTGAGTACGACGAAAACAGCGGCGTCGCGAGGGTAGCATAATGAAATATAGTGTTATCGGCAGTAATGGCGATAGCGAATGCCGAGCGCCGGATAAATTGGCTATGCGTGATTGTGATAATTATGAGGCCGGTGAAAAAAAAGAACTTTACCAATGTAAACATTGGCGTTTTGGGTTTTGTTGGGCTGTACGGATAGACGGATTAAATCCTATTATAACAAATAAACCTATACCAAAGGAGTGTAACATGAGCAACACTAACGCAGTACAGAAAACCGCCGACTCCGCGCCGGTGGCCGTTGCCCCAAATGCCGGCGAGAGGTTTGTCGCCGTAGTAACCAAAGAATTCGGTTGCGACGGTATTGATGAGCGCAGGAAAAAGCTCATCCAAGGCTATTTTATGACCATCGACCGCGTTTTAAAAGCCGCAGAGAAAAGCCGGTCAAGCAAAAATAACCTTACGTACACTTGGGATAACGTCAACCTCTCCACCTTGGCGCGTGATATTGTTGTTAATGCGCGGATGGGTTTGGATATGACGTTACCCAACCACCTATTTCCGATTCCTTATAAAAATAAGGAATTACAGAAGTACGACGTTACGCTGATGAAAGGCTACAACGGCATTGTCCACGTAGCCGAGAAGTACGCGCTCAACAAGCCCAAAAACGTAACTATTGAGCTTGTCCACCAAACCGACCACTTCAAACCCTTGAAAAAGTCGAAAGACACCGACGTTGAATCTTACGAGTTTGATATCAAAGTCCCGTTCAAGCGCGGGAATATAATCGGCGGGTTTGGTTATATCGAATTCGACGACCCCACGAAAAACAAGCTCGTGCTGATGAGCTTGGAAGCCATTGAGAAGCGGAAACCCAAAAACCCCAATCCGGAGTTTTGGGGCGGCACGAAAACGGTGACGGAGTGGGTGGATAATAAGCCCACAGATAAGGTTGTTACTTTGGCCGGATGGGTGGAGGAGATGTACCTAAAGGTGTTGAAGCGTGAGGTTTACTCCGGCAAGTACATACCCATCGACCCGGAAAAAATTGACGATAACTACCAAGCAATGGTAGCGAGGGAGTTAGATTACGCCAAGTTAGAAGCGGAAGCGGAAATCGATGAGAACGCCAACGCCGTACCGATTGCGGAAGTTGCGCCGTCCGCGCCGGTGGAACAACCCACTGAACCGGTGGAGCCGTTTTGATGGAAATCAAAACACTTGCTTCCGGCAGCAAAGGCAACGCTTATCTCGTGAGCGATGGAAAAACCCGCGTTTTAATCGACGCGGGGATTCCCCTGCGGGAGATACAGCGGAGTTGCGGCTATATGGTGAGTAGCCTCGACGCCTGTTTAGTTACCCACGCCCACGCGGATCATTGCAAGGCGGTAAAGGATTTAATGGGCATGGGCGTAGACTGCTACATGAGCGCCGGAACGAAGCAAGCGCTGAAACTCGTCGGGCATAGGGCCAAAGAGGTGAAGATGTTGAAGATATTCACGGTCGGCACGTTTTACGTTACGCCGTTTGATGTGGAGCACGATGCGCCCGAACCGTTAGGCTTCCTGCTGGAATCGACGGCCACCGGCGAGAAGTTACTGTATTTTATCGACACCGCCTACGTGAAATATACGTTTGCCGGCGTTACTCACTTAATGGCCGAGTGTAACTATGATACGGAGGGCATAAAGGCCGCCATTGAGCGCGGGGATTTACCCAAAGAAATGTTGCCGAGGTTACTGAAAACACACATGAGCCTTGACACGCTGTTGAAGTTGCTGAAATCAAATGATTTGTCGAAGTTACGGCAGATATACCTAATGCACATGAGCGACCGCAACAGCGGCGCGGAGCGCATGAGGCAAGCCGTGCAAAAGGAAACGGGCGTTGAGGTATATATTTGTTAAACCAATAACACAGGAGGGGTAGTATGAACATGAGTCGGAAAGCCCACTTTACCGAGATAGGTTACGGTAAATTGGGGCAGGAAGTGCAGACGGAGTTCGAAAAGGCAGCGGAAACGGCGTGTTTGCGTGATGCGCCGGTAAAGATTACGCTCAATATCACCGTATTCCCGCCGAAAGAACAAAACGTTGGTCTGGTTAGTTATGACCTAAAAACGACGCTCCCGACGCGCAAATCGATTGCCTACGACGCTCCGTATGACAAGAACGTTGTCATAGCGACGCGGACGAACGATTTTAGCCTAATGCAACAGGAGCTTTTCTTTCCCGAACCGGAAGTTAATAGAAAGGAGGCGGTCAGTGAGCACGTGTAAGGAATGTCAGCATTTTGCTGACGACGGCGGCGCGTACATTTGTACGTGTATTGAAGATGATCCCGTAGAAATCCACGCTAATAGCGAGGCTTGCGAGGATTTTGAAGAAAAGGAGGCTGTCAATGGATAACATCAACATCACTGCCAAAGACGGCGCGGCCACCGTAAACATCGGCAAGGACGTTGTGAGGTTGACTGATCACACGTCGTACACTTTCAATACGGACGACATTGGAGCGTTTACGACGTATTGCAAGGAGATAGGCGAGGAGGGTAAAAAAATATTCTTTTCGGCCTCGTCCGCAGTTATGGGGGTGGGCGTACCCGACCGCTACAGCGAACCGGAGGCTGTTTGTAACATAGCCGAACACGAATTCATCAAGTTGCTCAAAAAGTCAGAAGGACGGGATTTTTCGCTGACGGGGTTTGAGGAGTTGCTGTTTACGTTACGCCCGTTTTTGGATGATGCCGGACTCGCCTTGTACTCTTACGTGCGCAATTTCAGCGCGTCGAAGATCACCTCCGTAAAGCGTGAGGTAGATAACAAGGGCAATTTTAACCACTCAATTATTCGCGAGAAAGGCGGAGCTTCGGAGTTTGATATTCCCGAAAAGCTTACTTTCAGAATACCCGTAGTTAATGCCAATATTGACATCTTGAAGGAGTTTACTTTTGACGTATATTTTACGTGGAAAGACACAAGCGACGGGTGCCAAGTGATTTTCAAGCTAAAGAGTCCGTTGCTGTGCTTCGAGGTTGATAAGGCGATAAGGGAATCTTTGACGGAGGCAATGTCAGTGTTGAAGTGCCCTAAACACTGGGGTATGCGGGAGAAACACGTGAAGAATGACGATTGGTCATTCTTGTTTAACGGGGTGGACGTGCCGCCGCCGACAACGGTGAATAACTACCGGTAACTTTTGGAGGGCGCGGCCCCGTGGCGAAACGGTAGACAACGGGGAGCGCGGGGTTGCGCCTATATTT
>Ga0268262_10006630_pt1 | contig 11059 bp, 13 predicted proteins | sample TergutNc150P3_FD_190354 | JGI IMG/M metagenome (GOLD analysis project Ga0268262, IMG submission 190354) | Nasutitermes corniger P3 segment gut microbial community from laboratory colony in Florida, USA - Nc150 P3 (SPAdes) (version 2) | ecosystem: Host-associated > Arthropoda: Insects >...
CCCTATCGGCATATAGCTTCCTGCCCCATAAGCCGTCTATTCACGGTCCGTGCGACGATAAGGCTTTGACGATGCTTGCTTAATCTTTTTGTCGAACTCACGTTTGTTTAATCTTTTTGTCGAACTCACGTTGAATTCCTCTATGCCCTCTCCAATCGGAAAATATTATACGGGCTATAAGTAGAGTAGGTCAAGGCTATTAGGTTATTGGAGTTTGGAGCCCCAACAATGACAATAAAATGTCTCTGATGGAGGCCAAGAATGACCGATTGCCGCCAGATATTGGCCCGAAACATGAAAAAATACCGACAACTCCTGAACCTTTCCCAGATAGCCCTTGCCGAAAAGGTAGGCTGTTCTTCCACCCTTATAGGCAACATCGAGATTAACAGGAGGTTCCCCTCGGCAGAGAACATCAACCGTATAGCCGATGCCCTTGAGGTTAAGGTAGCAGACCTTTTTTCTGAGGGCGAGCCGCAATCCATGAAAGCGATGGCCTCCAAGCAAGAGTTGAAGGCCAAACTTGAACGGCTAATGGGCAAGGCTATTGACGAGCATTTCAAGTAGTCTTCTTTCAGGGTCTCCTCCTGAATTCCTTTACGCATCCGTAATTGCTCCAAAATAGACCTATAGTACTATGGTGTTATCGACCATAAGTCCAGTTATTTGAAAAATACAACATCCGGTTATAAAACCAGTCAAGACTATAAGTCTTTTTTGTTAAGGACTATATGTCTATTGCCGTTATTTCCAACCAAAGATGACAATTCTATGACACTGTTGGGAGGAAACTATCGGTATGACAGATGTCCGCATGCTTATAGCCAAAAACATCAAGCGTTATCGGGAAATTTTTGGAATTTCGCAGATGGAATTGGCTGAAAAGATAGGTTACTCGCCTACCCTGATTGGAAAGATAGAGATAATGAAGTGTTTCCCCTCCGCAGACAACCTTAACCGCATAGCGGAGGCTTTCAAAGTCGATCCGGCAGGCCTTTTCCTCAAAAGCGATGATTCTGAGGCGTTAACTGCTATGCAATCCCAGCAAGAGCGGAAAGATCTTCTCAAAGAGAAGGTCTTAAAGGCTATTGACGAGGCATTTTGAGGTTGGCATGGCGCATAGGGAATTATTTTGATAGCTAGCTCTAGATATTTGTATATCAAAAATAGGTTAAATTTATCCTATTATTGAGATATACAATTTATTTAGATATACAATAATTAGGAGGCTAGCCATGATCATCAATACTGAGAACCTGGTATCTATTACTGAAACAAACCAAAATTTTTCTCGTGTGGCCCGTTTGGTTGACAGAACCGGGGCGGCAGTAGTGCTCAAAAATAATACTCCCCGATATGTCATTCTTGACTTTAACCAACTCCATGAGGACGAGACCGCTTTTACCAGTGAAGTTGTAGCCTCCGCCAGGAAGCTTCTTAAGAAACACCTCCCTGCTTTTAAGGAATTGGTAAAGTAGACTTTGATATTTCCGTTCAAGACTCCCGCTACGATCATAACTACACTACGCTAAGGAAAGATGTAAAAACGTTTACCAAAGAAGCCCTTATAGAAGCTGTTAAAATCTATCTCCAGCCTTAAAAAATTCACTTGACATTTTGATTAGCCTATTGCTAAAGTAAAGATGGGCATAACTGGGAAGTGTTGCTTAAAAAAGAGCCCAAGCGTAACCGAAATTTGCAAGAGTTTACAAAAGATTGCATAACGGCCAAATCGTAATTTCTTGTATTATAAGGATTTACAAGATTTTACAAAGCCGAAATTGAGTTTTTAAATCTGCGGGAATAGCTCAGTGGTAGAGCGCGACCTTGCCAAGGTCGATGTCGCGGGTCCGACTCCCGTTTCCCGCTTGCTTTTTTTAAGCGGCGTTTATCCGTAATTCCTTTAGGCATAAGAAATTATGCTTAAAAAAATCTCAATGGGACATTGTAAAATCCCCGTGTGTGACCAAAAGTGTGACCATTTTTGGCGGGAGGGATGACGCAATGGCCCGATCCCCGTACCTGCTTTTTAAGCGCGTTTTATCCCGTAAAATCATTTACTACTGTAAAATATGGCAGCCCGCCCAAGGCAAGTACACCACCGCGAAAAGCTGCGCCGTACTTGCCGAGGAATTGGGCGTTGACGGGAAAGCATGGCCGCCGTCCGCGAAAGCCGGGGCGCGGCACATCGCCGAAGCCTGGCTTGCCGCCCGCGGGGGCGTGAGCCGGAAAAATGATCCGCTGCTCTGGGAATACTGCCGCGATTTTTGGACATGGGAGACTTCGGGGTACATCAGGGGTAAACTTGAAAGGGGCCAGCAGATAGGCCGGAGCCATGCAAACAATTCCAAGTACAGAATAACGGAGTACATACAGCCCCGGACGCAGGGAATTCATCTGAGAGAAGTGACCGCCGAAACCCTGGACCGCCTACAGTTACAGCTCAGAAAAGAACTTCCAAAACAAAGCGCGAAGTCAATAAACATGATGATGAGCGCTGTCACTACGGCGATCCGCGAAGCCTACCGACTGGGGCAGATACCCCAAAACCCGGCGCATAAATTCAGGGCGCTTGCAAACAATTCAAAGCAGAGGGGCATTCTTTCAACAGCCGAAATACTGAAGCTGTTTGAAACGCCCTGGGATTTTGAAAGCTACCGCATGGCCGCCGCCGTGGGCTTTTGTACCGGGGCGCGGTTAGGTGAAATTCTTGCATTGACAGCGGGCGATCTGGACGTGGATTTTGAAGGTTTGCCGGTGGTATGGATACGGAAAAGCTGGAGTTTCATTGAAGGGCAAAAACCGACCAAAACAGGGAACGTCCGGGTAGTGCCGATAAGCGCCGCGCTGCGCGACGACTTAATAAAACTGGCGGCGGGAAACCCGCACGGCAACGGGCTTATATTTTGGGGGCCGGGCGCGGACAAGCCGCTGACGGCAAGAATGACCGAGCACGGCTTCAACAAACAGCTTGAAAAAATAGGCATTGACGAAGCGGCCCGGAAAACCAGAGCACTGAGTTTTCATTCCACCCGGCACATTTTCAATTCGACGCTCCGGGGCAAGGTGGACGACGGGACGCTGCGCCTTGCAACGGGACACGCCGACCCGCAGATGACCGACCACTATGATCACTTGACCGATACCAGGCTAAAGGACATCAGAAAAGCCCAAGCAAAAAACATATTGATTTTTCAAGATAAAGGGAGGCTAAAAAAATTGTCTGATTTTTATAAAAACCGCTTGACCATAGCAGCGCCGGATAGGACGTTTAAGATACCAATACAAACTAACGCTAGAAAGCGTAAGGAGGGAGGGGTTGTGTTAACGAAATTATTGTCCTATTCGCAAGCTGCCGAACTGTTAGGCGTAAGCCACGTGAGCATTAAGCGCTATGTTTCAAGCGGCATTTTGCCTGTGGTTAGATTTTCAAAACGCATGGTAAAAATTCCGCTGGACAAGCTGGAAGCCGTAATCAAAGCGGGCGGCATTAAAGCCTATGCAAAAAAAGGCGCTTGATCGTGGATCAGGCCTGTGGAAGCCATGCCCCGGAGGGAAAAACCGTGTTTAGCGAAATGCTGGAAGAAGCGCTAAAATATCACGGCGGTAGCATGAAAAAAGCAAGGCAGGAAATATCAGAATTTATGGACGGCGTAAAAGAAGCGCTGTCTGAAGCTGAGCGGGAATTCTTTATTGAAAAATCAGGGGCGTTTATTTGCGACGGGTACAGCGTAGAGGAAGCGGACGCGGAGGCGCTGGACATGGCAATCAAAACAAGGCCCTCTCAGAGCGCTGCAAAGCGCCGCAGACGCAGCAGCGAACTAGAGGGCTTGCGGGAATTTGCAAGAAGGGAGTGGAAATGGCAAACGGGAACGACAAAGAGCGTCTGTATTTAGGCGGGCTTATTGACGCGTCAATGAACGGAAACTTTCCGGGCATTAAGCTGGCGGCAGAGGATTTTTCTATACTGGATAACGGCAAAATTTTTGAAGAAATACTGAAGCAGCACAAGGCTGGGGGAGTAGTTACGATTATTACTTTGTCTGAAACGCTGCCGGACATACCAAAAGACATTATTGCCGATCTGACAACCGGCGCTTCGGAGCATACGATCCCGTTTTATGAAAGCGCCATTTATGAAGCAGCAAAAAAAGCGGCGTTTGTCAAAGCGTTAAAAGTAGCCAAAGAAGAAATTGACAATAAAACCGACATTGACACAATTATTAAAAACCTCATTCCCGCCCTGTCCAGCGTTACAAATGCTAAGAATGAGGCGGCTATTATAACTGCAAAAGAATTGCTTGAAAAAGAATTCCCTCCGCAAAAGTGGATCATTCCGGGGCTTATCGGCGCCGGGCTTATAATGATTGCCGGAGCGCCGAAAATAGGGAAATCGTGGCTTGTGCTTCAATTGGCTATTGCGGCAGCTAGCGGCGGTTTATTCCTTGGCGCATGGGCAAGCCCGACAGGGACGCTATACATAAGCCTTGAAGACACGGAGCGCCGCCTTCAAAGCCGAATGAAAATATTGAAAGCCCCAGCAATCGATGAGCTAAAAATAACAACGCAATGGAAAGACGGGTATATCGGCATAGACAACTACCTTGAAAAGAATAAGGACATTGGGCTTGTTATTATCGACACCCTGGCGCGGTTTGCAAGCATCGAGGACATGAACGATTACGCCATGACAACCGACGCCCTGGCGCGGTTTAAAGCTATAGCGGATAAAAGGGAAGTAACAATAATCGTCGTGCATCACGCACGGAAAGGCGAAAACAAGAAAAACAATGGAAACGACCCTGTAGAAGCTGCTCTAGGCAGTACCGGGCTGACCGGGACGGTTGACAGCACGATCACGCTAACCCGCCACAGGCCCAGCGACAAGGTAAACCGTGAGGGGGCGTTATACGCAACCGGCAGGGACGCCCCGGACGAGCTGAGAAAGCTAACCCTTGATATTAATAACGGCGGGTGGTCTATAAGCCAGGATAAAAACGACATGAAGCCAAAGCCGGGCAATTCCGGGGCGTTAGGCGAAAGCAAAGAAAACGGCAGTGATCTAGAGTGGAAAAAATGAAAAAGCGAGAAATCCCGGCGAAGGTAATGCACGAACCGAACCCAATGGCATGGGCGCAATTAACGCCGACAAGGGAACACATGAAGCTGGCAAAAAACAAAACAGGGCCGGTTCTAATTGAAGCGCCAGAGAGGGCTGCTAATAGCCCGCTTCCAATTACTAAAGCCACAATCCTATTGCGCCGAGCCTATCCGTATATTTTTAATTGCGCCGCTTATATGCTCACGCATTACAAGGAAAGAATTAAGGAAGGGGAATTTTATAAAAGTTTTTCAATGCCTGCCGATATTTTTTATAGATACTGCCTTGACGACTGTACCGAACAAACACAATACCTGAAAGAAGAAATTCATTATTTGCACAAAGAAAATTCCTCAAAGCATATAAGGGTATCGCAGGATAGAATAATATACGGCTACCCGGTTATTGTTACGTTTTCTTATACCAACCTCAAAACAAGCAAAGACGAAAGAATTAAAAATATCGACCAGGATAAAAAAGTGGACATGGTAGAAATACAAATACTAAAAGAGCTTATGACATACGAGCATGGCTACTTGAACGTACCAAGAGCGTTTTATGCGAAGATAAGGCGTATTTATAAAAAAATGAGAAGCAATGTACAGCCTCTTATTGACAGTAAAAATAAGGGTGATTACCGGGAGGTGATAAACAGCATAAAAAACATGGCTGACGAACCGATAGGCTTGGAGGAAGCTGCGAGAGCAGCGACTGTAATTTTAGCTCAATGCAATGTCTTGTTTAATATCGAGCAGGGGGACTTTCATAAAATCTACCTTGCCCTGGAATACATCCTGATAAACCGAAAGCGCGGCGCGAAAAAACAAACCTATAATCTCTTGAAGCTCTGCGAAAAATGCGCACCGGAATATACTCGGGAAGTAGGCGGCAAACTCTATTATAAAGACAAAAAAACCGCCTGCAGGTTTATTTTGATAATGGGCGGCATGGTGAAGATGTTTAAGCCGGAGGATAAAGACGCCATTGGCATTGAAAAAATAGACCTTGCCGATACCGATTCATGGGATACCGTGGAGGTTTTTTTCAAGTGATTATGGCGAAAATGACCGATAGCCACACGGTTTTATCCCTTTTTGAGGGCGTTATATGCTATTTTTTGTCCGAACTTCCAATGAACTTTGTCCGAACTTCCAATGAAAAAAGGCCGTTTTTGTCCGAACTTCCAATGAAAAACAGGGTGGATACCATAGTATACCACAGTATACCACAGCTCCGTCGGGTCCGCTTGACGCTACCCCGACGGGCTGCTTTTTTCCAAGAAACAGTTTGCTTATCCGACCGGTAAATCCGGGGCGTATGTCCCGAATCCGGCGGGGAAAATATACAAGGGGTTTTATATGGGCTACGAGGAATTAAGAGACAGGGCCGCGCTTGTTGCGTTTCAAGTACTGCTACAGCGCAACGAACACGGGAAAGACGAATATGCCGCCATTGGGCAGATTGCCGCCGAAGCTTGGTACTATGCCAAGGCTTTCATGGAAAGCCACGAGAGGCCGTCCATATGCGATGTTTGTCCGACAAAGATGGATAAGGCAGACTTATTGGCAGCAGGATTAACCGACCAGGGCGCGGGGCCGAAAACCTTACGTAGCAACAAAAAGAAAAAACCGCCTAAAAAATAAAAAGGTACTGTCAACGAATTTGAAAGCTGCCGCGCCCATAGGGGCGCGACCGCTGCTCTTTCTATCGCGCATTTAAAAATCATGCTTGCCTTGCCTTCCTTGACCATAGCAAAAAACCGATACACGGTTAAAGCATGAATACAGCAACAATTCCAGAAATCGCCCGCCTTAAAGGCGTTACGCGACAGGCCATTGAGCAGCACCGCGATATACGCGGCATCGAACCGACAGGCAAGCGCGGACGCGCCGCCTTGTATAACGTATCGGACTTTGACGACACCGCGAAACCGAAACGGCAACAAAGCGAGTGGCGCGAAATGTACGAAAAGGAACGGGCGCTTAAAATGCAAATTTTGAACCAAAAAGCCCGAGGCGAGCTTATAGAGCGCGTTTTCGTGTCGCGTGTTTTTTCGGAAATATTTTCTATCGAACGATCAATCTTGCTGAATATCGGGCCTGCCCTGTCAGATACAATAGCGGCCATTGAAGAGGGAACGGAAGGGGAACGTGCCCTAAAAATACAGCAGATAATCGACAAAGAAATATACGCCGCGTTAGGCGCTATAAAGGCCGCTATAAACAAATTTATGCGAAAGTTTGACATCGACGAAATAGCAGACGACATACCCGAAGTCAAGCCCCGGAAAATAGCCACAAAAAGGAAACCAAAGAAAAAAGGTTAACCGTTACGCGCACACTGCCGGGAGGCAGCGGGACCATGACAGACGCACGATTTATCTTATCGCAATATGACAACATGACAACCGAGCCGCCGCCTTCTTCAATAGTGACGTGGATTGAAGCGCGGCGCGTGCTGCCGAGCGACTCGCCTATTCCCGGATACTACCGTTTCAACAGAACCCCATATCAAAAAGAAATATGCGAAAATCTAAACCCTTACAGCCCCATAAGGGAAACCATTGTTCTAAAATCGCGTAAGGTTGGCATGACAACCGCCGTCGATGGCGCGATTGGCTTTTGGATTGGGGCCTGGCCATCATCGATCATTTATTGTACTGCTACCGAGTCATTAGCGAAGCAATGGGCGACTGAAAATATCTTGCACGTTATAGAAAGCTGCGGGCTTAACGACAGGCTTATAGCGCCTTTTTCAAATGCGCGTAACAAAAGAAACGCGGTAACGACAAAGCGCATTGAATTCATAGGCGGAAACCTCAGTATTATCAGCAGCGGATCGACGGACGCGAGGCGAGCGAAAAATTGCCGCGTCTTGGTATTAGATGAGACTGACGGCTTGCCCGAAATGACAACGACCGGCGAGGGATCATTTATAGAAATACTTCGCGGGCATCAAATGGCATGGGGGGCGCGGCGTAAATTCTGCGCGTTTTCGTCGCCTACGACGCTGGAATCGTCCGCGATATGGCGGTTATACAGCGCATACGACGAGCGCAAATTTCTCATTCCCTGCCCCGTCTGCGGGCGCGACATCGAGCTTGTTGACGCTGACGACGAAGCTAACCACGGACTGAAAGCCGACACCCAAGCTGGCAAAATAATAGACGTCTATTATTTATGCCCGCATTGCGGCGACGTGTTCCACAATAAAGACAAAACAATATTTTTTTCCGACAACCCCCATTGCAAAAAAGACCCGCATAAAAAACTGGAACCGGCGCATTGGGAGCCGACAAAAAAAACGGACGATCCGTATTCCCGCAGCTATTCAATAAACAGTCTGTATTCCCCCATTGGGGCCATGACATGGACGGACATGTTCAAAGCGAAAGTTAAAGCGAGATCGGAAGGCGGCGACGGGCTGCGGAGTTATGTCAATTTATATTTAGGGCTGCCGTTCAAAGACACGGGGCAGAGGCCGAAGGTGGACCGCGTTATCGAGCTTCGCGGCGAATATAAGAGCGGGGAAGTGCCGAAGGGTGTGGTCTTCCTTGTCGCCGCCGTGGACGTGCAAAAAGGCAGCGAGAAAGACCCCGACAACCCGCCGCGACTGGAATTAGAAATCCTCGGCATATGCCCTGGGCGCATATCCTACAGCATTTTTTACAAGCGCATTGAAGGCGCGATTGACGATCCGTATGGCGGCGCGTGGGAAAAGTTTACGGATTGGGCTTCGGAAGGCGGCCTGACGTATACCCGCGCCGACGGCTTGCCGCTGCGCGTTCAAATCATAGGAATAGACTCAGGATACCTTCCCGATGTTGTGTACCGCTTTTGCGAAGCGGGACGCGATATACTGCCCGTTAAAGGTTTCGGGCAAAAATCAATGGCGGCGGGAAAAGACGAAAAAGGCGACCTGCCCGGCGGATACAAGCGCTACAGGGCGTCGAAAATCGGCAGCAGCGAAATCAGGCTTTTAGAGATAAACACATGGCATTATAAAGACCACGTATACAACCGCTTGAAAATCGAGCGGCAGCCAGGCGACGTGCAAAAAAACGGCTTTTGCGGCTTCCCCCGCGATTACGGCGACGAATATTTTCTAATGCTTTGCGGGGAGGAAAAACGCACCGACGGCAGCTTCCACCCGATCCGCGAGCGTGTCGAAGCCTTAGACTGCCGCGTATATAACGAAGCTCTGGCGGACTTCTTTCTTGAAATGCAGGTGATGGCGTGGAAGCAATGGTATCAGTCAAAAAAGGGATGGAGCCTTATCCGCCTTAAAGAAATAGACACCCTCTTTGTCCTGGAAAAAATCCGGCAAAACCCACGCAACGTTTTCTCGGGCATATACAAATAAAGGCAAGCTGGGAGCTTCTTGCATTGCCCCGGAAAGTATGATAACCTTATCTTATCATACTTGTTAAAGCGCCGATAATAAAGCAATGAAAAGCAAGGAAGGCAAGGGAAACGACATGAACGCAATAGCGCGGAGAATTACAGCGACGCCCGCCGCAAACGCCGCTGAAATGGCTATGAGGATAAAGAGGGAAGCGCCGACACTGGCCGACTTGAACAATGAGCAGTTAGAGCAGATCGCTAAAATCGCAATGACACAGAACCTGACGGCCGAATTTTCCCGCGCCGTTGACCTTGCCGGTATTGACTGGCAGAAAGAACGCGAAACATTTTTAACTCGCAAAAAGTCCGAACACACGCGCCGCGCCTATGCCGCAGCGCTAGGCGAATTTGAACAATGGGCAGAGATAAAAAAGAAAAACCCGCTGGAATTAAACGCCGCCGACGCAGATCAATTCATTTATGACATGAAAGCCAAAGAACGCGCCAAAGCAACCACGCGCAGGAACGTCGCAGCCATAAGCGCCTTTTATTCATTCCTTGAAAGAAGCACAAGCGGCAAAATAAAAAACCCCGTCCGGGGAACGGGGGAGCGCCCGGAGAAAGAAAATAAAAAGGACGCAGTAATCCCGACCGAAAAGGACTATAAGACAATCATTGACGAACTGCCGCTTGTTGAGAAGGCAATAGTAATCACGATGGCGACAAGAGGGCTGAGAGCTGGAGCCTTGCCTACATTGGAGCTTAGGGGCGAAAAATACATAGGCAAGAGCAAAGGCAAGCGCCTTGAAGAAAACGGAACCGCTGGAATTACCTTGCCGCAAGAGGCATTGAAAGCAATCCGCGCCGCGGGCTTGGATGAAAAAAAACCCTTTGCATGGAAAACAAGCCGGGGAACCGCTATGAACGCGGGCGCAATCGAAAGCCGCATAAACAAGCATATCGGGAAACTAAATAAGGCCGGGAAGATTGCCGCGCCATATTCTTGTCATGATTTTCGCCATTACTTTGCAATTCGGGCATATGAGAAAAACCATGATATTTATAGGCTGAGTAAATTATTAAACCACGCCGGGATACAAATCACCCAAACGTATCTACGCAGTATCGGCATTGAACTATAAGGGGTAACGCATGGACGAAGCGGGATAGAAAATCCGGGGCCTAGCCCCTGATATAAAACTACCGTCGGGAGACGGAAGGAGAAACAAAATGACAGACAACGAATTAAGAACAATAGCCGCAAGTGTCATTCTTAGCGGGCAGTATGCCGCGGGCAGTTCCGTAAGTCGCGACAGAATGGTACAGAACGCCATTAAAATGACGGACATATTACTGGAAGGGTTGAATAACATTGAGCCGTTAAAAAAGCGCATAACGGAGTATTGCGAAAGCTGACGTAAGGGTTACACGCCGCCGAAGCGTACAATGCGGCGGATGTATGCTACTCAGGATTTTATCGACAGGCTTCCCGAAGAGGATAAGAAACTGTTTACGCCGATACCGGAAGTTACGGCTTAATGCTGTACCGGCGGGATTCCTTTCTCCAGCGGGCTTTCTCCCGGCGGGTAACGCAAAAGCTGCCCGCCGTGTTTTG
>Ga0268262_10006631_pt1 | contig 11059 bp, 12 predicted proteins | sample TergutNc150P3_FD_190354 | JGI IMG/M metagenome (GOLD analysis project Ga0268262, IMG submission 190354) | Nasutitermes corniger P3 segment gut microbial community from laboratory colony in Florida, USA - Nc150 P3 (SPAdes) (version 2) | ecosystem: Host-associated > Arthropoda: Insects >...
CTCCGGTCAAATTCAATGTCCAGTTGGGCGTATATAATGTCAAAACCGGCCACCCAAAGAGCGTGCGCCGCCGCTAAAACAAAGTAACGGAAAGCGAAATGCCCCGTTAGTCCGATAAACGCGCCCATGGGGGCAATGGCGCAGGCAATTCCCAGCCAGTAATGGCAGAGCCATGTAAAACGCTTGCTGTAGGAATAGCCGCCGATCAGAATACCGGCAAGGGGCAGGAGTATTACGCATAACGGGTTAAGCAGTGCCGCCGAGGCGATCAGTATAATGATCATAATCAGGCTGAAAAGGAGCAGGGCTTTTTTGGAAAGCAGTCCCCTGGGCACATGGCGGTTCGCGGTGCGCGGGTTTTTTTTGTCGATGTCCGCGTCTATCACCCGGTTCAGGGCATTAGCCGCGTTCCGCCCCGCGACGGCGGCAATCAGGATCAGGACAACTTTTTTCAGCGAAGGATGCCCGCCGCTTTCCAGCAGAATCGCGGACGCGGCAATGGGAAGCGAAAAAATAGTGTGCCGAAAAATCACCGCCTCGCCTATTTGCCAAAGCTTCTTGCCAACAGAACCCACTCCCTTACTCCCTACAAACCGTATTCCTTCCATCGCCGGTTTACCATTTCCTCCGTATCCCTGTCCATGACCAGGGGAGAAGGCCAGGGCCGCATATGCCCCTCGTCCGGCCCCTTGCGGGTGGCGTCAATACCAATACGGCAGCCGTAGCGGGGCAGGGGGGAGGAGTGATCCAGCGCGTCAAGGGGGCCGTCGCTGAGGACAAGATCGCGCCTGGCGTCAACATTGTTGAAAGCCCTCCACGCCACCTCGGAATTGTTGTGGGGGTTTACTTCTTCGTCTACAACAATGATACACTTGGTATACATCATCTGCCCCATGCCCCACATGAAATTCATCACCTTGCGGGCCTGGCCGGGGAAGCGCTTCTTTACCGAAACAATGACGCAGTTATGAAAAACACCCTCAAAAGGCATGGCAAGGTCGGCAATTTCCGGGCAGAGCTGTTTTAACAAAGGAAGAAATAACCGCTCCGTGGCTTTTGCCATCCAGCAGTCTTCTTTGGGCGGAATACCAACAATCGTCGCCGGGTAAACGGGGTTTTTCCGCCGCGTTACGCGCTGTAAATGAAACACCGGGTATTCGTCGGGCAGGGAATAAAACCCCGTGTGATCCCCAAAAGGCCCTTCCACGCGGCTTTCGGCGGGATCAACATAACCCTCAAGGACGAATTCCGCGTCCGCGGGAACCAGCAGATCGCTTAACGTCGCCCTGCAAACCTCCGCCCTTTTGCCCCGGAGAAAACCGGCGAACATCATTTCCCATACTCCCTCGGGAAGCGGGGCGGTCGAGGCATAGATTACCGCAGGATCGCAGCCGAGGGCGACCGCCACCGGCATACGCTCTCCGCGCTCTTTGTATTTTTGGAAAAAATGAGCGCCGTCCTTGTGCAGATGCCAGTGCATACCGGCCGTCCGGTTGTCGTACACCTGCATACGGTACATACCCACGTTCCGCTTGCCCGTCTGCGGGTCTTCCGTGCATACCAGCGGGAGGGTGAAGAAAGGCCCCCCGTCCTGCGGCCAGCAGGTCAGCACGGGCAGGCTGTCAAAGCCAGCGTTGTCGTCAATCACTTCCTGGCACAAGGGACGGCTTATTACGCGGGGGATAAGGCTGTAAGCGGCCGGCAGCCGGGGCAGCGCGCCGGGAACCGCCTTGAACACGTTAAAATCCCGCGCCAAAGACCATCCCCAGGCGATAAGCCCCTCGATTTCCCCGGCTTTCGCGTCCAGGCTTTCCGCGTTCAGGGCCATTGCCATACGGCGCTCCGAACCCAAAAGGTTTATCGCCAGGGGAAAGGCCGATCCCCGCACCTGTTCAAACAGAAGGGCCGGCCCGCCCTCCCGCATTACCCTGTCCGCAATGGCGCTGATTTCCAGCCTGGGATCCACCGCCGCGCTAATCCGTTTGAGTTCCCCCGCCTTTTCCAAAGCAGCGATAAAATCCTGCAAATCCCGGTAAGCCACCCATTACACTCCTTGCCAGAAGCGGATTTCAGTCAGGCAATAACCTGTAGTTTTCGTCCGTAAGCGTAAAATCCACTCCCCCGGTCATCCGAATGCTGTTGTCTTCAAACACAAAGACCGCCTCGGCGTCTTCCAGGGATTCGATAAGGGCCCGGCCTTTCTCGTAACCCAGGACAAAAACCGCGGTTGAAAGGGCGTCGGCGTTCATGGAGACGCTTGAAATAATCGATACCGACAGAAGGCCGTTGCGGACAGGGTACCCGTCGAACGGCGAAAAGAGATGATGATACCTCCGCCCCTCAAAGTCAAAAAATTTTTCATAAACACCGGATGTCACCACAGTCTGCTGAGGGCCCGCCACAACCCCCAGGTAGGAACCCCTGTCCTTACGCGGGTTTTGAAGGCCGACCCTCCAGGGGCTTTTGTCTTTTTTTACCCCAAAGGTCAGAATATTCCCGCCCAAATCGACTATCGCCCGCTTAAGCCCGGCCTTTCTGATAATCGCCGCCGCCTCGTCCGCCGCGAAACCTTTGGCAATTGCCCCCAGGTCAAGAGACATGCCGTGCCGTTTGAGGAACACGCTGCGCGTCTGACTGTCAAGCTCAACATCCCGCCAGTCTATCAGGGTCAGAACAACGTCAATTTCCCTCTGCGGGGGAAGGCGGGGGTTATCTCCCCCAATTCCCCAGATTCGGACCAACGGCTCGACAGTGGGGTCAAAAGCGCCGCCGGAAATTCCGGCAAAATAGAGCGCCCTCTCAATAACCGTAAACACATCGTCATGGACTTGCACGGGCGCGACACCCGCGGCGTCGTTGATTCTGGAAACATCCGTATCCGGCAGATTCACGCTCATCCGGTTTTCAATTTCACGCAGGCGGTTAAAAATATCCCGGTATACGCTTTCTTTCGCCTGATCGTACAGGGTAATGGAACAGACAGTGCCGAGAACAAACTCCGTGCGCGAAGGTTCCGCTCTGGAACACGCCGCAAAGAGAAAGAGAAGCGGAACAACGGCGGCGGCGCAAAAGCGGCGATTCAGCATATTGTAAGGCAAAAAGAAATTAGAATGCCTTAACGTCTATGCCAAAGCCAAACCGGTGAAGCGAACCGCCCTTGTATTTTGCCAATGTCATTTCATATTCCGTGTAGAAAAGGGCCGCGCCTTTCAGCCTGTATTCAACGCAGGGTTTAATTGAAATTACCTGAGTTTCAAAATAATCGGGCGACTCTACTTTAAGCCCGAAAGAAGCGGTTAAATTATCAAACAGCCTGTAGGAAACGGAAGGGTTGAAAAGCAAAACAGTATCTTTATCGATGCCGTACATTGTTTGGCTTAACAAGAGGGAAACAACAAGAGGCCTCATCACCCTGTACCCGACTTTTTCGGTGATCAGAATCTCGCCAGGATACACCGGCGACTCCCAGGAGGCAAGGTTTATGGCTTTAAGCTGGATGCCGGCCGAGGTTAACTCGTCAATGCCGGTATAATTAAGCCCCCACAGAAGCCGGGCGTTGTTTCCCAAATCGTAGGCAATAACCGTATTCAGCATGGGGTTCACATAACTCGCGGCCAAAACAGTCTTTTTCCCGAATTTTTCGAACGTGTAATCGTCGGCGGTAAAGGCGGCGCCGACATTCAAGCCCGGCAAAGGCGTCTTGTATTCAAGGCGGAAGCCCGTTATCTCGTCAAAAGTTATTTCATGATCGGCATCCAGGCTGGAAACCCACTTCCCGTCGCTGATCTTGCCTATCGTAAGGTTGAGGGATTTATCCAAAAAATTGACCCATCCGTAAATTCCGTTTATGCTGAGGGGGTTTGTCGTCTGGAAATTCGTGTCAAGTTTTACGCCGTAGTTTTCCCTGGCGGCGGTAGCCATAAAGTTAAACAACGGAGCCCCTTTTTTCCGGTGGTAAGCGCCAAGCGTTTCATCAGTGTCATTAAAAGGTTTTTCAAGCTGAAAACCGACATACGCCTCGCCGCTGAGCGTAAGCTGGGCAAAGACATTTCCCGCCAGAACACCGAGTAACAAAGAAACAGTGATTAATCTTTTCATTCGCCCAACCCTCCTGAAATTGATGGAATTTCCAAAAATAATACAAAGAATAATAAAGAATAATATATGAATTCGGTATTTTTGTAAAGAGGTCAGTATAAAAATATCCTACTTGTTAATTCTTTCTGTATGTGGTATTCTTTTATTATAATAATCATAAGGAGGATACGAGGATGAAAACGAAAAAAGAACGCTTGCTTGTGGTTTTTGTAACAGCCATTACCGTGGCCCTTATTGCAGCGGGGTGTTTTGTTGAGTTTGAGGGAGATTTCGCGGTCGCGCCTCCCTATGGCGGCGGGTTTAGCGGGAAAAAAACAGGCTCTTCTAAAGGGTACGCGGGGGATGTATCGGTAGAGCTAACGCTAAAAGACGGGAAGATAACGGCCGTGGATGTAACCCACAACGAAACGCCCAATTTCGGCGGGGTCCTTATAGACAAGGCAAAGCCGCTCATTATCGAATATAATTCTTTTGTAGCTGTAGACGGATTGAGCGGGGCGACAAAAACCAAAAACGCGCTGATAGCGGCGGGTAACGCGGCCCTTTCCGGCTTATAGTTTCCATGTTTTTATGCTGGACAAACAGCGTTAAAAGCGTTACTATTGTTAAATTGTTATAAAATAAAAAACAATCAGGAGGGTAAACAAATGAAAATCCAGAATTTTCTTCTTTTGGGGCTGTGCGCACTGCTGGCGGGCGTAGTTTTTAGCTGCGCTTCCGGCGGAGGAAGCGCCGCCCCCATCGGCAACGCCACCGGAACCGCGACAGGCACAGCCGCGGGATTTGGCGGCGATGTAACCGTAACCGTCACCATGGCTAACGGCATCATCACAGAAGTAACCGCCAAAGGCGACGCGGAATCACCCACGGTCGGCGGGCCCGCTTTGACCAGGATTCCGAATTCAATCAAGAAGTACAACAGCACCAAGGTCGACTCTATTTCCGGCGCAACCGTCACCTGCATAGCGATTACCTCGGCGGCTCAGCAAGCGATAGACAAAATCGTCGCGGGGGAAGCGGGAGAATAAACTTCCGGCCTTGAATGAAGCGTTGCTTCTCTCTCTTTTGCGCCGTTTTTCCCCTGGTTTTTGCAGGCTGTTTTAAGGCACAACCCAAAACCCAGGCGGAAATCCAGGCGCAAGCCCTGGCGCAGGAAGCCGAATTCGGACGAAGCTGGATTGCCCTGGGCACCCTTTGCACTGTCAGACTATACGATACGCCGAAAACCTGGCTGTACGACGTTATTTATTTACGCCTCAAAGAAATTGAAGAACTCATGAGCCCGCGCGTGGACGGCTCTGACATTTCCCGGATAAACGCCTCTGCGGGCATTGCCCCTGTCACAGTAGACGAGGAAGTATTTGATCTTGTGGAGCGGGCGGTGCATTTCGCCGAAATCAGCGAGGGGGCTTTTGATCCAACCATAGGCCCCCTTGTTTCTCTTTGGGCAATCGGGACAAACCCGCATGTTCCCTCGCAACAGGAAATCGACGCCGTCCTTCCCCTGGTCAACTGGCGGGACATTGAGCTTGACCGGGAACAGCGCGCCGTATTTCTGAAACGGAAAGGCATGGCGCTTGACCTGGGGGGCATAGCCAAGGGCTACGCCGTTGAGGAAGCCGGAAACTTTGTCAAAGCCGCCCAACTCAAACGCGCGCTCATTAATTTCGGCGGCGACGTATTTATCCACGGGGCGGGCCAGGACGGCGGCGGCTGGAAGATCGGCGTCAGGCAGCCTTTTCACGGGAGGGAGGACTCGGCCGGTATTGTGAACGTCGGGGAAGGCGCCATCGTAAGCTCCGGCGTGTACGAGCGTTATTTTGAATCCGGCGAATCGCGGTATCATCACCTGTTTTCCCCTTTCAACGGGTACCCTGCCGACAACGGCCTTGTTTCGGTTACGATAATCGCCAAAAGCGCGACAGACGCGGACGCCCTTTCAACGGCGGTTTTTGTCCTGGGCTATGAAAAAGGGCGGGCATTAATCGATTCCCTTGACGGGGCGGAGGCGCTGTTTATTTTCCACGACCGGAGCATTCGAAAGACAGACGGCATACATTTTGAACTGCTCGACAAAGATTACACAATAAAGTAAAAATAAATTGTAAATTTTTACTTTTTTCGCCGTTTTATGCAAGCAAAACGCACGTTTGCGCCCTATATAGGGTATGAAAACATTATACACACCCCTGGACAATTTCTTTTTCTTCAAAGTCATGGGAGAAAAAGGCGACGAAGTCCAACTTCTGGGCTTCATCAATGCGGTGCTCAACAGAACCGGCGAGAACAGGTTCAACTCCGTGGAGATCCTTGAAAACAAGACCTTCTCGGGTGAAGTAAAAGGAGATAAGTCCAATACGCTTGATATCAGAGCGGTATTGCAGGACAGCACAAAGACAAATATTGAGGTGCAGGTGCGTAACCAGCACAACATGGGAAGGCGCAGCCTTTTCTACTGGAGCAGGATGTACGCGAGAAGCTTGAAATCAGGGCAGGACTACCACGAACTGCCAAACGTGATCGCCATCAATATTCTTGATTACGATTTTCCCCCTGTAAGAGAGGTGCATACTTGTTTCCATTTACGGGAAGACAAGCACAGGGATTATGTGCTTACAGAAGCACTGGAAATACATTTTTTGAATATGGTACAATACAGGAAGCAATGGAAGGGCAAACTGGATGATCCCCTGAGCCGATGGCTGGCATGGTTCAACATGGGCAAGGGTAAAGAACTTGCGGAGGAGGCGGTAAAGATGGATGCGGCGATACAGGCGGCAAATGACAGAATGGTATATGTAACTGGAGACGAGGAAGAGATCTGGGCATATGAGAGATATCTAATGGCGCTTTCTGATCGCACCAGCGAGTTGAACTATGCCCGCGATGTAGGCACGAAAAGAGGCATGAGGAAGGGCATGAAGAAAGGCATAAAACTAGGCCGCGCTGAAGGCATACAGCAAGGCATGCAACAAGGCATACAGCAAGGCATACAGCAAGGCATACAGCAAGGCATACAGCAAGGCATGCAACAAGGCATACAGCAAGGCATGCTTGAAATCGCCCGCAAAATGAAAAAAATGGGCGATTCCGCTGAAAAAATACAGGCAATAACCGGGCTGGCCGCAGAAACCATAGAACGAGTGTAACAAAGAGCCCAAGCGAAGGCCGGGGCACAGGCGCGTCCCGCATGGCAGAAACGCCCAAAAAAACCGAATTTCAACAAGATTTCTATTGTTTTTTTTATATATGTGGTATAATATTATCGTCAAGAATACATAATCCGTTGGGTTATTACGGAAAGCGGGCAGAAGCCCGGCTTATTTATCAGGAGGGAACTTATGTTAAAGAAAAAAGCGCTCTATCTCGGTTTCATTGCCTTATTAGCGGCAGTGATTTTCACCTTTGCCGCGTGCGGAGGCAAAGACGACGACGATCCGGTGGTTGAAACGCCCCCCCCGTTCTCAAACTATAATCCGAACCATCCCGATCTCAAAACGAATGACAATTGGGCTTCAGACAGCAATAACCTACAGAGATTTGTACTTGACTTCAGCAAGAATCTGAATCCAGCGGTAAAGGCGGGAAAAGAATCTACACGCCTTTTCTTCACGCTGTATTATTAGAGATGGCAATGAAATAAAAACAATTAAATCCGAAGATTGGTGTGATTATAGCCTAATCAAAAATTATAACGGTGCTATGCAGACAGGCGCAAGCGTAGCAGAATCAGCCAGGAATGCTACTACTGCTCCTTCTGCCACCCAGAGAGGCCCGGGCTGGAGTTATATGGCATCGATTATACCAACAGGATCTACCGGAGCTGTTCTTCCCAGCGGTATACGCGGGCTTATGCTGTACGGGGTTTCTCCTGCGTACTATTTAACATTTGAAGACTTTAAATATGAAAAGAAGACCAATAAATACGTCTTTACCTGGACTCACAACCAAAACTCAAATTATCTTGAAACACACAATCTTGAGGGATGGGAGTTTAAGGCAGACGGCACGTTCCCAGGCATCTCAAAATCAGTGCAAACCTGCATGAGCCTCTCGGCCTCTACTCTGAGCGCACCATGGTGGAATGGTGCGACTAATGATAGTATGACTACTGCGTGGACACTAGCTAGCGAAGATCCGACTTGGGCGGAGATGATACCTACTTTCCCATACAACCAATTTGTCCCCTATCCTGTCTTGCGTGGGACTGAGACTACTGGCGCTCCTGCTGGTAATACTACTGATTACCTTTTAGCTAAAGCATCATGGGTATCTCCGGCTGGCAGATATAGCAAACGCAACCTCAACTGGGAAAATATTAACACCGCGTGGCAGAATACTACCTTAACTGGCGCTCCCGCTAATAACAATTATACATACGTCGGAAAGTTAAAAGTGAATCTTGACGAGGTGAACAAAGTTCTGACAGTCAGGGGCGATCTTGTTTTAAGAGCAAAAACCACCAGCACCCCCTAGAGTTGTCTGGACAGGCAATCTGATTTGAAAAGCGCGTTTTCGTAGCCCGCGAGCCTACGGTTCCAGGTTGCGAAAACGCGTTGTAATAGTTACGGAGGTTTCAATGAAAAAAATAGGGCTGATAGGCGCAATTATCGCGGTGCTGTTTCTCTCGCTCATCATGGTAAGCTGCCCCGAAGACGACCCCGTCGTTAAAGACGACGATGACAGACAGACTGGGCCGGGCCAGACCGGGCCGACGTTACAACCGAAGCCCGCCCTTTCTCCGCCAATTTCCGGGACAGCGAAATCCTCCGCCCCGGGGTACGCAAGCGGGTACATCGGGAATGAAGAGTACCCGGAATATCAAAACGGGGATACGTATATTGATGTTACCGTCACTCTGACTGACGGGTTAATAACAAGTGTGCTAATTGAGGAAAAACATGAGTCTGCTGGTTATGGCCGTGACTTAGCCCGGAAATTAGGCCTGGAAATTGTAAAATATAACTCCTTTGATATAAAAGTCATAGCGGACGCTATAGCGAAAGCTACTGTTACCTTTAACGGCATTAAAACAGCCGGCGAAGCCGCTATCGCGCAAATCAAAGCGGCAAACGCCGCAAAAATTGAGTTCGACTCGCCCATCTTCTTCATGGATAAGCTAAACGAAGCCGTAGAGATTCCTCATACAAAGACGGTGCCAGCCGGCGCGACACTAGTGTGGAAATCCAGCAATGAAGCAGTAGCAACCATTAGTGAAACCGGCGGCTTAATAACAGGGAAAACGGCCGGCACCACAGTAGTCACCGCAACCCTAACCGACGGCGCCAACATCATCACCGCCAAATGCCTGGTAGTGGTAGAATAGCCCCCCTCGCCGTCCCCGCATTTTCACCGCAATTCACATGGCGTCGAAAGGCGCCATGTTTTTTTTTATTCTATAACCTTATATTTTTCTTTAGTTTTATTGATTAATTCTTTTTCTTGATTCTGCTCTTCTTTTTGCATTTTCTAATCCTCTTTCAAATTCTTCATCTTTAATCTCGTACATAAATTAGTTCTCCATATGTAAAAACAACATTTTCAATTTTCTGTAAATTTTTAAACCTATCAAAGACATCCTCATTATAAACTAATAAATCATTCGCTTTAGGGATCTCTCTACATTGTTTTGAGCGGCCTGCATTGGGTACAGCCGAGAACGTGAACATGGGAATGTCCGTTTGTACGATCAAACATACGCGCTATCAGATAATCGTCTACACTGAGGGCTTTACGGCATACAGGGCAGAACCTGTCCCTCCTCCCGTCCATGCAATAATAACAGCCCAGAATGTGCATATTCCTGTGCTTGTCATACGGTGTCATTGGAGGAAAAGCCTTGGTTTTTACCATGTCGCTGCTATCCATCTGTGATGAACAGACCGGGCAAATCATGAGGCCGCCTGAGGACGACGTTCCCTTGTACGGTTTCGGCGGAGTTTTCACGGCGGGGCCTGGCGCGCCGCCGGAGGCCGGCTTATCTACGGGGGGCTCAAATTCCAGATCAACATTTTTCACGCTCTTTTTCTTGAAAAACCTGAAATTCAGTTTATAAACTGACCAGACAAACAAGAGGCCGGCGATAATATATATCAGTAACTTTAAATTTGAATCCATACCTATTATACTCTTATATGTGGCTACACTATATATTATCGGCACACCGATAGGAAATCTGGGCGATATTACTTTCCGGGCGGCGGAAATTCTCAAAACTGTGAATCTGGTCGCCTGCGAAGACACGCGGCGCACGCTGAAACTCCTCAATCATCTGGAAATCCGGGTGAAAATGCTTTCATGCCGCTCCCAAAACGAGGGATTCGCCGCAAAAAAGGTAATCGCCGCGCTTGACGAGGGGCAAACGGTGGCCTATGCCAGCGACGCCGGAACCCCGGCCCTGAGCGACCCCGGCGCGGTACTCGCAAGCATGGCCGCCGCCGCCGGTCACGAGGTTATCCCCATACCCGGGGCATCCGCCTTCGCCTCGCTGCTCAGCGTATCCGGCGGCATGGACAAAACCGTCGTTTTTGAGGGCTTTCTCTCCCCCAAACAGGGCAGGCGGCGTTCCCGGCTGAGGGAATTGCTCGCGATGAAGGCGGGAATCGTGCTGTATGAATCGCCCTTCAGGATTTTAAAACTTATGGAAGATATTGCCGAAATTGATAACACGCGCTATATTTGTATTGGAAGGGAAATGACAAAACTCCATGAGGAGTATATCCGGGGGGCTGCGGGGGAAGTCCTTGCGATTCTGGGGGCCAGGAAAGAATTAATCGGCGAATTTTCAGTTTATATTGCTGGAAATATACACCAATAAAATGTAAACTTAATGGGTATAGTTGCCGATAATTGTAATAGGTAGGTTAATTATGATGGTCAATAGCATTGGTCCATTGGACCCCATTCAGCCGGGCAAAGCACCCGGAAAAAGCGAGCCGTTAAGGGGAGGGGGAAAAGATTC
>Ga0268262_10006632_pt1 | contig 11058 bp, 11 predicted proteins | sample TergutNc150P3_FD_190354 | JGI IMG/M metagenome (GOLD analysis project Ga0268262, IMG submission 190354) | Nasutitermes corniger P3 segment gut microbial community from laboratory colony in Florida, USA - Nc150 P3 (SPAdes) (version 2) | ecosystem: Host-associated > Arthropoda: Insects >...
ATTCCAGGGCTTTTCCTTTGCTTGTTCCCGCTATCATCACTTCAATATTTTTCTCCGCAGCGGATGTAAGGGCAATATCCGGCCAAAGCGAAAACTCATTAAGGCAGCTTTCACAATCCTTTGCATACATAAAATTGATTGACATTTTAACCATACCTTCGTTCCATTCAATTAATTCTTCCAGGTTTGCGGTGGGGAGGTCCCATTTTTCCTCGTAGCTTTTTATAAAGGGTTTTGCTTCTTCTGCTTCCCAGATCAGCCCCTTAGTGTCTGTTGCGCCCTGGATGCCAAAGCTTCCGTAGCTTAAAGCAAGGCGTTTTCTTCCTTCCGCAAGTATGGCAAGCGCTGTTTTTTTGGGAATAACATTTGTATAGATCAGTTCTTTACGTTCCAGATCGTAAACAAGCGATCCGTTGTCGGTGATAATCCATGGAAAAACGGAAAAACCAAATTCATCCAACAGGTAAAATAATTCTTCGGGAATTTCAAACATCGAACGGCCAGTACATGGAACCAGCTTAATACCCGTTTCATAAGCTTTTCTAAGCGCCGAATAATTCCTTTCGCTTATTTTACTGTTGCTGTTAAGGGTTGTTCCATCCAGGTCAAAAGCGATTAATTCAGAAGCCATCATATATAGTTTAAACCAAAGCAGAAACCAGTTCTATATACCTTTCACCTTCGCCCCGCATAAAATCGCTGGAAAGGGCTTCATAGTCCAGATTATCCCAGGCATCACAATCGGCAAGATATCCTTCCAAACTATTGGTATAACCGAAACATTCTACCTGTTTTAGCCCTTTTAGGATCAGGGCCAGGGTAGAGAAAAGCTCAAAAGGCGAACAGATTATTATGGTATTATTTATGCGTAATATGCCTGTTTCCACTGTTCTATAGGAGGCTGATTCATTTATTGCTGCAGAGCCGGATCTAATAAGGCTCATTTGCGCCCCTTCTACAAGGGAGGCGGCCTTTCTAAGCGTTGAAGCATTAACATTTTTACTCTTTAAGTCTTCCAGGTTTTGTAAAGCTGTTTGGAAATTCTCTTTTGCTTTACGAGCATCCGGTATTTCCGCCCTTTTAAGCGATATTGAATGGTATTGCAATTCCACTTTTTCAAGAGGAAAGAAATCTCCTTTTATTAAACCGCTCAGGGCGTTTACAATAATATCTGAGTAACGGTCACATTCGCCGAAACTGCTTGCTTTCCGGGTAAAACGGGTACTCATGTCCCCTGCGGAACCGTTAATAAAAACAACCATATCATAAGCACCGGGAACTTCTTCCAGTTTCCCCGCAACTGCTCCGGGAAAATCCGCGCTTATAAGGAGGTTTTCTCCGCTAAGTACCGTAGGATGGCAGCAAAGGTTGTAAAGCAAAATTTTTTTCTGATCCTGCCTGAGGAATTCAATAACAAAGAGCGAGTTGTCGCAGGGAATATCTTTCTTTCGCCGGTTGGTTCCCAAACCGTCAATGGTTCCCCTGTTCATCCTTACTGTTGTTTCCATGCAATTACCGGAAGCTTCAAGAATTGCTTCAATACATTTTCCTGCCAAGAATTTAACCAGTTCAGGATCGTTTTTTCCAAACAGGGAAATTAGTTCCCTGTTAATCCCGCGTTCCGTATCAAAAATTCCTCCAAATCCTGAATGAGTGTGCGTAGCGCAGATTAACAGGCGACTTTTATTTAAACCGGGAAAATCGTTATTAAGCCCCTGGTATATTCTTTCCGGACAGATAAGGTCCAGACAAAGCAGATCCAGTTGAAGCATTGCCAATGGACCGTTTTTCGGATCCACAAAAAACAAGGCTCGTACATAAAGCTTATCATGAATGCCCTGTGAAATCCGGTTTGGCACACCATACCCTGCCATTGGTACCGATGAACCGGGAGTTATGTCTTTTCGCGCGAAACCAAGTTTTATGATTTATCTGCCCCAAAAACAAGACCTGAGTCTTTACGTGCCATGTCCATTAGTTTAGCGGTAATCAAGCTGTTTTCCAGAGGATTTTCGCAGCATACAGGATCTCCTGAATTAAAATCTCTAATAAAATCCATCAATTCATAATAGAGAACGTTTTCGTATTCCTGCGCGTTAAAATGTTCCGTCTTTTCTTTTGTAACCAGTGAAAAACCGGAACGAATCCCTCCGGCAGTGCTTTCGCTTGTAATATAACCTTTCTCTCCCTGAATCTGAATATAATTTTTACTTTCGCTGTCTTTGGTAGCCGAAGCGGAAGCAATGAATCCGTTATAGCGCAGAACAAGAACGCCGGAAAGATCTATGCCGTTTTCCGCCTTATTGGCAAAATACCTTAGTTCTTCCGGTTTCCCAAAAAGGCGGTGAAGAAAAACCAGATTATAGTAATTAAGGTCCATTAAAGCCCCCCCGGAAAACGCAAGGTTAAAAAGATTGGGCAGCTTTCCTTCCAGAAAAGCGTTGTAACGGCTTGAATATTGAGAAAACGTAAGCTGAACCAAACGAATTCTTCCCAACTCGGGCAGTTTTTCCTTTATTAATTGAAAGTTGGGAAGATGCGGAGTTGTAATTGCTTCAAATAAAAACAGATGCTTTTCTTTTGCCAATGAAATTAGTTCTTCAAGTTCATTTGCGGCAGAAACAAAAGGCTTTTCGCAGATTACATTCCTCCCGGATTTAAGGGCGTCGCGGCTCCATTCATAATGAAGGGAATTGGGGGCGGCAACATAAACAAAATCAAGATCAGTGTCCGAAAGAAATTTCTCCTTATCTGTATGCCATTTGGGCAGCCTATGTTTTTTCGCGAAAGCTTCGGCAGTATCGGCTGCCCTGGAATAACAAGCTTTTATTTCCGCTTTACCGGTTTTAGCCGTCGCGTCAACAAAATTATCTACGATAAAGTTTGTTCCGACAGTCCCTATGGTCATTTCTTATCCTTTGCGGTTTCCTTTTTGTAATCATTAATGGCATCCTGGAATGTTTTTAGCACCATACCCTTATTATAATGGGCATCCAGATATTTTACTTCGATTTTGGAATCTTTTTCATAATCCTGGACTGTACGCATCAAATTGGGAAGGCTCCCTATCATTGCATTGGGAATAATAAAAATCTGGGCAGGTTTTGATTCATCATAGGTAACATAGACCGAGCCGGAAGGAATTTCATTCATGTCTTTGTTTAATTTTTCCTGAAATGTTTTTTCTATTGTTTCATGGCGGTTATTATATAAAGTCCCTTCCAGTTCATATATCCAATAACGCCTAAATGAAGTATCCCGTATTGCCATAAGGCGTTTACCACCTTTGATATTCATCAGGGCAATTTTTCCGTCACTGGCCATTTTGCCAATTATCCGTTTGTCCCAATTATCTTCCAGGTATTTGTAGAACAGTGCCAGAAAAATGGAGGCAATTGCAAAAACAAGGACTTGCCAGCGGGCATATTCAGGATAATAGCGGGAGGCTATAAATATCCCGGCAAAGAGCACTACAATTACCGCGGAAAAGAGCAAGAGGATTTTATTCAGGGTTTTGGCAATGTAAATTTGCATTGTTAATAAAACTGCAGATAGCTCTACTACAACAGTTTCGCTTTTTTTAGCGAATTAATAAAATCAAGTGTTTCGTTATGCGGCATAATCTGCGAAGTAAGCTTTCCCCCGTTTAATTCAGCGATCTGCTGGTACACCTGCGCGTCTTCTTTGGTTGCCGCTATGGATTTGGTCACCATTACATACTTTGTTTTTGGGATGGGCGCAGCATTCCCCACGTTGATTTCCTTAATTTTTACACCGGTCTTCATAATTTCCAGCGCGTCTAACGGAAACTTGGCGATTACAAAGATATTCTCGTCTGCATGCTCTTTCTCGTATTTCAGGGTTTCGGCTATTGAAAAAACCAACACATTGGACCCTCTGGCAGCCAGGGGCAAGGCCATTTTCTGGATGGGATCCTGGGCAACTTTGTCGTTGCAGACAATTATTGCTTTGGCATTGATGTACTTAAGCCAAGCCACCGCTACCTGGCCGTGTATTAGCCGGTTGTCAATCCGTAAATGAGTAATCATGAATTATCCTTTTTGGGAAGCCATTAGTTCATTTACATCAACCATGGCATCCCTTGCTTCCGCCATTACATCCCTGGTCAAAACGGCCAGATCCGATGTTTCTTCCCGAATAGTGATTAGCGAATACAGCATGGGCAGGGAAAGCCCTGTAATCATCCTAACCTTGTCTCCAAGGCAGTACATTGCCCGGTTGGCGGGGGTGCCGCCCAGCATATCAGCCAGAATAAACACCCCGTCCCCGGTATCGACAGCCTTTACGGCTGCCTCAATTTTTTGCTGAAACTCATCAGGATTATCATCAGGCCAAAGAGTCAGGCTCGTGACATTATCCAGTTGGGGAACCAGCATGGAGGCCGACGACATTATTCCCTTCGCCAGGTCTCCATGACTGATTAATACAATACCTACCATCTTTATATGAGTTTTCCCCATGCGCCCAGAACAAAGGCAATTACCGCGATAATAAGGATTACCTTAACCGGGGTAAACCGCAATTTTTTAAGCATCCAGTAACAGAACCCCACTAACGCTATCGGAAGCAAATAGGGTATCAATCCGTCCAGCAGAACCTGGAGGCTAAATGGATCTCCTACCGGCTGTCCTTCCAGCATCTGTTGGTAAATCATGTTGAACCTAAGCCCCGCCAGCATACTGGGGACAAACCCCCCGATAACCGTGAGCCCCAAAATTTGAGCCGCGTCCCTAAGCAGGTTAAAGTCGCTCTCCCCGCTCATGTCTTCCACAATCTTTACCGATTGTTTGTAGCCCCACCAGAAGAAAGGCCACCGGGCCCAGAAGTAGATCAAAAAAGGAATGATTAAAACTGGAATGGACAGGAGGTTTCCCGGGAAGGGACCAATCGCAATGGCGGCTGAAATAAGGTAGGCAAAAGGCTGTACCAATGCGCCCTGCAGGGTATCGCCGATACTGGCCATGGGCCCCATAAGGGCTACCTTAATCGAATCGGACATGTCCTTTTGGTAGTTTTCTTCCAAAGCTACCGACGCGCCGAAGACAATCGCCGAAGTTCCCGGATGGCTGTTATAAAACTGCATGTGACGTTCAAGGTTTTGGCAAATTTCTTCGTCAGTATTATACAGTTCTTTCATGACCGGAATCATGGAATAGGCGATACCGGAAGCCTGCATACGTTCATAGTTCCAGCACCACTGGAGGGTCCAATTATGCCTGCTTGCCGCTTTCTTAAGAGCTTGCTGGGAAAGTTTCTGTTTTGTTTCTGCCATGATTATTTACCTCCCTTGGCGAGATCTTTCTTGCCCTTCATATAAAGGCCTGCCGCGGCGACGCCAATAATCGCCAAGCCGACGGTGGGAACGCCCATATAGGCAAAGAGTGCATAACCAATGAGCATATAAGGCCAATAAGTCCCAATATCCATATAGGAAAGGAGTAACGCAAACCCGACCGCGGGTAGGGATTTACCGACTACTCCAAGTCCGCTCTGGAGCCAACCCAGTTTGGCAATGGCTTCAGCCAGGATCTGATACCGGTCTATGAAGAGCATTCCGATAAACACGGGAATGGCCCGGCTAAGACCCCAAGGAATGGTCCCCGCCAAGTGCCAGCGCTGGAAAGAAGCAATGTCCTTTCTGGCAAGGGCGTTATCGCCGCCATGCTGGAAAATAGTGGTTAAGCCCCGGCCGGCAATATCGAAAAGAGACATAAGAAGGGCAATTGCCGTAATAATGGGGACAACCTGGCTAGTAACTGCTTCTAGACTTGCGCCGCCGCCAACCTGGGCTGCCATAAATACGCCGAATATCGCCCCTATGCTGAAATCAGGCATAGTTGCGCCGCCGTAGGTATAGAAACCCAGTCCCAAAAGAGCGCAAATTGCACCTATTTGAAGGCCCAGGCTAATATCGCCTACTAGAACGCCTGCTATCATTCCGTAGAACAATGGCGCCCACATGTTTACACTAAGGCCGATAATCACTATGCTCACGCCGGTAAACACTGCCAGAAAAAACGCTAAGACCATCTGTTTCTCCTTGAAAAGAATAGTTGGGGAATCCCCACAAAACGCCTAATTATAGTATACCATAGAAGGAGTGGAATATGTCAAAAAAAAGCGTTTTTTTCAAAAAATTTGCGGTCTAAATATGATTATACCTGTTTCAGGGAATAAAAGGCTGTCCGCCAATAAAAACTTTTTTTATTGATACATTTTCATCAAAAAGAATCAAATCCGCGTCTTTTCCCGCCTCCAGGCTGCCCTTACGGTGTTCCAGCCTCAGAATCCGCGCTGGGTTCAAAGAAGCCGCCCGTACAGCGTGGCAAAGGCTTAGCCTCCCAAGATTGACCATGTTCCGGACAGCTCTATCCAGGGAAAGGGTTGAACCGGCCAAGCGCCCGTCTTCAAGCCGTACTGCTCCGTCTTTTATGATTACTATGCGGCCTTCATACTCATAGCGACCATCTGAAAGACCGTTGGCAAGCACCGAATCGCTGATTAAGATTATTTTGTCCGGTCCCTTAAGCTTATAGACCAGGGAAAGTATCACCGGAGAAAGGTGAATGCCGTCGGCAATAAGTTCACAGCTTACCCGATCGTCGTCCAGTAACGCTCCCAGTATGCCAGGTTCCTGGTGTGAAAGACCCCTCATGCCATTAAAAGTGTGGGTACCCAGGGTAATCCCCGCGTTTATTCCGCGCCTGGCCTCTTTATAAGTCGCATTGGTGTGGGCTGCGGCAACGGCAATACCTTTGCTTTTGATGGAGCGTATCCACTCTTCCGCGCCCGGCAGTTCCGGGGACAGGGCAACTACCTTTAGGGCAGGGCCGGTAGCTGAAAACAACTCTTCCAAATTTTCCCAGGTAAGGGCGCTTTTCAGGCATTTTGGATTGTGGGCACCCCGCTTTTCAATGGAAAAAAAGCTGCCTTCCGAATAGATGCCCATGCAGCGGGCGCCTCTGGAGGCAGCGCCTTCCGTACCCTCTGAACTAATTTTTTCGGTTTCCGCTTTGCAGTAATCCGCTAAAAACCGGAGCGCATCCAGGCTTTTTTCCCAAGGTATGGAGGAAGTACCCGCTAAAAAACCTGTAACACCGTGTTCAGCCTGATTCCGGGCTATGGTTTCCATGGAACTTGTCTTTCCGTCTACCGCGTCGCAGCCAAGCCTTCCATGGTTGTGGATGTCTATAAAGCCAGGCGCAAGATAAAGCCCTTCACCGTCAACCAGAGCGGGTTTGGCGCTTTCGCTACCGCCATTCCAGCCGGGCGGATAGCCGGAATTCAATGCGTCGCTTTCATCAACGGCGGTAATAACCCCCTTTTCAATCAGAACACTTCCCGGCACAACACGGTCTGGGAACACAAGCTTAACGTTGGTAAATATATGCGATGATAAATTCATATGGCTTAGAATTTTGTAAATACATCGCGCAATTCAGGGAATTGCTTTAGGAGCCGTTCTCTGGCATGTTGGTTATCTTGTTCATCGGAAGCGTTTAGGTTATCGCTTCTCAGAACCCATGGTTCATATCCATCCGATATCATTTTTTCCACAATAGAGCAAACCAGCATTCCTATAATTGAAGCGCCAAAAATAGTAGAAGCCGGCCCGACGGAATAGTCTTTCCCCGGTACCGGAATAAGGGCGTCGCCTACAGGCCCGCAGGTATCCAGCACTACATCGCAAAGCTCGTAAAGCTTTTTCCCGCTTTTGTCCCGCGAGCTAGCGCTTTTGCTGTGCGCTAAATTGGTCAGCGCGACGGTGAAAATCCCCCGGCTCTTCGCCCCCAGGGCCATCTGAACAGGCACCGCATTGCGCCCTGAATTTGAAACGATGACCAACGCGTCGCAGCTCCTTATTTTGTTGGTGGCAAATACAATCTCCGCCAACCCGTCGGTCCGTTCCATCAGGGTTGATTTTTCCATTTCCAAATCCACGGTAAGCTCATGGGGTACTATTGCCTTCGTCTGGATAAGCCCTCCGGCGCGCGCATAAACCTCTTCAGCCAGCACGTGCGAGTGGCCGGTACCGAAAACATTTAAAATCCCACCCTTTTCCAGCCTCGCGGCTATTTCGTCGGCTGCCTTGTTAATGGCGTTCATTTGCGTATTCCTGATTTTTTCAATCCCTTCAATGGCGCGTCCGCAGAAATCTATTGCCAGCATATTTCCTCCGCTAAAAATCATTGTACTCCCCTTTTTTGCTGCCTGCAAGTAATCCGGTTTCCAAAATTCTGTGTTGACAAATCAAATTTTAAACCATAAAATTTCCATAATTATGAAATATTATTCAGGAAAAAGCGTTTATCCTGGCATCGCCTTCGGTGTAGCATTTTTATTCCAAAAATCGCATTTTATTATTGATGAAACTCCCGCTGAAGATATTCAATCAGAATGGGATCGTTATGTGAAAGCAAAACAGCATGCCGACGCGGAGCTGGATTTTTTGTTTCAAAAAACCATTAAGGAAATTGGTGAGGACGAAGCTGGTATCATTGATGTACAGCGGATGATTCTCGAAGACGAAGATTTTATTGAGATGGTCAAGGCCCACATAATGGAGGAGGCACACAGGGCCGATTATGCCGTGTCAAAAGCCGGCAAGCATTTCTCGGAAACTTTTGCCGCCCTGGAGGATCCTTATATGAGGGCCAGAGCTCCTGATTTTATGGATGTTACCCAACGCATGGTACGAATCCTTAAAGGCGGAAAGGAAGAAAATAAAATCGCCGAACCGTCTATTATCATTGCCGATGATCTCAGCCCTTCTGAAACTGTGCAGCTGGATAAATCCTTGATCCGTGCATTTGTTATACGCCAGGGCTCGGCTAATTCCCATACAGCTATCCTGGCAAGGACGCTGAGAATCCCATCGCTAATTCAGTCGGACATCCCCCTGGACATGGAATATAACGGTCGCCTCGCCGCTGTAGATGCCCACAGCGGGAAGCTCTACATTGAACCTGATGAGACTGTAATCCGTGAACTTGAATCCATGCTCGACGAAGACAAAAAAGAAGAAGCAGAACTTGCGAAGCTGCGCGGCCTTCCCAGTGTTACCGAAGACGGGATTGAAGTAAATGTTTTCGCCAATATAGGCGGGCCTGAAGATCTTGAAGCTGTATTGGCCAATGACGCTGAAGGCATCGGCCTTTACCGCAGCGAATTTCTGTATTTGTCCGGGGACAATTATCCCGGAGAAGAAGAACAGTTTAAGGCTTATCGAAAAGTCGCGGAATGTATGCATGGCCGCACAGTTATAATCCGTACCATGGATATAGGAGCTGACAAAAACATTCCATACTTTGGCCTTGAGCCGGAAGAAAATCCTGCCCTGGGGTTTCGGGCAATCAGAATTTGTTTTGACAGGCCGGATCTTTTTAAAACCCAGCTTCGCGCAATTTACCGGGCCAGCGCCTTCGGCAATGTCTCTATCATGTTTCCAATGATTACATCGCTTTGGGAATTACGCCGCTGCAAAGAAGCCGCCGCCCAGGTCAGGGAAGACCTGGCTTCTAAAGGCGTCTCATTCGGCAATGTTCCATTGGGAATAATGGTAGAAACTCCCGCCGCAGCCCTCATAGCCGATGAGCTTGCCCGGGAAGCGGATTTCTTCAGCGTTGGCACAAACGATCTTACCCAGTACACCCTGGCGATTGACCGCCAAAATGAGAAGCTGGAGCAATTCTCTGACCCGCACCATCCGGCGATACTGAAACTCCTTGGAATGATAGCGGAAAGCGCCAACCGTGCCGGGATTTTGGCCGGAATTTGCGGCGAACTCGCGTCTGATCCTGAATTAACTGAAACATTCGTGCAGATGGGTTACAAGGAATTATCGGTTTCACCTGGATACATTTTAAGAACCCGTCAAAAAATACGCGGAATAAAAACCGGGAGGAAACAATGAAAGAAGTAAAATATGTGCTGAAAGACCCCATGGGCATCCACGCCCGTCCTGCGGGCCAGCTGGTACGGATGGCAGGTAAATGCAAATGCGACATTCAGATCGGTTCTCCCGCAAAAATGGTTAACGCCAAAAGGATCATTGGCGTAATGGCCCTTACCCTGAAACAAGGCGATGAAATAACAATGACCTTCTCCGGGGAAGATGAAGAAGAAGCAGCTCTTACAATAGGGAAATTCCTGGAAGATAATTTTTGAGATAGATATTAGGGTTTTAACCTGCCTTTTTATCCGTGAGATGTAATTAAATTACTCGTGGCTGCTGGTAGCCATATAGAAAGTATCAATCCGTACGGGGTGCGACGTATACTAATATGCTGACCTGGCGGACTGCAAACTTCGGACAAAATTCATTATAAATATAGCGTCAAATCCTCCGTCCATCAATAATTTATGCAAAATCAATTAATTCTTCATTGCTTCCTTGAAAAATTTGCTCTGAATTCACTCAGTTTCTCCCTGCCAATCTGCGTTACAGGCTTTACCCATCTACCTGAGTTCAGATACCAGATGAAAATGCCTATGCGGAGGAATTCGTCCAGGAAGAGCAGGAAAAACACGGCGAGGAAAGGCCAATGAAGAATAAAGCCCGCGATTGAGGCTGCCGGGATGCTGAATAAAAAAAGGCCGATGGTTTCTATCACAGTGCCAAAGACCGGCTCGCCCCCGGCCCTGAAGATATTGTTGCCGATGTAGTTACATGTCCTCAGCGCGCCGGTAATGAGGTAGATAAACATCATCCCCTCGGCATAACCGAAGGCTTCCTTTCCAAGGCCGAAAGCGTGCAGCACCGGGGAACGCAGGAAAAGGATAATGCTCCAAATCGCCAATGTTACCAATGGGCAGATGAGGAGAAAGCGTTTCGCGTCAGCGTAACCTTCCAGGTGTTCACCTGCGCCGATTCGTTTTCCCACCATGACAGAGCTGGCGTTCGCCAAACCTCCGAAGAAAGCGAAAACGAAACCTTCCAGTACCCGGAACACCGCCATCGCGGCGATCCCCGCTTCTACCTGGCGGCCTATGATCATATTCAGGAGCAGCATCCCCACGCCGTAAAGTACCTCGTTA
>Ga0268262_10006633_pt1 | contig 11057 bp, 6 predicted proteins | sample TergutNc150P3_FD_190354 | JGI IMG/M metagenome (GOLD analysis project Ga0268262, IMG submission 190354) | Nasutitermes corniger P3 segment gut microbial community from laboratory colony in Florida, USA - Nc150 P3 (SPAdes) (version 2) | ecosystem: Host-associated > Arthropoda: Insects > Digestive...
GGGCGGCGGCCCGAGCCAGTTCCCCCCTGGAAAAAATGGCGAATAGCGAGTGGTGAGATGGAACCAGCAAAAGAACAACCCACGCGCAATGACACCCTAAAGGTCGGGACTTGGGCGGCTGTGGCCACCTACGCCATGTGGGGCGTCTTTCCAATCTACTGGAAGCAGGTTGCCCAAATCGGTGCGTTGCACATCCTCTGCCACCGTGTGCTGTGGTCCGCCGTTTTCCTGCTCGTTGTCCTCTGGCTGTGCGGCAAGATTGGGCACCTTGCGCCCATTTTCAGGCGGCACTTCTGGGCCGTGGCCGCCTGCGCCCTGCTGATAACCGCAAACTGGGGCACCTATATATGGGCGGTAAATTCAGACCAGGTCACGGAATCCAGCCTGGGCTACTACATCAACCCCCTGCTTTCCATTTTGCTGGGGCGAGTCTTCTTCGGCGAAAAGATGGATCGCTGGACAATCTCCGCCGTGGTCTTGGCGGCGTTTGGCGTTGCGGTGGCGGCCATTATGATGGGCAGGCCGCTTTGGGTGGCGGCGTCCTTGGCGGTCACGTTTTCGCTGTATGGCGCCCTAAAGAAAAAGGCCGACCTCGACGCGCTGGCCGGCCTGTGCCTCGAAACGGTTTTGGTTGCCCCCTTCGCGCTGGCGTGGCTGCTCTGGGCGCAGCCACAGGCCCAGTTTTTCGGCCCAGACACAAAATCGCTGGTCTTTTTGGTCATGGCCGGTCCAGTCACGGCCTTGCCGCTGCTCACATTTGCCTACGCCGCGCTGCGGATTCCCCTCCAGCGCATGGGCTTTGCCCAGTACCTGTCGCCCACGATCCAACTGACCATCGGCCTTGCCCTCTACGGCGAGCGCATGGGGCCTGGAATGGCCTTTGCATTCGGAACCGTCGTCTGCGCCGTGGTTATGTACCTAGCGACGCGGAAAAGGGCGGCATTAGAGCCTTAGCTGTATGTGCCATGCTACCTGACGAAGACCAGGTATTGCGCTCCATCATACAGGCCTACGGGGTTCAGCCGGTACAGGACTTCGCCGTTCTTCCAGATCGTGGCCGTGCCGCCAGAAGCACTTTTGCCCTCGTAGCCAGCGGCGTACACATCGGTTCCTTCGACGAAGATGGACTTTACGATGGTGCTTTTGCTTTTGCCATTGGGGTTCAGCAAGCGGGAAAGGACAGAGCCGTTCTTCCAGATGGTGGCTACATTGCCGTCTTTTCCTCCAGCGTACACGTTGCTGTCGCTGTTGACAAAGATGGAAAAGACATCCATAGACCTAGAAGCACCAGTCAGGCGGTAAAGGACAGAGCCGTTCTTCCAGATGGTGGTCACATCCCTACCCATGCCTCTGCTGTCCACTTCATCCACACTAACAAATACATCGCCGCCAAAAATGAAAAGAGCACCAACCATGGAATAAGTCTTGCCCTCCGTGAGGCGGTACAGGACGGATCCGTTCTTCCATACGGTGGCCCTGCTTTGTTCCCATCCGCCTGCGTACACATCGCCATTGCTAGATACGGCGATAGTCCGGGCATCTTTGACATCCGTTGGCAGGTAGTGGAGCAGGGACTCGTTTTTGGCTATCGCGAGCCTGTCGCCCACGCTGGCCAACCTGTAATTGTCGCCTCCCGACTGGCAATAAGTGCCAACGCTGAATCCATCGTAGCGGAAGGGCGGGACTTCCTTGCCGTCCTTCCAGTAGTGCCACCTGTTGTTTTTGTAGTCCCAGATCACGGCGTACACGCCGGTCTCCGCCCCTGCTTTGGTCGCCTCTGCCTCGACTCTTTCCCTTGCCGCCCTTGCCCTCGCCTCTGCCTCGGCCCTTTCCCTGGCCTCGGCCTCGGCTTTCGCCTTGGCCTCGATCTTGTCAATCCCAAGCAGCTTCTTGATGACGGCCTCGCTGGCGCTTCTGACCTCCTCGTTGCCGCCCCTGGTCAGCCTGCTCTCGGTTCTGGCCTGGCCGGTCTCGACGTTTATCAGCTTGCACTCCACAAGGAGCTCGTCGCCCTCCTTGGTGATCTCGCTTATGCAGACGAAGTCGACGCCCAGCCTCTTGCCCAGGCTCTTGGCGCTGTTCTCGTCGTACAGCGTGCTGCGCTGCTCGCCCATCTCCTTTATCAGCAGGTCGGTGTGGTCCCTGTCGTAGGCTATGAAGCCCGAATCTGGCGCGGAGATGTAGTCCGAAAACGCGCTCCTGACCACATTCCGCGTAAGACTGCCCACGTTGCCGTCCGCCAGCGGAGGCAGAACCGCCACGCTCTGCTGGGCGAACATGGGGGCTACAAGCAGCAGGGCAAACAGCAGTATGCGGACGAGTGCGCCATGAGGTCTCATTTTGCGGCTCCGTGCAAAGTCATGGTGCAATTATGCGCGAAAAATAAGGGGGAAGTCAAAGGGGAGCGCAGGGGCGGCCGGCCCCCCGTGAAACAAATGGAGCCAGTTGCAAAACCCAAGGGGTTTTGCAACTCAACGGAGTTGAAGGAACAGGGTCAAGTGGCGTTGGTCTTTGACGCTGCGCGGCAACGTCAAAGCCTTACGCCACTAAACCCGTTCCGGCTGTAGCAGGCTCTGGCGAAAGTTTCCGTAAACAGACGAGATACGAAACCCAGCCAGAGACAGCGGATGGCCGGGAGCAGACGTACACTAGGGTTTTGAAACTGCCTCAAACAGACAACTTGAATCACGGCGGCCTTTGGCCGAAAATGGTAGTGGCGTCTGCCATTATTCGGCCGCGCCCCGGAGGAGATTCCATGACGGATAGAATAAAGAAAACGCTGGACGGCAACGAGGCTACCGCCTCCGTGGCGCACCGCACCAACGAGGTGATAGCCATTTACCCGATTACGCCCTCTTCAAACATGGGCGAGTGGTCGGACGAGTGGAGCGCCAAGGGCAACAAGAACATCTGGGGGGCCGTGCCCACGGTTGTGGAAATGCAGTCCGAGGCCGGCGCGGCCGGCGCGGTGCATGGCGCCCTGCAGGCCGGCGCGCTGTCCACTTCGTTTACGGCGTCCCAGGGGCTGCTGCTCTTCATCCCCAACATGTACCTGATAGCCGGCGAGCTGACGTCCTTTGTGCTGCACGTCTCGGCCCGCACGGTTGCCACCCACGCGCTTTCGATTTTCGGCGACCACTCCGACGTGATGGCCTGCCGCCAGACCGGCTTTGCCATGCTGTCCTCCGACGGCGTCCAGTGCGCCCACGACTTCGCGCTGATAGCGCAGAGTTCCACGCTACGCGCCCGTGTGCCGTTCCTGCACTTCTTCGACGGATTCAGGACCAGCCACGAAGAGAACAAAATTGAGATGCTGTCCGACGACGACCTGCGCCACATGGTGACGGACGATCTGGTGGCGCAGCACCGCAAACGCGCCCTGACGCCCGACAACCCGATAATCCGCGGCACGGCGCAGAACCCCGACACATTCTTCCAGGCCAGGGAGGCCAACACCCCCTTCTACGTCAAGTGCCCCGACATAGTCCAGGAGGAAATGGACAAGTTCGCCAAGCTGACGGGCCGCCAGTACCGCCTGTTTGAATACCACGGCGCACCCGACGCAGACCGCGTGATCATCAGCATGGGCTCCAGCGTCGACACCATCCACGAGTACATCGAATGGGCCACCGCAAAGGGCGAAAAAGTTGGCGTACTGAAAGTCCGCCTCTTCCGCCCGTTCTCAATCAAGCACTTTGTGCAGGCCCTGCCGGCCAGTGTCAAGAAGATAGCTGTCCTGGACCGCGTGAAAGAAGCCGGGGCGCTTGGCGACCCGCTGTACTTGGATGTCGTCGCGGCGCTCAGGGAGGCCAGGGAAGAAGGCCTCACCACCCTAGACCCCAAGGTCATCGCCGGCCGCTACGGGCTTTCCAGCAAGGAGTTCACGCCAGCCTGCATCAAAGCCATCTTTGAAAACCTGTCCAGCGCCAAGCCCGTCAACCACTTCGTGGTGGGCATCAACGACGACGTGAACAAGAAGAGCCTGAGTGTCGACCCAGAGTTCGACATAGAGCATTCGGACGTGAAACGCGCCATGTTCTTCGGCCTTGGCTCGGACGGCACCGTCGGCGCCAACAAGGACTCCATCAAGATAATCGCCGATGAGGCAGGCCTCTGCGGTCAGGGCTACTATGTCTATGACTCCAAGAAGGCCGGCGCGCTCACCGTCAGCCACCTGCGCTTCGGGCCCAACAAGATACGCTCCGCGTATCTGATCAGGAAGGCCAACTTCATCGCCTGCCACCAGACGGAGTTCATCCACAAGTACGACATGCTGGGCTTTGCCTCCGACGGCGCAGCATTCCTCCTGAACACGGACGCGGCCCCTGACAAGGCCTGGGACTCGCTCCCCAAGGAAATGCAGGAGACGATGATAAAGAAGAAGATGAGGTTCTTCGTGATAGACGGCTACGAAGTCGGCCGTCAGACGGGCATGGGCGTGCGCATCAACCGCATCATGCAGACCTGCTTCTTTGCCATTTCCGACATCCTGCCCCGCGACGAGGCGATCAACCAGATCAAGAAGTTCATCCAGAGGACCTACGGCAAGAAGGGCGAGGAGGTCGTCAAAAAGAACTGGGACGCGGTTGACAAGACCCTCGACAACCTGCACGAGGTCAAAGTGCCGGCCTCCGTCACGTCCAAGTACAACATGCCCCCGACTGTCAGCAAGGACGCCCCTGCTTTCGTGAAGAACGTCCTGGCCGTGATGATGGCCAACAACGGCGATTCCCTGCCCGTCAGCGCGTTCCCCGTCGACGGCACATACCCGACGGCCACAACGCAGTGGGAAAAGCGCTGCATAGCGCAGGACATCCCCGTCTGGGAGCCGGAACACTGTATCCAGTGCAACAAGTGCGCCCTGATTTGTTCCCACGGCGCCATCCGGCCCAAGGTCTATGACCCCGCCAAGCTGACCGGCGCACCCGCCACGTTCAAGTCCGTGGACTTCAAGGGCAACGAGTACAAGGGGCAGAAGTACTCGCTCCAGGTCGCGCCCGAAGATTGCTCCGGCTGCGGCATCTGCGTCGCCGCCTGCCCGTCGAAGGACAAGGCCGACCCCAAGCGCAAGGCCATCAACATGGCCAGGGTCGCGCCCCTGCGCGAGACCGAGGCCAAGAACTTCGACTTCTTCCTCAAGCTGCCCGAAGTTGACCGCACCACAGCCAAGCAGGACGTCAAGGGCAGCCAGTTCCTGCGGCCGCTGTTCGAGTTCAGCGGCGCCTGCGCCGGATGCGGCGAGACGCCATACGTCAAGCTGGTGACGCAGCTCTTCGGCGACCGCGTCCTAATGGCCAACGCCACAGGCTGCTCGTCAATCTATGGCGGCAACCTGCCCACGACGCCCTTCTGCAAGGATGACGCTGGGCGCGGTCCGACGTGGAGCAACAGCCTGTTTGAAGACAACGCGGAGTTCGGCTATGGTATGCGCCTGGCCGTGGACGAGCACAAGAAGCAGGCCATTGGTCTGTTGGGCAAACTTTCGGCCCAAATCGGCGACGACCTTGTGTCCAAGCTGTGCAAGGCCGACCAGACCACAGAGGCAGGCATACGCGAGCAGCGCGAGCGCGTAGCGGCCCTAAAGAAGAAGCTGCAAACCATAGCGACGCCCGAAGCCAAGTGGCTTGAACTTATCGCCGACTACCTGGTCAAGAAGAGCGTCTGGATTGTCGGCGGCGACGGCTGGGCCTACGACATCGGCTACGGCGGCCTTGACCACGTTATAGCCGCTGGTCGCGACGTGAACCTGCTGGTGCTGGACACCGAAGTCTATTCCAACACCGGCGGCCAGGCGTCCAAGTCAACGCCAATCGGCGCCAACGCACTGTTCGCCAAGGCCGGCAAGCACCTGCCCAAGAAGGACCTCGGCATGATAGCCATGGCCTACGGCAACGTCTATGTGGCCAAGGTTGCAATGGGCGCCAAGGACGCGCAGACGGTCAAGGCGTTCCTGGAGGCCGAGAGCTACGAAGGCCCCAGCATCATCATTGCCTACAGCCACTGCGAGAGGCAGGGCATATCGCTGGTCAAAGGCTGCGACCAGCAGAAGCTGGCCGTTGACTGTGGCCACTGGCCGCTGTTCCGCTTCGACCCCCGCCTGGTGGCCCAGGGGAAGGCGCCCCTGCAACTGGATTCCAGCGACCCCAAGGAAAGCGTCGAGACCTACATGGCCAGCGAGAACCGCTTCCGCGAGACACAGCGGCGCGACCCAGAGCACTACAAGGAACTGCTTGCCATGGCGCAGCAGGAGGTCACCAACCGCTTCAAGATGTACAAGGACATGGCCAACATGGTCCTGCCGGTGAAGACCCCCGCAGACGTGAAGAAGGGCTAGTTCCCAATGGCTTGACACAAGGGCGCCCCACGAAAGTGGGGCGCCTTTTTCGCTACATAGCCATTCACATCGGGAATGATCGTAAGGGAACATAACGGAAGACGCGGGCAACGGCGATGGCAACACCGACAAACAAGAAACAGCGGATGACCCATGAGGCCATCTTCCATACCCCAACACTCAAGAACATTCGATGGAAGGACATCGAATCGCTGCTCAAGCACCTTGACTACTGGCTAGAATACAGAGGTGGTTCCATGGTGAAGATCGGGAAAATGGGAAGGCCGCCGTCAATCGTAGTCCACAAACCACATCCTGGAGACCAAGCCAAACCAAGGGCAATAGAGGACATCAGGGAATTCCTAACAAGCATGGGGGACACACCATGAACGGTCACGAGACATACGAGTACAAAGGCTACACTGCGGTTCTGACAAGAGAAGAGGACGGGGAGTGGAGCGGGAGAATCCCTGGGATGGACAGGCTTTACATCCTGGAAGCAAACACGCTGCCCAAGATCAAGAATGCGGTTGAAGAGGTGCTGGACTGGTACTTCGAGGAGTGTGAAGAAGAGCGCAAGCAGCCCTGCAAACAAAATGTCGAGGAATTCGCCCAAGCTGTAGGATAGGCGGAGTGCCCTTTGTGCCGCTACGCTTGCTCATAGTGGTGCAGAGCAAAGGGCTGGTCGGCACACAGTGTAGGCTTATCTATTTTACAAACACCGCATTGGCGTCCGAGCCCGCGATGCCCAGTGGTATGGCGACACCGTTCTTCCATAGCATTCCGCGGCCCGTGTTGTTTTCGGGGGCGCCCCCGGCCACATAGACGTCGCCGCCGGAGACGAAGACCGAGCTGGCCGAAGACTCTTTGCTGCTCAATGTCTGGGCTACCCCGTTTTTCCAGAGCGTTGCCTGAACGATGTCGTTTACATGGACGGTTCCTGCCACATAGACATCGCTGGCGGTGACGAAGACCGAAAGGGCGCCGGAATCCCCGTCGTTCAGCACTTGGGCTACCCCGTTCTTCCATAGCGTTGCGCGGTCGATGTTTTTAACATTGACGGTCCCTGCCACATAGACGTCGTCGCCGAAAACGAAGACCGAATTGGCGCGGGATTCTCCCGTGCTGCCCAGCTTTTGGGGGGTTCCGTTTTTCCAGAGCGTGGCGCGCGAGTTGCTCATGCTGCCGACATTTCCGGCCACATAGACATCATTGCCGGACACGAAGACCGAGCTGGCCCGAGAATCTTTACCCGTGCCGCTCAGATTCTGAATGGTTCCGTTCTTCCAGAGCGTGGCTTTGCTGTCCTCTTCGCCAAAGGCCGTTCCGGCCACATAGATGTCGTTGCCTGATACGAAGACCGAATTGGCGCGGGAATTTCCCGTCGCGCTGTCCAGCGTCTGGGCTGTCCCGTTCTTCCAGAGTGTGGCGCTGCCTCCGTCACACCCCTCACAATCGGGCGTTATCCCGGCCACATAGACATCGCCGCCGGAGGCGAACACCGAAAAGGCCTCAGAGTCTGTGACCGTGCTGCCCAGCGCTTGTGCGGTGCCGTTCTTCCAGAGCGCGGCGCCTCTGTCGGCGTATCCTGCCACATAGACCGCGACTGTTTCGCCGGCGTTGTTTTTGTTGGCGTTGCCACCTCCGCCCTCGCGCTTGCAGGAGATAGACGTGAGCGCGAGCGCCGCGATGACTGTCATGGTCACGGCTAGGCGGTGTATGTGCTTGTTCATGGTTCAACCTCCGTGAGTAGATTTTGTCGCCGGAAAGGCGGTCAAGTCAAAGTGCGAGCCATTCGGCCACCAGTCCCTCGAACTTGGCGCCCCTCTCCTCGAAGTTCTTGAACTGGTCGAAGCTGGCGCAGGCTGGGCTCAACAGCACCTGGTCGCCTGGGAGGGCGGCGTTCAGTGCCACGTTCACGGCCTCGTCAAAGCCCTTGTGCGTCGCGTGGGGCAGGTCCCCGAGGTCTCTCTCCAGCATGGGTATGGCGTCGCCCAAAAAGACCAACTGACGCAGTTTGCCCTCCAACGCGCTCCGCAGTGGGTCGTAGCTGCTGCCCTTGTCCTCGCCGCCCAGTATAAGCACCAGGGGGCCTGGAAGGGCGCGTATGGCCACGAGCGTCGCGTCGACATTGGTCCCCTTGGAGTCGTTGTAGGCCCTGACGCCGTTCTTTTCACCGGCGAGCGCCAGGCGGTGCGCCAGGCCAGGGTAGGTCTTTAGGCCCTCCGCCATTGCCCCAAGTGGCGCGCCCCCGTGCATGGTCAGCAGCAGCGCGGCAAGCGCGTTCTCCACGTTGTGGTCGCCGGGGATTATTAGCTCTGACCTGTTCAACAGCCTTGTTGCCGCCCCTTTGGCGTCGCGGACATAGATGTCGCCCCTGTCGTCGCACCACGCGCCCATGCCACCGGTGTCTCGCCAGCCGAACAGCGCCTTTTGGCCCAAGGGCGAAAAGCCCGACAAAAAGTCTGCTCCGGCGGGGGCGACGCAGAGGTCGCCTGGACCTTGCCTTTCAAAGACGCGGAGTTTCGCCTTAAGGTAGGCATCCATCGTGCCGTGCCTGGCCAAGTGGTCGGGCGTGAGGTTGAGTATCGCCGCCGCCTCGGCCCTAAAGGCGATTATCGTTTCAAGTTGGTAGCTGGAACATTCCAGCGCGAAGCAGGTGCTTGGCGCTGCCGCGTCCACCGCGTCCAGAAAGGGATAGCCCAGGTTTCCGCACGCTATGGCGGAGATGCCGGCGGCTTTCAGCAGGTGTGCGGTCAAGTCGGTGGTGGTGCTTTTGCCGTTTGTCCCCGTTATCGCCAAGATTTTCGCGCCAGGGTCTTTTTGACGCAGCGCCCTGTGCGCCAGCTCGATTTCGCCTATGACCGGGATGCCGCGCCGCTTGGCCTCTTGGACGAACTCGATGTTGGGGTTCACCACGGGGCTTAAAACCACCTCTGCGGCGTCGTCCAGCAGCGAGAGCGGATGGGCGCCCCACACGCCGGGCACATGCAAAGCGGCAAACTGGGTCACCAGACTGGCGCTGGGGCTGGGGTTGCTGTCCGTCAGCAGGGCTGGAGCCCCGCGGCCCGCGAAGTGCCTGGCGGCGGCAAGCCCGGACTTTCCGGCGCCGACTATGACTGTCTGATTCATTTCAAAGTTGCTCAAGCGTGAGGATGTGGGCGTATATCTCCAAGTGTGCGCCTTCGGGCACATGGATTTTGGCGACGCGGCCGGCCTTGGCGGCGCGGTACTCGTTTTCCATCTTCATGGCCTCCAGTATGAACAGCGGCTGGTCTTCTTCGACCTCTTCGCCCTCATGCACAAAGTACTTCATCAGCTTGCCGGGCATCTGCGCCTTGACTAGGCTGCCGCCCGCCTGCGGCGCCTTGGCCATGGCCTCGGCCAGCAGCGACTTGGCAGGGTCCTGCAATGTGAACTCCAGCGCCCCCGCGTGATAGCTGCCTCGAAAGCCGTGCAGGTCGGGGTCCTCTGACATCCGCAGCCGGTCTATGTTTACACCGATGCTGCGCTTGTTGATTATCACCGAGTAGCTGGTGGGCTCCACGCGGACGATGTCCAGCGGGGTCTCTTTGCCGTCCCAGACCATCATCACCTTGCCGCCGTAGCGGTACATCTCCAGGTTGTGCGTCTGGCCGCCTATCACCAAAGTCCTTTTCATGGCTCTCCCCCGCTACAGACGATTGAACTTGTCCCAGTACTTCCACCTTGTGGGGTCTGCCTCGCCTCGGCGGTTGGGGGGCTGCTGGGCGCGCGCCTCCTCTTTTTCCAGCTCGTCGAAGAGCGCGGCGGCCACCACGAACTGTAGGTCGGGCCCCAGTTCCGATTCGCTCCACCAGTTGTTGTCAAGCATTCTGGTGTTGGTTTGCCCCTTGCGGAATGGTTCGTGCTCGTTGAGAGCTTTGTGGAAGGCTATGTTGTTGCGGAGCCCGCCGACCCTGTATTCGGAAAGCGCCGTGGCCATCCTCAAAATGGCGTCCTCCCTGGTGGGCCCCCAGGCACTGAGGATCGAAAGAATGGGGGCGTAGGCCAGGGGCAGGCTCCAGCCATTATAGACTGCGGAGTCGTTTCTCACGTTGTGGCCGGACGGGGTCCGCAGGTAGGTGATTTTGCCGCTGGAGGGGGCAAAGCCCAGCTTCGGGTCTTCGGCGTTGATGCGGGCCTGCACGGCGTGGCCCCAGAGGGGGATGTCCTTCTGCTCCAGCGGCAGTTTTTCGCCCTGTGCGATGCCGATTTGCCAGCGGACGATGTCCTGGCCCGTAATCCATTCGGTCACGGAGTGCCCGCCCTGGATGTGGCAGGTCATCTCCAAGAAATAGAATGTGCCGTCGGAGTCAACCAAAAACTCGACCGCCCCTGCGCCCACGTAGCCTGCCTTCTTGGCGATGGCCACGGCCGCCTCGCAGAGTGCGCGCCTGAAGTCCGGCGTGGCCAAAGGGCAGGGGGCCTCTTCAAAAACCTGCTGGAAGCGCCGCTGGACGCTGCAGTCCCTTTCCCACATGTGGACCACGTTGCCGCTGCAGTCCGCCATTATCTGGACTTCAACGTGCCTTGGCTTGGCCAGCGCTTTTTCCAGATAGACCCTGTCGTCGTCATAGTGGATTAGCCCGTCGCCCTTGACCCATGGCAGGCTCCGCCGCAGCTCGGTGGTTGACCTGGCCAGGCGCATGGCCTTGCCGCTTTCGCTCATCGGCGATTTGATCATCAAGGGGAAGCCGAGTTT
>Ga0268262_10006634_pt1 | contig 11057 bp, 7 predicted proteins | sample TergutNc150P3_FD_190354 | JGI IMG/M metagenome (GOLD analysis project Ga0268262, IMG submission 190354) | Nasutitermes corniger P3 segment gut microbial community from laboratory colony in Florida, USA - Nc150 P3 (SPAdes) (version 2) | ecosystem: Host-associated > Arthropoda: Insects > Digestive...
GGACTGGGCGGGTTTGCTGAAAATGTTAGCCGGAGACGGGAAAAACTGGCGGGAAAAATTTCTGCGCGGACGGTTCAGCGCGGCGGAACTTTCAGGTCTGCGCAAGCTGGCGGCGGAATTTCAAAAGGCCGACGCGATTGCCGTCGCCGCAAGAGACCGATACAACCAGGCTGTCGCGGCGCAGAAGGGTGATTCGGAAATTGAGGCCGACCGCAAGGCGATGGATGCCGCCCGAAAAGCCGGTGAAGAGATTCTGAAGAAAAAACTTCCCGGACAGACATACGGCGCGGCGCCGCTTATTCAGAAAACTCTGAATAAGTTGCTGGAAGACATGGATTTATGGCCGAGAAACGCCGCCGCGTTACAAAGCCTTCTCCTTTCCGCGAGCGCGCAGGAAATTGAGAGTTTTACAATCACGCGGGAAGCGCTCGCGAGCTTTGGCGTGATCCGAAACTCCGACAACGGGTCTTTCGCGTTGAATCCCGTTCAGAAGGGGAACGCGCCTCTCGCCAAACGGCTGACCCGCTTCGAAAAAGCGCAGATCGCGCGGCTCAACGCGGCGTTGCTCGCGCATGTCGTTTTCCCGCGTATGCTCCGGGACGAATGGCACGTCAATTATGTGGACTCGCGCCTCGACACTCTAAAAGAATGGCGCGATGTTTACCGTTACGCGCCGGACGGAACGCCGCTGGGCTGGACGCGGTATCAAAAAGACGGCGTTCAGAAATTCAACGCCGAGGGATTGCTGATTCTTGAAGAGGACGACCAGGGCCGCTGCGTCAAAGCGCGGTCGGTACGCTATGAAATAACAAGAAAGAATCAGCAATCAGCCGATGGGATAAGATCGGCGCCGACGCAGAATATTCGGGAATACCGCTACTCGGACGCTTCGGATTGGAAAGGCGCAACGAAATAATTCATCGATCCGAAAACTATGTGTTTCGGAAAAATCTCCGGAGTAAAAGATTTTTCACTTGTCGGAAAACGGGTTTTATGTTCTCTTTTGTCCCCTGATTTGTTCCGAAAATGCTAAACAAGGCGAGGTGTAGAGGATACAGGATGGATGACATTACGATAGAACTGGAATCTCTGCGAGAGGAAATCGCGCAGTTGCAGAGCCTTTTCCTGCATCCGGCACACTTGCCACAACAGGATGAATCGCCTGACGTGATCGAAAGAATCCCTTCCGCCGGACTGTTTGAAGACGGTCCGCTGGGAATGGTTCTGATTGATCGTGAAGGCCGGATTACAAAATCGAACCGCGCGTTCTGTCGAATGATCGGATTTATGACAGAGGAGCTTTGCTCTCTGCGTTTTCAAAATTTTGTTCTTGAGCCTGAGTCGTTTTCCCGGATTATCGGGCAGTTGTTCGACGGCGTTTATCCGATCGCGAAAACGGAAGTTATGGTACGGAACAAAATCGGCGGAACGTTCTGGGTTCAGATTTCCGCATCCCGCATTCCCGAAGGTCAACGAAGCTGCCTGATTATTATCGAAGACATCAGTGATCGTAAAGTGATGGAACAGACTCTCCATGCCGAAAAAAGACTGCTCGAACGGCTTATCAACAGTAGCGTTGACGGCATTGTCGCGTTTGACAGAGACGGTTTTTTCACGGTATGGAATTCCGGCATGGAAAGGATTTTCGGAATCAGCGCGCGAGAAACGCTGGGACGGCCTGTTTTTCTGGCCTGTCCGTTTCTTAAAGCGCTTGGCGAAGATGTGAATTTCACTGCGGCGCTCAATGGGAAGAGAGTCGTATCGACAGATAAGTGTTATACGATTCCGGGCGCGGCGGAATCCGTTTATTTTGAAGGATATTACGGACCCATTTACAATCCCGGCGACAACAGCGTGGCGGGCGGGCTGGCCATTATACGCGATGTCAGCGACCGTAAGCTTGCGGAGGAAGCGAGGCGCGTCAGCGAAGCGCGCTATCGGGAATTGTTCGAAAACGCCTACGACATGGCTTACACGTATGACATGGCGGGGAAAATGACTTCCATTAATAAGACGGCGGAAAGAATTCTGGGGTATTCCAGCGAAGATGCGCTGCAAATGAATTTCATTCAACTGATCGCGCCGGAATCCCGTCAGCTTGTCCAGGAAATGATGGAACAACAATTTGCCACCGAAGCGCCGTTTGTCCGGGAACTGGAGATTGTGACCAAAGGCAACGACAGAATCGTAATGGAAATAAACAACCGTGTGGTTTTCCGGGAAGGCAAACCTTTCAGGATTCAGGGCATCGCGCGGGATGTCAGTGAAAGGAAAAAAGTTGAGGCCGAACTGAAAAACGCCAATAAAAGGCTGGAAACCTGGGCGCGGGAACTGGAACAACGCACCTGGGAAATGAAGTTATTGAACGAGCTGGGCGATCAACTGCACGCCTGTCTAACAATTGAAGAAACTTATGAAGTCATCGTACGCGTTGCCAGGGAAGTATTTCCGGTTCAGGGCGGCGCGCTGTTTGTACTGGATACCGCGCATAACATTGTGGAATCGGTCGCGGAGTGGGGCGACACGTCGAATATGGAATCCGTTTTCACGCCGGATGAATGTTGGGCGCTGCGCCGGGGAAAAATTCACTGGGAGGAGAACGCGCAGACCGGCTTGCTGTGTAAACATCTTCAATCCCGCCCCAAAGGATATTTGTGTGTTCCGCTGATCGCGCAAAGCCTGACGATGGGCGTACTTTATCTTGCCTATGCGGAAGACTCGCAGATGTCTGAATCCAAACGCCGGCTGGCGTCGAGTATGGCTGAACGCATTGCGCTCGCGTTGTCCAATCTCAGACTGCTGGCGACTTCACGCCGGCAGCCGAATCGCGACCAGTTGACGGGATTGTTCAATCATGATTTTATGGAAGAATCGCTGAAAATCGAACTGTACAGAGCTACAAGAACGCCTCAGCCGGTGAGCGTGATCATGTTTACGCTCGACAACTTCCATCTCCTTAAGGAAGACTGTTATAGTCCGGATACTGCGGATTCCGTTCTATGCCGAACCGGGATGCTTTTACAGGCTCATATACGAAAAGGCGACATCGCCTGTCGATTCAGCGGACATGCTTTTATTGTGATTTTACCCAGGACTTCTCTGGAAGTAAGCCGTCCGCGCGCTGATATATTTCGCAATATGCTTCGGACGCTTGAAGTAAAAGATAAAACCGGAAAGGACAGGCATATGTCGGCATCGGTCGGCCTTGCAATGTTTCCGGATCATGGACAGACTGTTGAAACGCTGCTCCGTTCTGCGGAAACAGCGGTCCGCCGCGCAAGGAATCGCGGCGGTGATTGTGTAATCGTCGCTTATTGAAATAAGAGAATCTCTAAAAACTACAAAATCAAAGTTTGCGGCCGGACAAAACGAAGTTTACATCAGGTAAACGAGTATTTTGCCGGGGGAAACGCAACGCGGAATTTGGGGTTTTCAGAGGTTTCCGGAAAATGGGAAACCAATGGACAAGGATCGTCCTATACAAAGCGAATTTGACTCGTTGTGGGAAATATTGGGAAACCTGAAGCGTCTGCTTTCCGATATTTCAGCAGATGGAACTGATCGGATCAAAAAGGAAATCATCCACAAACTGGGATTTTTCCCTTCCTGTTTCGTTCCTGCGGAACCATTTCCTGTTCTGCTTGAAAGTCTGTGGCGCCAACATCGAGCCGCCTATTACGACAATCCGCTTCCGGAGATTTTTAAGGTATCGCTATTGTGCCACTTGTCGCGTTATTGCGGTTCTTCCTGGCCTGTTGTCGTTTACGCGTGCCGGCTCCGTGATCTCGGAATGTCCTCCGGCGATATACGAAATTTGATTGAGCGTCCCGTTCCATCCGCCGAAGTGATCGAACAGGCGTTGGAAACACTGGCTGGTTTTCCGCGTCCTGTAATGGATTGGCCTGTCGATCCGGCATTTACGGAATGCCTGATAACGCTAAGTTCCGCTGTTTTCCTTGGACTGGATGAGCGCTGTGTGGCGGAACTGCAAAAAACGCTCGGAACTTATTACGAATTTTTAACGGCGCTTTTCGTTTGCGCCGGAGCATTCAATTTATGGATGGAGACGCATCCGGAAACGGGATATGAACAACATCCGGTTGTTCGCAGAAATTTCCTGAGCCTGACTCAGGAAGAACCCTGTCTGGTTGAGATTTTCCAGAAACGCCGGGCGAAAAAGCGTTGGGATACACACGGAGACGCACTGAAACTTGATGAACAGTGTCAAGGTATTTTTGAAAACATGGGAGACATTTTCTATACCCATGATTTTGAAGGAAACCTGCTGTCGGTAAATTCCGCTCTTGAGCGTATCGCCGGATATACGCGCGCTGAAGCGCTGCAAATGAAGATTACGGATATGATTGCTCCCGGACACGAGCGTTCAGGACAGAAAATGCTTGATCCCAGGATTGTTCATGGAGTTCCACTCCATCACGAATTCGAAATTCTGTCGAAAACCGGGAGCCGGATTGTGCTGGATGCCGTTACGACCCCGATTTTCTGCGGCGGCGAGCCGGTCGCGGTGCGCGGCGCCGCCCGTGACGTCACAGAAAGAAAGCAGGCTGAAACGGCGTTGCGGGAAGCTCATCGGGAACTGGAAGCGCGGGTTATTGAACTCGAACAGCGCGCCGATGATATGGCGCTGCTTAATGAAATGAGCGACATCCTGCGCGCCTGTCATACGTCCGAAGAAGCATGCAATGTAATTGTTCGTTTCGTACAAAAGATTTTTCCCGCTAAAACAGGCGCGTTGTACTTAATTACGGACGACCGCGACAGCGTTAAATCCGTCTCCATCTGGGGCGATAATGAACTGGCCACGCGCGATTTCGTCCTGCCGGAATGTTGGGCGCTACGCCGGAGCGGGATTTATCAGGCAGGCAGCGGACGCTCAGGCTTGATCTGCCGGCATGTGCCGCATTCGGAAAGCTACCTGTGTATCCCTTTGATGGCGCAGAGCGAGACACTCGGCGTCCTGCACCTTACGCAGCCGGAAAACATCACTGAAGGCAAACAACGTCTTGCTTTTGCCGTAGCCGAGCATATCGCAATGGCGCTATCCAATCTCAAACTACAGGAAACTCTTCGCAACCAGTCGATTCGCGATCCGCTGACGGGGCTTTTCAACCGCAGGTTTATGGAAGAATCGCTGGAATTGGAGATTCGCCGCGCAGTACGTAATCAGCGCCCGCTCGGCATGATTATGATTGATCTGGACCATTTCAAATATTTCAACGACAACTTCGGGCATGAGGTCGGCGATCTGCTGCTCAAGGAACTCGGCGCTCTTCTTCGCGCGAATATTCGCGGCGAAGATATTGCCTGTCGCTACGGCGGCGAGGAATTCATTCTGATCCTTCCCGAAGGGAATCGCATGGTTACCCGCCAGAGGGCGGATTTTTATAAAGACGCCATTCAACGCCTGAATATCCCTTTCAAAGGAATGCCGCTTGGACGGATTACCGCGTCAATGGGTGTCGCCATTCTCCCGGATCATGGACGAACCGCGAAGTCGCTGATCGAAGCGGCAGATAAGGCTTTATACCGCAGCAAAGCCGAAGGACGCGACCGTGTCACAATGGCGGGATAACCCGTCGTCGTAGGGGCGTTACGCGCAACGCCCTGTTTGGGGCGACCATTGCGGTCGCCCCTGCATACGGTACGGAAATGTTTACAGCGTTACGCTTTCAAATGAACCTTTGCCGACGCCGCAGAGCGGACACGTCCAATCGTCCGGCAGGTCTTCGAATGGAACATCGCCTTCATAGACATACCCGCAAAGCAGGCACCGTTTTTGGGTTTTCGTCGTCGTAGGGGCGTTACGCGCAACGCCCTGTTTGGGGCGACCGCAAGGGTCGCCCCTACATCCGGTACGGAAATGTTTACAGCGTTACGCTTTCAAATGAACCTTTGCTGACGCCGCAGAGCGGACACGTCCAATCGTCCGGCAGGTCTTCGAATGGAACATCGCCTTCATAGACATACCCGCAAAGCAGGCACCGTTTTTTGGTTTTCGTCGCCGTAGGGGCGTTGCGCGCAACGCCCGGCGTCTGTTCGCCTGATATGTTGGTTTCGGGCGTTTTGCCTGTCGCCTTGAAATCTTTGAACGCTTCGACGGACGCGGATTTCATCTCGCGCTGATAATCGCCGTAAATAAGCGGTTTCGCTGAATTTTCGCCCTGCCAGGCGTCTATCACTTCGCAGAAAAACGCCGTGTGCGTCGCCAGCTCTTTCGCTTCCGTCGTTCTGCAGCGAAAATACGCGACCGCGCCGTCGAGCGCGGGCAGTCCGTCTTTGACCGTGTGCGGCACATTAGCCCACTTATCAATGTCTTTCGCGGATTGAAAACCGAAATTGGCGATGACAAAGGGATGGACGTTTTCAGGCAGGACTGAAAGCGTAAATTCTCCTTTTTCCTTGATAAGCCTATTGGTGAGGTTGTTGTTCATGCTGCCGAGAATAATAATCGGCGATTGGCCTCCGGAAACCTGCGCGACTGCGTCAATCACGCATCCGCCGAAGTGATTTTCGGCCTGTATGCCAAGAACGTAGAGACCGTAAGAAATCTTGAATAACGCTTTTTCATCCATTCGATTACCTCCCTGTAAAAAAATCGTCCTTTACAAGCTGAACAGGCGCTAAAAAAACACTTTCTTTTGAATTGTACATTTCTCAATCCCAACAATCCGCAATAAAGTCGGAATTTCTCTTTAGGCTTCTCTCTTTTATCACAACGTCAGAACAGGTATTTCCCTGCACTAATGTATAGAACGTTTCGTTTCTTTTGGGGTTTAAACGTCTATTGGCTATTTGTTCAATAACATCACTTGCGTTACTAAGCTTTATTGGAGGCGTCTTTTTACAATCCAAACTTCCTGTTTTTCGTTTGCCATTTGCTTTACCATATTCATTACACTATCACGTTTCGATTTTTCCAACCTATAAACTCACTGATTTACTTATGCTGTCGGCTACAATCAGCCAGCCATTGAGCAATACCACAATATACCATATGTTTGAATGTAGTAGTGTTTATTTGCTTTTCTCATCACTAAAAGCTCTCTTGTGTCGACGCCAGGTGAAGTCGTGAACGTATCAGGCGCAGCAATTCCGACGGGAGGACTTTGGGGTCATCCGTTTCAAAAAACGGCGTTGCGGCGGGAAAATCGACAACCTCTCGCCGGAACGTCGCCTCGGTCGGATTGCGTATGGTCAGAAGCGCATCCGCCTGTTGGAGTATCCGCCGCGCGCTTTTCTTAAATTCCGCGACGGCGTCATTCAAAACCAGAATACGGAAATCCGCCGATATAAAATCGAGGATTTCATTTCCTTCAATCAGTATAAACGGCTCGGATTCCAGCAGCTTTCGCGCTTCCGGCATCGCCGCTTCCATTTGTCCTTCGCGGACGCGCGCCCACCACGCTCGTTTCGCGCCCGCGGCAAGAAAGCGCGAAGTATCGTTCAATCCTTCGCGGCTTTGTTCTTCGATGATGAGGTAATTTTCCAGAGTCGTGGAATGCCAGTGCGAAGAAATCTTCAGTGCCGCCCACCCGCATTGCGGAAACGCCGCGATCAGCCCTTCCGCGACCGTCGTTTTGCCGGTTTTCCGCGCGTGCCCGCTCACTGTCAGGATCGTCATATCATTTCCATTTTCAGCGGACGGATTTATTTCCCGCCGAAAGCGTATTGGAAAACATCCTCATAACGCTCCGCGAAGTGAACTTTGAAACCTTTTTTCAGATAATCCTGCAATTCTTCAAATTCCTTGCGGTTGGCTTCCGGGAAGATGAGTGTTTTGCAACGCGAGCGCCGCGCGGCGATGACTTTTTCCTTCACGCCGCCGATCGGCAAAACATGTCCCGTTAATGTCAATTCCCCCGTCATAGCCATGTGTTTTTTAACCGGTTTGTTCAGGATCATTGAAATGAGCGCCGTCGCCATCGTAATGCCCGCAGAAGGTCCGTCTTTCGGCGTCGCGCCGGCGGGAACATGGATATGTACGAACCGGTCGTCAAAAAAGCCTGAATTGGCGCCATACTGTTCCAGATGCGCCATCACGTAAGAATACGCGATATCGGAGCTTTCCACCATTACCGCGCCCAGTTGACCGGTTTGTTTAAACCCCTTGGTCTTACTGCTTACGGCGGCCGCCTCAATCTGGAGGGTTGCGCCGCCCATGTTTGTCCACGCCAGCCCCGTAACGACGCCGGGTTTGCTTTCAAAGATATCGTCCGCGGCAAACGCGGGCTTGCCGAGATAAGATTCCACTTCCTTTTTGCGAATGACGAGCTTCCGGTCGGTATCTTTGACAATTTCCATCGCGGCTTTACGTGAAATCTTCTTGATAAGATTTTCTAGATTTCTTACGCCGGCTTCCCGCGCGTAATTTTCAATCAACTGATTCAGCGCGTCCGGACGAATCGAAACCTGGTTGGGTTTCAATCCGTGTGTTTTCAGGGTTTTCGGAATCAGGTAACGGCGGGCGATCTCGCGTTTCTCCTCGGTGATATAGCCGGAAAGCCGTATGACTTCCATGCGATCCAGCAGCGGGCGCGGAATAGTGTCCAGTTGATTGCCGGTTGCGATAAACAGAACGTGAGACAGATCGAACGGAACATCCAGGTAATGATCGCGGAAACTGCTGTTCTGCTCGGGATCAAGCACTTCCAGCAGCGCCGAAGCTGGATCACCCTGAAAAGACGCTCCGATCTTGTCAATTTCATCCAGCATGACGATAGGATTGGCCGTGCCGGCGGTTTTCATCGCTTGCAGAAATTTGCCCGGCAGCGCGCCGATGTATGTGCGCCGATGCCCCTTGATTTCGGCTTCATCACGCATCCCGCCCAGCGAGAAACGGTAAAACGCGCGTCCGAGCGCGTCCGCGATGCTTTTCCCGACTGAGGTTTTGCCTACGCCCGGAGGTCCGACCAGGCAAAGGATGGAACCGGAAATATCGCCTTTCAACTTTCCGACGGCGATGAATTCAAGAATCCGGTCTTTAACGTCCTCCAGTCCGTAGTGATCCCTGTCCAGTATTTGCCGGGCTTTATCAATGTCATATGAATCCTTGCTGAATTTTCCCCAAGGCAATACCGTCAGCCAGTCCAGGTAGTTGCGCGAAACCGTATATTCGGGCGAATGAGGCTCAAGCAGTTGAAACTTATCCATTTCATCGTCAACCACTTTTTTGGCTTCGGGGTTGAGCGTCAGTTCTTTCAGGCGTTCCTGAAATTTTTCGATCTCGGTGGTCTTCCCTTCTTTTTCCAGCCCCAATTCCTTTTTGATCGCCTTTAACTGCTCCCGCAGAAAAAATTCCTTTTGCTGCCCTGAAATCTTGTCATGAATCTGCCTGTTGATTTCCCCGTGCAGACGGGAAATTTCCACTTCGCGTTTGAGTAGCGTCAGTACCTGATTGATGCGCTTGCGCGTATCGAATGTTTCCAGCACTTCCTGCAGTTCCGCGCCGCTCGCCGTAGTCAGATTCGCGGCAAAATCGGCGAGCCTTCCCGGATCGTCAAAAGTGGAGCGGCTCAGGAACATTTTAATGGCTTCGGATTGCAGGGGATTCAACTGCACCAATTCCCTGAGCGTAGTCATCACAGCCATGCCGTAAGCTTTAATTTCTTCGGTCGAGTCGAGTTCGGAAGGTTCAGGATAGGTTACATGCGCCAACGTGCCGAATTTTGCTTTGGAATATTTTTTGGCTTGGAAACGTTCAACGCAGTTGATCAGAATACTGGTCGAATCTTCGTCTCCGTGAAACACCCGCAGGATTTTCGCGGCGACGCCGACATTGAAAAGATTTTCAGGTTTTTCGTCGCCGTTCGGATCGCGCACCAGGACGATGCCGATGGTTTTCGCGGAAAATTCCGTCGCGTGCTTAATGGCCGGCGCCTGTTCACGTCCGACTTCCAGAGGAACCGGGAGTCCCGGAAACAAAGGTCTGGGGCGGATTGCGAGAATCGGCAGACGGTCTGGAAGTATTTCGGACGCGCGAATCAGCGGCACATCTGATTTTTCGTTTTCAAGCTCTTCAATCAGGGTCTCGGTCATTTCCAACGTTTCTCCTCGAATGTTTCGATCACTTCCCCAAATTTAATTGAGTAAAAATAGGAATTCAAGACTCAGCCCGGATATTTCATGGAGATTCACCGAATAATGGTTGTTTGGGCGCGCAATGGCCGTTGCCGCAGGATCGCCCCAATATCCGACAAGCAGGAATTCTTGACTTACGACCGTAGATTGATTACATTTATGTTATGAATACCGGGACACGCAAACACATAAATACAGGGACAAGTATGAGAAGAATGACAATTACAATGCCGGAAGATTTACACCGGCAAGTAAAAGCAAAAGCTGCCTTGGATGGAATCTCTATACAAGAAATTACAAATAAATTGTATGAAGCCTGGCTAACTGACAAAGTATTATTTAATACTAATACTAAACAGGATTTTGAAACCTGGTTGCGCAAAGATAAAGAATTGATTGCTGAAATAGCCAAATTAAGTACGGATAAAAGATTAGCGCGTGAAATTCTTAATGAGGGTAGAAAATGAATCTTACGATTGATGCAAATATATGGGTAAGTCATTATGATTATAACGATAAAGCATGCCATAATATTTGTAGTGATTTTCTTTATAAAGTGTTTCAAAGAAACAATATCATACTTCATTCACCTTATATTTTAACTGTAGAAGTGGCGGCAACTTTTGCGCGTAAAATGCGTTCTATTAATCCCAAAGAATGTCCATTGGCAACCGCGAAGGGAAATATAATTGCAGGTGAAGTAATAAATTTCCAAAATGGTCATACTTGGCATGTGTTAGACAAGCAATTATCATACGAATCTCAAACTTGCGCGACGAATGCTTTCCTAAAGGGAGCGGATTCAATATATGTAGCTGTAGCGCAAAAATCAGGATCAATACTGATTACTAATGATGAAGAAATTAAAGATCGGGCATCGAAATTAGTTACAGTCATGACGCCACAGGAGTGGCTGAAAAAATATTCCGTACCGCAGACTTGACATGGCGGGGAAGACG
>Ga0268262_10006635_pt1 | contig 11056 bp, 9 predicted proteins | sample TergutNc150P3_FD_190354 | JGI IMG/M metagenome (GOLD analysis project Ga0268262, IMG submission 190354) | Nasutitermes corniger P3 segment gut microbial community from laboratory colony in Florida, USA - Nc150 P3 (SPAdes) (version 2) | ecosystem: Host-associated > Arthropoda: Insects > Digestive...
TAAAACTGGGGTCTTCCCCGGCGCGCACCATTTTTGCCAGCCAGTACAAAGCGGCGTCGGGGTCGCTGCCCCGCACGCTTTTGATAAAAGCGCTGATGGTGTCAAAATGGTAATCACCGTCGCGATCATATAAAACGGCCCGCCGCTGAATGCTTTCCTCGGCTGCTTCCAGGGAAATGTAAATCGTCTCGCCTTCAGGAGGGGGCCATGACGGAGGGCTGGTTTCAACGGCAAGTTCCAGCGCGTTCAAAAGACTGCGGGCGTCACCTGACGCTACTTCCACCAGATGTTCAAGCGCCCCTTCTTCAAAAGTAACTTTCCATTTTCCGTAACCGCGTTCCGCATCAGAGGCGGCTCTACGGGCAGTTTCTATTAAATCCTGCGTACCCAGCGGCTTAAGCTGGAATATGCGGCTGCGGCTGACCAGGGCGCGATTCACCTCAAAAAAGGGGTTTTCTGTAGTCGCTCCCACGAGGATTACCGTGCCGTTTTCCACCCAGGGCAGCAAGGCATCCTGCTGGGCTTTGTTCCAGCGGTGTACCTCATCAACAAATAAAATGGTGCGCTTGCTGTACAGCCTGAACCGCTCATCGGCGCGGTCAATGGCTTCGCGTATGTTTTTTACGCCGGACAGCACCGCGTTGAGGCTTTCAAAAGCAGCCCGGGTGGTGTTAGCGATAACCCGCGCCAGGCTGGTTTTGCCCGTACCCGGCGGGCCGTAAAAAATGACCGAAGAAAGGCGGTCGGCCTGTATTGCCCGGCGCAGCAGCCGTCCGGGACCGACAATATGATCCTGGCCGATAATGTCTTCAAGAATACGGGGGCGCATCCGGTCGGCAAGTGGGCTCTGCCCCTGACTTTGTCCCTGGCTCTGCCCCCCGTTACTTCCCGTCCTCAAGTCGGCAGGGTTTTTTGCAGAAAAAAGTTCATCCATAGGATTTGCCGGGAATTATGAGAGTTGTCAAGCCTATTCTTCCGCATTCCATTGCCATCCCCCGTTATACAGCCTGTTTCTATAGGACCACAGACCGGCGGTTTGGGTAGACGCGAAGAAAGTCATTTCAGAATCAATTTCCCTTGGCGCCTGAAACAGGTGGTTGATGGGTTGTTTACCGAGGCTCGTCATGTAACGGTAGGGGTCATCAACAGTTTGCAGGGTATATGCTTCGCGGCGCAGGGAAGATTTGTCAAACGAGCCATCGGAAGTTAAATCAAATTCAACATAACCGTTGGTATATGATGATGAGTACAACCCGTCCTGTATACCGATAACAAGCTTCTTCATGTTGCGGTTCGTATTTTCCCACAGGGCAATGGCGCTCATTGATAATTTACCGGTTGTGATTACACTGTCGGTGTTGTTATAACACATCGGCAAAAAAGCGTTATCCTGAACTTCGTATAAAATTCCATAGCGATCAACAGCGATAATGGTAGACGATTCATTTTTCAGTTTGATCATGTTCATAAACATCGCATTGCCATTCTCAAGTTGTGTAACGACAGTTTCATTCAGCGTATCTTTCAGAGTATCTTCGGAAACCTGAAAAATCCCGGCACCCAGTGTGCATAAATAGTAAATTTTATCCCTGCAGGCCGCTCCTGTCAGCACAGCGGTTCCGACTTTAAGCGGTTTTAATGTGTCATCAGTATCATCCAAATATAAGAGAGCGTAAGCTATGTTGCCGATAGCAAGAGGGTTGATAAGGGCACCGGCAAACAACTGCGGGTCTTCCGAATCATCGGCATAAATTGACTGGATCGATAAGTAATCCCCCTGAACACTTTTCCATTCATTACCCCTGCGTTCTATGTATTGCAGAAGAGTGTTCTCATGGTCGCCAATCCGACACAGCGCATACAAGCGTTCGCCGGCAACGGCAAGCGCTATGACTTTTCCTATGGGCTGCGGGATAGGGTATTCCCACAGGTCCCATTGAGGTATACCGGAGGTTGATGTTGCATACCAATGAATCCAGTCTGATGCGACATAAAGAATCGGAACTTTTTTGAAGCCATAATCAGGATCATCGGGATCAATGGGATATTCACGTTCAAATACCACCATATTGGTAGGAGTGCCTCCGATTCTGGACTGTTTGGGGACTGTCTCAGTGGATATATAGAAGAAGATAGGATCCTGCCCGCACGATACGGCAAAAATCCCCAATAAAAAAATGGCTGCATACAATGTAGGTATTTTCATATTTTTCTTCCTAAAAATGGTAACGTACTGAAAGAGTAAGACCGAATAGATTCGCGTCTATATTATAATTTGATTCTACGGGTCGTTGGGGAAGCCAGTTCCAGTCCCCGCATATCCCAAAGGACCAATCCGGATTAAAGCGGAAATATGCCGAAACCCCGCCTTTAATAAAGAAGCCTGTATAACTCAGATCCAGGTAGCGATGAAATATGATGCCGCCGGTTACATCCAGAGGAAATTCAAAACGGCCCAATATAAATTGCCAACCTGTCTTTATACCAATAGGTATAAGGAAAAGCGTGTTTTGACCCAGAGTATGGTCAAAATAAAAACCAACCCCGCCTCCCAGAAAAAAATGAGCGCCGAAAAAATAGGTGTACGCCAGCGACAGTATACCGCCCACCGGCGGGTCAATATTATGCGCTATTCTTTTTCCATTGTTAAGGAAAAGAACGGGGAAGTTGACTCCCGGAGAAATGATAATGGTCTGATCTCCCTTGGAATAGAGATTTGTGATATATTTATCCCAGTCAGATTCTATGGGAATACTTTCGGGGTAATCTGAATCTTCATCATTATCATCCTGATCCTGGGCATACAGGAATGTACCCTGACCGGAAAACCAGCACAGCCCCAGCAGTACTAAAAAAATCTGGACCTTTCGCATTAATATAAGCTCCTTTTGTCAATATATCCAAAATTACGGCCTTTTTCAATATGTATTTGGCATAAAAACCGGCCTTTTGTGAGGGAAAAAGGTCCAAATTTACCTTTTGAACAAAAAAACAGGGCCCGAGGTTACATATTGAGGCAATTTAAGCTCCAAGTAGAATATTTCACACCAAGAACACAAGGGGCGCTCAATAAAAACACGGCGCGCCGCGGAGGATAAAGGTAATTTTCGTATCAAAACTCTGTAGTACGCGAACCGCAGGTTCGACGTGACCTCCGTGGTTAATTTTTACTTTCCGGACATCCCCTACAGTGCGCTAAGAGCACAAAAAGGGATTCGTGATCTTTGTTCCTTCGTGTTCTTTGTGTGAAATCTTTAGGTAAAACCAAATAGTAAAAATACATAATTATTATAAAAATAATTATATAGTAAATAGTACTTATATAATAATATGAATTATAAAATAATAAAAGAAGAAAACATATCAATATAAGCATATACTAACATAGATACGCAGAAACAAAATAAATAGAGAGGGAAGGAGCATATTATGATGATTATAATACATGATTTTTCTTCATCAGATATTATCAAATGGAATATAAGTAATATGGTAGCTTGTTTTGACAGTGAAGGCAGGCCGTCAATAAAAGGATATGTTGAAGAATTACATGATATACGCATTATAACGCTGGACAGCATCAATAAAATGATAGATAATGATATAAATATTTTACCATATACCTGGTGGAAAAATGATATACAGATATATGATCGTTATTATGAATTACATATACAATTAGAAAGAATACAAAATAATATAAAAAACAACAACGACATTATGAAAGAATATTTTCAGATTATGTATGCTTTATTGTATAGACTTAAATATAGACATACTATGAAGTGACGGTCACCGCGGAACACTCGGCTTGTACATACACGGGACATAGGCCGCTCTATAACAATATTGACAATAAAAAAACGCTGCGTTATTCTGAAAACAGTATGCCTGAATATGTGCTGGCGCTGGATCAGGGGACGACCAGTTCGCGCGCAATTTTGTTCGATCGGGAACAGAATATCGTTGCCCAGGAACAGAAAGAGTACGCGCAGATTTATCCCCGCGAGGGCTGGGTCGAGCATGATCCCACGGAAATTTATTCATCCCAGTACGCGGTGATGATGGAGCTTATGGCGCGGCAGAATGTTGCGCCTGGGGATATTGCCGCCATCGGCATTGCCAATCAGCGGGAGACAACGATACTGTGGGAAAAGGAGAGCGGCAGGCCCATTTATAACGCCATAGTCTGGCAGTGCCGCCGCACGGCTGCCATTGTGGATTCGCTGGTTGAGGCCGGCCTTGCCGATCATATCAAAAAAACCACGGGCCTGGTGCCGGACGCCTATTTTTCCGGGACAAAAATTAAATGGATTCTTGACCATGTTGAGGGGGCGCGGGAAAAGGCCCGTAACGGGGAAATTCTCTTTGGTACGGTAGATTCATGGCTCATCTGGAAATTGTGCGGGCTTCATGTAACCGATTACACCAACGCCAGCCGCACCATGTTATTCGACATTCATAAACTGGACTGGGATGACACCCTGCTTACCGCCCTGGACATACCCCGCTCCATGCTGCCCGAAGTGCGGCCGTCAAGCGCGGTATACGGGGCGGTCACTATTCAGGGGGTGGAGATTCCCATTGCAGGCGTTGCCGGGGATCAGCAGGCGGCGTTGTTCGGGCAGGGCTGTTTTGAAAAAGGGCAGGCGAAAAACACCTACGGGACCGGATGCTTTTTGCTGATGAATACCGGCGAAGATCCGGTCGAAAGCCGCAACGGCCTGGTTACGACCATTGCGGCAAGCCTGCCCGGCAAGATCCGTTATGCGCTGGAAGGTTCGGTTTTTATCGGCGGCGCGGTAGTCCACTGGCTGCGGGACGAAATGCGCCTGATTACCGACAGCGCCGAAATTGAATCTTACGCGGCGAATACAGCCGACACGGGCGGGGTATACCTTGTTCCCGCTTTTGCCGGCCTGGGCGCGCCGTACTGGGATATGCACGCCCGCGGCTGCATTGTGGGCATTACCCGCGGAACCCAGCGCTGCCATATCATCAGGGCGGCGGAGGAATCCATTGCCTATCAGGTGACGGACTTGTTGCAGGCGATGGAAAAAGATTCAGGCCTTGTCATTTCGGAACTGAAAGCGGACGGCGGCGCAAGCCGCGACAATTTCCTGATGCAATTTCAGGCTGACATTTCCGGCTGCGCGATAATCCGCCCCGTGATCCGCGAAACCACCGCTCTGGGCGCTGCCTGTCTTGCCGGTATAGCGGCGGATTTCTGGAAAGGCGCTGAAGAACTGGAAAGCCGCTGGAAACGCGATGCCGTTTTCAGCCCCTCCATGGATATTCAAAAACGCGCGTCTCTTCTTTCCGGCTGGCACAAAGCGGTAGGCCGCAGCCAAAATTGGGCGGAAAATAATTAAAGAAGAAATTAACCACGGAGTACCACGGAGGAAGATATAGGGACTGGGGACTGGGGATCAGGGACTAGGATTTTTGTTAGAAAACATTGCGTGTTTTTTTCACGCTGAGATTACGAACAACGATCCCTGATCCCTAGTCTCCGATCCCTATTCCCTCTTTATTTCTTTTGAAGCGTCAGGTATTCAAGCAGTATGGGGTATTTGGTCAACAGTACGCCATATTGCTCCAACTCATCAAAATGCCGATGGAATTCAATGTGGTTTTTCGCTTTTTCCTGCAAATCGCCGGATAAGTAGTCTTTTTGAAAAGCGACATATTCTTCATATAACCCCTTGGTCTGCCGGTACAGGGCAAAATCGGGAAATTGGGCGGACTTTATCTTGAAGGAAAAATTGGTGATAAGGGGGAACTGCCTTTCTATTTCCTGCTCAAGTTCCGGACTTTTACCTTCGTTAAGCAGGACTTCAATGTAACGGGAAAATTCATCGTCCGTATTGATCCGGTGCAGGATAAAGGACTCAATCTGCCCTGCAATGTCATTTTGGTAACGGATTAATTCCTCCTGAGTGCTGATATTATCGACGGTAACCAAGGAAATAAGGGCTTCGCTCTGCAGGGTAAAGGAAAAGGCGGCACGGATTTCCCAGGAAAAACTCTCATCTATGCCGGCAAAGGCGGAATAAACCTTGCCTGACGGAAGTGTGTTAAATGCCGAAAATTCATGGTTTACGGGGTTCAGTCGGAAAACGACTGTGGTAACATTGGTGGGGATGAGTTTGTACCATATCCATCTGAATTCCCCCGGTTTAACCAGGCTGGTATCTACTCCGTGGGTTTTGGACCGGATAATGCCGTAGGCGTCCGGAGGAACACCTAATTGAGCCCAGCCGAAAAACAAGCCAATGGCCGCGAGGATAATCAGGAAAAAGAGGGTTGTAAAGAACTTCTTCATAGTGGTATTCTATGATACTCTAAAAAAGCCGATAAGGCAACTGAATGTTGGGTGTTATGGAAAATACAGGCGATTTATCAGATACGGTTACAACGGAAGACGTGCCCGGGCAAAAGAAGCAGAACCGACAATGGATTTTTGCTGACTTTGCCAGAAAAGGAGTTTGGGCCGCCCTTGCCCTTTCGCTGCTTATTTTTGCGGTATACCTGTCCGGCAGTATACCGGATCCCGGTTTTTCCGATACCATTTTGTTTCTGCTGCTGCGGTTACTGCAGTATGCTTCGTTGCTGCTCTGTGCCTTTTCGCTGTTTGCCCTGGGTTTCAGCGTTCATCGTCTGGTCTATCGTCCCTGCATACGCAATGGCCTGAGCCTCTGCTTTTACTTCCTTACCGGGCTTTTAGGCGCCGGTTTTGCCATGCTCAATTCAGTGATAATCGCCGCTTCCGGGGGTAACTTATGAGCGAAAAACGCCTGTATGCCCTGCGCGGGGCAACTCAATGTATAAACACGGCGGAAGATATTTGCCGGCAGGTTTCCCTGCTCTATGATTCTCTTCTGGAAAAAAACCGCCTCGCAGAGGAAGATATTGTTTCCGTTGTTTTTTCCCAAACCGGCGATTTGGATGCCCATAATCCCGCCGCCGCCCTGCGGCAAACCGGCAGGGCAGGGGAACTTGCCCTTTTTGCGGTACAGGAAGCCGCAACCGTTGACGCGTTTCCCCGCGTTATCCGCGTCCTTATCCATTGTTACCTGCCGGAGGGAGCGCAGCCCCGCCATGTATACCGTAACGGCGCCGAAGTTTTACGTCCCGACCGGGCACAATGAATCCGTAACACCAGACAATGTAGTGCGCTCAATAAAGCCGTGGTTGTTTAGGAAGAATTTTTTACCACGGAGTACGGAGGAAGAAGATGTTTTCGTATCAAAACTCAGTGACCTCCGTGGTTATATTCTTTGATTTATAAAGGAGAAAAAAATGATAGAAATTCGTCGGCTGACATCTGAAGATTTGCTCCCGTTCTACCGGATGCATACCATAGTTTATAATCAGCGGAAGGATTATTCAAAAGAGGAAAATCAAAAAATTGATCCGCTGGATCATCCGGCGCAGTGGGCATGGGGCGCTTTTGAAAACGGCAAGTTTCTGGCGGGAATGTACGAGATTGATTTTCTCATGCGCTTTGACGGCCACAGCGTTAAAATGTCCGGCATCGGAGGGGTGGGAACCTTACCCGAAGCCCGCAAAGGCGGTTTGATCCGGCGCATTTTTGAGCAGCTTTTACCCGAAGCTTACGAAAAGGGAGTGATCTTTTCCAACTTGACTCCCTTCTCCCATGATTTCTATCGGAAGTTCGGCTATGAAATTGCCTGCCCCCGCAAAAATGTCAGTATTTCTACCGATGATTTTTCTTCATTAAAGCCGCAGGGGGAATTTATTCCGGTTCTTCCGGGAGACGATACGTCATTGCTTGCGGAAATTCATTCCGCCTATATCGCGGGCCTTAACCACGGGATACACCGGGATTACTGGCCGGACAACCGTGCCTGGAAACGCTTTACCAGAGACGAACCCTGCGCCGCCGGAACGTATCTGTACCTCTGGAAAGATGAAACAGGAAAAGCCCGCAGCTATATCAAGTACCAGGATCTGCTTCAGGACGGGGAACATAATATGTCGGTAACGGAACTTGCCTTTATTGACCAAAAGGGCCTGTACGGCGCGTTAGGCATAATTCCAGGCCTCTCCGCGCAGTTTAAGAATTTCCGCTGGCTCATGCCCGCGTTTATCGACCCTTGTGATTTTTCAGGCGACGCGTGGTCCATACAACAGGAGATCAGGCCGCGGGATATGACCAGGGTGATTAATGTCAAAGCCGCGCTTGAAATGATGCGCCGGCCGGCGGGTGAGGGGGCTTATATTGTTGAGGTGGAAGATCGGCATATAATGGCGAATAACGGAAAGTATTTGGTAGAGTTCGGGCCTGAAGGTTCAAAGGTAAGCCTTACCGGAAAGGACGCGCATTTGCGCTGTGACATGGGTACTTTCAGCCAGCTTGTTACCGGTTACCGCAGCCTGGAAAACGCCCTGTATTCACGCAGGGAGGGCCTGGAACTATGCGGCAGCCATGAAACTCTGAACCGGGTGTTTACGCTCAGGCCCCAGCATGTGACGGAATATTTTTAGAAAGCAAAAAAAACCGGCGACAATCAATTCGCGCCGCTTTCGTAGTCCTATCAGCTTGTAGATCTGTTATGCGACTTTTTTCCCGCTCTAACTATTTTCCAATTCTTGTATTAATAATAATTTCCATTTTTCATATCCTTTTTCATTTAAATGTAATCCATCGGGAGTATATTGTTTTTGTAACAAGCCATTTTTTGTTAATACACTATTAATATCCAGATATTTAATATCATTTTCCAGACAAAAATGTTGTAAGAGATTATTTAGTCTATCAATTTCAGTATTAGGTCTTCCGGTATTTTCATTCATTACATTTAAGGTCGACTGAATTATTACCTCTATACCATTTTTACGCAAAGAATTTACAATTCTCTGATAATTATTAAATACAGTCATTATAGAATACTCATCATTAAGGCTTAAGTTAATAAGGTATATGTCGTTTGTGCCTGCCATGATACATATTTTTTTCGGATTTGCCATATATAGTTCATCTAACCGGCATAATATCCCATCTGTTGTATCACCAGGAATCCCATAATTTGCCACATTATAACCTTTGAGAAGCCGCTCCCAGTCCCCGTATGCTGTAATTGAATCCCCCAGCATTATTATTTCATAGCTTAGTTTATTTATATAAATAGAATGCAATACAGCCAATTTATAAGACAAATAGTCTCTAGGTTGAAGCTGAGGTTGAATATTAAAATTTGTCATACCTAACTTATTTAATACTTTTTGCGGCACTTTATAATGCAATGAAACAATTGACAAAAATAGTAACGAAATAATATTTGTCAAAACCAATACTTTTAACCATACATTCTTCTGCCGCATAACAAACCTCCGGAACATTATTTTGGCGACATATTTTCCAAATAATTTCAGAAAAAATGCTGTCTAACTACTTAAGGCAGCGCCGTTCATGATCGCCGCTTACGGCAAGCGGCGGTAATGTTTGGTAACATTCCGGCTGTGCCAGCGAACAGCGGGGGGCAAAGGGGCAGCCGGTTCCATTTTCAGACGGATCACTGACCTTGCCGGGAATGGCGGGCAGCCGCCCCTGAATGTAATGGCTGCCGAAACGCGGCGAGGAAGCCAGCAATGCCTTGGTGTAGGGATGTTGAGGGCTGCCGGTAATGTCCGCCGCGGCCCCTGATTCCATCATCATGCCGCCGTACATGACCATAATACGGTCCGAAATTTCCGCCACCAGTTCAATATCATGGCTGATAAAGATAATTGAAATGCCGCGGCTGCGGCGCAGGGTTTGTAACAGTTCGACAATTTGTTGCTGAATCGTAACGTCCAGCGCCGTTGTCGGCTCATCGGCGATTAACAGTTCGCAATGCTGCGCCAGCGCCAGCGCGATGCCGATGCGCTGCAACTGGCCGCCTGAAAACTGATGGGGAAAGTTTCCCAGCCGTTCCCTGCCGCGTTCCAGGCCGGTTTCGGCCAACAGCGCCGCCGCCTGTTCAAACGCTTGTTCCTTACTGATGTCCGGCTCGCTGTTTTTGAAGGTCTCAAAAAATACGCTGCCCATATTTTGCAGCGGGTCAAACGAGCGGCCCGGTTCCTGAAAAATCATCCCTATTTTTTTCCCGCGGTACTCCCGTAAATCAGCCGCCGCCAGCCCCAGCAGTTCTTTTCCGTCATACCGAATCGAACCGCTAACGCCGGCATTGTGGGGCAGCAAACCCGGTATTGCCAGCGTACTGACGCTTTTGCCGGAGCCGCTTTCCCCGACAATGCCCAGACATTCGCCTTTATTCAACGTAAAGGATACCCCGCGCACGGCGTGTACCGAGACCGGCTTATTGCCGCGTAATACGGAAAAAGTAACATGTAAGTCGCTGATAGTTAGGAGAGAAGAATTAACCACGGAGGACACGGAGTTACACGGAGGAAAAGATGGTTTTCGTACCAAAACTCCGTGGTCCTCTGTGTACTCCGTGGTAAATTTCTTGGTCTTTTTCTTTCCCTTCTTCGCGAACACCGTATGATACGGATCATAATAATCCCGCAGCGCGTCGCCCAAAAAGTTAAAGGCAAGGGTAACACCTAACAGAAACCAGACCGGATTCAACAGCCAGGGGAAGGCCTGCAAATTGGCCAGCGTTGAAATATCCCGCTTAATCAGGCTTCCCCAGCTTACCGCCGGGTCGGTGATGCCCAATCCCAAATATGACAAAACAGTCTCGGTCATGATAAAGCCGGGAATGCTCAGAGCGACGCTGACGATTAACAGGCTGGCTATCTGCGGAATGATGTGGTTTACAATGATCAGCGGCGAGGGAATCATCTCCAGTTGGGCGTTCAGGACAAATTCCTCGCGTTTAATCGCGTGTACCATGCCGCGTATCGTGCGCGCCGAGCCGGGCCAGCCCACCAGCGACAGAATCACCGTGATCATCATGTATGACTGGCCGGTGTCCATAGTGGACGCCATAAGGGAACGGAGGAACAGTATCAGATAGAGGCTGGGTATCAGCATTAAGAATTCCGAAAAACGCATGATCGACCAGTCGGTTAAGCCGCCGTAATA
>Ga0268262_10006636_pt1 | contig 11055 bp, 10 predicted proteins | sample TergutNc150P3_FD_190354 | JGI IMG/M metagenome (GOLD analysis project Ga0268262, IMG submission 190354) | Nasutitermes corniger P3 segment gut microbial community from laboratory colony in Florida, USA - Nc150 P3 (SPAdes) (version 2) | ecosystem: Host-associated > Arthropoda: Insects >...
GCGTGGGCGCGTAACATTCCATTTATCGCCGTGGATCACATGCTTGCGCACCTGTATGCCCCCCGCCTTATCGCCGAAAACAAGCCCGAATACCCGTTTCTGGGGCTTTTGGTTTCAGGCGGGCATACGATTATCTGCAAAGCGGTTAACTTTGACGACATAACGGTATTGGGAACCACCATAGACGACGCCGCCGGAGAAGCCTTTGACAAAGTGGCGAAACATTACAACTTCGGCTATCCCGGCGGAAAAGTAATAGACGAAATGGCGCGTAACGGAGACTCAGGCGCTTTCCGTTTCCCGCTCCCGTCCCTTCACAAAGGCGATCACCGCTACGACGTGTCGTATTCAGGACTTAAAACCGCCGTTATAAACCAGCTTGATATGTTCAAGGTGAAGGAAGCCGCAGCCACCGGCGAAGACATAGCCGCCTCTTTCCAAAAAACCGCCGTAGAAATCCTTTTACGCGCTCTGTTAAACGCCGCCGAAGACACCGGCCTTACTACAATAGTTGCGGGCGGCGGCGTTGCGGCTAACAGCTACCTCCGCTCGTGCATGGCAGAGCAGAAACATCTTCACTGCGTTTTCCCCCCCCTTGACCTCTGCGGCGACAATGCCGCCATGATAGCGGGGATAGGGTATCAGTACCTTGCGCGGGGAGAGCGGTCTTCGCTTAATGTTACCGCAAGCGCGAGGGTGTCGGGGTTTAAGAAGAAGTATCCATGAAGGGGACTGAAGAGTTTTTTAACCACGAATCACGTTACTGTCTTGTATATGTTGTTATTCCCCATGTAAGCTTATTTCCGGAAACCGTAGCCGTTCTTGTATAACTTGATGTTTCTGAAGAAGTGATTGGCCGCCAGTTAATTCCATCATTACTTATTTGTTGATAAGTTATTGTTGCAGTTTTATTTTTATAAGAATATATACCTTTAAGTCCTACTCCGCCTGAATAATGTGGAAGTTCCCAAGAACTATCCTCAAAAAATAAAATATAACCTTCACTTGATTTCCAATTGCCTTTGAAAGGATTTTTGTCTTCATTCAAATCACATGAGATAGCCATTACTGTTATAAATAACAATATTGCTACAATTCCGAGAATTTTTTTTGTTTTCATTTGAAAACCCCCATTTTGTGATACCTGTTAATAAACAAGTGATCACGATGATTAATATAAAATATACAATATATTTTCCAATTTGTTTCCATAAAAAAGATTTGAAACTTTCAAATTTCATTATTTTAATATTATCAATCTTTGAAATATCAATAAAAAAACAATAAAATATATTATATATCAAAGTTTGTTAACAAATAAACAATGACATTTCACTATAATTTCCCAATAAATGGGCAATAAATTCAGGGAAAACCTAAGAAATGAACTCAATTATCAAGGGGTTACGGTAAAAGAACTGAGCGCAAAGACAGGCATTCCTATAGCCACTCTAGATTGTTATCTGGGAACAAGGGCGACTGTACCTTCCGCTGATGCCGCCGTAAAAATCGCCAAGTTTTTAAAGGTTTCGGTAGAGTACTTGGTTATAGGTGAAGATAAAAATTTAGCTATACTGCCGGGTAAACCAAGCCGTGATGCGCAAGAAATAATCCGCTGGGTAGGAAACCTTAATCAAGAACAATGCAAGGCGGTACTTAAATTGATTCAGAGCTTTAAGAATAAATAAGTTAATAGCACTGATATAACAAAAAATTATAGATTTTCTCGCGCCTCTTTTCGTGTGCGTACCGAAGGTACGGCATACCTTTGGTACGATTCGTGTGGTTAGTGGTAAAATTCTTGTTCTTTTATTCGCTCTGGTTTATGATATAAACTTTCCTAAAATTTTCTTCAATTTGACTTTCAAGCGTTTTTGCGTCCGTAACAGCGTTTTCCGCTTCATTACGCAAAGTTACCGCCGTCTCAATAATAAACCTCAAATCCGCCCAAACAGAATGTTTCTCCCCTCTCCTCGGTTGAAACGGAGCGTCTGTCTCCGTTAACAATCTTTCAACCGGGAGCTGAGAACAGCATTGAATCGCCTGCTTATGGTTGAGCATAATGGCATTACCAAATGAAAAGTACGCGTTAACTCCCCGGCGAAGGAGCGAACGCGCTTCTTCAAGAGTGCCCGACCATGAATGAAAGACAACAGCCTTGCACTTTGCTAAAGTTTTTTCAGCGGCAAAAATTTTATGCATAGCGCGGCGCACATGAAGAACGACAGGCAGACCAAAATTAACGGCAATTTCCAAATGCGCCGCAAACAGGGTATCCTGTGTTTTCTCGGTTTCCTTAAACGCCGCATTGTAAAGATCAAAACCACATTCGCCAACCGCCGAAAGCCTGCCCGCCGCCGCAAGGTCGCGTAAGACTTCTAGGCTAGCGGTTAATTCAGAGTCTGTAAATGATTTATCTTCCTCTATTTTTACAGCAGGCAATTGCGGGTGAACGCCAAAGCATAGTAAAAGAGGCACAGCATTTTCCGCTGCGGCCTTTTTCGCCAATTTCTCATTATTTGTAAATTCTTCCAAATCGCACGCGCTGGCCGCCGCAAAAACCCCAAGCCGACGCCTTTCCTGTTCAGCCTTCGGGAATACGCCGGCAAGATCAAATGGATGGCAATGTGCGTCGGTAAGCATAAATAAGGTTATCTTGCCATATTAATACAGTCAATGGACGAAGCTCATTAATTCCTATATAATACCCTCATGCTTCCAAAGTTAATAAAAAACATATTAAACGAAACTCCCGAATCTCAAGACATGGAAATCTCCGGCTGGGTCAGAACCAAGCGGGACATGAAAAACCTCGTCTTTATCGAAGTAAACGACGGCTCCTGCTTTTCCGGGATTCAATGCACTTTCGACAGGTCGGCGGGACTTGACGCTCAAACCGAGGCGGCGCTTTCGTCCGTAACAACGGGCGCGTCGGTAAAAATAAAAGGGCGGTTAACGCCCTCGCCGGCTTCGGGGCAGAAGGTGGAAATTGCCGCCGGAACTCTTTCGATAATAGGCGAAGCGCCGGCTGAAAATGTCAGCGGCAAAACGAGCGAGCTTGATATACAGGCGTACCCCCTCCAGAAAAAGCGGCACTCACTGGAATTCTTGCGGGAAATCGCCCATCTGCGGGCGAGGACAAACACGTTTGGAGCGGTGGCAAGGCTCAGAAGCCGGATGTCATTCGCCATACACCGTTATTTTCAGGAGAGGGATTTTCAGTATCTTCACACGCCTATCATCACGGCCGGCGATTGTGAGGGAGCGGGGGCGATGTTTAAGGTTACAACCCTTGAGCCGTCGCCTGCCATTGACTACGCGAAAGATTTTTTCGGAAAGAAAACATATTTGACGGTTTCAGGCCAGCTTGAGGCGGAAACTTACGCGACGGCCCTCTCGCGTGTCTACACCTTCGGGCCGACATTCAGGGCGGAAAATTCCAACACCGCCCGCCACCTCGCGGAATTCTGGATGGTTGAGCCTGAAATCGCGTTCGCCGCTCTGGAAGACGACATGGCTCTTGCCGAGGATTTTCTTAAAAACATTTTTAACGCCGTGCTGACTGAGTGCGCGGACGAGCTTGCCTTTTTTGATGCCCATGTTGAAAAGGGAATAATCGAAAACCTTGGGCAGGTAGCGAACGCGAAATTTACGCATATCACCTATACGGACGCCGTGAAGGAACTTGAAAAAGCCTCGGTTACCGGAAAAGATATTTTTGATTTTAAGCCGCACTGGGGCTGTGATTTACAGAGCGAACATGAAAAGTTTTTGACGGAAAAAGTCGCGGGCGGCCCCGTAATCGTTACCGATTATCCGAAAGAGATAAAAGCTTTTTATATGAAGTTAAACGATGACGAGAAAACCGTGCGGGCTATGGACGTTCTTGTCCCGCGCCTTGGCGAGATAATCGGCGGCTCTCAGCGTGAGGACAATCTTGAAAAACTTGTTAGGCGCATAAAAGAACTTAACATGAAGCCGGAAGATTATCACTGGTATCTCGATCTCCGCCGATACGGGTCTGTTCCCCATTCGGGCTTCGGCCTTGGTTTTGAGCGGCTGATTCAATATGTTTCAGGCATGGCTAACATACGCGATGTGATTCCGTATCCAAGAGCGGTAGGTCAGGCGGAATTTTAACGATGAGCAAAAAAATAATTCTTGCTTTCTGGTTTGTCTTTTGCCTGCCGTTTACCGCCTTCTCTCAATATTTCACCACGCCGCCCCTGCTTGTTCCCTATACGTCAAACGCGCCTGAAATTGTTTCCACTTGCGCGGTCTTAATCGACGCGCAAACTGGCGCGCTTCTTTATTCAAAAAACCCCGATGAGGAAATATCCCCCGCGTCCCTAACAAAACTTATGACCATGCACCTGTTGATGAAAGAGATTGAGGCGGGAAATGCCTCCTATGATGAAATAATCCCTATTACAAAAGAAAGCTGGGCGCAAAGCCAGCCCCCGCGTTCCAGCCTGATGTTCCTCGCTCCCGGCCAGATTGTTACGTTACGCGAAATTATGCTTGGGCTCGCGATTTCCTCCGGAAATGACGCCGCAGTCGCCGCCGCTCTTCGTCTAGCGCCCACCATGGAAGATTTCGCCGCTTTAATGACGGCGGAAGCAAGACGCATGGGTCTTACCGTTACGCGCTTTACGGAAGCGTCCGGCATTTCGGAATTAAACATGACAACCGCCGCCGAATTCGCATCCTTTTGCCGTCAATATATATTTCTTCATCCGCAAAGCCTGAAGGATTTTCATTCTGTGCCTGTTTTTCCCTATCCCGTCGCGGAAAACGTACCGCAGGCTTACCGCGGTAATGTCAGAACAATTACCCAATACAACCATAATAGCCTGTTAAGGACTTTTCCCGGCGTGGACGGCTTAAAGACAGGCTATATTGACGAATCCGGCTACAACATCGCCCTTACCGCCCAGAGAAACAACACGCGATTTATCGCAGCGATCTTCGGCGCGCCCGCGGAACCTAAGGGGAGCCGTATCCGCGATGATGACGCTTTTCGCCTGCTTACATGGGCGTTTGAGAATTTCAGGACAGTACGCCCCGAAATACCCTGGATTGAAAATATCCGTTTATGGAAGGGTAAATTAAACACGGCAGAAATTCAAATCGCGCAAATCACGGATTTTACCGCCCCTTTTAACCGCGCAGATAATCTTAGGTTTGAGATTTTCATTGATAAAAAGTTAACCGCTCCGCTTCCGGCAGGGGCCCTTGCGGGGTATTATGTAATCTACGATGACTACGGCGAAGTAAACCGCGTGCCGCTTGTAACGCAGCGCTCCTACGAAAAAGGAAATATTTTTAAGAGATTTTGGCATTCGATTGTGCTGTTATTTGTCAAGTAAGATGAAAATGCTCAAAAATGTTAATTTTTCCCTGAAATAATTTGTTCTTTCCGCGCTAAATTTATTAAAATGATCAATTTTGTTAATTATTTTTTATTAATATTTATAATAATTATAACTAAGGAGACAATAAAAATATGCCTATTGATAATTTTAAAATTGTAAAACAAAAACAATATAATGCTTTTAGTTATACGACAATAGGTTTTATTTTAAGTTACTTACAAGATGCTAATATTGATGAGGATAATGGAGATAGTAATATGCTTGTTGACGGCGTAAAAATAATTAATCAGAACGGAATTTGCAAAGAAGGCAATGCCGGGCAGCGCGATGATTAGATTTACAAAACATTAATAAAGATGTAAAGTTATTGCTTGAAAAGATTTTTCCGTTTCTGGGGAGAATTTATGGCAAAAATTGAACATTCAGCGTCTTTACCGTGGTGTTATTATGATAAATACTCAAAACATATATTGATTAGGATTACTACAAGTATTGATGTAAATAATGTAAATATAATTTATGGCGATCCTTTTGATTTTATTAAAAACGGAGACGGTGAATATTCCTGGCGCAGCAATGAAGCTGTACTGGATAAGAAATATGTATCTGATGACGCTTTTCTTTGGCAAGTTGAATTGATGCCTCTAAAATGGAAGCGTATGAGATATGTATTCAAAATAGGAATAAAAGAGCAAAACGAAAATAATTTATACTACTTTTCTGAAAATGGGCCGGTACGGTTTTCTGAAAAAGAAATAATTGAGCCGTACGCTCATTTTTTTCTTCCTTTCATACATGAAATTGACAGCCCTTGCGTTCCGGAATGGGCCGCGAACACTATATGGTATCAAATTTTCCCGGAAAGATTTATGTCCGGCGACGATTCAATTTCGCCGCACGGCTGCTGTAACTGGGAAGACGGCCGGCCGGAATTTCACAATTTTTTCGGAGGCGATCTTATAGGGATTCGTAAAAAACTTGACTATTTGAAAAACCTAGGAATAACAGGAATATATTTAACGCCTGTATTTACCTCGCCGTCGAACCATAAATATGACACCTCGGATTATTTGAATGTCGATCCGCGTTTCGGCGGTAAAAAGGCGTTAATGGAGCTTGTTAAGGAAGCACATGATCACGGTATCCGTATTATGCTTGATGTCGTATTAAACCATGTAAGCTCTAAACATCATTTTTGGCAGGACGTTTTAGTTAATCAGGAAAATTCCCCGTATAAAGATTATTTCCATATTCACAATTTCCCTGTAGGCGAACGGTATCATGATTACAAGGCTATGAATTTTGACTCTTTCTCGTTTCAGGCGGACATGCCGAAATGGAATACGGAGAATAAAGCCGTAAGAGATTACCTTATAGGGGCCGCCTGTTATTGGATAAAAGAATGTGATATTGACGCGTGGCGGCTCGACGTAGCGGATGAAATAACGTTTGATTTTTGGCGCGATTTTTCTTCGGCTGTCAGGCAAATAAAAGATAATTTTTACATTTTAGGGGAAATTTGGCATGACGCGACGCCGTGGATAAACTCTAATTATTTTGACTCGGTAATGAATTATCCGCTGGGTTTTACAATAAAAGATTTTTTTCTAAAAGAAAATATTTCCGTTTCTGAATTTAACCGTCGTTTGTTTATTGTAATTTCACGCTACGGTAAAATGCACACCGAGGGAGCGTTTAATTTTCTTGATTCGCATGATACTCCGCGCATCCTGACGACGGCAAACGGAAACAAACAAGCGGTTCGCAATGCTTTAACGATGCTTTTTTTGCTTCCCGGCTCTCCATGCATATATTACGGCACAGAAATCGGAATGGAAGGAGGGCAGGACCCGGACTGCCGCCGCCCTATGATATGGAATGAAGAAAAACAGGATAAGGACTTATTTAAATTTATTCAGTATTTAATAGACTTTAGGAAGAAAAATATTGATTTTATACACAAATGCAGTCTGGAATTCTCAAGCGCTGAAGAAGGAAACGGAAAATGGGTTTTTAGATATGAAGATAAATTTATTACATTAACATATATAGATAAAATAATTAGAATGGATACTAATTTATAATTAAAAGAGCCCCGAGATTTTTCCTGTACTGTCTATATCAATTTTTTCCGCCGAAGGCACGGGAGGAAGTCCCGGCATGGTCATGATTTCTCCCGTAAAGACCACGATAAATCCCGCCCCCGCGGAAATTTTTATGTCTCTTACAGTTAAACGCCATCCTCTGGGAGCGCCCAAAAGAAGCGCGTCGTCTGAAAAACTGTACTGGGTCTTTGCCATGCAAATAGGAACTTTATCAAGACCTAGTTTCTCAATTTGCTTAATACGTTTTTGCGCGTCACGCAGTATAACAACATTGTCGGCGCGGTAGATTTTTTTCGCGACGGCCTCAATTTTTTCTTCGATGGGAAGGTTTACGTCGTACGCAAATTCAAAATTATTAGGCTGTTCGCAAAGACGGACGACTTCTTCGGCAATCTTAATTCCGCCTTCGCCTCCTTTTGCCCAAACTTCCGAGATTCCAACATTGACTCCTAAAGCCTTGCATTTTTTTTCTACCAGTTCCAATTCCGCCTTTGTGTCTTTCGGGAAAGCGTTTATGGCGACAATGGCGGGGAGCTTGTAAACCTGCGTGATGTTTTCAACATGCTGTAAAAGATTGGGAAGCCCTTTTTCAAGCAGGTCTAAATTTTCTTTATCAAGCTCGTTCTTGCCCGCTCCTCCGTGCGACTTAAGGGCGCGGATAGTCGCAACGATTATAACCGCCGAAGGTTTAAATCCCCCAAATCTGCATTTAATGTCCAGAAATTTTTCCGCGCCAAGATCCGCGCCGAAACCGGCTTCCGTTATCACATAGTCGGCGCTCTTAAGCGCAAGATGCGTCGCCATGATAGAGTTGCACCCGTGGGCGATGTTGGCAAAAGGCCCGCCGTGAATCAGGGCAGGATTCCCCTCAAGTGTTTGCGCGAGATTAGGTTTAAGCGCGTCTTTAAGAAGGGCGGCCATAGCCCCGTGGGCGTTAAGCTGGGCAGCAGTTACGGGCTGTTCGCTGTTGTCGGTTTTTTTCCCGTAAGTATAGCCTACGATAATACGCCCAAGGCGGCTTTTAAGATCGTCTATATCGGAAGCAAGGCAGAGGATAGCCATTACTTCCGAAGCGGCTGTAATGTCGAAACCGTCTTCGCGCGGGAAGCCGTTTGTCCCGCCGCCGACGCCGTCTATCACAAAACGAAGCTGGCGGTCATTCATGTCTATGCATCTGCGCCAGACAATTTTTCTGGGATCAATGTTGAGCGCGTTGCTCTGATAAATATGGTTGTCTATCATTGCGGCAAGAAGATTGTTCGCCGCCCCTATAGCGTGAAAATCGCCGGTGAAGTGCAGGTTGATGTCTTCCATAGGGATTACCTGCGCCCACCCGCCGCCCGCGGCCCCGCCTTTAACGCCGAACACCGGCCCGAGCGAAGGTTCCCTGAGAGCGACCATAGTTTTCTTGCCGATTAACGAAAGGCTGTCCGCGATTCCAACGGTTGTCGTGGTCTTTCCCTCTCCGGCGGGAGTGGGATTTATGGCGGTAACCAAAATAAGTTTTCCGTCTTTTTTATTTTGATTTTTTTTGAGAAAGCTATAATCTATTTTCGCTTTATATTTTCCGTGGTATTCGATAAATTCATCGGGAATGCCCGCTTTTTTCGCAAGGTCTTTTATATGAAGCGCGTGTTCGGGATACACCGCCTGGGCAATTTCAATATCAGAGCCTGAAAATTTCTTAATATCCGACATTACATGATGATGTTATGTTAAGGGAAAAAAGTCAATGGGATTCAATAGTATCAAAGGGAAGAAATTAACCACGGAGGTCACGGAGTTACACGGAGGGTTTGGTACGAAAATTCTTTTTCCTCCGTGAAACTCCAAGCTGTCCTAAGGACAGCAGTACTCCGTGGTTAATTCATTTCTTATTTAAAATACCGTTTAAGCAGGCCTTTGAAACCGGCGCAGTGGCGGGCTTCGTCGCGGGCCATTTCGTGGACGGTGTCGTGAATGGCGTCAAGACCTTTTTCCTTCGCTCTTTTGGCGATGTCGGTCTTTCCGGCGCAGGCGCCAAATTCGGCTTCGATACGAAGCTCAAGATTTTTCTTCGTGCTGTCCGTTACAACTTCGCCCAGCAATTCCGCGAAGCGCGAGGCGTGATCCGCCTCTTCGTAGGCATAGCGTTTGTAGGCTTCCGCGATTTCGGGATAACCTTCGCGCTCGGCGACGCGCGACATCGCAAGGTACATTCCCACTTCACAGCATTCGCCGTTAAAGTGCGCCTGCAAATCTTTTACAATGTCCGCATCCACGCCTTTGGCGACGCCGAGTACATGCTCGGCGGCAAAAGACCCGCCTTCAACCTGTTCTTTGAACTTTTCCGCCGGAGCCTTGCAAGTGGGGCATTGAGCCGGAGGCTGATCTCCCGTATGCACGTATCCGCAAACTGAACAAACCCATTTCTTCATAGTTTTATCTCCTTGGGGGTATTGTAAACCGTCAGGGCTTTTTTTTCAATAAAAAATTATAACAAAATATGTTAAATTTGTATTTTCTAAATAATAGTCAAAAATTAAAAAATAAATTAAAATTAACTTATGAATAAACAATTTTTAATTACTTTAAAACGCCTGTTTCTGGTAATTTTCGCCGGGGCGCTTATGGCTTTTAATATAAAGACCTTTGTCCATGCCGGCGCCCTTATCCCCGGCGGTTTTAACGGGCTTTCCATTCTGCTTCAGCAAATTTGCCTGCGTTTTAGAAACTTCAACCTGCCCTTTAGCGTGCCCTTATACATTTTAAACGCCGTACCCGCCGTGGTTTGTTTTAAGTTTATCGGGAAGAAATTTACCCTTTATTCCGTGCTTGCCATTTTTGTTACAGGCGTGCTTGCCGACTCCATGCCTTCCATGTTCATTGAATTTATCCAGCTTCACGACTCCCTGCTCGCGGCCGTTTTCGGCGGAGCCATTAACGCGCTGTCCATCGCCCTTTGCCTTTATGCCGACGCCACCTCCGGCGGCACCGATTTTATCGCGATTTTTATTTCCGAGAGATACCGCAGGGACGCATGGAACTACATTTTCATGGGAAACTGCGTTATTCTGGCCGTCGCCGGCTTCCTTTTCGGCCTGGACAAGGCCCTGTATTCGATAATTTTCCAGTTCACGACCACTATCGCGCTGGAGGCCCTTTACCGGAATTACCAACAAAGGACTCTTCTTATTATTACCAACAAGCCGGATTTGATTTTCTCGGTTATCAATGAAAAGACGCATCACGGGGCTACCTGTTTTGAGGGGTTTGGAAGTTATGAGAAGAAGGGCAGGACGCTGCTTTATTCCGTGGTTACGGCCAGTCAGGTGAATACGCTTATTTCGGCGATTAAGAAAATTGATGATGGGGCGTTTATTAATGTGTTGAAGACGGACAGGCTGAATGGGAAATTTTTTCAGAAGCCGTTTGATTAGGGGTAGAAAGATGTATGCCGAAAGAATTTAAAAATGAAGAATAATTTCACTCTATGTAAAAGCCGACATACGCAAAGCCCTTCCGGTGCTTAGCGGCCGTGACATTATTCTACGCATGCTTTGGCATGGCTTGGTAGGCGATCCACGCCGAGATCA
>Ga0268262_10006637_pt1 | contig 11054 bp, 9 predicted proteins | sample TergutNc150P3_FD_190354 | JGI IMG/M metagenome (GOLD analysis project Ga0268262, IMG submission 190354) | Nasutitermes corniger P3 segment gut microbial community from laboratory colony in Florida, USA - Nc150 P3 (SPAdes) (version 2) | ecosystem: Host-associated > Arthropoda: Insects > Digestive...
CAGCGGTTCGGGAAAGACCCGCTACTTCGTCAAGCCCAACATAATGCAGCTTCATTCCTCCTACGTCGTCACAGACCCGAAAGGGACGATTTTAACAGAGTGCGGCAAGCTGTTGAGGCGCGGCGCTCCGAAGGTCAGGGCAGTCCTCGACAAAAACGGCAAGCAGGTCAAAGACAGGCGCGGCAACGCGAAAGCGGAGTACGTGCGCGGCAAAGACGGCAGGATCGAATACGAGCCATACGAGATAAAAGTCCTTAACACGATAGACTTCAAGAAGTCGCTCCATTACAACCCGTTTGAATACATAAGGAGCGAGAAGGACATCCTGAAATTCACGACCGCGCTCATATCGAATACAAAGGGGGAGGACTCCAAGAACGGAGAAGATTTTTGGGTCAAAGCAGAAACCCTACTGTACTGCGCTTTGATAGGCTTTATCCACTATGAAGCGCGGCCAGAGGAAAACAACATGAATATGCTCGTCGAGTTTATCAACGCGATGGAAGTCCACGAGGAAGATGAGAATTTCAAGAACGCGGTCGATATCATGTTCGAGAAGCTCGAAAAAGGCGCGCCCGTGCTTGACGACGAGAAGAACCCGGTGATTGATGAAAAGGGGAAACCAGTCATGGAACCGCCGCAGCCGAATCATTTTGCGGTGAGGCAATATAAAAAGTACAAGCTCGCCGCAGGCAAGACCGCGAAAAGTATCCTCATTAGCTGCGGCGCGAGGCTCGCGCCTTTCGACATCGCCGAGCTTCGGGAGCTTATGAGCTATGACGAGATGGAGCTTGACACAATCGGCGACCGTAAGACTGCCCTTTTCATAATCATAAGCGACACGGACGCCACGTTCAACTTCGTCGCCGCGCTGATGTACTCGCAGCTTTTCAATCTGCTCTGCGATAAGGCTGACAACGAGTACGGCGGCGAGCTTCCCGTCCATGTCAGGTTTTTGCTCGATGAATTTGCGAACATAGGCCACATCCCAAACTTTGAGCGTCTCATCGCGACGATCCGGAGCCGCAAGATTTCGGCCTGCGTGGTGCTGCAAACGCAGTCGCAGCTAAAGACGATGTACAAGGACGCCGCCGAGACGATCACGGGCAATATGGACGCCCGCCTGTTCCTCGGCGGCGCGGAGAAAACGACGCTGAAAGACCTGTCGGAAGCCCTCGGCAAAGAGACGATATACCTTCTCAACCACAGCGAAAGCAAGGGCAACTCCCCGTCTTTCAGCCGCAACTATCAGAAGCTGGGTAAAGAACTCATGAGCGTCGATGAACTGGCGGTTCTCGACGGCTCTAAGTGTGTGTTGCAGCTTCGCGGCGTCCGCCCTTTCCTCTCTAACAAGTACGACATCACGAAACACAAATATTACCGCTGTTTATCGGACGCAAGCCCCAAAAACGCCTTTGACGTAGGGAAATATATATCAACGCGCCTGAAAGTCGATCCGGACGAGAAGTACGCCTACCACGAGTGCGAGGATGCCGACGAGGAAATGCCTGAAGAAGCCTTCGATGATTTCCAACAGCCGGATGACGCAGACGGAGGCGACGGATATGATGATTACCCGGAGGATTTGGAACCTATTTAATGCCCTATCTACGCCGCCCCCAAATCTGAGGGACGGCTCTTTCTATTATCGCAATTAGCAACAAAACGAAGGGAGAACCTACTTTTATGAACGAACTCACCATTATCAGGCAGGACGGCGGCGCGTACATCAACAGCCGAGAAGTGGCTGAACTGGTTGGAAAGCCGCACAACGACTTGATGAAAGCTATCCGCAAATACAGCGAATATCTCACTGAGGGAAAAATTTCCCTCAGTGAATTTTTCATTGGCAGCGCCTATTTCGACAGCACCGGGCGCGAGTTGCCCTGTTACCTGCTCACAAAAATGGGCTGCGAGATGGTCGCGAACAAGATGACAGGCGAAAAAGGCGTGTTGTTCACGGCGGCATACGTCAAAAAGTACAACGAGATGGAAACCGCCGAACGCGCCGGACTGGAAGCTCTGGCGGCAATGCCCGCGCCACGGCTCGGCGAATACAACGCCTGCGCCCGTATCATAATGCGTGGGCTTAAATGGCTCGGCGCGACGCCGCAGCAGATCATGCTGTTCCTGAAAAACACCTACGAGCCGCTCGGAATTACCGTTGACGCCGGCATCGGCATCGGCATCGGCATCGGCATCGGCGGCGACGCCAACGAACCCGCGCAGCGGTGGTACAGGGCGAGCGATATAGCGGAAAGGCTTGGTATAAATTCGCTTTACGGCAAGCCCCATGCGCAGGCGGTGGCTTGCATACTGAATGAAAACATCTGCATAGGGGCGGAGCATAAGCGCGTGGAGACGGAGGAATACCTCGACCACACCAGCATCCGCGTCCTCTATGACGACGACGCGCTATTTGAAGTCATGCGGTGGGTCATTGACAACGACTGGCCGGAGGAAATCTACGGCTTCGGACGCACCTACTATGTCCGGCATCTCGCGGAATAGCGGCATGGGGCAACGCGGTGGATTCCGATATATCGCTCGGAAAAATATAGTCCAGCAGGAGCCGGGAGGCTCTTTTTTATCGCAGAAACACAAAACGGAACTAACAAAATAAGAAAGGAGATAGTCAGCGCCTTTTTACGACGTACATTTCCTCGCGATTTTCGCGTGGGTGTTTTCTCCGTTTTGAACTCGAAATGTACAGAATAATCGTGCAAGAGGCTGTCTGACTTGAACAAGATCATGGCATTTTTTGGCAGCGCAGTAGACACTTTGAAAACCCTCGTTATCGCATTGGGAGCCGGTCTAGCCGTCTGGGGGGTCATAAACTTATTGGAAGGCTACGGCAATGACAACCCCGGGGCTAAGTCACAGGGTATGAAGCAACTCATGGCGGGAGGCGGCGTGGCGCTCATCGGCTTCACTTTAGTCCCTCTGCTCGCCAACCTTTTTAGCTGATGTTCGGCTTGTTCGACTGGTTTCGGGGGTTGCTTATTGACGGCATCATGGCGACTTTCGCCGGGATGTTCGATGAGGTCAATCGAAAAGTTCAGGAAGTAGCGTCGCAGGTCGGCGCGACGCCCGCAGGCTGGAATCCGGGCATATTCTCCCTGATAAAAACCCTGTCAGAAACCGTTGTGATCCCCGTCGCCGGTATGATACTCACATTTGTCTTGTGCTACGAGCTTATCACGATGGTCATTGAGAAGAACAACATGGTGGATTTCGACACATTCAACATCTTCAAATGGATTTTCAAGACGTTCGTAGCAACCTACATCCTTACGCACACGTATGACATCATCATGTTTATTTTCGGCATCGCACAGCACGTCGTCAATGGAAGCGCGGGTGTTATCAGCGGCAGTATGAACATGAACCTCGCGCTCGACCAGCTTGCGGCACAGCTTGAGGCGATGGGTACGGGGGAATTGCTTGGGCTGTACTTTGAAGCGGCTATCCTCTCCCTCGCGATGAAAGCCATGTCACTGTGCATCTTTCTTATCGTGTACGGGCGCATGATCGAGATCTACCTTACGTGCAGTATCGCGCCGATACCATTCAGCACGATGGCCAACCGGGAGTGGGGGCATATCGGCAATAGCTATCTCAAAAGCCTTTTCGCCATTGCATTTCAAGGATTTCTCATTATGGTGTGCATTGCCATTTATGCAATCCTTTTGCAAGGCATAACGGCGTCGGCAAGCATCCACTCGGCTATATGGGGCTGCGCCGGGTATTCCGCGCTGCTCTGCTTCACGCTCTTTAAGACGGGCAGTTTGAGCAAGGCGATCTTTGGGTCGTCTCACTAATGGAGGTGGAAAATGAACACAGCAACGACTATTTACGGGGTAGTGAAGCCCGGAGATTGGGTGATCTCAACTGGCAACAACGATTATGCATACCTTATCGGTCATGTAAAGAAAATCACGAAATGCGGGACGCGTGAACACACCGAGGAAACGACAAACGACACAGACGCAATTCACGTTGACTTCACCGCTTTCGACTACACGCCTGACCGCATCGAGGAAATCGAGAGGCAATTCAGCGCCTTGTACGGGCAAACAAAGACCTATGACGAACTGCCGCTTGACGACGTGATAATGGCGCCAAAAATGCTCATCCGCATATCGCACCTTTACCAAGACGAAATAACACGCATGGGAAACCTGCGCCATAACTGCGAAGCGTTCTGCAACTGCTTTCCGGGCGCTACCGTACCTAAGAGCGCGTGGCACGGCGAGCTTCTGGAACGGCTGGACAAGAATCTTGACGACTATCACGCCCGCCTCATGAGTTTCGGTAAGCGTGAACTCATCTACATGGCGGAGAAAATCGCCGCCATGTCGGATACTTATAGCTATATGCGCTACCGCGGATTCGCCGACGACGAACTGGACTTTTACCTGAGTTTCCAAAATCCGCTTGAAGTCGCCACCGATGGATGGCTTGAATACAACGAAGACGCCACCGAAGGGATGCCTTTTGCGATTGATGGCGTGTTTAGCGACAAGCAGTATTGGCTTGACAGATATCCGCTGATGAACGATTCCGAAGCGCCCGCCGATCTCGGGCTGCGCCGCTTCATGGGTGTTGACCTTATAGACTTCCTCGGAAAAATCTCTGAGAAAACCATCATCCACTACCCGAACGACTGGCGGATCGACGTTGACGCCCTCTACAGGGCGGCGACATCGCCTGACGAAAACGAAAGGCGTCTGCTCTGGCATGTCTGCTCGATGGGGACGCATTTGAAGCAAGAGCGCAGCGTGTTCATCCGCGACAGCGGCGCTTACGAATATATGACCGATTATCACCAGAACGACTCAGATATGCTCGGGTACTATGTCGAAGTGACTGGAAGGGCCGGGAAGATCATAACGGGCAACGTCTTTGAAGTCGGCGATTACGCCGACTTCGCAAGGCATCTGCGCCTGACTGCCCTGCCGCTCGATTCGGTGACGCTAACTTACTCGAAAGATTGGGGTGTGAACGCTGGTAAAACGATCACGGTAAGCCGCAGGGAGTACGACGACGACCGCCATCGCCTTATGAGCGAGAGCGGCAAGGTCGTCGATCTTGTGCCAAACCCCCGCGACGAGCAGGAGCTTCAAAAGATACTGCACGACGAGCGCGCTTACCGTATGTCGTTCCCCATCGGCAGCATGGCTGAACACTTGAAAAAACTGGACGTGAAACTCGCGGAAATACGCAAGCCGCAGAAAGAATCGCGTTCCCCCGTAAAAACCGCAAAGCCATCCGCTCCGAAGAAGCGGTCTATAGCGGATCAGCTTGCCGAGGCTCGCGAGGAAGCCAACGCATATAACGCGCAAAGAGCGCAAAACCAAGTAACCACAACAAAAAAACATAAAAAGGAGATCGAATAACATGAATACCAACACATTAGACGTCCGGGCATACCCGATTGAAGAACCCAAAGGCAACACGCTAGCGTTCGCAAGCGTCGCTATAGGCGACCTTGCTGCCATTCGCGGCATCCGCGTGGTGAGCGGTGAGAATGGCCTGTTTACCACAATGCCGCAGTCACAGGACAACACCGGCCTGTACCACGACATAGCTTTCCCGTTGAATGGCGATCTGCGGAAAGATTTGAAAGCCGCCGTTATTGAGGAATATGAAAGGCAGGCAGCCCTCGCCCCCGAGCAGCGCGGCTACGAAAACCCTGAAACGGCGGCAAGCGACATTGACGCCGCAGAGGTGAAGCTCGACGTGAAGGTGTTCCCGAGAACTAATCCGAAGGGGAACACGCTCGCGTTCGCGAGCGTCGGGTTCGACGGTGTAGTTGCGATCCGGGGGATACGTGTGGTGAATGGCGACAAGGGGCAGTTTGTGTCCATGCCGCAGTCGAAAGACAAACAAGGCAATTTCCGAGACATAGCGTTCCCCCTCTCCGGCGACCTGCGGAGAGCGGTCAGTAACGCCGTCCTCTCCGAGTACAGGGATCAGGTCGGGGTGAAGAAACAGGGCATCGGCGAAAGGCTCGCCGAGGGCGTTGAGCAGGCGGCGCAGTACGCCGCGAACAGGCCAATGCAGCCTGCGATGGCGAAGAAAGCGCCCGGATTGGGGGACTGACGCATGGCTTACTGTCAGGTTCCGAAAGACCTCAGCAAAGTCAAGACGAAGATAGCCCTGAACCTTACGAAACGCCAGTTGCTCTGTTTCGGGGCGGCTGCTATTACTGGCATCCCGGCGTACATCTTCACACGCGGGGCGATAGGCAACAGCGCGGCGGCATTGCTGATGATAGCGATAATGTTCCCGCTCTTTTTTGTCGGCATCTACGAGAAAGACGGTATGCCCGCCGAGCGTCTGCTGAAAAACTTCATCCGCGCCCGGTTCGCGTGGCCGGGAAAACGCCCGTACAAGACCGAGAACCTATACGAGATCATAGACAAGGAGGCGATGACCGTTGCAAGGCAAAACAGGAAACAAAACGCCGCAACAGCGGCGTATGCAAAAGCGGCTGTCGGCAAACGTCCGGCAGGCAAAAGCAAACCGCGCTGACATGAAAAACCCGCAGAAGAAAACGCCCACCAAGAAAACGCCGCCCGCGTCGAAACCGGGCGGCGCTTTCCTTGAGAGGCTGCTAGGCGGCAAAGCTCCGCAGACGGCGCAGCAGACGATACCGTATAAGGAAATGTTCCGCGATGGGATCTGCCGCGTCACCGATAGGCTGTACACTAAAACGATAGTGTTCAGCGACATCAACTACCACCTCGCACAAAACGAGGACAAGACGCAGATATTCGAGAACTACTGCGATTTCCTCAACTACTTCGACTCGTCAGTGTCGGTGCAGCTTTCGTTCGTGAACCAATATGCCAACCCCGACGAGTTCATACAGTCCATCGACATCCCGGAGATGGGCGACGAGTTCGACCCGATACGCCGCGAGTTCTCGGATATGCTCAAAAACCAGCTTGCAAAAGGCAACAACGGCTTAATGAAAACAAAGTATGTCACTTTCGGCATCGAAGCCGACGACCTGAAAACGGCGAAGCTACGCATAGAGCGCGTTGAAGCGGACATACTGAACAATTTCAAGGCGCTCGGCGTGTCCGCCCGGTCATTGACAGGCGCGGAGCGGCTCGAAGCCCTGCACGGCCAGCTTCATCCGGACGGAGCGGCGAAATTCCGCTTCGACTGGAAAGACCGCGTGAGGACGGGGCTGTCCACGAAGGACTTCATCGCGCCGACCTCGTTCGACTTCCGCGACGGAAAGATTTTAAGGATGGGCGAACATTACGGCGCGGTGAGCCATTTGCAGATACTCGCGCCGGAGCTTACAGACCGTATGCTCGCGGACTTTCTCGACCTCGACGCGCCCGTCACCGTGACGCTCCATATAAAGAGCATCGACCAGTCGGAAGCGATCAAGATGATAAAGCGCAAATTAAGCGATTTGGACGCCATGAAAATCCAAGAGCAGAAGAAAGCGGTTCGGAGCGGGTATGACATGGACATCATCCCGACCGACCTAGCGACCTACGGCAACGAAGCCAAGACGCTGCTTGAAGATTTGCAGAGCCGCAACGAGAGGATGTTTCTCGTTACGGTACTTGTACTGAACACCGCGAAAAAGAAGCAGAAGCTCGAGAACGACATATTCGCAGCGGCTGGCGTGGCGCAGAAATACAACTGCGCCCTGAAACGCCTCGACTGGCAGCAGGAGCAGGGGCTTGTGTCCTCCCTCTCCCTCGGCTTGAATCAAATCGAGATAAAACGAGGATTGACCACATCAAGCGTCGCCATCTTCGTGCCTTTCACGACCTGCGAGCTTTTCCAGCGCGGAGAGGCGATGTACTACGGGCTGAACGCTTTGAGCAACAACCTAATAATGGCAAACCGCAAGGAGCTTAAAAACCCAAACGGTTTGTTCTTAGGTACTCCCGGATCAGGCAAATCGTTCTCGGCGAAACGCGAGATCATCAACGTCTTTCTTCTGACGAAGGACGACATCATCATATCAGACCCGGAAGCCGAGTATTTCCCGCTTGTGAACAGGCTCGGCGGGCAGGTCATCAAGCTGTCGCCCACGTCAAGCCAGTACATCAACCCTATGGACATCAACGCCGACTACGCTGACGACGACGATCCGCTGACGCTGAAATCCGACTTCATACTCAGCCTTTGCGAGCTTATTATCGGAGGCAAGAGCGGATTGGAGCCTGTTGAAAAGACGATAATCGACCGCTGCGTCAGGCTCGTCTACCGCGAATACCTATCGAACCCGTCGCCGGACAAAATGCCTATACTGCAAGACCTGTACGACCTGCTCCGCGCCCAATCCGAGCCGGAGGCGCAGAGGATAGCGACGGCTTTGGAGATATACGTCACCGGATCGTTGAACGTGTTCAATCATAGAACGAATGTTGATATAACGAACAGGCTGGTGTGTTACGACATTAAGGAGCTAGGAAAGGGCTTGAAGAAAATCGCCATGCTCATATTGCAGGACGCGGTATGGAACCGCGTCACCGTCAACCGCGCCGCTAAAAAAACGACATGGTTCTACATCGACGAAATGCACTTGCTCCTCAAAGAAGAACAGACCGCCGCCTATTCTATTGAAATTTGGAAGCGATTCCGAAAGTGGGGCGGGATACCGAGCGGGCTGACGCAAAACGTGAAAGACCTATTGGCAAGCCGGGAAATCGAGAACATCTTTGAAAACTCGGACTTTATAGTCATGCTCAACCAAGCGGCTGGCGACAGGCAGATATTGGCGAAACAGCTTGGCATATCGCCGCACCAACTATCGTATGTGACCCACTCCAACGCGGGTGAAGGTCTGCTTTTCTATGGGAACACCATTATCCCATTCGTGGACAGGTTTGACAAAAGCACCGAAATATATTCGCTTTTGACGACCCGGCCATCGGAAATGAAGGAGGGCGGCTCACAATGAACACGAACGCGGGCAGAAGCCTGATGAAGCAGTTGGAATCGGCAAAGGAAGAAGCCGGGATGCGCGAGTTTGAAGTGACCATAACCGAAACGCTGAAAAAAACTGTCACAGTGAAAGCCAAAGATCGTGTTGAAGCGGAGGAAGCCGTTTCAGACGACTGGCGGAACAGCGTACATATACTCGATGCGGACGACTTTTTCGGCGTTGAATTTGAAGCAAAACCGCATACACGCGCACAGACGCGTACAGGAAAGGGGGAAATCTCGATATGAACGAGAACAACGCGCCACTGTTGGAAAACCAGTATGTGAAAGAACTGTTTTCCATACTCCACGACAACGGCAAGGATTCTTCGGGGCTTGCCGCCCTGATCGGCTACGTCAACGGTATGGAGAGCCTAGTCAAACGCGCGGAGGAAAGCATATCCAATATGAAGTCGCAGCTTGCCGAAATAAAGGAAGTGCAGAACCACCCCGTCAAGACGGCGCTGCAAAACACGATCAAAACGCTTGAACTGAAAGTCTCCGAGGTCAGGGCGCGGCTTGACGAGTTGAAGTCCAATATCATGAACGGCTGTAAAAACGCCGTCGCCAGCTTCAAAGAGAAAGGCGCTGCCGCGCTTGACAGGCTCGCATCTTTCTTCCGCATTAAGAACGGCTTGCAGGACTGGAGGAAGAACATCGACGGAGCTATAAAGCACGACGACAAGGCGATCGCAAGGATCGAGGCGTTCGCCGTAGAATACCATTCGGCGGGGCGCGCCATAAAGAACATGGCGCGCGTCGTGATCGGCAAGCAGCCAATCAATGCCAAAAAGGAAGCGGGAAAGCTCGCCAAAACCATCGCCGCGCCGTATAAGGCGCAGAAAGCCACGCTGACGCAGCTTGGAAAGACTATAGACAAAGCGATAGAAAGCCTTGACGGGCTTGAAAACAGAGCGGCGGCGCGGCGGGAGCATAGGCAGGCGGAACGCGCAGCCGCCAAGAAACCGTCGCTGCTCGGGCAGCTTCAGGAAAACATCGCCCTCGTTGAGCAGATGAAGCGCGACATACCTATGCAAGAGCGCGCCAAATCAAAAGGTGCGGAGATATGAGCCGCCAACAATTAATAGCTCGCGACAAGATAACGCAGAAAAACACACGCGACGGGCTTGTGGAGCGGAACGAGGCTACTGGCGAGGCCGTCCGCGTCAGCAGGCGCGAAGCCGATGTTGACCTGCGCGGCGAAACTCCGGGCGGCGAAGCCTTTTCCCAACATGGGAAAAGGCTGCAAGCCGAACCGCCGCAAGTCCAATCGGCAAAACACAGGCAGGTCTATCGTCACTACAAAACAGAATCCACTGACAAACAAATACCAGACGGCTCACAGGAAACCGCCAAAGGCGACGCAACGCGAATCGCGGACATACAACAGGCGTCTACATACCCGGCGCAGACCGATATTGATTCAGGACAGGCGGCAGACGCCGCTCCCGAAAACACTCATATCGCAGAAACGCCGGAACACGCGGCGAAGTCCGATGGCGGGCGCGTCCCGCAGGCTTCTCAGGGCGCAAAAGGAAAGCCGCCGCAGTCAACGCGGCAGCAATATGAATATTTCGCGGATTCGCCCGCTGTGGCGGGGAGCAAGCCTACGCCGGATATGGCGGCAGGGACGCCACGGCATACTCACCCCAGTGCTGACAATACGGTCGCACAGCCGAAGAACCCGCCTGTCCGAAACCCTGTTTCTGCTGCGCCTGACGCGCAGACGCATACAGCTTCTTCCACGCAAAAACCCGGCAAACTACAGTTCACGCAGGACGAAGCCACGCCGGACTTGCCGAAAATATCGCACGACCGCAAACTCGCCAAAGCGGAGAGGCAAGCAAGCAGTACAGCGCGTAAACTCGACAAAGCCAGGTCAAACCTGCCCCGGAAACGCAAGCTCCGCAGCGAGCGCGTCCTTGATGAAAAAAGCGGCGTGTCAAAACGCAAGCTGTATTTCGAGAGCAAGGTCAAGCCGCAGGCGGAACACATCAAAGGCCCGCTCCCGCTCCGGCCTGTCAAGGCGGCAGGCAACTCCGCGCTCATATTCGGGCATCGCAAGCTGTATCAGGCCGAGCATGACAACA
>Ga0268262_10006638_pt1 | contig 11053 bp, 11 predicted proteins | sample TergutNc150P3_FD_190354 | JGI IMG/M metagenome (GOLD analysis project Ga0268262, IMG submission 190354) | Nasutitermes corniger P3 segment gut microbial community from laboratory colony in Florida, USA - Nc150 P3 (SPAdes) (version 2) | ecosystem: Host-associated > Arthropoda: Insects >...
GCGTTGATAGAGTTCTATGGCTGATTCCTTGAACTCCTTCGTGTACTCTTTCCTTTTTCTCATGATTCCCTCTCCTTTGGGTTTATCACGAGCTTAACTTATTGTCTATCAATTCGGGGGAGGTTCATTCCGATGTATAAGTTGCTGGTGTTGTTTCTACCCATTCCCAATCATGTGCTGTTGTGTCTATTGGAATTGTGCGTGTTTCTTTGTGTGTTGCGTCATGGTTACAAGTTCTTGTATCTATTCCAGCATTTATACAAGTCGGTACTGTCGTCTGTGTCCAGTAATTCCAATCATGTCCTAAAGCCGCTATTGGCGTGCCGTAGTGTGCGTTGCGTCATGGGTGCAAGTTCCTGTTTCTACTCCGTCTATTAAGCAAGTTGCATGGGTTGTTATTACATAATGATAATTGTGTCCAAGCGCAGGTATAACATTAAGTGTTTCAGTTGTGTTACAAATATTACATTTTCTGCTTCCGCTTCCTGTATCTGTACAGGTTGGCGCAATTCCGGCTAACTGTACCCAATCATGCGCTGTTGTGTCTATTGGTATGGAGCGTGTTGTTGTTGATCCGTCTCTGGTGCAAGTTCCTGTTTCCGTTCCTTCCGCTGAACAAGTCGGATATGCTGTTGTTTCCCATTCGTAATCATGCCCAAGAGCCGGTATGTCCACGCCTGTTTGGGTGTGCGATGAATTGAGCGTACAAATTCTTGAGCCTTTTCCTTTTACCGTACAGGTTGGTTCGATTTCCGCTTCCCATTCGTCCCATACGTGCGCTGTCGGGTTGATTGCTATTTCCCTTATTTCTTTGTGCGTAGCGTCAAGCGTACAAACCCTTGTTTCCTCGCCTTTTACCGTACAAGTTGCAGCTTTTGTTACCGACCAATCGCCCCAATCGTGAACGTGCGCTGGCGGAGGCGGATTTTCACTTCCATTACTGCAAGTTGTTAGAAACCCGATTATTGTTACAAGAGCAATAATCCCGAAAAATTTTAATGCTTTTTTCATAGAAATTCCTTATGCGTTTTATATACGCCAGAAAAAATTTAATTATTACTAAAATCTCGCTTTCTTGTTTATTTTAGCGAAAGATAGTCCTAATAGCTCGATATTTTTATAATAACAGAGCTATTAGAGACTTGTCAATACTTCAATAAAAGTTAAAGTTACATTATGCATGACAGATATTAGGTCTTTATTGTCTAACAATATCAAAAAAAGAAGGGAATTTTTGGGGATTTCACAGGCTATTTTAGCCGAAAGAGTGGAAACATCTACCCATTACATTTCTCAAATCGAACGAAAAACCAAGTTTCCCTCTACTGATATGCTGGAACGTATTGCCACAGCCCTTGAATTTGACACGCCAGACTTGTTTTCTGTTGCTCCTTTTCCTCCAGAGGCTATAAAAGAGTTCCAAGAAGGTGTAAAAGCCGATATTTCTTCTATAGAAGATAGACTAGAAAGCCTTATGCGGTCAAGAGATAGAAAAAAACGCGCCTGATTCCCCTTTGTGATCTTCGTACCTTTGTGTTCTTTGTGTGAAAAAAAAAGGTTCACCCCAAGGCAAACCTCTTTATAAAACTAATTTAAGTTTTCCTACCTGTTGGTAGGACTCCACATTCCCTGACGTTTTTCACCGGTGAGGGGTGGAATATCCAACACCATGCCGGGTTCAATCAAATCGGGATTTGCGGGTTCGGGCATTTTATCTTTATTGGCGTCGTAAAGTAGTTTCCACTGCCATGGATCTCCGTAAACCCACGGATAACCGGCGATGGTCCATAAACAATCTTTTTCCACTCTCCATGTTCTTACAGTATACTGATTTGGCAACGGACCGGTTATTTTAGAAGGATTTGATGACGGAAACGATTTGCCGGATTGAAAAGCTGTAAAAATTTCAATGGCCTTAATGGCGGACTCAATAGACTCGTTCCAGTTTTCATTGGAACGGGCGTCTACCGCATTTTCATATTGTGCTTTTGCTTCAATGAAATTATTGGGAAATTTCTTTTCAAAATTGTTATCATTAGCCCATTTCATCAAACGCTCAGCTTCGGCGATAAGTTGATTGGAAACGTATTCATCGGAAAGTTCCGCATAACGTATCGCTTCCTGGGCAAAACCGGCGGAAGCTTCATAATCGCCGTATTCATAGGTTTCCATGGCCAGTTTATTTAACTCCACGCTGCGAAGATAAAATTCATTCTTGCTTATGCTTGTGGGAATTTTTGATTCATCTTCACCCGAAACCGTTACGCCAAAATACGCAACAGATTTAAAAACAGGAATTGTTAAATCCTGTTCGGGAAGATCATACTGGGCAAACGCAAAAACTGTAAAAAACAAAGATATTATTAATACAAATAAAATTTTACGGTTCATCTTGAACCTCCTTCTATAATTTTTTCAGCCTCTATGGCCGTTTCATTACTCTCTCCGATTTTTTCTCCGGCTATTCTCATCGTTTCTTCGGCTCTTATGCGTTTTTCTTCTGTCTCTTTTCTGGCAATTGCGTAATTCGCTTCAGCATCCACAAATACCAATGCGGCTTCCGAAAATTTTCCATCAGCATATAATGCTTCTGCTTCTTCAAGTAAGGCATCGCCTTTACGGAATGTCTCACGAGACGCGATATTTGCCTTATCGGCCATAGCCAATGTCCTTTCTGTAGAAGCGGCTTCCTTGCGATCTGAAGAATAGACCGTCCAGCCATTTGAAAGCACAATATTGTAACGAAGTCGGGCTTCTTCCGCATCGGCAAGGGCTTTCTCTTTATTGCCTGCCTCATAAGCATCTATGGCATTTTGGGAAATTTCATCCGCCTTTAATAAATTTTCAGTGTCATAATCTGTAAAACCACGATTTATAATTTCCTGTCTTGTTAAATATGTTTTGGACCCGGTTAAAAGGGTTTTATATTCATTCAATGCCGAGGAAGCGGTGTCTTTGGCTACGTAATAATCTCCGGCTTTATATTTGTCCTGCGCGGCAAGGGCTAAATCATCAGCTTTTTTTAAGTACTGCGGAAAAACATCAGTAAAACCGGTAGCGATTAATTCGTCTCTTACCCCCATCATTTCATCTTCTCTGGCCTGAGCATAAAGCGGAACGGCTTTTTTAAAGAGCTCATTATAGGCATCCGCCGCGGCATTATACGAAGCGGCATCTTTTGCCGATTCAAATTGTTTTTCGGCTTCTTCCCATTCGCTTGGAAAATAAGTGTTACTGTCAAAATCCAGTGCCTGCTTCCTGGCTTGCTCCGCTTTGGCCTTTGCCTCGTTTAAAGCCTTATCTTGTTTAGGCGCTGATGCACAGGAAATACACATCAATGAAATTGTTGACAGTATTAATAGAATAAAAAAAATCTTTCTTTTCATTAGTCCCTCCTTATCAGGACAATTTTCAGGTTTACCGGTAGAGTATATACTAAATATATCATTTTTTCAAGCTGATTTTTTAATTTTTTCATGCTATTCTTTACTAAAATTTTATAATAAAGAGGATTACTTTATGGATAATTTCAGTTTTGAAGTGGTAAAGCATTTTGGGGTGATTTCTCAGGAAAAAAGTGGCTGGCAAAAAGAACTGAATCTGGTGTCCTGGAGCGGCAGAACGCCAAAATTCGATATAAGGGACTGGGCTCCCGGACGTGAAAAGATGGGCAAAGGCATCACCCTTACGCAAGCGGAAGCGGTTGAATTGGTAAAATTGTTGAATTTAGCCCTCGAAAAACCCGAATGAGGCTATTGCCGAAATTCCGTCAATTTGGTACTTTATAGTTGACCGTTACTGGTAACGATCAGATAAAAATTTTAATTTATGCCGAAAGAACATATTTTAATGTTCGGCAATAAGAGGAGATGTATATGGCAAAACAGTTAATGTTCAATGAAGATGCCCGGCGCAAGTTGCTTTCCGGGGTTGAACAGATTTCAAAGGCCGTTAAGGTAACACTCGGCCCCAAAGGACGGAATGTCCTTCTGGACAAAAAATTCGGCGCCCCCACAGTGACCAAAGACGGGGTTTCCGTGGCAAAAGAAGTGGAACTTGCCGACCCATACGAAAATATGGGGGCGCAGTTACTGAAAGAAGTTGCTACTAAAACAAACGATGTCGCCGGAGACGGAACAACGACAGCCACAGTATTGGCGTATTCACTGGTAAAAGAAGGACTCAAGTCCGTCGCCGCCGGGATGACACCAATTGAGCTAAAGCGCGGTATCGACAAAGCGGTGGAAATCGCCGTTGAAGAAATCAAGAAAAATTCCAAACCTATCAAGGATAAGGAAGAAATTTCCCACGTCGCTTCGGTTTCCGCCAACAATGACAGCGAAATCGGAAACACAATCGCCGACGCTATGGAAAAAGTTGGCAAAGACGGAGTTATCACCGTGGAAGAAGCCAAAACAATGGAAACTTCCATTGAATTTGTCGAAGGTATGCAGTTTGACCGCGGATACATTTCCGCCTATTTCGTAACAGACCGCGACACGATGACAAGCGTTTACGAAGACGTTTACATTCTTATTCACGACAAGAAAGTTTCAAGCATGAAAGATATGCTTCCCTTGCTTGAAAAAGTCGCACAGAGCGGCAAGCCCCTGCTCATTATCGCCGAAGACTGCGACGGCGAAGCTCTCTCAACTTTGGTTGTAAACAGTTTGCGCGGAACCCTGCGCACCTGCGCGGTAAAAGCGCCTGGTTTCGGCGACCGCAGAAAAGCCATGCTGGAAGACATCGCCATTCTTACGGGCGGAGAGGTAATTTCCGAAGAACTCGGCCTTAAACTTGAGAACACCGATATTTCACAGCTTGGTAAAGCAAAAACTGTTAAAGTCGATAAGGACAACACCACGATTATCAACGGTTCCGGCAAACAGAAAGACATTCAGGACAGAATCGCGCAGATTAAAGCGCAAATTGAAGATACAACCAGCGACTACGACCGCGAAAAATTGCAGGAGCGTCTTGCGAAACTCGCGGGAGGCGTTGCGGTAATTAATGTCGGCGCGGCTACCGAAGTAGAACTCAAAGAGAAAAAACACCGCGTTGAAGACGCCCTGTCCGCTACCCGCGCCGCTATCGACGAAGGCATTGTCCCAGGCGGCGCTATCGCGTTGATTCAGGCAAGTCTCGCGCTTGATAAGTCAGACACAACCAAACTTACCGATGATGAAAGAGTCGGCTTTAAAATTGTAAAACGCGCTCTTGAAGAGCCAATCCGCCAAATCGCCGAAAACGCCGGTCTTGACGGCGCGGTCATCTCTGAAAAAGCAAAGAACGAAAAGAAGGGCGTAGGTTTTGACGCCGCCAAAATGGAATGGGTTGACATGCTGAAAGCCGGTATCATTGACCCGGCAAAAGTAACACGCTCCGCATTGCAGAATGCGGCGTCCATTGCCAGTTTGCTCCTCACCACCGAATGCGCAATTACTGACATTCCCGAAAAGAAAGAAGCTCCGGCAATGCCCGGCGGCGGAATGGGCGGCATGGGAGGAATGGACTACTAGTTGTACATGAAGATTACCTGAAGAGTTCTCACAAAGAACACAAAGGAAGAGAAGAACACGAAGAGGGATCAGGGGTTTTTGTCCGTTATCTTTTCGTGAAACTCATGCATAGATTTTGAACAAAAATTCCTTCTTCTCTTCTTTGTGATCTTAGTCTTCTTAGTGATCTTTGTGTGAGGTCTTCGGGGAAAATATTATGGGAAAAGAAATACCTGATGACTCCCCACAGACTGCGGCTTCGCTTGTGCGTCATGGATCAGCGCTTTCACTCCTCACTTTAATTTCGCGTATACTCGGTCTTCTTAGGGAAATGACAAAGGCAAGGTTCCTTGGCACTACCGCGCTGTCCGACGCTTTTTCCGTGGCGTTTTTACTGCCTAACCTTTTCCGCCGTCTTTTCGCCGAAGGGTCAATCTCCGTCGCTTTTATTCCCACGTTTAAGGAGTATATGATTGAGGGCGATAAGGAAAAAACACGGGAATTTTTTTCGTGCGTATTTACGTTTCTTACGTTTATCGTAACGTTGATGGTAATGGCGGGAATTCTTTTTGCACCCCTGCTTGTCCGTATTTTTGGAATAGAAGAATTTGATGAGACTGTTCTTTTAACAAGAGTCATGTTCCCTTTTCTTGGGTTTATTTCGCTGGCTGCCCTGTTTCAGGGTGTGTTAAACAGTCTTCATATTTTCACTCCGTCCGGGCTTGCGCCGATTTTACTAAACATTGTTACTATTCTTTGCACTTACGCATTGAGTCCTTTTACAAAAAATCCCGCCCGGGCAATGGCAATCGGCATCCTCATCGGCGGATTTCTTGAGGCGGCGATTCAGTTTCCGTTTGTTTTAAAAAAAGGGTATAAGTTTTTTATTACCGGAATAAAACGCGCCATTGACAATCCCGGTACGCGAAAAGTGCTGCGGTTAATCAGCCCCACAATTATTGGAATGGCGGCGTATCAAATTAACGACTTGGTTTCCACCGCGTTGGGAGGCAGGGCGGGGGAAGGAGTCGTTTCGAGCCTACAGTTTTCTTTGCGGCTTCAGGAATTATTTTTAGGGGTGTTTGCCGTGTCGATTGGGACGGTGCTGCTTCCAAACCTTACTGAATACGCAAAAACTTCACAATGGGATATTTACAATAAGCGGTTGGTCTCGTCGATTAACATTATCGCGCTAATAACAATACCTGTAACTTTTTTCTCGCTTGTACAGGGGCAGAGTTTAATTCGTCTTCTTTTTCAAAGCCACAGTTTTGATGAAACATCCGTTACCCTAACCCTTGCCGCGTTTACATTTCATATGCCGGGACTTTTATTTATCGCGCTTAACCGCATCATCGCCCCGGCCTTTTACGCGCAGAGTAATACCGTGTCGCCTACTATCGCGGGAATTATTTCTATGGTTGTAAATATTATCCTTGCAGCGGTTTTGGCAATGCCTTTTAAGGGCGCGGGTATTGCGTTTGCCCTGTCTTTTGCAAGCGCAATTAACACAATTTTACTTGTCATCTTTCTTGGGAAAAATCCCAATATTCATATTGGTTCTGTAATAGGCCCTGCCCTTCTCTACATATTAAAAATGTTGATCCTTTCCGCTATTGCAGCCGTTCCCATTTATTTTCTTTCTCCTGTGTTACGCGATATTTGCGCGGGACACGGGCGTTTAATAAGTTACGGCATACCATTAATAATAAACGCGATTATCTATTTGCTTTTAGGAATATCTTTACTTGCGCTTGTAAAAGATAAAAATCTTACAGGTTTAATTAAAATGATTAGGAAGAAATGATATGCTCACCAATTTAAAATACCGCAACCTTCCAATAGTAGTACTCGCCGGCCGCCCCAACGTGGGAAAGTCAACGCTGTTTAACCGCCTGCTTCATAAACGCAGGGCAATTACCGACCCGACACCCGGCGTTACGCGCGATCCCGTAGAAGCGGATTGCCTCATCGACGGAAATCCTCTGCGCCTTATTGACACAGGCGGCTTTAAACTTGCTGATTGTAATGAGCTTGACAACCTGGTAGTGGAAAGAACTCTTGAAACAATAAAAAAGGCAGACCTTGTTGTCCTGCTGCTCGAAGCGGGAGAGATAACAAGCGAAGATGAAGAACTTATCAACATTTTGCGTCCGTACCGGAAGAAATTAATTGTAACCGTAAACAAGACGGAAGGCGGCAGACATGAGGCTGACGCGTGGAATGTCCTTTCCTTTGGCTTTGACAATGTATTAATGATCTCCGCGGAGCATGGCGACAATATCGGAGAGCTTCAACAGGAAATTTTAAAACGCCTTGATTTTTCCAAAGTGGAAGAAATACAGGAAGAAAAAGTTATAAAAATTGCGCTCCTCGGTAAACCCAACACAGGAAAGTCTACGCTTTCAAACCGGCTCACCGGAGCAAACGCTTCTATTGTAAGCGAAATCCCAGGTACGACAAGAGACACCGTTGAGGGGCGTTTCAGTTGGAAATCGCATAATTTTATAATCATGGATACCGCAGGCATCAGGCGTAAAGCAAAGGTAAATGAAAACATCGAGTACTATTCAGTTAACCGCGCAATTAAAACAATCAACGATGCGGATATTGTCGTATTGATGATAGACGCGCAGGAAGGGCTTTCCGATCAGGACAAAAAAATCGCCGCGCTCGCGCATGACAAGGGCAGGGGAATAATTTTGACGCTTAACAAGTGGGATATAATGCCCCAGCAAAAAAATACTTTTAAGGACGCGGAAGAAAAAATTCATTTTCAATTTGGGCAAATGGAATATGCGCCTGTAATACCCGTCAGCGCAAAGGACGGAACCGGCGTTGACAAATTGCTGAATACCGCGATAAAGATGTATGGACAGCTTAATCTGCAAATAGGGACATCTCAGCTTAATCAGTCGCTTGAAAAGTGGCTGCAGGAATATCCGCCGCCTACAGGACCTCGAACCTATTTTAAGATTAAGTACGCCGTGCAGAAATCTGTAAACCCCGTACACTTTATCTTTTTTGTTTCCCGCATTCAGGTTATAAGCGATTCGTATATCTCGTATTTAAGGAACAAAATACGCAAAGATTTAGGCTTTTCCCTTATTCCCGTATTGATTGAGGTTAAAAGTTCTTCACCTAAAGACAGGAAAAAAGGCAATTGACATATCTGTTCTTTATAGCCAATATTAATTATGAACCTTGCAAATAAATTGTCATTTTTCCGCATTATCCTTGCCCCTGCGTTTTTTATCATTTATCTTTTACCGCGCTTTTTTCCTTCGCTATTCGTAAACGGAGCGGCATGGACAGTGCCCGTACTTTGGATCATTGCTATTGTCTCTGAAATAACGGATTATTTTGACGGTCTTGCCGCCCGGAAACTCAATCTGACAAGCGACTTTGGAAAACTTTTAGACCCCTTCGCCGACACGCTTACACAGATCACTTTTTTTCTTTGCTTTATAATAGACGGTACTTTCCCCGGTGGTATTTTACCTGTGATTTTATTTTTACTGGTTGTTTACCGCGAGTTCGCCATCCTGTTTTTACGCAATTTAATGCTGAAAAAAGGAGTTGCTATGGGCGCGCGTTTTAGCGGAAAAATAAAAACCGTCGTGTACATCATCGCGGGGGCCATCGCGCTTTTAGCCGCAAGTTTTGAACGGTTGAATATATTTAAATCGATCTTGCCGTATATTAAAACAGGCGCGCTTGTTATCTTTATTATTTCTGTAGTTATCGCAATAATTTCATTTATTGATTATTATTTAATTTACCAAAAAACAGGAGCCGCATAACAGAGACGCTGTAAAATGAGTATGATTGAAAAAGAACTTTTGGAAAAAATTAATTCAAAACACGCGGCGGAAATTTTTGGCGAACTTTACGGAGAGCATGGAATTGACACCGCAAGACAGCGTTATGAGTCATTAATAACAGGGATACAAGACAGTGCGGAGTTTTGCAGCGGGCAGGAAAAACTGCGGGTTTTCAGCGCTCCCGGAAGAACTGAACTTGCCGGCAACCACACAGACCACAACCGCGGAAAAGTATTAGCCGCGTCCATTCAACTGGATAACGTTGCCATTGTTCAAAAACGCAATGACAATACCGTGTTTTTCCGCTCAACAGGTTTCCCTGATGTAAAAATTAATTTGACAGATAAAGACGGCAATCCTGATTTACAGACAAAACCCGAAGAAAAAGGGACGACAGAAGCGCTCATCAGGGGAATAGCCGCCGAGTTATCAAAACGCGGCTGTAAAATTGGCGGCTTTTCAGCTAACGCGGATTCGACGGTACTTATAGGTTCGGGATTGTCATCCTCGGCGGCTCTGGAAACTCTTTTATGCCGTATTTTCGACTCTCTTTACGGAGAGGGAAAAAGCACCGCGTTGGAAATCGCGCAGATTGGCCAGATAGCGGAAAATATCCACTTTGGAAAACCATGCGGTTTAATGGATCAGGCGGCATGCGCCACAGGTGGCGCCGTCGCGATTGATTTTGCTGATGTTTCACGCCCCATAGTAAAGCAGATCAATTTTGATCCCGCCGCCGCGGAATACGCCCTATGCGTAGTGAACACAGGTGGCAGTCACGCCGACCTCACGGCAGATTACGCTTCCATTCCGGCGGAAATGAAATCAGTCGCCGCATTTTTCGGCAAATCCGTACTTAGCGAACTTGAAAAAGAAACATTTCTATCCCGCGCCGCCGAAGTGCGAAAGTCATTGGGAGACAGGGCATTTTTACGCGCCATTCACTTTTTTAACGAAAACGAAAGAGTAGACTCAATGACTGAAGCTTTATTGGAAATGGAAAAAGCCGCGACAACCGCCGACAAACAGCGGGCGTTAAGTTGCTATTTGGATTTAGTCAATGAATCGGGTGATTCCTCATGGGAGCTTTTACAAAATGTGTACTCCCCTACCCGTCCCAAAGAGCAAGGCATTGGCTCTGCTCTCGCGTTAACAAAAGATTTTTTCCGCAAACAAAAACTGCGCGGCGCTTGCAGAGTCCACGGCGGCGGTTTCGCCGGAACCATTCAAGTTTTTATCCCCCTTGTCGCAACGAAAGCCTATCGCGCATATATCGAAGCGTTATTTGGTGCAGGTTCATTGACAGTACTACAAATAAGACCTAAGGGAGCGGTTGAGTTGGAGTTTTAAGAGCGTGGACAAGCTGCGTTGTTGAATATGTAGGGAATTAATTGATATAATTGATGTCGAAGATTAGCCAGGATGGCTCAGATGGCAGAGCGGCGCACTCGTAATGCGCAGGTCCCGGGTTCGATTCCCGGTTCTGGCTTTAAATTTGCTATAATTAGGGAGGGAGGAACTATGGGGATTGAAGAACGTCTATCAAACATCAAAACAAATAATAAAAAAGAAGAAACAAAGGCTTTGTTTCAAAGGATTATTCAGCAAAATGCTTATGTTGGGGAGCTTTTTTCCATTAATTATGAGACTGCCCGTATTGTCATTCATGATAGTCAAAGAAAAAGTGTTGGAGGGATACCAAGTCTTTGTTTTTTAATTGCTACAAGAATA
>Ga0268262_10006639_pt1 | contig 11053 bp, 7 predicted proteins | sample TergutNc150P3_FD_190354 | JGI IMG/M metagenome (GOLD analysis project Ga0268262, IMG submission 190354) | Nasutitermes corniger P3 segment gut microbial community from laboratory colony in Florida, USA - Nc150 P3 (SPAdes) (version 2) | ecosystem: Host-associated > Arthropoda: Insects > Digestive...
TAGCATTACCCCAAATGGACAGGGTAGACTAAAGGGTATTCATTTCTTTTCTCACCTCCTTTTCTTACCTTAGTCAGCTATATCAAGCGACTTCTTGTCGCACCCCTTTTGGCATGGTTTTTGCAAGAAACCTTCGGTTTCATGCGGCGATCAACGCCACGCAAAAACCATGCCTATAATAGAAAAGGCGGTCTTTAAGGGAGGATCGGTCTGTTCTAGTTTAGGGTCGTCAGGCGCAAAAACACTTACAAAACATTCAGACACGCCCTGCCGGAAAGCACGTCAATTAGGTTCTGTACCGACATTTCAGCCATTGCCTCGGTAGCTTCGGCGGTGTGGGCTGCGGTGTGAGGCGTTAATACTACGTTTTCCAGCTCAAATAAAGGCGACTTTTTGGGAGGCTCGGTTTCATAAACGTCCAGTCCCATTCCGCCCAAATGCCCCGAAACAAGAAGCTCGTAAGCCGCGGCTTCGTCAACAAGACCGCCACGCGCCGTGTTCACAAGGATTGCGCCCTTTTTCATGGACTTAAGCACGTCCGCCGAAATGATGTTTCTGGTTTCGTTTGTTAAAGGCAGGTGAAGGCAGAGAAAATCCGCCTCCCGAACAACCGTATTGAAATCGACCGAAACAATGCCGTTTGATGAAACATATTCCTTGTCGATGACTGGATCGCGGGCGAGTACCCTCATGGAAAACCCCAAGGCCCGCTTTGCTACTGCCTTGCCTACCGCGCCCAGGCCCAGGATGCCGATGGTCTTGCCATATAATTCAATGCCGGTGGAGCGCGTCCATTGGCCTTCCTTTGTTTTCTTGTCGAGTATGGGTATATTGCGGGCCAGGCAGATAAGCAGGCCAATGGTAAGGTCGGCAACCGCCTGAGTATTGGCGCGCGGCGTATTGCAGACAACGATGTTCCTTGCCTTTGCGGCGGGCAGGTCTATACGATCAACCCCGACGCCGTACCTGGAGATTACCTTGAGGTTTCCGGCGCTTTTAATAACTTCGGCTGTGTAGAAATCAAGCCCCGCGATACAGCCGTCGCAGTCTGAAATCAGAGGGATTAACTCGCCTTCCGTCAGCGGTTTTTCGGTGGGGTTAAAAACCAGCGAAGAGGCGAAGGAGCGCAGTTTTTTCATGGCCGGACTTTTCGAATCCGGCCCAAAAGAGGTTGGGGTAACCAGTATTTTCATGATGTTTGCCGCCTTTCCAATTGCTAAGGAGTGGCCTTTTCCAGCCCAATAACAGACCAGACAGCCCTGGTTTCCTGACCAAGCCGCCAGAAGCCGACTTGGTTGACGCCTGTTTTTTTGTACATATCAAGCCGGGCCGAAAGGGAATAAGCGTCCTCGTAATAGAGAGTTACCGAAACCTGCATAGTGTATTTGAAATAGGGGATGCCGCTTTCCCTCTGTACGTCAGTTATTTTTTGGTCTCTCATAATACCTTCAGTGGTTGAATAAATTAGGGCCCTGTTGGGATTCATGTTTCCCCAGCTCCTGCCGTAAAAGGGCAATCCCATGATTAGTTTTTCCGCCCCGATGGTATCCAGCGCGTAACGGGCCACGCGCTGGCACCAGCCCATTGAGGCGATGGGGCCGGGCTCACTGCCTGACCAGTGTTCGTCATAAGCCATGACCAGAATGCGGTCAACGATAGGTTTAATTTTATTGTAGTCGTATACGTCATCGCTTATGGTTCTTGTTCTGGCGGCGAGGGCAATTGAAAAGACCTTGTTGCCCAGGCCAGCGCGCAACTCTCTTAAAAACGAAAGAAAGGCTTCGCCGTCCCTTGCCGGGACATATTCAAAATCGATCTGTAGTCCATCGTATGGTTTTGCGGCTTCCAGTAAATCCCTGATTAAAGCCTTACGCTCACTGCTTCCTTCCATAAGGACGAAGTGAGTCAACGATCTGCTACTACAGGCCGCTTCAAAATGTTTTCTGCCTCGGAATGAAGAAATGTTTCTGAAATTGGGTATATCGACAAGTTTGCCGTATGAATCCACTTCGGCGCCGTGGTAAACCAGGTCTGTAATGGGATAATTCAAATTCAGCCCCTGCTCTGAACCAGCGACAAGATAGGCCCAGATCTCCTTGAAATTGGAAACAGGAAGACTCTTGTCCGGAGGAGGCAGTTCAAAATCGGGAAAGACAAACTCTTTCGAATCCTCATCTTCGATTTCGTCCGCGTTGGCTTCATCTGGCAACGGAGTAATGATTTCATCGCTGGGCTGGGCAGGTGGCGAGTAACATCCGGGCAATAAAAAAATGGCAAGCGCAAATAAGATAATTGATGGCAGGCTGGTTACGGGCTTAATCATACTATTGTATATAATAAGAGAAACCGATAGTCAAGGCTCCATATTTTTATTATTATTTTACTAATTCGAGGTAAAAATGGACAATAAAAAAAATGATTTTTTGGAAGGATTTTTCTCTCACCCTTATATTATTGTTTTTGTAATCGCGGTTATAACGGTCTTTTTTGCCTTTCAACTGCCAAAGGCGGAATTGGACAACAACAATATACGTTTTGTGCCGGAAAAAGACGAGGCGCGGGAAGTTGTCCGCTATATTGACGATACCTTTGGCTCTTCCTTTTTTATTTTGGTAGGTTTGGAAAGAAAATACGGCGATGTATTTGACGCTGTTTTTATAAACAGAATTCGTGAATTCAACAAAAGGATGGAAGACATTGAAATCGCGGGGAATATTAGTTCTTTGGTTTCATCTGATTATATTTACGCGGACGGCGATTCGATAGTTGTACAAAAAATCTCAGGCGATGATTTTACGGGAACCAAAGCGGAAATCGCCGCCCTGAAAAAAAAGCTCCTTTCCTGGGACATTTACCGCAGGGCTCTTGTTTCCGATGATTTCAAGGCCACGCAGATCCTTATCCCCCTGGACATAAGCGTTGAAATGGCAAGCCGCCCGGAAATAATAGAAGGCTTTGCCGAGATACGGGATATCGCAAAAGAAATGTTTTCCGGTTACGCGGAAGTCTACGTTACGGGGCTTCCCGTAATCAGCGCCGCCATAAACGAGGCCATGAGAACGGATTTGATCGTCATGATACCTTTGGTGGCTATTGTTGTGCTTCTTGTTCTTTTCTTTTCTTTCAGGCGGTTTACGCCTGTAATTTTGCCGCTTACTGCTGTACTCGTGTCGGCGATCTGGTCGATGGGGGCTATGCCCCTTTTTGGAATTAAGCTTTCGGTGATCTCGACAGTCCTTCCCGTGATCCTGGTGGCGGTAGGTAGCGCTTACGGCATACACGTTGTTACCCATTACCTTGAGGCTATAAAAGGCAAGAGTGAAATGAGCCGGGAAGAACACAAAGCTCTGATTCTGGCTTTGCTTAGAAAAATAGGGAAGGCGGTCTTTCTGGCGGCCATTACCACGCTTGCGGGTTTTATTTCTTTTGGCTTTACCTCGGTTGTACCTATAAGGGAATTCAGCTATTTCTCGACCTTTGGCGTTTTGGTTTCTTTTTTAACCGCGGTAACCCTGATCCCCTCGCTTTTAATAATTCGGGGGCCGCGCCTTTTAACGACAAAGGATAAGAAGGCGGGTTCTGCGGACTCCACGGATTCCTCGGATTCCGTAGAATCCGTTGAATCCGCTATAGCCGGTACTTTGGTTCGAATAGTTGAGAAAAGGACGGCGGTAGTTTTTGCCACGGTTTTAATTGTATTGCTTTCGGTTTGGGGAATATCAAAAGTTGTATTGGATAATGTTTTTGTGGAGTATTTTAAGACCACGACCGACATATACAGGTCTGATCGTTTTATAAGGGAAAAGTTTGGAGGCTCAAAGATCATCAGCGTGGTTGCCCAGGCCGGGGACTCTGATACCCTGCTTATGCCTGAAGTTCTTGTCGCTATGGACAACATGGGCACTTACCTTGAGGAAAACGTAAGCGAAGTCGGCAAGGTAATGGGCTTTACCGATCTCATTAAGCGGATCAACCAGGTCTTTAACGCCGACGAAAGCCCCGATGGTATTAAGCCTGTCGCTGTTTTCGATGATGGGGCAGGCAGTTTTGGCTTCGATTCGTTTGGCTTTGGGGATTTTGGCTTTAATTCTTTTAGTGAAGCCAGTTATAGCGATGATCCTTATACTCAGCGTGACAAGGAGCAGATCAGTATAAGCGCCGACGAGATGGTTGCGCTTTTAAGGGAAGCCGCTTATTCCGGCAATAGCCGTTATATCAATGTCAACGATCTGGTCAAGCAAATAGAAAAGCTCGTCAACTATGAAGGGGCCTCCTATTACGAAATTCCCGCGGACCCTGAGCGTTACGGCAAAACCAGCCCCGAAGAGCTAAGGACGCTTATTTCAAACTACCTTATTTTGCTTTCGGGAAACATAAGCGCCTACGCCAACGATCCGCTACTGCCAACCGCTGTTAAAACCACGATTCAGCTTCGCACTATAGGCGATAAGGACACAGGAAAAGCGATAAGCAGTATTTGCGATTACATCGAGGATAATTTTCCCCGGACTGTACAAACCATTGTTGGCGGAAGCGCCCTGGTAGAAAGCTCCCTTAACCGCCTGGTGGTGGAGTCTCAGATCATCTCGGTTTTGATTTCTATCATTGCGGTATTTTTTATTATCACCATTTCAAACCGTTCCTTTGTCGCTGGCCTTGTGGGGATCGCCCCGCTTTCTATTTGTATTCTGGTAAATTTCGCGGTTATGGGTTTTGCCGGAATTAAGCTTAACATCGGGACTTCAATGGTGGCCAGCGTTTCCGTGGGTATCGGGATCGACTATACCATTCACTGCATAGAAGCCTACAAGCGGGAATACAGAGCCAGCGGAGGGAAGGGGGATTTTCTTTTTAGGACCTTTGCCTCATCCGGCAAGGCGATACTGATTAACGCCGTCTCGGTAGGCGCTGGTTTTGCCGTGCTTGTTTTTTCCCAGTTTGTCATGTTACAAGATCTTGGGCTCCTAATCGCTTTAACGATGTGTTCCAGCGCTTTGGCAAGCCTTACGGTGATCCCGGTTTTGCTTTTGATAATTAATCCAAAATTTGTTTACAAGGAGTATCAAAATGAATAGAAAAATAATAGCGGCGTTTATTTTCTTTGCTCTGGCCGCTGTGCTAAGCGCCCAGGACGCGGCGTCAATAGTCGGGCAATCCCGAAACCGTATAAAAGCGGATACGGTCAGTACCCGCTCGCGGATGATCATTACCGCCAAAAACGGCGCGGTTACCGAGCGCCTTATGGATCAGTATTCCAAAAAGGACGAAAAGGGAAACGCCAGAACGGTTGTTGTGTTTCAGGAGCCGGCGTCTGTCAGTGGTAGCCGCTTCCTTACAGTTGAAAACTCCGGCAGGGAAAAGGATCAGTGGATTTTTCTTCCAAGCCTGGGAAAGATAAGGCGGATTGCCGCGTCCGAGGGCTCCGGCAGTTTTATGGGCTCTGATTTTTCCTATGATGATATTTCTTCCACCGACCGCAGAACGGATCAGGATAACCACAAAATTTTGCGAACGGAAAAATTCAATGGCAAGGATTGTTATGTAATTGAATCATCCTCGAAAGACGCGGGTTACCAGTATTCAAAGATGATCCAGTGGATAGACGCTAATAATTTTGCGATTTACAAGATTGAACTATACGACAGAAGGGGAACCCAGGTTAAACTTCTTGAAATTACCGAATATCGCGAAGTGCAGGGCCGACTTGCCCCCTATGTAACAAAGATGACGACACTTGCCGACGGCACTTCCACTTCGATTAACGTGGTGATCTTAAAATACGACGACCCGATACCCGAAGGTGTGTTTACCACCAGGTTTCTTGAGACAGGAAAGTATCAATAGGATATTGGCCCAAAACATAATTATTCTTAGCTTTAGGCGGCACGGACGCCAATTTTCAGCATCCCACCACATACGCCTCAATCGTCTCGCCATAGCCCTTGACCGTAACGTCCCGCTTTTCGACAAAAGTAAACTTGTCTCTTACTTTTTCCCGCACAGCCGCCGTTACGAGTATGCCGCCGACAGGGGCGTTGCTTTCCATTCGCTGGGCAAGGTTAACCGCCGCGCCGATGACCGTGTACTCTATCCGGGTTTTGTTGCCAAGGTTGCCTACGATTACCTTTCCGGTGTTTATGCCTACCCGCACTTTAAGGTCGATGTCCACAATGGGCTTCCATTTTTCGGCAAGTATGCGGACTTTTTCCTGCATCGCGATTGCGGCCCGCAAACAGCGTTCGGTGTGGTCGGGCAAGTCTAAAGGGTCTCCGAAGAACGAAAGAATACCGTCGCCCATAAACTTGTCCACTGTTCCGCCGTGTGCAAATAAAATTTCCGCCATGCTTTCAAGGTAGTCGCTTAAAAAATTGTGCACCTGATCGGGGCTTTTATCGGAGCTCCATTTGGTGAAGCCTGAAATGTCAGAGAAGAGTATTGTCAGTTCCTTGTACGCCGGTATTAAGTCCGTTTTTCCTTCCCGCATAATTCGTTCCGCCAGAGCGTGCGGGAAATAGCGCGAAAGGGCGTTGTGCAAGAGCAGTTGTTCCCTGTACCGGATAAAGAGCCGGTACAAAAAAGCGCTTAGCCATAAAAAGAAAAGCAGGGTTGCCGGAAACGCGAACCAGGGGGATATTGCGTAGCGGGTCCAGCGGAACAGCGTCAGGCCGGAAAAAGCCAGAAGCGCAAGTAAAAACCAGATATGGAATAAAGCGTCTTTTTTGATATTGATGCAAAAGAAGGCAACGGCTAAAAGCAGTACCTGTATGATTGCTTTATATTGCAGGGAAGCCCAGCCTATAAAGGCGCGTTCCTTCCCAAAATTCTTATTCAGTATTCCGCTTATCACCTCCGCGTGTATGCCGGAAAGCGGGTATATCTCATCAAATGAAGTTGGCCCAATATCTTTTTGATCGCTGCTTACCTCCGCTATGAGCGCTATGTGGTTGTTTAGGCCTAGTTCATCCATTTCGTGTTTTGATTCAACTTCGTTAAAAGGAATTCTGTTTGTATCTTTTGCCCAGATTTCGGTGGTATAGGGAATAAGCATTCGCCCATGTTCATCAATGGGTATCCGTATGGTTTCTTGTTTGGGCCGGAGTAGAGCAAGGTAATTCCCCGCTTTTAGTTCTATAGTTTCAACAGGTATGCGTAAGTGTTTTACCGCCGCCGCCAAAGGCAGCGAGGGGATATAACCGTCTTCCCATTCGTAAAGCAGAGGAACCCTGCGGTAAATACCATCGCTGTCAGGTTTCATGTTAATAAAGGCGACTTGCTCCACCGCCTCCAAGAGTTCGGGGAAGGGCAACAAAAAGCTTCCCGCTTCCGGTACTTTTCCTTTTTCCAGTACATTTATATGCCATACGTGCCTGGCAAAAATACTTTTTTCCGGCTCACTTAATTTTTTATATGGCTTGCCTACCTGTTCCACCTCAACCGCCAGCACTGCGGTAACTGTGGTGTTGTACTTGCTGTGCAATTTAACGGCATTAACAAAATCATCGTCATTGCTCTTTTTATTCACAAAACTAAAGTCCAGGGCGGCGGTGGAGCGGTCATATTCTTCAAGTACATTAAAAAGATCCGCAAAAGCCTGGCGGTTATCCAGTTTTTCCCCAAGAAATTCAATGCTTTCATCGTTCAATTCTATTGTGGTGATGAGCGGGTTTTTTGTTTCCACTTGATTTTTCACACGGTAATCTATGCAACGGTCATAAAAAAACTTGTCCCAATAACGAATGGCGCCGCTTGCGAAAAATAGTCCTGTAACAGCGAGGGATATTGCCAGAATAGCGGCAATGTAAAGCTGTTTTTTAATGTCTGATGCTGATTGCCCTGACATACAAATCTTTGTCTGAATATTCCGTTGCGTTGTTCTCTGAGTTGCCGCCGCCCCTTGAAGTACCGCCGCTTATAATAGGTTTGGTTGTAGGTGTCCCAAGCCCCCTGGCTATGTTTTGCAAATTGATAACTTCCAGGTAAATGTCTTTTTGCCGCTGCGTATCCGGGTTCCTGTTATAGGCCTGTATCAGGCTTTCCAGCTTTTCTTGCCTTTTAAGGCTCATTATTACGAATACAGTATCTGTACCAGAACCGCTAATCTCAAATTTAATAATGGCTTCTTCCCCTCCCTTCATTGGCTGGATAAACCTCGGCGGCTTGTCAAACCCCTGCGCTACATTCTCTTCCGAATCGTAAAACACCGCATAGCAGAAGCAGTCCGAGGCCGTTTTGATATTAATTTGAAAAATGTCGTAGTTTACGCCCTGGATTGTCTGTGGAATAGGTTGGATATATTCCTTTGTTCTTCCTTCCCTTGAAAGCATTATTTCCCATGTCAGACTTTGCGCCTGCGCCTGCTGGCAGAGGCAAACCGCCGCTAAAACAAAAAAGACACCCAAAGCCATTTTCTTCATACCTTTTCTCCTTTACCGCCCTTGACGATCTATAGCAAGCAGTAAACCCAAAACCGCTTTTAGGTTCTGTGTCTGTGCCGTAAATTCCATTTTGTTGTTCGCGTATTGTACGCTACTAAACGGAATAAAGTTAGAGCCTACCGCCCTTTCCACTCGCTGCGGGAAACTTCCCCTTTCGCCGGCGAAACGCTTTTCTATTGCGTCAATATTCAGCGCTTCTTTTGAATACAGCACGATAAGGTAATCGGTATCGGCGGGGCCGCTTAACTCCATTGACTCAAATTCGCTTGGCCACGCGACGGTGCTATCTGTATAATCGAGTACCGGAGATGTTCCTGCCGAAGGGAAAACACGTTCCAGTACCGTAGACCTGTTGTCCACAGAGAAAGCGTAAACATAAGCCGGCTTTTTGTTGGTCATTTGAAACTGAAATTGTGTGCCTTCAGGGTAAGTCAGCGTGGTTCTGTAAAAACCCTGCTGGTCGTAAGTTACCGGCATACCCCTTGGATTATTGTAAACTTCAATTTCTATTGAAGCGGCAAATTGTACTGTCTCCATGTAGTTGGAAAGATTTTCAATAATTTCGTATGCTTCATAAACAAAGGCGGCAAAATCGCTGTATCTTATCCAGATATATCCCTCGTTGCCCCAATCTGTTCCCCAACTGTTTTGAATTTCAAAAGCGCCGCCGCCCTTGTCGTCATCATATCCAACCACGCACATGGCGTGTCCTCCGTACTTTGCGTTGGGGTTTTCTATTGGCTGCCAAATATCTTTTGCTTTATTAAACGAATCGGCGCAGTTCATTCCGATTATGACAGGTTTCCCTTCCGCCAGGCTCTTTTTTACAGGCGGCACTCTCTCGCTTATTGTTCCAGGCTTTCCGCTTTGGTTTGAAAAAAGCCTGACATAGCCGGAAATGGGGTAACGCCTGGCATTGGCGAACAATGAAAGCGGGATTTTCTCAAAAGCCGTTGTCTTCTCGACCGCCTGGCGTTTTACTATGCCGTTGTCCCTAATAAAATCCAAAGCGTAACTTATAATAGCTCCGTTTTTCCCTTCATTGTCTGAGATGTTTTTGTAAACAAATGCCGGGGAAAAGACATTTTCTGAATTAGTTGTTCTGTTGGTACGTCCCAGGGCGATTGATTCGGAAATTGTCCTGGCGGCAAACGCGGTTGACCACCCAACGCAAGTGCCGTATTGCCCCTGGCTTTCGGGAATTGGGCTGTATTGCTTGAGGGAGACCGAAGGCGGCAGGGACGTATAACTGCGGGAAACAAGAACAGGCTTGGCGTCCGTCTGCTCATATAGTACCGGGTCAAGAATCGCCCCTTTGCCGTAGTTCTGTGCAAAAAGCGGCGAAAAAGACAACAGAAGCCACAGAAGTATGATATTTTTCTTTAGGCGCTTCATTGGAATAGGATAGCTTTATGCCGTTTTAATGGCAATAGTCGCTTTGAGCTTGTTAAGGGTACTCTTTCGGATATATACTATTCCCGCCTGGAGGTTACCCCATGAAAAAACCTGCGCTTTTTTTTATGCTCCTCTTGCTGGTTTCCGCATTATGGGCGCAGAACAGGTACGCGCTGGTTATCGGGAACGTCAACTACCCTGGCGCAGGTAATGAGCTTCCCAACGCAAAGAATGACGCTCAAGCCATTTACAATGCCTTATGGGATTTAGGCTACAAACCCGAGCTTAGACTCAACCTCGGCTGGAAAGATATGGATAAAGAAATAGAGGCTTTTGTAAACCGCCTTAGAAGCAGCGGGCCTAATAGCGAAGGCTTTTTCTGGTACGCAGGTCATGGAATGGAAATAGACGGTGAAAATTATCTTTTGGGCCCTGATGTGGACACGGATAGCACGAACACTATTAAAAAAACTTCTTATTCGGTTACAGACCTTGTAAATGAGCTGGAACGCGCAAGAAATAAGATAAATATTGTTGTCCTTGACACCTGCCGGGTTCCCCCCGGCGTTGGCGGCAGGGGCCGGGACTATGGCGATACGTCAAGGGTAATAAAAAATGTCCGGGAACCGCCATCCGACGTACTCATAGCATACTCAACCACATCCGGAGCCAAAGCGGATGACGGTCCAGAAGGCGGCCTTAGCCCCTATGCCCAGGCCTTTTTACACAACATGATGTCAACTGAACCGCTTGACATAGTTCTTAACCTGATAGGAAAAGAAACATCTGAACTTACGGGTGGAAACCAGACTCCTCGTAAAAGTGGCAACTTGATGAACAACCCGCGATACTCCCTGAACCCCTCCGGTGTCAGCCCCGTCCAGCCAACCCCCGCGCCAACGCCAGCGCCCTCAGCAGTAGTCGGCGCAATCTCCGTAACGTCCGAAATCGCCGGGGAAATCCTCATAGACGGCCAGCCCACAAGAACCACGATCAAAGCTGGCGGCACGGAAATCATATCTAACCTCAAAACCGGAAACACCGAAGTCGCCGTAAAAGAACCCAACGGTACAATCACCAAAGCCCAGCAAACGGTCAGGGTACTGCAAGGCCAGACCGTCGCCGCTGTTATAGAACGCCCTGTCCCCGCCAACATGGTTCGCATTTCAGGCGGAACCTTCACGATGGGCAGTCCTACCAATGAAGCGAGCCGTTACAGTGAT
>Ga0268262_10006640_pt1 | contig 11052 bp, 10 predicted proteins | sample TergutNc150P3_FD_190354 | JGI IMG/M metagenome (GOLD analysis project Ga0268262, IMG submission 190354) | Nasutitermes corniger P3 segment gut microbial community from laboratory colony in Florida, USA - Nc150 P3 (SPAdes) (version 2) | ecosystem: Host-associated > Arthropoda: Insects >...
GCCGCCAAGTGAAGCTACCACGGAATTTCTTTTCTGCTTTGAACTTGATCAGGAACAGTCACAGAGCATAGAACCGATACCTGAAAACTACTTGAAGGGGCTTGTCTTTTCGGGCAAGAATGTCCAAAACCAGAATAAGGGCGATCTGGAACTGCCCGCAGGTCTGTACCTGTTTATCCAGCAACGCGGGGTTATTGGCAGAACGGAATGTATTGACTTGGCGATTGAACAGCAGAAAGACGGGCTGTGGGAAAAAATAAAGCTGGGAAATCGCCTGTTCCTCCGCTATTTATACGAAGACGGAAGTCCGGTTACACAACTATTTCGGGCTTGTTGCAAATAACAGACCTGATTTAATGAAAATATCCTTTTTTGATATTATTCATAGTCTGTTCAACGTTTTGAATAATTGTTTTCTCTATTCTATCAAGCATAATATTGTCATAGTATATGCCATTGCCGGTCAGGAAAAACGCAAAAACAGGAATATCAAGGTTTTCCGCCAACTTGTCAAGCAAACCAGCCGAAGCAAATACGATTCCTCTTTCAATTTCACTTAAATGCTTCATGGTAATACCTACTTTTTCGGAAAGCTGTTCCTGCGACAGCTTCTTCTCTTTCCGGTAAACCTTTAAATTTGCCCCAAAAACGGCCTTTACGTTCATTTTTACAGTTTACAAGGGATATTCGTTAAAACAATAACGTAATTAGGTGAATATTTCTGGAATTCGTAAAATATTCAACGTATTTCGTTTATTTTATGTTGACAAAATACCATATAACGTGTATTATTAGTTAAAAATAGACTTTTTAAGTTGAATAATAAGGGGTTTGTATGAAAAACAGAAGCATGATTTTGAGAATAGTCTTGATAGCGGTGGTATTTGCTTTATTTTCTTGGTCATGTGTTAGTATCCCTGTTGAAGAAACAAGGGGAGAATTGGTAATAACAAATATACCTTCGGAATATGAAAGCATGTATATTGTAGCGTTTACAAACTTGAATACAGATACTTTTATATATGCAGCCGACAATATCAGTACCAAAGGGCGTATAACTCCAAGTTCAATTAAAAACGGCAAAGCAACATTAAATGTTTGGCAAGGAAGCAAAAAAGGTGGTGTGTCTAATTATAACGGTGTATATTCCAGAAAAAAAGCTCCAGTTGTCCAGCAAATTAGATCCACTTGTCCATGAAAAAAGATCCAGGTCTCCGAAGCAGAGATCCACCTCAAAGACCTGAATTTTGTTAAAACAATTTTAGCTAATACCCTTGTGTTTTCGCATTGATTCTTCACCATCAATCAGTATGGTATAGGAATCATGGATAATGCGGTCAAGGATAGCTTCCGCGAGCGGGCCATCACCGATTCTTTCCTGCCAGCCGGCCGGGGCGAATTGGGAAGAGAAAAGAGTGGAACAACGGCTATGCCTGGTTTCCACAATTTCCAAAAGATCCCGGCTTTCAGAGTCCGTGAGCGGGCTTAAAAGCCATTCGTCCAAGATAAGAAGGTCAATCTTTTTATACCCTTGCATTACCTTCTGGAAGATTCCCTCACCCCTGGCCACCGAAAGCTCATCCAGCAAGTCCGGCAACCGGATATATTTGACTGAATAGAAACGACGGCAGGCGGACATTCCCATCGCGCAGCTCAAATAGGTTTTACCAGCCCCGGTTGCCCCCAGAATAATGATATTGTGCCGTTCGCCAATATACGCACATGTTTCAAATTGAAGTATCTGTTCCCTGTCCAGTTTACGGTCTGCGCGGTACTCTATATCCTCAACGCAAGCACCTGAAATGGGGAAATCGGCGGAATGGATAAGCCGTTTCAGGCGGTTGTTCTTCCTGGCTGTCCATTCCGTATCCACTAAAAGGCCGAACCGTTCATCGAAAGAAAGTTTATTAATCTTGTTGTCGTCCGTCTGCTGCCGATAGGAAGCGGCCATTGCTGACAGCTTCATTTCATATAGCCTTGATATAGTCGCTTCATTCACCATCGTTCTTGCCTCCGTAATAAATCTTTCCCCTTGTAAAGGCATACTGTTGTGTATCTTTTTCCAAAGACACATTGGCGGCCATTTTTATTTGCCTGTCACTGCCGGTTTTCAAAATAGTTTTGATGCTTCTAAAACCGGGGCAGGAATGATACCAAAGGGCTTTTTCACAGGCCGCTTCCAGCCTTTCCGTCGAATAGGCGTCGGCCAGTTTCAGGAGCGCCATACAGGTTTTATAACTCTGTTCTTCGACCTTCCGGGAGGCGATAATGGCTTTTACGGCCTGTTCCGTATGGGGGCCTATATCAGAGGCCCACCGTATAAACCGTTCTGCATTCCACTGGGTATATTGCCGGTGTTTCTCAGGCATATGCTCCACGTTCGTGCCGTATTGCCCGGAAAAACCGTACAGCCGCTTGTGGCTGGCTATCCTTTTGCCTTTGTAGAACACTTCAACCATATTTTGGGTAAGCCGGACGTCCACTTTGTGCTTGATATATTCATAAGGGACGCTATAATTCATCTTATCTGCGGCGATGTGGTAATTAAGCTGGACGGTTGCGATTTTCCATGTTGAAAGCTCGAAGGGTTTTGAGGGAAGCGGTATGAGGAATGGGCGTTCCTCGGCAAATGCGCTTTCCCGGCTGCCCGGTTTCTTCTGGAAAGGCTTGCGGTTAAAGTCATCCAGCTTATGCCGCATCGCCTCGTTTAGTTCCCAGAGGGAGAAAAACTGCCGGTTGCGCAAGGCGGCGGTTATCCATGTCGAAAGCATGCCCACGGCCCGTTCCACGCTGGCTTTTTGTTTCGGTTTTCTCACCCCCGTGGGAATAACCGCGGTTCTGTAATGTTCAGCCATCTCGTGGTATGTTTTGTTGATTACCGGCGAGTACCAGTCGGCTTTATCAACGCCGGTCTTCAGGTTGTCCGGTATTAAGAGCCTTGTCGCGCCGCCAAAGAATTCATAAGCGTGAACATGCGCGGTTATCCAGCTTTCCATGCTTTGATTTAAAAAACCCTCCGTATAGGCATAGCCGGAACAGGGCAATACAGCGACAAACACATAGACGGGGATTGGCTTTCCTGAAATGTTATCCAGAATGAAGGCGGTATCGCCCGCCCAGTCAACCTCCATGCGTTCGCCCGGTTTGTGTTCAACGTGCAGCGTCGCTTTATGCTTCGCCGCGAATTGTTGGTACTGATAACAAAAAGCGGAATACATAAGGGGCCGGGAGTTTTCCGCCCTGCAATTCTCAAAATATTCCTTCCAGAGCAGGGTGAGCGTAACGCCGTTTTTCGCTAATTCCTGGTGGATGAACTCCAAATCCGGCATTTTGTATTCCTGGCTTTTAGACAGTTTCCCTAAAAGGGTCTGTTGTAAACCCCTGTCGGTCATGTGGTCCGCAAGGGGCCAGGCTATTCCTTCTTCTGCCGCTCTGGTAATGACAGCCCGGATAGTATTGCGCGAGCAAGCAAGGCTTGCCGCAATATTCCTGCTGCTTATCCCTTGGCTATGGAGCCTCAGGATTTCTCGGTATTTGGTCATAACGACCTCCTAAAAATAGATTTGTACCTTCAAGACGGACAGTGTCCGTTAAAGTACATGAACCTATTCTATTAAAGTCGATTCAGGTGGGTCTCTACTTCGGAAGGACGGATCTATTTTCGTGGACATGTGGATCTGTTTTCATGGACATATGGAGCTTTCAGACTGGAATATACAATAACGGAAACGACTCAGTAGAGCTTGAATTTAAGATAAGTTCTTCAGGGTCGTCATTTGCCGGTCCTTTTGGTTCGTATAGTATTACTTGGCAAGGTAATTTAGATAAATCAATTGTCAGCTTCACCAATGGAATGGCCATATATAACCATATTGATATTATTGAGGAAACTGTAGGAGAATTAGTGATAACAAATATTCCTGAAAGATATAACGGCAGATATATCTCGGTATCTACTACACCAAAAAATGGTTTTTTATCATCTCCTTATATTTTAGCCGTTGACAACATTGGTGTCTCGAATAACGGACAAATCGTTACATGCGGTGTTGTTGAAAACGGATCTGCAACTCTAAAGGTTTGGTTAAGAAGTAACAGGCATAAATATAGTTATGATAAAACAGAATCAGTAAAGCTTGATATACGAGTACATTCTGAAAGTACATTTAATCTTTCTAGTTATTCTTATAATATAATCCGAGAGGGAATAACTGTAGACTTTACTAACGGGAAAGCTGTTTTTCTCTATTAAGAATAAAAGGTCATGCTTGAGTGACAGACCCATTTTACGGTGTCACCGAAATTTCCCAGGAAATAAATTAGTGCCTGTACCCCGAACCCTTTTTGGGGCGTGGTGCTTGTAAGAATTACGATATTTACAACTTAAATTGCTGGACAACAACGCCTACAATCAGAGGCAGGGAGATGTTGTCATAATCTTCAAGGGGCAGGGCTTCCACAGCCATCGCGGTAATGGCGGCCGCTGTAGAAACGGCGTAGCTATGCGAAACCAAATAGGCGGTGACGAAAGTCGCGGCAAAGCAGGCGGCTGAACCTTCCAGACTTTTGCCGAAAAGAAACGCGGGGCGAATCCTGCCGAACAGTTTTCCGACAAGCCCGGCGAAACCATCGCCAAACGCAAGCGCGTAAATACCGATACAGGCCGCCGGAGAGGGGAATAAAAGCAGGGCCAAAAGAGCGCCAAGCCCCAGGGTTACAGGGCCAAGCACAAAAATCCCAATATCTCTTGGACGGGAAGCCATTGCGGTAAGCGTTGAAACCACCGGGATTTTTACTCCCGAAAGCCGCAGTGTTTCCATAAATGTATATCCCAGAACACCGGCCATTAATACCAGCACGGTAAGGGGGTAATTGATGGCAGCCATGCCCGGACTTAGCGCAATTGAAAAGTGAATGGCTTTTCTTACCACTTCGGTTCTAGCCTCTGCAAAAAAAGCCGCCGAACCGCCAACGCGGTCAACGGCAACGGGTAGAGGAAAAAGGGAACTTTTTTTAATAACTACATTATTCACTACTATATCCATAGCAATTTCCATGCCAAGTCTGACTATTTGGAAGATAATATTTGAAACTTGCTCAAAGCCGCAAATTTTATATTATTAGCCTCATTTTCTTATAAAAATCAATAAATGTCAATAGGAAAAAGCGGAAAAATACAAAAAACAATAGCCATGTGTCTAAAAAAATATACACATCATCTTCATAAATTACTATTATTATACTAGGGACTGGGGATCGGGGAACTATGTTCCTTCACGATTAGATTACGAACAACAACAGTCCCCATCCCCAATATGGTTGACAAGGCTCCGAATGGAATGATAATTTGAGATTACTGACTTTATTGGCATAGCCGATTGGTGGGCGATTAACTCAGCGGGAGAGTGCTACCTTCACACGGTAGAAGTCACTGGTTCAATCCCAGTATCGCCCACTAATCGGCTTTTGCTTTATCAGTTTTGGGTCAAAAGTATCAGGCGATTATTTCCTGATTCTCTTTTGCTTTTTTTAATCCAGCAGTAAGCTGTTTAAGCAGATCGTTCAACTGCAGTTTGGTGGAAATGCCAAAATTTTTCAGCGGCTCTGTTTCAATTTGTTCAAAGGCGATATTGCCCTTTTCGTACTCGCAGAGTATATCCGCCAGATAAACGCTGTCTACCAGGGTACGGCAGTCTTCGGGGGCTGCCGAGGGGTTGTGGTGGTAGCGTATAGCCGCGACCAGCTCTTCGGGAAAATTCCATTTTTCAGCGATAAGAGCCCCTATCCCCGCGTGGTTCATTCCGGCGGAAAGATACTCAAGAGTGGATTTAGGGATTTTCCTTTCAGCGGAAAAACTGCGGAGTTTGTTTAATAAATCCGGGTGGACATTTGAAAAGAGTATTTTTCCTATGTCATGCAGAATACCGCTTACATAGGCAAAATCAAGAAGCATTTTATCTCGCTTGAATTTATTTACAAGGTTATATGCATAAAACGCGGTTTTATAACTATGCTCCCATAAATTCTTCTTCTCCGCCGAATCGCTGCCGAGGATTAGCTGGGATCCGTAGGAATACAGCAAATTTCTTATGCCCCGAAGGCCAACCATTTTCGCAGCCTCGGCTATATTTTCTATCCGCTTGGTAAGCATATACTGCGCGGAGTTGACTGTTCTGAGCAGATCTGCGGTAAGCGCGGGATCCATTGCCATTTGCCGTGCGATGGTATTTATGTCGGCATCCGGATTGTCCAGAAGCCGCTGGATCTCTATGATATTTTCCGGAAAATGGGGAAGGGAATCTATATTATTGGCAATCGCCTGGGAAAGCCCGGAAATATTTTCAACATTAACCTGATCCATAGGTATCGTTAATCGGGCAATAGTCTCTTTTTCGTTATTGCTTATATTAAAACAGTCTTCGTTAAGGCCGATTTTTCTCATCATCAGTACGAGGATAATTAGCCCCAACCCCGCGCCCTCTGAATCATCAAGTATCTGCGAAAACACCTCATCAAGGCTTTGGTACTGCCGCGAACGGGCCAGCCGGTCGTTGATGCGGGTTAACTCGGTACGGACAGCGGCGGCATTGTTGCGTATCTCTATCTGAATAAGGTTCTCCCGCAGTTGCAAAGCCAGCCTTATATACAGGCCCTTTTCTTGCTGCAGCTTAAGGAAATGGGAGATATCGCCCTGCGTGCTCTCTTTGAAATACTCCATCCCTATCATGTAGTCATAATCTTTGGAAATATCCAAACCGCGCTCAATAAAATATACCCGTTTGGTATTTGCTTTTTTTGCGTTGGCGGCAAGTTCCAGGACGCTGTAAACAATGTAATCTTTTAAATTATCCTTTCCGGCGTATTTTAGAAAAAAGCTTATGACTTCTTCAATGTAAATTTCTATTTCCCGCGGCATGGTAAAAGTGGTTACAGTAAAAGGAAGGCCCGACAGAATGGCTTTCTGTATTTTGGTTTCATCTACGACAAGTTTTTTCATAAAAGCCTTTTGGGTATGTACCCTTTGCCTACAATACCATATAGTATCTTCTATGGCAATGAGTGAATTGTGGATACCCGAAGCTCTGGTTTGCCTCTTTCTTGTCTTACCCTTGTTCAGGCCCCTTGTCAAAGCTCTCTGGCCTCTGGACGGGCTGGTTTGGCTGCCCTTTGTCGCTCTGGTTATAACAGTGGGGATTTTTCCCGCTTACGGGTTCCGCCCTGAATGTCTGCCTATACTGCTATTCGCCCTTTTTTATAACATTGCCAATCTGGGGGCCATCGTTTCCAGTATCAGATCACAGCCCAGCGATGCTTTTCGCGACAGAAGCCCTCTGCTTACCGTATTCGCATTTATCATGCTGGGCGCGGCAGTTTTTACCATGTATGCCTTTTCGCCCCGGATCAACGACTATCCAAAAACTGAAACAGAACCGGCAAGACTGTTAAAAATCCCCGGTCTTGACAGGGATTATTGCCTGCAAATTTACGGTCAAGCCGACCGCGGCCAGGCTGGTCGTCCGATTATTTTTTTTGTACCGCCGGAATTAGGGGCTTCCGCTTCCGTGGAAATGGTATGTTCAGAGCTGGAGAACAATGGCTATACAGTTGTTACCTATTCCCGAAATGATTTTGACTTCCCGTTTGTCGACGAAAACGGCAAGAAGCATTTTTCCTTGCTGACAAAGATGCCGGGGTATTTGTACGCTTCCCTAATGGGCTCCCGGCTTGCCTCCGCCAATAACAGGGGCAAGGCGATGGAAGCCGAACGGCAGGCCGATATTGAATACCTACTGCCCCGTATTTATGGTTTGCTTGGCGAAACGGGTAATGATGAATTACCGCCTATCCTGCTTGTCGGATATGGCGCCGGCGGCTCCGCGCTTGCCTACCTGAACGCCAACGGCGGATTTGCGTCAAACAATAACGTGTTGGGAATTCTCGCTGTTGAAACCCGTCTATGGTCTTCGTACCAGACAGAATCGTCCGCCGCTTCCGGGGATTCTTCTACGCGCGGATTTACCTCTCGCAGATTGCTGGAAATTGTTGACCGCGTTACGGCTTTATTGCCAAAGACTTTAAAACGCACGGAGTCATTGCCCTCCGCCAATCTTCCTGTTCTGTACCTTGTCAGCAGCAGGGCGCTGAGGCACCCTCTGTTGGATTACGGCGAGGGGAAAAATCCATACCAGGCAATTTTTGATACCGAGCGTTTGGCATCCGGTCAAATAGCGATAGTCGCAATTGAAGACACCGGCCCTCTGGATTACCAGGATTTTCCGCTTACCCACCCGGTTTATTCATTTGCGTTGCCCGGGCTGAAAGACATGGCAAATTCCATCAGCGACACGGCTGGCATAATCGGCAATTTTGCATCCCTGCTTCTTGAACAGTCCTCCGTACAGGCAGAGCCGGAAAGCGATGATACTCTGCAGCCTGTAATGATCATCCCGCCGCGCAGACCAATAAGCGGCAGCCTTTACGTTGAAAGCAAGAGAATGACGTGGTTAAGGCTGTAGATCAGAGGCCGGAATTATTAACCAAATTTTAACAAATGTATCATTATTCCTTAATACTAAGAGGCTATTTTTAAGGCATCTTAATTATTAAGGAGCTTTTAATGAAAAAATTTTGGTTTGTATTGTTGGCGATGGTTTTAACCACGGGTCTTTCTTTTGCGGCGGGCAGTAGGGAAGCCCAGCAGCCGGCGGCGTCCACAATAGCAATCGGCGGTTCCACTTCGGTTAACCCGCTTATGGAATTGCTTACCGCGGATTACCAAAAGGTCCGCAGCAACGTGAAATTTACCGTCAGCGCTACCGGTTCCGGCGACGGGATCAAGGGAGCAACTGAGGGAACTTATGAGATTGGAATGTCCAGCCGTGAACTGACCCCGGCGGAAATCGGGGCAGGACTTGACCCTCTGGTTATCGCCATTGACGGTATCGCCGTTATCCTGAATAACGCCAATCCCGTTTCCAACCTGACCACGGATCAGATCAAGGATATTTACACCGGAAAAATTATCCGCTGGCAGGATCTTGGCGCTTCCGCCAACGGCAAGACCGGCGGCATCGCGGTAATCTCAAGGGAGCCCGGTTCGGGAACAAGGGGCGCTTTTGAGGAATTGCTCAAGTTTCAGGATCAGCTGGTCAAAGGGGCAATTGAGTTTGACGGTACGGGCGCGATCAAAGCCGAAGTGTCCCGCAATGCCGACGCAATCGGCTACATCTCGCTTGGTTCCCTGGACAATACCGTAAAGCCCCTGAATGTCGGCGGCGTTGTTCCGAGTACTGCCAATGTGGTATCCGGTACCTACAAAATCGCTCGTCCCTTTATTCTGGTAACCAAAAAAAGCGTTCCCCTCAAGGCGGAAACCAAAGCCTTTATCGACTGGATCATGGGAAGCGCGGGCCAGGCAATTGTCAAGAAAAGCTGGATTCCAGTAAAGTAATAAAGTGATTTTTTCACGGCGTTTAACGGATATTATTTTTGCTTGGCTCTTCAGGGCGGTCTCCTTCACGGGGGCCGCCGCCCTGGGAGCCATTGTTATCTTTATTTTTGTTCAAGGGTCGCAGCCTTTTATCTTTCCGGGCGCCCATAATCTGCGGCTGGTTGTCGAAAGGTTTGATCGCGTTACAGTTAACGGCCAGGTTTACGAAAACCCCGAAGGTTTCATTGAACTGCCCTGGGATACTAAAACCGTTTCCGTGGAATTTGTTAACCAGGGCGAAGAACAATCGCTGGAATTCCGTCTTGCGCCGGGGAAAAAAGGCAGTACAAGCCTTTTGCATCCCATTGAGACGGGTACGGGAACGGCGAGCTTCCCCGATGCCTATACTTGTTCCGTAACATATCCGGGAATTATGGCAGGACTTACCCAAAAAATACATCTTATATTGCCGGAACCTCCGTATAATTTCTTCTCGTTCCTGGGCGGGACAGAGTGGCTTCCCGCGTATCAAAAAAAATACGGCATATTCCCCATGATTTTAGGCAGTATCTTTGTCTGCTTTGGGGCATTACTGTTAGGCGTTCCCGTCGCGCTTTTGTGCGCCCTTTTTATGGCGGAATTTATGCCGGAAAAAATGACAAACATTTTTCGGGGGGCCGTCGAACTTTTAGCGGGCATTCCGTCGGTTGTCTACGGATTTTTCGGCTTAATGGTCATAGTGCCGTTTGTAAAACAAACATTCGGTATTCCGTCGGGAAACAGCCTTTTATCGGCGACGCTCGTCCTGACCATTATGATCCTCCCGACGATTATAGCGATATCGGAAAAATGCCTGCAGGCTGTCCCCCGCTCGCGGCGTGAGGCATCATTGGCGTTAGGCGCAAGTAAAATGCAGACTGCGTTGTTTGTGGTTTTGCCCCACGCGAAATCCGGAGTACTCGCGGGGATTATTCTTGGATTTTCACGCGCAGTAGGCGAAACAATGGCGGTAATCCTTGTCGCGGGCAATTCGGCGCAGATTATCAAAAATCCCCTGGAGGGGGTAAGAACCCTTACCGCTACCATTGCCCTTGAAATGGGCTACGCCGAAGGCAGGCACGCTCAGATGCTTTTTGCCATTGGCATAATACTGCTTGTTATGATTTTAATCCTTAACAGCATTATCCTTTTTATACGCCGCAGGGGAGATGAAGAAGCGTGAATTACCTGAAAAAAAGAAAAATTACTGACGGTGTCTGGTACGGGCTTATGACCGCCGCTGCTATTGCGGTAGGGGCCGCCCTTATCGGCATCATCGCTTATATACTAATTCAAGCCATGGGAATGTCGGCTGTAGCAGATCATTCCAACGCCACAAGTGGCGGCGGCACCGCAAGCGGTGCCGTGGCCACAGCCGAGCTTTTCAGGATACGGAACCTCTTCCCAATGATTGTATCTACAGCCTGGACAGTGGTCGTGTCTCTGGTTATAGCCCTGCCGGTTGGGGTTATGACCGCCGTTTATTTGCACGAATACGCGGCTAAATCCTCATTGAGCCGCTTTCTTGGGCTTGCCATTGACACCCTGGCGGGAATCCCTTCAATTATATACGGACTTTTCGG
>Ga0268262_10006641_pt1 | contig 11051 bp, 11 predicted proteins | sample TergutNc150P3_FD_190354 | JGI IMG/M metagenome (GOLD analysis project Ga0268262, IMG submission 190354) | Nasutitermes corniger P3 segment gut microbial community from laboratory colony in Florida, USA - Nc150 P3 (SPAdes) (version 2) | ecosystem: Host-associated > Arthropoda: Insects >...
ATGCCACTGTTGTCTTTTCCCCATGCGGCTACGAAACCTATTTTATTGGTTTTTGTTTTCATGCCCGCGGCAATACCTGAGAGGTATCGCGCCTGATAAATTTTTCCATAGTAATTGGTAAGATTGGTGTCATTGTATTTATTCCCTATTATGGCGAATATTACTGACGGAAATTCTCGCGCCAGTTGTTCGCAGGTGTCAATGTAACCACCACTTGTTGAAAAAATGATATTTGCCCCCTGCGCGATAAGTTCGCGGTGCGCGTTTTCAATGCTTATTAAATCCACGTCATCCACATGGGTTTTAAAGATTATCTGGGTTTCTGTCAAACCAAGGTTTTTTTTCATTTCATATATGCCTAACTGATGGGCGCTGGCATAACCGGAATTTTCAGAGAATGGGTCGGTTATGTGGACCACTCCCACTTTTACGTTCTCTTTTGCAAGGGGCATTCCGGGTTTCCATGTTTCTTTTTTACAGGAGATGGGGAGCAATAAAAAAATGAGCAAAATAATCCCTTTTGTTATAATTTGCCTAATTATCACAATTACTCCTCCTTATGATATTTTATAATAAATTTGTTTTCTATTTAATTTACTTATAATTTACATTATTCCTTATTATTATTCAATGGGGTTATAAAAATTATTATTGGCAAAGAGAATCAACGCGTTTCATAAATTCATTGGACAGCCTCTTTTCCCATTTAATTGAAAAACTTACGGGAGCCTGCGATTCTTTAAATTCTTTCAGTATCGTGCGAATTCCGTTGATGTTAGGATTACGTGTAACATTTACCATGTTTCCGTTTACTTTCGCTATAATCGCCTGAGAATCGGTAATTAAAATATAGTTACCCGGATGTTCTTTCGCATATTGAATGGCGCGGAAAATTCCTTCGGATTCGGTGTCGTCGTTGCTGGTGGAAGCGGAAATCCCGAAAAAACCGGACTCTTCAAAAATAATTTTGTTATCCTTAACAACCACATACGCCCATTTTTCAAGGCCTCCGTCCGTGTAGATGTAAATATATTTGTTGGAAAAGTCTTGCGTTTTACCCTTCAAAATCGTTCCCCTGCCCTACTCCCTCCATTGCCGGCATCCAGTAATTTCTTAATTCTTTGTATTCAATCTTGTTAAAATCATGTTCAATATCACCGTTTTCTTTTACCGTCTCAAAAAGAAACGTGGAAAACGTTTTGTATTTTCCCATAACAATTAGCGCATAACGTTTTTTCGCCTCTTTGGGATCATCAGGAAATTCTTTTTTACAGGTTTGATAAAAATTTTCCGCCTTCTTGCAAAGCGCAACCACTTTATGCCTGAAATCTACCCATTCCGCTATTATTTCATCGGTACGCTTTTTAATTTCAGGCCATGCGGCAAGCGCGTCATCAATCCATCCTTCCTTGATCGCCGTAAACAGTTTTTCATCGGAAAAATGATCTTCCCCTTTAAGCGAAGAAAGACTGCGGTAATGTTCGGATTTTATCTTTACCCTGTTAAAATTCCCATCCTGCACTACGACGCCTTCGCGGTCATTGGTGTCAATGGCCTTGCAATGCGAAACGACGGCATCAATGTTTTTTAACGGATGAATTTTTGGAGTGTCAAAGGTAAGCGAGAAATTTTTGACGGCCCATTCGGGGGTATGTTCCGTACCCTGCGGATCTCGGCAACCAAGAAGTGTTAGTTTGGTTTCATGGTAGGGAACGATTATTTTGTTATAGGGGGATGTCAGCTCGAACATAAAAGTCCACAACTGCGGCAGACGTTTTATTTCCTCCTCATGACCGCGCAGGGCGTAATCGCGAAGGGAAGCGAAGGTATGCGGTGGCGGAAGGTTTTCATCGTTCTCAACCGGATAAAATTCAGGTACTTCCGTATCAATTTCAAAACTGCCGTTGGTAGTCCACAAATCACACTCATTGGGAAACCCCTCGCGCTCGGTAACCTTTATCAGCTTGATGAGGGAACCGTCAAGTTTTTCGCGCACATACAAACCGTTGTTCCAGTCTATGGGGTCTGCGCCCGGTTCGCCATAATTGGCAAATTTAAAAAACGGCATAAGCAGGGGGCGGACCGTTCCATCTTCGCGAATATCATACACCGAGCCACGGCAACAGCGGACAATCGGATTGGTAAAATCCGACTCGAACTGGCTGTATTTGAACATATAAAGATTAGGGCAAACAGTATGTTGTTTGGTTTTTATCGCGTATGGGGGCTTTGCCAATTCTTCTTGGAAATTTCCAATATTCTTTTTTATAAAATTGGTTAAATAATCCCAACTGTCGTATTGTCCCATATTTCCCCTATAATAATATCTTATAAATATGGCTTATGTAACAAGCGATTTATTAATTATTAGTTGCAGAGCGGATGGTATATTTATACTTTTTTTAGTATTTTTTTAATACATTCCTGCAATAATAATCAGGCTTCTATTCTCTATTAGTTAAGTTTATGGAATTTAAAATATTTTATTTATAAAAACATAAAAAATGTTGGAATTTGGAGAATTTTTTTATTGACAAAATTATAAATTAATTTATAATACTACTATTATTTTAATTAGTCACATATATGAAAGAAGGAATATTTAAGAATGGCTGTTAAAGTTATTGAAATAAATTGCCCAAACTGCGGCGCCTCTGTTGATACCGGTCAAAAAGAATGTTCGTTTTGCCATGGACCTGTTATTATTTCGACATTTAACAGCGTTATGGATATGCCCATGCCATTGCTTAACAAATACGCTGGCGCATATCAAAAGGCATTGGCGGAATCGCCTGATAACAGAGAACTTAACAGTTCAATAGCCATGTGCTTCTTAAAACTCAAGCTGTATGACAAAGCGCTTGCCGCGTTTGAAAAAGCGATAGTAGACAATTTTGACAATTCAGAAACATTCTTTTATGCCGCTATTTGCCTGCTTGGAGGTAAAAAGGCTTTTCTTGCGCAACGTCCGCAAATTGACAAAATTGAGGAATATATCAATGCCGCGATTATGATCGAGCCAAGAGGAATTTATTATTACTATTGGGCGTATATAAAGAATGATTATTTTACCCGTAAGTCTTATAACACATCTCCTTCTTATCAGGAAATGTTGGGAAAGGCAAAAGAAGCGGGAGTGTCGCCGCATGATATTGAGGAACTATACGGCATTCTGGGCGTTCCGCGTCCAGAAACCTTGTAAAGGGGGGGTGGATTATGACAGTAAAAATCTGGCGTGGGAGCGGATGAGTATCTTTCACTGACAGTTAACAAATCAAGAAGTACTAAACTTACAGGAGGTAAATTATGGGTTTAGGATCAATGGTAGCAGGAGCAGCAGTTAACGCAGCAGCTAGCGCTGCCGCTAAAAAAGCTGAGATGAAAAAATTGCTGAAGGGCAGGACACCCGATCAGCAAAAAGTCATAAAGTATTTTTATGATGACAAGGGATGCTTTAAAAAAGTTATAAGCGATGAGGAATACGAAAGCATGGTTATGGCGAAAGCCAAGAGCATTGATTTCAAGAAAAAAGCTTTAGATAAAATCGGGCTTGATGAATCCGAAGTGAGTGAGGTTACACCCATACACTTTGAAGAATATTATTATTCTGACGAAAAAGATAAAACAAAAACATATGCAAAACCTGGGAAAGACAGGCTTTGGCGCAGTTCCGCTTATCAGATTTCGTGGGTTTTCTTTAGCTCTACCCAAGTCTATGTGTATCAATACACCTTTAATATGGATGAAGATGGAAAAAAAGAAGATACACAGGAATACTTCTACAAGGACATTACCAATTTTTCAACTACTTCCGACACAGTCGAAAAGGAAGTTCCTATCAAGACCAGTTGTACCGGTAATACTACGTATGCGCGTACCAGCGTAGATAAAAATAGTTTCATGATCTCCGCTATGGGTGATAAACTCTATTGCGCAATGAAACAAAACGATTATACCGAGAAGGCTATTCAGGGTATGAAGGCAAAACTTAGGGAGAAAAAGGGTGCTTAATAAGCCATGCGCTTAAAAGCCTATGGTAATCGGGATGAAATGCCGACAGAATGGGAACAAGATGTTGCTTATACTTATGTAAATTTAAGGCAGCTTGTTAGGCCGAATACGAATATTAAAACTGTGTTAATTGCCGTTTTGATATTTGTATTGACTACAGGAATATTTACTTGGCTTGCGCATTATGTTTTTTTGACTGTCGGCATCTTTGTTTATTTACCTTCCAATGTGCGGGAATTTTATGGCGTACATCCTTTTTTATCGGTTTTCATGTTATGTGCAATTGTTATTTTTATTGAGTTGTTATTTTGCTTCAAATATGTGGTTATTGGAGCGGTAGAACTTTATCAGCACTATGCGCCGGAAGAAATACGAAGGCGATGCCTGTTTATGCCGACATGCTCTGAGTATACAATCATGGCGATAAAAAAATATGGCTGTATTGTCGGATTGTGTAAAAGCTATTTTAGGCTTTTTTATCGTTGTAGAGGTAATATTTATATGATTGATTACCCATAAGGAGGAATTATGAGTGATATTATTTCTTGTCCTGATTGTAATTCTCAGGATGTGCAAGAAATAAATAAAAACATGACTGTAACCCAAAAAAGCGGATGCGGTCGTGACCTTGCCGGTTGTCTGTTTTTTCCATTGCTTTTTTTCTGGAAAAAGGAAAAAGTAGAAAATAAAACAGACACTTATTATGCATGCAGAGCCTGCGGACGGGAATTTCGTAAGAGTTAGTCTCTATGTATAAATAAAATATGAATAATGTGAAACAGCCTATATCAATTACCGAACTCGCCAACGGTGAACGCATAGGCTTGGGCGCGGTTGAAATTACCGCCGTGCCCCATATTTCCATTCTCCAAAAACGATTCCCCGCCCCGGCCAACATCGACACCGAATACAAACATGACATGGCGCGCCTGCTTTCGGAAATTTTTCAAAATTATATAAACGCTCCGAATAGCTGTAAAGATATTTCTTTAGAGATACTATGGTCCACACAGGAAGTTAAAAATCAACCTTACAAGGCTTCTATAACTTTGCATATAATTATCCGCGCCATCGGCAATAATGATGCGGATATTGAAAATACCGTCATGCCGCTTATGCGGATATCTAAAGCGACTCTTGACTTTGGAAAATATAACTATCGGGATGTTGGTTATAATGAGTTGGCTTCCCGTGTTAGAAATATAAATAACCAATCGGTTAAAGCGCTGGTAAAAAGTGAAAGATTGGAAATTCTGCAGAATAACATCATGCCTTTTTGCTATGCTTTTGACAGAATACCGGTCACGGAAAACGATCTTGGCCGTGTTGTCAGTTCCCTCATTGACTACCCTGATTGCGCGGTTTCTTTCCAACTGATACCCATTACATATTCCGCCGAGGAAGCGATGGTAGTTGATAGAAACGCGCAAATGCTTGCTACGCTCTCAAAAGGCATTACGGAACAAGGCGTAGGGAATATCGGCTTCACTCTTGCCGAAAAACACGCTGAAACGTATAAATATTACTCCCGCAATAAAAACACGGCGCAATTCGCCTTTAATATTCTTGTCTACGGAACGCAGAGCGCGGCGAACGCTATTGCGACAAGGCTCCTCACGCAATTAAACAACGGCGGCGAACTTCGTATCATTTCTCTTGCTTCAGGGGATGTGCGAAAAGACGAAAATTTTTTCCCTCTCCCCTGGGCCGCGCATGAGCTTATCATCGGCACGGACAGAAATCCGTCCGTATGGAATATAGGGCAAAACTTAAACGCTTTTTATAACTTGCCATACGTAATCACAGCCGAGGAAGCCTCGGAATTTTTCCGGCTTCCGGTTGGGAGCAATACCGTATACGCGGGGCTTACCGTAAATGAATCGGACAAGGCAAGCAGAACTTACGCGGACAATATTGTCGGCGGCGGCGACATATCAATTGGAATATTAAAATCTTCATCTCATGACGATTCTATCGGTATTTCATTAAAAGACCTTACAAAACATATGTTAATCGTCGGAACTCCCGGATCAGGTAAAACAACTTTTTCGGTCAGTTTGCTTGACCGCCTGTGGAAAGATCACAAAATACCGTTCCTGGTGATTGAGCCAGCGAAAAACGAATACCGCGCGTTAGTGCAGAGTATTCCGGACTTACAGGTATTTACGCCGGGTAAAAATTTTATTTCACCTTTTGTGTTCAATCCGTTCATGCCGCCCAAAAATGTCAAGCTTGAAACGTATAAATCAACATTAAAAACCGCTTTTGCCGCCGCGGTATCCATGTCCACTCCGCTTGACAAGATTTTCGAGGAAGCCGTAAACAACTGTTATTCCGATTTTCATTGGCTTGATACGTATACAAGCGATGATAAAGGCCGGATATTTAATATTACTGATTTTATAAAATGCTTTGAGGAAACTTTTGAGGGAATAGGATATACCGGCGACGCGAATAATATCGGGCGCGCGGGATTGGTGCGCCTTCAAAGCCTTGTGAATTTATTTGATAATTATTATTCCATTCCAATAGAGGACTTGTTAAAAAAGCCGACGGTTATTGAACTTGCGGCTATAGAGAACGGCTACCAAAAGGCGCTTATTATTTCTTTATTGTTGCTTTCTATTTTGGCTTATGTAAACAGCAACTATATCGGCGAAGGCAATTTACGCAATGTAATACTTTTGGAAGAAGCCCATGTCCTGCTGGATGCGGATACAAACGCCGGAGAAGGCGAAGCAAACCCAAGCGCCATCGCGCAGGGACTGATTAAACGCATGTTGGCGGAAATTCGCTCCTACGGCGTTGGTATTGTCATTGCCGACCAGTCGCCGCGTAAGGTCACGGAAGATGTTGTGGCTTTAACCGACATTAAACTCGCTTTCCGTTTGGTGGAGGCTAATGACAAGCAGATAATTGCCAACAGTTCCAATATGAATGAAACCCAAAAAGAAAGGCTTGCCAGACTAAAACCCGGCGAAGCGTTTTTGTTCTTTGGAAAACTTGACGAACCGGAAGAAATAAAAACAGAGGATTACCGGCTTGCAAACAGTATCAATATTACGCTTTCGGATGAAAAAATTAAATTACTTTCCACTTATTGGAACAGCCGTAAAGACAAACTGCGCCCGTATCCTGAATGCGGTTATTGCAATTCTTGCGCAAATGGCTGTGATTATGACAAACGGATTTTAGGGCGTGAAATAGCGCGGCGGATATTTGTTAAATATTTTAAGCCGGACAGCAGTGATCCAAAACTTATTAAGGACGTATTCGGGCAGATGACGCCGTTTATAAAGCAGGAATTAAACGGCGAGCCGTTTGACTGTCATTTATTCGCATGTGTGGAACTCCATTTGATGCGGAGAATAAGATACGGAACAAAAATAAAAATTTCTGACGATACGGTAAAAAAGACATTATCGAATATAGGAGGTAAAGAATAATGGGTATGAATTTTGAAACAGGCAGTGATAACGTACCAAAAGATTATTCTTATGGAGATTATAATGAAAGTAAGGATGTTACCAATCCTTTTGTTGTTGACACCGAACCCGTTGTGGATGAGAATAGCGCAGATTTTATAAATAATGAAATGAGAAATTCTATTTGTGGTTCGGAAGAAGGCATAGATTTAAATGGATATTCAAATGAATATTCAAAAGATGTCGGTTCTGAACAATTGGACTCCGTGCTTGATAATTTCCGGGAAGGCAACTGGAGCGATTTATCGCTGGAAGATCAAAAGCAATCCATGACCGATCTTGCCAATTATGTGGCCGCCGATACGGGAAACAAGAATCCGCCTGAAATTATTTTCCGCGATGACATGAATGACGGCCAGTACGGCGGATATAACCCCGGAACAAACACATTGGAGGTTAATGTGAATATGATAGGTAATTCCGCTGAAGCGGCCGATACTATAGCCCATGAAATGTGGCACGCCCACCAGCAGCAATGCGCGTTAGACCCCACAAGCGAAAAGGGGCGGGAGTATCAAGAGGGCTTTGACAACTATATAAGTCCAGAGTATGATTTTGAAGGGTACCAAAATCAAATGGTGGAGGCCGAGGCAAGAGACTATGCCCAGGGCTTCAAAGACAGATTGGCAGGAGCGGTTTAATGACGGATAAGATTGTTAATTATTTGGTAAACACGCGTAATCAAAAACCGGAAACAGCCGCAAAAATAGCGTCACCATTTGAAAAACATGATGATATACGCGCCGAACTTGAAAAATGGCTCGAAAAGCGGGAATATACGCAGGATAATCCTTTAACTATTGAGGGATATACGGCGGAAAAAATTTCAAAACTTGCCCCGTTCATGGATGGGGTTGGGGTATACAATTTTTTAATTACTCTCAGAGAACGCCCCGATAACGGCAAACGTATAATTGCGGAAGGATTTCCAAGAAAATAGGAGGATATTATGGCGCTTTTTGCAAAAAATCCAAATGAAGCCGCCTATGCCGGCGGTAAAAAACATTGGGCGGATGTTATCAAAAACTCCGGTTCAGGCGATCTTCTTATCTGGCGGCAGCCGGAAGAAGATTTTAACACCAATTCAACGCTGATTGTAATGCCCGGTGAAGAGGCCATTTTTGTCAAAGGTGGCAATATTGAAGAGACTTTTGATAACGGAACACGCAAACTTTCAACCGAGAATTACCCGTTTATCAGCCGTCTGCGCAACGCGTTCACCGGCGGTGTAAGCACATTTAACTGTGTTGTTTATTTTGTCCGCAAAGCGGTTAGTTTGCAGGTTAAATGGGGAACAAAGAGTCCTATGATTGTTTGGGACAACGCGATCGCCCAGAGTGTCAAAATCACGGCATTTGGCACTTATAACGTTAAAATTAAATCGCCGCAAGTTTTTTTAACCAAACTTATTGGAAATAACATTTCTTCTTTTACACCGGATGAACTTGAAAAATATTTCGACGGCAGGTTCCAAGAAAACATCGTGTCATGTATCCAACAAACTCTGGAAGATAAAGCCACGCAGATTTTTATGGTCATCTCCAAACTAAAAGATTTTTCTCAGGTAATAACGCCAAAAATTGAGGAAGATTTAGATAATTACGGTATTGAGTTGGAAAATTTCTCAATAATGAGCCTAAAGCCGGAAGAAGAAGTCCGCAACGCATATAATGAATTAATGCGGAAAACGCAATGGTCAATAGCGGAAAAACAGGCGGAGGCCATTGGAGACAAAGCCAGAATGGATGTTCTGGGTGATAATTGGGGCAAACAGCAGGCGGCAAATATACTTAATACTGTTGCCGCCAATCCGGGAGCAGGCGGAGTAGCTGCCGCCGGAGCGGGGCTTGGCATGGGTATGGCCGCGGGCGGTGTTTTTGGAAGTATGGCGCAGCAAATGTTTACGCCAATGCAGCAACAGCAGCAGGCTCCAGCCGCTCCCCAGCCTTCCGGCAGATTTACCCAAAAATCTGCGGATACGCAACAGACTCCGGGCGCCACCGCTGAGGATCCTGTTGCCACTTTGAAAAAATTAAAAGAGATGCTTGACCTTGGATTGATAGGACAGGCTGAATTTGACGTTAAAAAAACTGAAATTATGAGCAGGATGTAGGAGGATATAGTATGAAAAAGACAACCGTTTTATGGATTATTCTGGATTCAATTTTCTTGATTATTTTTAATTCTATTTTTTTTATAGTAGGCGGTACCAAGCATAATTCATCCGTATGGATATCGTATGGGTTTATTCACTTTGCGTATTTTATGATATTGCTCACACCGGCGTTGATTCATAAAAGTAAAAGCGCGGCGGTGTTCGGCTTTTCGCTTTACTCAATATCGGCAGTTTATTTCTTTATAGAACTTGTCACAGGTATTGTTTTTATTTTTCTTTCTTTGGAAAAGAATACCGTAACGTTTTTAGTTCAACTTTGTATTGCCGGTATATATGGTATTCTTTTGGTTTCAAACTTGATTGCCAATGAGCATACGGCTGATGCCGAAGAAAAGCGGCAAATTCAGATTGCGTATGTTAAAGAACTTTCCGCAAAACTTAAAGGTTTATTGGATAGAATCAGTGACAAGGATGCGAAAAAGAAGGTTGAAAAAGTGTATGACACCGTTTATTCAAGTCCCGTAAAATCGCATCCTGATTTGGCGCAAATGGAAAACAATATACTTCAATCCGTAAATGAGTTGGAAAATGAGATTTCCGCCGGGAATAAAGATAAAATAATTTCCTTGGCGGAAACGTTATTATCCGCCGTAAACGAAAGGAATTCGCGTTTAAGAAATTTGAATTAGTAGGAGACACTATGAAAAAGTTGGGCGGCGTATGGACACCCCACAATAAATTCACGGCAACCATCGTACCGCAGATTATGCCCGTACCGGCGGAAGTCAAACTGCCAATGTCCATGCATTCAGGAACGCCCGCTAAACCGGTTGTCGCCGTGGGAGACAATGTAAAAGTAGGACAGCTTATCGGAGAAGCCGTCGGTTTTGTTTCATCGCCCGTTCATGCCAGCGTATCAGGAACCGTAAAAAGCATCGATGGTCTTGACCCTATTACGGGCGAGAAAGCCGTATCAATTACGATTACTTCGGACGGGAAACAGGAACTTTTTGAAGGCATCGCGCCGCCTAATGTTACCAATCTTACCGAATTTTTGGAAGCCGTAAGAAACAGCGGCGTTGTCGGTCTTGGAGGGGCGGGCTATCCTACTGCGCCAAAGTTTACGTTAAAAGAGACTGTTAAGCTTGATTATATACTGGTCAACGGCGCGGAGTGCGAACCCTATATCACTTCCGATACAAGAGCGATGGTAGATGATACCGATTTGCTTTGGGAAGGCGTTCTGCTGATGAAAGAATACCTTAAACCTAAGAATATTATTGTTTGTATCGAAAACAATAAACCTCAACCGATAAAAAAAATTAAAGCCCTATGCGAAGGCAAGGAGGGAATATCCGTGCGGGTACTGCCCTCTTTATACCCTCAAGGTGAAAGAAAAGTACTGGTTTATAATGTAACCGGACGGATTGTCCCGGAAG
>Ga0268262_10006642_pt1 | contig 11050 bp, 11 predicted proteins | sample TergutNc150P3_FD_190354 | JGI IMG/M metagenome (GOLD analysis project Ga0268262, IMG submission 190354) | Nasutitermes corniger P3 segment gut microbial community from laboratory colony in Florida, USA - Nc150 P3 (SPAdes) (version 2) | ecosystem: Host-associated > Arthropoda: Insects >...
ACAATGGCGCGTCTGGGGAACCAATTTGGGGCGAATTACGTGATGGCGGGAAGCATAACGTCTCTGGGAAGTTCCAGGCTTCTAATCGTTTCCATTGTAAAAATTGACGTAATCCAGCAGGTTGCCGGCGCTTTTCTTGAATATAAATCATTGGATGATTTTAACAAAGACGGAACCATAATAGAAAAAATGGCGGCAGAACTTGTGTCGCTTATGAGAAAAGATGCCCGTAGAATGGATAAACTCGCCGTACTGCCGATTCAGTTTTCGGGCGGCGCAAACGAACAGGACGGGGACGCGTTGGCGCAGCTGCTTTCCATCTACCTGATTCAGAACGGCAAATACGCCGTATATCCCCGTACAAAAACGCTTGAACAGGTTCAAGATGAATATACAACCCAGTTGAGCGGAAGAACCCGTGAAAGCGAAGCGGTTTCATTAGGGCGTGGAGTTAATCCCCAATATGTGCTTTCGATTGCTTCCCGCAGAATTGGAACCGCAAACAGATTTAACGCGGCAGTTATTGATTTGGAGGGCGGGAATCAAGTTGCCGGAGAGTCTGAACCATACGCAACATTAACTGACGGAATCAAAGCGATGGACTTTCTCGCTAAAAGACTGAGTGGGATACAAGTCTCTGAGCGGGAAAGGAACAGACGGGCAGCTTCCATTGCAAGCACGGCTGATGCCGAAGAAAAAGCAAAGCAGAGGGAAGAAGCGTTGCAGAAAAAGCAGGCCGCAACTAATAATTTTTTGAAAAACTCCGGTATTTGTTTTGGCGGCTGGTTAGGGTTTGGCACTGGTCTTTCCGGTGGAGGGGGAATAGAGTTACGCTTGTCCCCATATTTTGGTTTGCAGACCGGGTTTCAAATTTTTCCAGATAGAGATTATCCTCTTTCTGAAAAAATAAAAACTCAAACTATAATACAGATTCCTGTTTTAGCAAGGGTTAATATTCCCTTTTTTACTTTTTTGTATTTATCACCTTATGCCGGAATAGGCATAAATACATCTTCCATTGGCAATGATGCAGTAATAAAGTCGTTTTCCCAATGCAGTTTAATTACTGGGGGTGAATTGGGTTTAAATTTCATTTTTGTAAACTATTTCATTGCTTATCAATATAGCCGTGATTTTTCTGATACCGTGTATAGTTTTGCCGGCAGGAGTTTTAGTTATTTAGGGGAACGGCATTTTTTATTTTTTGGGGCGAGGCTTTTTATACCATTCCGTAAAAAATAACTGTTTAAGGCGGATAAGGTAAAGGATTATGACCGAATTTAGGAAAGGCGATAAAATAAACCTTCTCGGCGGCTCAAGCGCAATTATTGAAAATAAACTTGGTCAGGGCGGCCAGGGTATTGTATATTCCGTTAAAATAGACGGTAAGCCTTATGCCCTCAAGTGGTATACCTGCAAATTTAAAAATAAAGACGCGTTCAGAAAAAACATGGAAAGCAATATCACATCGGGAGCGCCGGACAATAAATTTTTATGGCCTTTGTTTTTAACCGGTGAACAGAGCGGCAGTTTTGGCTATGTTATGAATTTACGCCCAAAAGAGTATTCCGATTTTTCGGATATTCTCAACAAAGTTATAGATTTTCCTTCTACCGAGTTAGTAATAAATTCCGCTTTGAATATCGTTAACGGCTTTCGGTCTTTGCACCGTAAGGGTTTAAGCTATCAGGACCTGAACGACGGTAATTTTTTCATCAATGTAAAAACAGGCGATGTGCTGATTTGTGATAATGATAATGTTACCCCCGATGGTAAAAAGAACTCCGGTAATATAGGCGGTAAACCCGGTTATATGGCCCCCGAAATTGTAAGAGGCCAGTCAGCCCCTAATTCCTTAACTGATTGTCATTCATTGGCGGTTATTCTTTTTAAGTTATTCTGCCGACATGACCCGCTTATGGGCGAACAATATGTTAAAAGCGTTTGTATAACCGAGAAGAGGGAATATGAATTATATGGCTCGTCCCCGATTTTTATATTTGACCCGAACAATGATACAAACCGCCCTGTAAAAGGAATACACCCGAACCCGATAAAACTATGGCCTTTTTATCCTGATTTTGTACAAGAAGCGTTTATTAAATCATTCGCCGAGGGAATGAAAAATCCTAATGCCAGACTGCCGGAAAACGAGTGGCAAAAGGTGCTTGTCCGTCTCCGTGATGAATTATTGTCCTGCCCTTCCTGTAACGATGATATTTTCTTAAATCTGGTAACAAAAGGCGATACTATAAAATGCCGTTGCGGCCATTCATACAGTTATCCGCTGCGTCTTGTATTGGGAAAATACAATGTCCCATTGTTCCCCGGCGTTAAGTTGTATGCCTGTCATACAAGAGACGGAAATGACGATTATTCCACAGTAACCGGGGAAGTAATAATGAATAAAAGCAATCCATGTCTTTGGGGTATAAAAAACCTTTCTGACGACTCATGGTACATGACGCCTGAAAACGGCGAGGGAAAAAATATAGATAAAAGTTCGGTTATACCTATTACTTCCAGCTTGAGTATACAGTTCAAAGAAATAAACGGAAAAATTGAGAAGGAATAAGGAGAACATTATGGGTGTTTTTGACAAAATAGGAGGAATCGTTAAACGGCAGATGGTTTTATTCTTTATTGTCGATACCTCCGGCAGCATGGAAGGAACAAAAATCGGGGCGGTAAATACCGCAATTCGCGAGGTTATACCGGAACTAAAGGGTATTGGCGGTTCGGATGTAGACCTTAAAATATGTTGTTTAAAATTTTCTTCCGGGTGTTCCTGGATGCACAGTTCCCCTGTTCCGGTAGAGAATTTTCAATGGAATAATTTATCCGCCGAAGGCGTTACCGATTTTGGGGTAGCTTGTAAGGAACTTGCGGACAAAATGGACAAAGAAAAATTTTTGGCCGCTCCTTCCGCCTCTGTCGCCCCCGCCATTTTTCTCATGTCGGACGGAGAGCCTACAGACGACTACAAAAAAGGCCTTGCGGAATTACAAAAAAACAACTGGTACAAATACGCCATAAAAGTAGCGGTAGCCATAGGCGATGACGCGAATATTGATGTGCTTAAAGAGTTTACCGGAAATATAGAAGCGGTAATTACCGTTCACACGCCGGAAGCATTACGAAAAATGATTCGCTTTGTTTCTATTACTTCTTCGCAAATAGGCAGCAAGAGCCAGCCAATGCAGAACGGCCAGATAGAATCCAAACAAGACGCAATGATTGACCAGATAAAGGATTTACAGCAAACTGATCCGGATTTAAGCCAGACATCGACAAACGCGGACGATTGGTAGGCATGGGGAGAGATAAGTGTTGCTAAAATTCGCCGTAAAAGCCCGCGGTATAAGCCATATTGAAAAAGAAATCCCATGCCAGGACGCTTGTTCCGCCGGATTAGGTTTAAACAAAACTGTAGGCGTTGCCTGTGTCGCTGACGGCCACGGCGGCAATAAATACTTCCGCAGTGACAGAGGCTCTAAATTTGCGGTACAAGTGGCCGAAAAAGCCCTATGTGATTTTTACGGAACCATAGCCAGGGAAAAAAAGGCGTTTTTTAGTTTCAAATCAAGTTCTAAAAATATACAAGACGGTGATATTCCCCCAAAATTAAAACAACTGGAAAGAAATATAATTTATCAATGGCGTAATGTCGTTCTTAAAGACTATACAAAAAATCCCCTGACTGATAGTGAAAAGATTATCTGTAATGATAACAAGATAAATCCTGATGATGACCCGGCAAATTCCATGTTTATTTATGGCACGACGCTTTTGGCTGGTCTTGTTTCTGACAGTTTTTGGTTTTTAATACAAATTGGCGACGGCCTTTGTGTTGTATTGGAGAATGAAGAAAGTATAATAACCCCCATAGAAGAAGACGAGCGCCTTGCTTTTGGCAGGACAACTTCTTTATGTGATAATAACGCAATAGATAATTTCCGTGAGGGTTTTGGTTTCTCCAAAATTGACGGTTTCACCGTCGCTACTGACGGTATAGCTGACTCATTCGAACCTGAAAAATATCTCCAATTTAATAAAGAATTGTACGTTAATTTTACATCTACCCCTGAAAAAGCGCAAACCGAACTGGAAGCTTTTCTTCCCCAACTTTCTGAACGCGGCAGCCGCGATGATGTTTCGATTGCGGGTATTTTTAGAATGAAGGAAGGGCTATAGAGAAGGTCTATTATGTTAGAAAAAGAATTTGTTGATATTATTCAAAAAATTTCTGATGAAATGGGAAAAGATATTTTTCTTGAAACGAAAAGAATAAAATCTCTTTTGTTAGACTATACCAAAAACGAATTCAAAAAAGAGTGTTCCCTGTTAACGGCTATATTGGAGACTGACAGCATTAATTTTATTAATAGGGCTGAAAACCTTGCGGACTGCAAGCAATTCCTTGTTAAGCGGCTGGAAGATGATCATAGCCTTTCCCCCCAAAAGAGTTCTGAAATGTTGGACCTTTTGTTTCTTGTTTTTCGGGGTGTGGAAATACAAAAATTTGCTATTGTTTCCGCCACCGTACAACCAATACCTGCCTCTAAAGCGAAAATGACATATTATTGCGTTTATTCATGGCAAAAATACCACTCTGATGGTAATTATTCAGAAGGAGAGGATGTACTTAAAGAAGAACAAGGAGACGTAATACCTAAGGGCAGTGATTATATCAACCATCCGGATTTTAAGAAAAGCGTATACTTTTCTACATACAAAGAAGCCAGAGCCGAGCTTGATTCTATCTTAAATGGTTACCGCGATTATGGCACACGCGCTTGTATAAAAATACGCGATGAGGTTACGGGGGAAACAATTATCTATGATGGTGTAAATTGATACCTTTTTCTGTACTGTCCGTTGGACAGCATTAAATTATAGCCGTAGGGTTTTAAACTTAAAGAGGGATTAAAATGATAGCGCTAGCAGTTATAAGCTGTATTCTCGGTTCAGTTGGTGCAATTGCGTTTCTAGGCGGCGTGGTGTTTAAAGATTCGTATTTTGGTTGTTTAATAACTTTGCTTTTTTTACTTTTACTTGGTGGTTATATTGGTGGTAATGTTGCTATTGGTCTTGAGTATGGTGCGCCAGGTGTAGCAATTGCAAACATTGTTGGTATCATTCTGGGAATTATTGCCATATTTGTTATGAAAGGTAATAGTTCAAATTCCAGTAGTCCGAGTAGCAGTAGCAAAAGACCTCTTACGGATGAAGAACGACTGGAGCAAGAAAAACGAGAGCAAGAGTGGAAGGAAAAACAAGAGCATGAAAGACAGACGATGAACGAATATGATGTAGTTTATGTACCACTTCATGGGGTTAATGCCATTCAACATGATTATGTCAGGGCTAACAATGAAAGTGAAGCAAAAGGAAAAGTTATAAACGATCATAGTTATGAAAAAATAAAAATATTGGAGGTCAAATTATATAAACTGGCTGGCAGATAAGCAAAAGGTTACAAATTTGGGACAAACGGCCCATATGGGCAGATAACGCACACGGTGACAGATGTTTGTACTGTAAAACCGGCGTAAATAAAAAACTCCGCAATGAGGATAAACTACGAAAGGAGTTTTTATGGACTTTGATGAATGGGAAAAGATGAAAGAATATGAGGAAGGAGGAGGCGCATACCAAGACCTGTACAATGCTGTAGGCTCCTCAGTAAGCAAACAGTTTGAAGGCATTGATAATTATGCCTGTGACTCGTGCCATAAATGTTTTATGGGTGGAGGGCAATGCCCATCATGCGGAAGTTGGAATACTCATAGAATTTAAATTGAGTACCTCTTCGTAATTTAGCATCCCTAATATTGCCGACGGGCATTGTACGCAAAAATTTTCAATAGGAGGTATAACCATGAACAGACCACGCGCCATACCGGGATCGTGCCCTTTTTACGATCACTCAAGCGACAAATGTTACCTGTCGGAAACCACACCGTCATCAGGTACCCGTGATCAGAAATGCAAAAACGAGTCGAAGTGTAAGACTTGCGGTAACTATGAAGCATGGGCCAGCGGCAGTAACTATAGGGGAAAGTAAAGCATCTGCTAAACCGGTAATGATTTTGTTGCCGGTTTAGATCTTGCATAAAAGTTCGGTAAGCGACGTTTCTGTAGTAACGTCAAAACAAATATATTTTAAGGAGATTTTTTATGGATCAATGTTGTGCTACTTGTCAGCACTTAATACAAGGTGGAAGACACTGGTTCTGCCATCGTACGCGTGAATTGGAACAAAAGTGGTCTCCTACTACCGATAGCTGCGGTTCTTGGGAAGTGAGTTCCAATATAACTCAAATGATAAAAGATGGGCTTGAACGTGAGGAACGTGAACGTAAACAGAAATGGCTTACTACGCCAGAAGGCCAAGAATGGTTAAAAACAGAGGAAGGGAAAAAATGGCTTGAAGAACAGGAAAAACAACGAAAGATACAGGAAGAAGCACCAAAAAGAAAGATTCGGAATATAATCATCCGTTGCATTATTGGTGGAATCATCGGTGTAATCTTTGGTTTTATTAGTGGAGCAATGTGTGGTACGTTTATCATCGGTTCCATAATCGGTGGAATTCTTGGTATCATTATCGGTTTCAGTAGTGGTGAGTGTATTAGTGCTGGTGAAGGTGCTGGCCATGGTGCAAAATTCGGCGCTATCAGTTTTGCCATTATTTTTGGGATTTTTTTTGCAATCCGTGACTATCCATTCATTCAAGGCGCCATTTTAGGTGCTATTTGCGGTGCTATTTGCGGTGTTATCATTGGTGCTATCTGCGGTAGTAAATTTAGCAATTATGACTGACTGAGGGATAAGGTACACATGCCAACATCCTAAATTAGCGGCAAAAGTACCTGACACAGAAAATCCGGGTACATGCCGAGTACACCAAATTTTGAAAGAAAGTATGGCAGGCGGCGTTCCTGTTGTAACAGAAAACATTTTTAAGGAGGTTTTTATGGATTTTAATGACTATGTCAACAAAGGCATCGCTTGTATACAAAAAAAAGAATATGGACCAGCACTTGAGAATTTGAAAGCGGCCTTGAATCTTAAGCCTGATAACCAGGAGATTCAAAACATTATCAAGATGGCAGAAGGAATAGCCAACGCGGAAGCACAAGCATCCCAATCGTTAGCAAATGAAGCCAAACAAAGAGCGGCGTCGATGGGAATAACAGATGTTGACAAGGCAATCGCGGAATATACCGAGACGCTCACATGCAACCCGAACGACGCTTCGGTAAAGAGCGCTCTTTCTATTGCCTATTACATACGTGGTTTGACTTCTTCGTCTAAAGGTGAACACGCCAAGGCTATTGCGGACTACAACGACGCTATAAAGCATGAACCGAATTTTCCTCATGCCATTAACAAAAGAGGCCAGGCTCATTTGGATAATGGTGATTTCGACAAGGCTATTGTGGACTTCGAAGAATTGATCCGGCTCGACCCGAATTACAATATGGCTAAAGATAAACTTGCTGACGCTTATTGTGACCGCGGCATGGCTTATGATAGGAAAGGAGATTACGCCAGCGCAATTCCGGATTTTAAAAAGTCTTTGGAATTCAAGCCTGACGACAAAACCGTGCGTGAACTTCTTGAGAGGGCTGAAGCGAAACTGGCAAAACATTAAGCCGTGATGGGTAATCTGTCACGTCGGTAATAATTTTTTATTGGAGGTTTTTATGGACGCTTATGATTATTTCAACCTCGGTAAGGAGTATCTTGAAAAAGAGGACTACACTCAGGCAAACGAAAATTTTTGGAAGGCTCAGGCGATGGTGTTCGATCCTGACAATGTCGCAATATTACATGAGAAATCTAAAGATTTCGATCCTGAGGTTGTCGCGTTTTCTTCAATGGAAGCTCTGAGACAGGCGCTAAGGATAGAGTAAAGAATTGTAGTGATTAAAAATTTTTCGGACAACATTAATCTGCTCTTGAGGACAGAAGATTCAAGCAAAACTATTTTTAGGAGATAAAAATGAGTTATGACGATTATGATGATGACGATGATGACGATTATTACGATGACGATGACGATGACGATGATGATATTGAAGACAATGATACGTTCTCATCCCTCGACGATAATGATGATGATGAGGGTAACTTTGATGATGACGATGATGACAACGATGACGATGATAGTTACGCTTTGAATGTAGGAGACTATAAATGTGGTACTTGTGAACATTGGGGAGGAAGAAGATGTTTTGATAGTGGGAATAACAACCCTCATTACTATAATAATGATCGTATGTCTGCTTATGATGGCTGTGAAAATTGGAAAAAAAGTTACAAGGCCAAAATGGCGGAAGAATATGAACGTAAGGAACGGGAACGCGAGGAACAAGAACGCAAGGAACGTGAGGAACGGGAACGTAAAGAACGTGAACGCAGGGAACGCGAAGAACGAGAACGCAAAGAACGCGAGGAGCTAGAACGCAAAGAACGTGAAGAGCGAGAACGCAGAGAACGAGAGGAACGAGAACGCAAAGAACGTGAACACCAAGAATGGTTAAAAACAGAGGAAGGGCAAAAATGGCTTAAGGATGAGGCTTTTTCCCTGTTCAATACAACTAAAGCAAAAATACCAACTATGCGAACGGCTGATGAATATGACGATTTAGGAAAAGAGTTCGCCGGTATTGGAGAAACTTTCAAATCACTTCCCGACTCATTTGGGGTACAGGCGCAGATTGAAGAAAGTGAGACCTTCCGCAAATATTGTGAAGAGAAAAAGGATCAATGCATAGCAGAAGAAACGCGGCGCAAAGCAGAAGAAGAACAACGCCGCCTGGAAGAAGAAGCCCGTAAAGCAAAGGAAGCTGCCGAAAAGAAAGCCCGCGAAGAAAAGAAAAAGAAGATAAAGGTAGCAATAATAATTGCCGTTATCTTCGCGGCTATAGGAATACCGCTGGGTTATATAGCATATAACAACCAGGAGAATAGCGTTATCATTCCCAACGGTGTTACCATTATTAAGGAAGGTGAATTTGCCCGCAAACGGCTGGTCAGCGTTGAAATTCCTGACAGCGTTACTTCAATTGGAAATAACGCTTTTAAACGGAACAAACTGACCAGCGTTGAAATCCCCGGCAGTGTTACATTCATTGGGGGAGGTGCCTTTGCCGACAACCAACTGACGAATATTACTATTGGGTCAAAAGTAACAATCGGTAGTAATGCGTTTGACTCCGGTTTTGAGGCTGCCTACAGATACAACGACATGGGCGCTGGAACATACAAGCGGTTCGACACTCAAAGCGCAACATGGAATGTATGGTACGGTAATTTTGAATACCAGAATAATGGCGGGAATATTGCTATTATCAGTTACGACGGAAATGACGTCAACGTTGAAATACCCGCAAAGATATACGAGAATCCGGTTACGGTCATCAAGAGTACTGCATTCCATAGGAAAAACCTAACGAACGTTACCATCCCTAATAGTGTTACATTTATTGAAAACAATGCATTTAGTTTCAACTACATGAATAGCGTGACTATCCCCGACAGCGTTACCTCCATTGGGGTTAACGCGTTTGCTCTTAACCCAATAACAAGCGTTAGAATTGGGGCAAATGTAAAACTTGCCGAAGAGCCTGGAGCCGATGGCGCCGGCGTTCTGGGGCGTAGAACCGGATTTAATAGCGCCTATACAAATAGCGGCAAGAGAGCAGGGACCTACACGCGGCCCAACACTGACAGCACAAAATGGACGCGAAGATAAGGCAAAAGGGGGCACAATGTGCGATAAAAAACAGCGCGGTTTGACATCTGTGTTTTCTACAGTATCTGGCATATTAACGCGGATAAATTTCAACGCCGGTCCGAAGAATTTCTTTTATAAAAGGATTATCATTGTCAATTTCCGACATAGGGAACGCATTTGGTTCCAGTTTTTTGAGGGAGCTATCTTAATTTTCCAAAAAACTCATTCAGGGCGGCGATCTATATCGGACTTCATCATTTTGTGAAGCCGTTCTACCAAATGAGGGTTCAATTCGCGTTTTTTATCGCTGGTACGGTCTGCCGCCGGGGGTACAGAAGTTCATATATATCCACTTCAAGGGCGGCGGAAAGGTTTTGTCGCTGACGGGTAGCCTTCAATGTCATGGAGCATAAGGTAGGTAAATAAAGCCAATTATTATAGTTGATATTACTAATCATATATGGTATATTATACTAACAGCTACGGTTGATTTAGATTTTGACAGCGGGAAAATAAATTAATTCCAGGTAATGAGCAGCAAAGGGCGAGGAATGAGAAGAGTAATCAAGCTGAGAGTGGGACCGTCAAGAGCAGATTACGATTGCTTATAGCGGCATTGTTCATTTTAACAAGGGGGTTGTATGAAGAACATAAAAATGATTTTGGGAGTTACCCTTTTTGTGGCAACAGCGGTTTTGGTTTTTGCCCAGTATGATCCTGAAAGCGATTTTAAGGCTGAGCCGATGGATGGTGGCAGGTCGGTACGGATTACAGGTTATACTGGAGATAAATGGACAGTTCGTATCCCGCCGCGCATACGGGAAATACCCGTTACCCACATTGGGGATAGGGCATTTAGAGATAATAGAAGCTTAATCAGCGTTACCATACCGAACGGCGTTACCGGTATTGGACAGCAAGCTTTTTCAGGCTGTGTCAACCTTAATAGCGTAACCATTCCCAATAGTGTTACCAGTATTGGGAATGGCGCTTTTTCTAGTTGCACCAACCTTGCCAGCGTTACCATACCAAACGGCGTTACCAGCGTTGGACAGCAAGCTTTTCAAGGTTGTACCAGCCTTACCAGCGTAAATATACCCAACGGAATTACCAAGATTGAGAGTTCTCTTTTTAACGGATGCATAAAACTTACTAGCATAACCATACCTGCCGGCATTACCAGCATTGAGGGAAATGCTTTTCATAATACGGCATGGTTAAATAACCAACCGGACGGTATAGTGTATGCAGATAAATGGGCAATAGTTGGCAAAGGTACTATACCTGCAAATACAAGCATAA
>Ga0268262_10006643_pt1 | contig 11049 bp, 11 predicted proteins | sample TergutNc150P3_FD_190354 | JGI IMG/M metagenome (GOLD analysis project Ga0268262, IMG submission 190354) | Nasutitermes corniger P3 segment gut microbial community from laboratory colony in Florida, USA - Nc150 P3 (SPAdes) (version 2) | ecosystem: Host-associated > Arthropoda: Insects >...
TAAGTCATCCCTTGTTCATTATTTACATTTTCTGTATCTGTCCCTTGCGCGTCATTTATCTTTCCTGCAGCTGCTTCTTGTGTGTCATTAATAGACCCGGTGAGTGTATCCTGCTTATCGTAAATAATTCCCTGATAACAGCTTGTTGTAAACAGTAAGGCAATAATAAAGGCCAGCGTGTTTTTCATTTTACCACCTTACCCTGTATTTACCGTATGAATCCTGCCAGATAGCTCCGTCAATGAAACATATTTCCGAAATATAGAAAAAATCAATTAAATACGGTTCAGCCGGAGCGATGTAAATATACTGATCAAGCGAAATGCTTATCTCCTTGTTCTCCCCGGGGGAAATAAAATCGTATTTAGTTATTTCAAACTTGTTACTGCCAATAAACGGGCTTGTTTGTGTCTTTGTATCGAAAAGCATAAAGCAAATTTTTATTTTTTCGACGTATCTTTCCGAGTTATTTAGAAACTTAAATACGATACCAGCGTACTTAAATGAATTAATACGCTCATAAATTTCTACAACAGGTTTTGATATGACAAATGGCGGCATTCCCGGTTGTACCACAGGCGGTTCTGTCGCGAACGGCTCTATAGTATCCGGCTGTGTGGCAGTTGGTTGTCCTGTAACCGGCTTTGCGCTGGCTGGCTGTGCCGTAGCCGGTTGCGTGATTGGCGGTTTTGCCACGGGCGGTATATCGGCGATAATCCATCCCGGTTGTTCGCAAGCCATAAACAGAATGGCTGCAAATAGGAGAACCAATAAAAACAATGTGTTTTTATTGGTTTCCGACATCGGTTTACCTTGTTTTATTTTCATCCTGTATCCTCCTTATAACAGATAAAAATTTTTGAACGTAAAGATCCCTTGAGCCTAAATTAATGGCGTCTTCCAAAAACGAAGCGGCTCCTTCCAGATTGTTTTGCCTGAATAAAATGGCAGCGTAATAAAACAACATCTCAATGTTGTTTTTATCAATTTGATAAGCCCTTTCCACAATTTCTTCAGCTAGCATAAAATTGTTGGCGGTAAGGGCTTCATCGGCCATGGTCAGAAGTTGATTTTGAGATGGGACTCTGATATAGATTATCTGCCCCTTGTTTCTAATTATTACTTCACCGGTATAATCTTCATAGCCTTTTTTTGATCCCCGTATTTCATAGTTTCCCAGCGGAACTTTAAGCAGCGTAAACCTGCCATTTATATCTGTGCTGCCCGAATACCATTTGCCAAGCACAATTTCATAATTGGAAACCGGTCTGTTGGAAAAATCGTATACCATACCGCTGATATTAATTATCTTAAATCCAAACTCCGCTGTTTTACAGGCGGAATGTAAAATAATTAAGAAAACAATGAAGGGCAGATACCATGATCTTTTTTCGATAGTAGTTTTATTCATAACTTCCCTTAATAAATATCTTGTTTGTAATGGCATCATGGTAAAAAACTATTTGCCCGGATGTATCCCTAATTGATCCTACCAGGGAATTTTCAGGCTTTGCCTCAATTAGCTTCTTTTCCGGTGGTGTTATATTCGGGATTTCCTCTTTGTAACCAAATGCAACCGGAATCTTCGTTTTTTCATTTCCAAGGCCATGTAAGATATTGTGTGATTCTCCGGATTGGGATAAAGAAATATTTACTGCGAAGAAATTGTTCCCGTTTGCAATCGACACATCCATCTTTGTAATGTTAAGCAAATACTCATTGCAGAAGGCGGCGATAATTTCCAGTGAGCTTATAAGGTTAAGGTCTTTTGCCGTATACGCAATCGTATAAAAGTTTCTTCTGTTATGATCAGAAGGCAGAATTTCTGAGCTTATCGAAACTTTTTCTTTTTGCAGTGAATCGGATATTTGGTTAATCAGCTGTATTGCCGACTCCTGAGAAGGAAATACGCCATTTTTCGCGAATGTATATCCCTTTCCCCCCTGATCAAATTGAATTGTTGCTACCGGTTCTCCCTCTTTGTATTTAATGTCATGCATTTCCAGCAGAGATAAAAATTCGTAACGATTGCATATACTATAAATTTTTAGTAAATCTATTCCTTGTATTTGTATTTCTATTATCTGATCGGAATCCTCATTGTACTTCCAATACGCCATTCTGCCCCCAGCCTCAACAATATCGCAGGAAAATTTTTCCAGTATTTCAATTGCGGATGGAAGAAATTTAATTTCCTCTGACTGTTCGAAAGGCAGATCCAGTCGTATTGTTTTTTTTGTGCCTTTTGCGGCAAGGACAAAAAATAAGGACAATAATATGATTGCCGGAATGCTGATGCCCAGTGTTTTTAAACTCTGCCGCTGCCTGCTCTCCGTGAATATTCCATACCAAACCGGAGTAAACCTCAGCGCGTCCTGTTGAGCCGGAGGTGAGGCGTCACCTGCGGACGTTCGCTCGGCGGGGTGTTCGGGAGGAAATGAGACAGGTCTGTTATTTTCTATGTCAAAGCCTATTAATTCATCGTCGATAACATTGATCCCTCCATTAATAAAACCTTTTTTATGAATCGCAATCGCCGTATTGGTAAAAAATGCCGCTCCCTTATGAAGAATTCTGTATTCCTCGAATGTTTCTCTGTCCATGACTGTAACCATAAACCACTGCAAATTATTAATGGCAAGGTGTTGCCAGTCAAAAACTGAAGTGTCTGAAAACGTAGGATGAAGTTTTTGCAGCTGCTCGTAAATAAACGGACGGATAGACTTCCTCTTTATATCTTCAGGCGCGGAAATAAAATACACTTCATGATCTTTTCTCGGAATTATTATTTTCTTCATGGTTTACATAACCCCAAAATTTCAATATCCTCCCCCGCGATAGAACACACCGCTTTAAGGGCGTATAGTTTATTGTCCTTTCTCAATTCAATTATTTCGCAGCTCTCCAGTTCTTTGGCGGCGCTTACGGATTTTCTCCAGTTTTCCATATCCGGGTAAGGTTTCATACATTCCTTCCGGAATGAGTGCGCGATAAACTGGATTGTATGCGCCGCGTAATAATCCGACGCGGCTCTGCTCCATTCATTAAAAGCTGGTAAAAAGATTTGGGAAAACCCGAATAAAAAAAAGCTTAAAATAACCAGCGCAACTACAGCTTCAATCAAATTCATAATCTGCTATTATCTCCATGTTTGACAGCTCAATGCTATGAACGACAATTGCCTTGTATTTATGGGCTAATTGCCTGGTCGACAATATCTGCGGTATTAGCGACAGAGTAACCGAGGACAATATCATTATTAATACCAACACTGTAATTACAGCGTTTCCCCTGTCAGTCCCACGAATGAATTTCATTGCCTGTTTCTCCTCCACTTGTGCCGTGTGACATAATGCTAAACGGTAAATTCTTTTCGCCGGGGTTTTTATAAACATAAGCGTTTCCCCACGGGTCTTTGGGAATTTGCCTGTCGACGTAAGGACCGCTCCAGCTTGCCGGAACAGGAGACAGGATCGGCTTTTCCCACAAACCCTCCAGGTTTTGGGCTTCTGTGGGGTACTGCCCGCAATCCAGAAAGTATGATTGCAAGGCAAGCCTGAATGTTTCGATTTGATTTCGGCAGGCGGCTACCCTCGCCCTTTCGACGTACTTAATCGCGGAAAAACCGACCGCCGCCGAGAGTATCAGAATAATTGTGATGGTGATTATCGTCTCTATAAACGTAAATCCCTCGTCCGCTTTTAAAATTGCTCTTGAATTCATAAGATACCTCCTGAATAACTTAGTATTGGCAAAATAACTGTTGCCATAATTATCAGTACATAGATACCGACCAATACGATCACCGCCGGCTCAATGAGTTTTGCCGCGACTTCGCGGAACTTGCTTTCTTTTTGCAGATAGTGATCCCTTACGCTCCCGCTGATTTCATTTAAGTTGCCGTTTATGTCCGCGATGGAAAGCCAGCCCAATACGTAAGGGGAAAAACACTTGGTTCTGGCAAAGGCTTCCGAAAATGAAATCCCCGATACTATGTCTTTTTTTATTTTTACAAGGGCGCTGCCGTATTTCGTATGTCCAAGGCTCATAACGCATTGAGAAAGCGCATCTGTCAGCGATATATTGCTTTTCATCAAAAAATCAAGGAGATAGAAAATCCTTGATTCAGGCGAGTCGTCGTTAAAAATTTTGAAATACACAAAAAAGAGGGCACCGCCGCCAAGTAGCAAAACAAGACCTGCCAGACCAATGCCGGTTTTTGCGTCTTCAACAATTACAGCCGAAAGAAGCCCTGCGGAAATAAACAGCGGCATACCTTTCAGGATGATCCCTATTGTCCCCGCAATTGCCAGAAATACGATTGTTATCGGGTATATCAATATATTTATTAAATTATCTTTCGCCTGCTGCTTTCTCTGCAAATCTGAAGCAATCCTCCCAAGAACGGCTTCTATGCTTCCTGTCAATTCTGCGGCGGCAATAAGAGTGATGTATAAGGGTTCAAAAAATACTTTTTCCTCACCGATAATTCGCATGCTTTCGGATAGCCCTTTTCCTTTTTTCATTATCTTAAGCAGGGAAAGGGCGTTTTCCCTTACCGGCTTTTCTATGCCCTCGCGGGCAAGTATGCTTAACGCGTCAAGAAGGCCGGTTTTCCCCCTGAGTAAAGCAAGCAGCAGCTCGGAAAAACGCAGCGCGGCTGTTGCCCTTTTCACAGCCGCGCTCCCAGCTCGCGCCTGATTTCTTCTTCGGTTGTGAGTGCTGACGAGACTTTTTCTTCGGCGTCGTCGTAAAGTGTTTTAAAGCGCATATTATTCAGACGCGATCGTAATTGTTCAATTACGGCTCCTGCCGCAATCATGTCTTGCAGGGCGAGGTCAACGGATATAAACTCCGCGATTGCGGTCCTCCCCATGTAGCCAGTGTTTGAACAGCGGGCGCAGCCTTTAGCCATACAGTCCCTGCAAACTTTTCTGATCAGGCGCTGGGCAATTACTGCTTTTAGCACTGCCGCCACCATGTAAGGCGGTACACCCATGTTCTGAAGGCGGTAAATCGCTTCCAGTGAATTATTTGTGTGCAGCGTCGCAAAAACCAGATGCCCGGTTAAGGCAGCCCTGACCGCAAGCTCCGCAGTCTCGATATCCCGGATTTCGCCAATCATGATTACATCAGGGTCCTGCCTGAAAATCCGGCGGAGCAAAGCGTCAAAGCCCAACCCCAATTCTTCATTTACCTGTATTTGAATAATCCCCGGAATCCGGTATTCAACCGGATCTTCTATGGATATTATTTTTGTGCTATTGATATCAAGTTCATTAAGCAGAGCCGCGAGGGTGGTTGTTTTTCCTGAACCTGTAGGGCCGGTCACAAGGATCAACCCGGAAGTTATGGCGAGGATCTTTTGCAGATACGCTGCATACTCCGCGGAAAAACCCAGGGAGTCAAGGCTTAAGGGCGAATCGGAGCGGTTCAGAAGCCGCAAGACTATTGACTCGCCCCAGACGGTTGGTATCGTTGATATTCTTACATCAAGCGAATAGGAATCGGTTTTTACGTCTATGTGGCCGTCCTGGGGCCGCCTGTTTTCAAGTATGTTAAGGTTCGCGAGGATCTTGAGCCGGGCGGATACAGCTACTGCCCGTTCCTGGTTTATTTGTTTTACCGTAACCAACAGCCCGTCAATGCGAAAGCGGACGGCGGTTTGATACGCGCCGGATTCGATATGTATATCCGAAGCCCTTTTGGAGATCGCTTCCAAAAATATGCTGTTAAGCAGATTAACAACCGGCGCATCGTCAGCTACCTGATCAATTATCGACTCGCGGTTATCGCGCGCTGTTTCAGGCGAGAAACCGCCGGAGGATTCTTCCTCGGAAAATAACTGCGACAGTTTGAGGTTGAAAGTTTCTGTATCAAGTTCCTGAAACACGCATTGCCATTCGGCGTAAGCTTTTTTTACCCTTGTTTTTAAGATTGTGTCGTTTACGTTTAACATTCCGAAAAAAATTGTTTTGTCTTCATAACGGATAATTATTATTCCGTTTGTGGCGCAAAACGCGGGGGTGATTGAAGGGGCTTTCATTTTCCCTCCAGATATGGTTCTACAAGGCGTGTATAAATCGAAGCGGTCTTTAAACCGCTTACGGTGTACTCATCGTTGGCGAAATCAACATGAGGCACAAGGTATATTATCATTTGCGAGTCTTCGGTCGAATTGTTCTTGCTTTTGAAAAGCCAGCCCAAAAGGGGTAATCTGGAAAGTAGCGGAAGTCGTTGTTCGATAATGTTGGAATCGTTTTGCCTGAGGCCGCTTAATACAACCGTCTCGCCCGATCTTGCGCGGACTTGTGTTGTCAAAACACGCTCTGACGTTGGCGGCGGATTCCCAATGGCGGAAGGCAGTTCTGCCCCGCGCTTGGATACTGATGCCGTAACGGTGGTAGTGATCATTCCGTCACCGGAAACCCAGCCTTTTATTTCAAGCACCAGGCCAGAAACTATTTCCCTTGTAACGCCTGAATAAATCGGCTTGCCTGTTTCAGGATCGATGTTGGAATCGCGGTACCGGTAGGTACTCGTGTTTTGGAATTTAATTTCCTGCCCCGATAGGCCAAAAAGAGTTGTATCGGCAAAAACATTTGCCTGGTTGTCTGAAATGGCAAGGTTCAGTTTAGCCGCGAATTGATAGCCGAATACGGTTATAATATCAAAATTTAAATTTAGCAGATTCCCCAACTGCCCGGTTACCATTGTTCTGTCGCCGGGGCGGATGAACCTTGCTTCCGCCTGGGCGTTCCAGTTTAAATTGCTGCTCTCCTGCACCTGTATGATAAACAAATCGTAGCGTATGCGCGGCTGCGGGCGGTCAATAACTTCCAGATCCTTAAGGAACAGTTCCTTTCTTTCATCGCTTCCCATAAAGAAGAAAGTGTTCCCGTTGCCCGCGTCAACCAGGTCTTCCGGTTGGGCTGTAGGCGGCAGGAATTTGTATAAATCCTCGGTTTTTATATATTTTAGCCTGATGGCTTCGCCTCGCCTGGGCAAGTCAATTGCCGCGATATAGTTCCGTATATCCTCCGCTGTTTCCGCGTTTGCGTAGGCAAGGAATGTATTGCCGCCTGGTAGCGAAGCGGTTTGTACGCCTGTAAAGCGGCTCTGAATTAGCGGCAAGATCTCCATCGGCCTCCGATAAAGCACTTCAAAAGATTGCCAGGCTTTCCCCTCATTTTTTAATGAGGCGATTATTTCAGACTGCTGTAGCGGGAAAATATAAATCATGTCCCCAATCTCTTTGTATTCGCCTCCTCCCTGCTCCAGAATTATCTTTAAGGTTTCGTTAAACCCTCTGCCTTTTAGCTTTATCCTTTCTATCATCTGATCGGGGCGTATAAAAGAAAGGTATTCCCGCCCGGCTGCCTGAAACAGCCTGTTAAGCGCCTCGCCTGTTCCCGCGCGTTCAATATCCACGTCGAAAAGCCCATCATTCTCAATTATGCTGACAGAAGAAGCGCCGGCAAATGAGAAAGAACCAAAAGGCGCGGCATTTGCTTTTTTGATATGTATATAATTCTCAGCGGTTTCAATGGTATAATCGCTGAAAGGTTTCATATACAATTCCACCGCTTCCTGGGGGTTCATAGTTTCCAAATGCATGGATAGGCGGGTTTCAGGCAGTATATCCCTTAAAATGGTGGCGTTGGTTTTCCGGATGAGTTTGTCCGTCAACTGGGAAGCTGTCGCGTCCAGTGAATCCAGAATGATGCCTTCGTTGTTGCTTTCATCTCTAAACAAAATTTTTATTCTTGATACAATCCATACATCCTGAGTTTTTTCAACAAACAGGCGGCTTGTTAACAGAAACGAATCAAACGCCTGTTCAAAATTTGCCCCGTTATATTGAAAGCTTGCTGTTCCTGTTACTGTGTCGTCCCCTATAATTGAAATACCCGCGTATGTGGAAAATGCATATAAAATTTCCCGAATCTGCTGATCGACAAAATCAAAACTTATAAGCTGGCTTTTCCTGGTTTGCCCATGCAAAGCAATGCATGAAACTGTGAAAAGAATTATTATCAGCTTTATTCGTCTCATGCCTATATACTGCACGGAGATTCATGGCGCTTCGATTTTTAGGAAAAAAAATGAAAAAAATTTACAATGGCGCTGCCAAGGGCCATTAACGGAATAAACGGGATTTTACGTTTTTTGAAGGCAAGCATATAGATAATTCCGGCAATACAGGCGCAAAAAACTGCGGCGTACCACCACCATGGTCCCAGCACAAGGCCGATTAAAGCCGCATACCAAACATCGGCAAGCCCAAGCTTTTTTCCGGAAATAAAATAGGTTGCCAGGAAAACTAAAAGCCCAAGCATAGTGCCCGCAATCATAACCTCAGGCGGACGAGGATTTTCAGACAGTATGCAAAGTGTAAAAAAAACCGGAAAAGCAATTACAAAGGCCATTCGCCGAACCATTCCGGTTTTAATATCCGACAAAGCGATAGCAAATGAGAATATGGAAAATAATAGTTTGATTAAAATTACCGGAATCATCTGATTAACTATGCCTCTCAAAGAGTTACTGCGCGAAAATGAAAATTCATTTTTATTTTTCAACAACCAATGACATTTGTCATATAAAACCTACCAAAACCACCAATCAAATCCGTATTCCTTATGCCACGCGAAAAACCTTTGCATTAGTTTTTTGCGATTCAAGGCAGGAGGAAAAAAGTGAGGGGACAAAATAGAAAGAACTTGATTTTTACGGTGGTTTTTCTGGCGCTTGTTATACAAGCGCGGTTATATGCTAACGACTACGAAATAAATACTAAAGAGTTATCCACATTCGATATAACGTATTTTGCTGAAAAAGCCCAACTGCCTATGGAAGGGCTTTATACGTTGGAAGGCGTTCTTTATAACAGCGAGGCGCTACGCGGCAAGTTCGTTTTGGTAAACCTGTGGGCAAGCTGGTGCCCGGACTGCAGAAGAGAGAAGCCATCAATAGAGCGGTTATACAGAGAATTAAGCAATAGTCATCTATTTGGCAAAGATGAACTTACTTTGCTGACAGTGTCGTTGGGTGAAGAGCCGGATACGGTCAAAAGTTACATGACTGAAAATCAATATAGCTTCCCGGTGGTATTGGACAGAGAAAACAAGCTCCCTAAGGAATACGCCTCATGGATTCCAACCAATTATATTCTCGGCCCTGATGGAAACATCATCGCCCGAATGATCTGGGAAAAAGAATGGGACAGTGAGCAGGCGCTAAAAACATTAAAGCATCTGGTATCAATTACCTCTGCGCAATGGTAAGGGAGAAAAACATGAAGTTACCGAAGATATATCTTGTATTATCATACATATTCATATTAGCAATAGTTACTCCTGTAGTATTTGGCGCGGCAAATATTTTTGGGGATTGTAGTTACAGGGATGTCAATGGAAATCGTTGCGATAGCCCTTCTACTACTCCTACTACCCCAACTACTCCCACCCCCCCAACTGCTCCCAGCAATCCTCCAGAAAATGGCGGTGGCAGTAGTAACAGCAACAGTGGCAGCGGCTCTGGCAGTGGTAGCAGCAACAGTGACAGCAGCAGCGGTTCTGGCAGCGGCTCCGGCTCTGGCAGTGGTAGCAGCAACAGTGGCAGCGGCAGCAGTTCTGGCAGCGGCAGCAGTTCTGGCAGTGGCTCCAGCAGTGGCAGCGGCTCCGGCAGCGGTTCTGGCAGCGGTAGCGGTTCTGGCAGTGGTAGCAGTGGCTCCGGCAGCGGCAGTGGCTCCGGCAGCGGCAGTGGCTCCAGCAGTGGCAGCGGCTCCGGCAGTGGCAGCACCACTCCAACTGCTCCTACTACTCCTACTAACCCCACTAATCCCACTGGCGGTAATAGTGAGCCTTCAATTCCCCAACCAAGCCCCGAGGAAATAGCTGCTGATGACGCGAGAGATAAAGCCTCGGCTGCCGGGGGACTGAGTAAAGCTGCAAACAATGAAGCAACAGACGCTTTTTCAGCAGCAAAAGCGAAAAACGATATATACCAAAATGGACTTATTCTCCGCGAGGTAATGGTAATCAACCCACCGTTAGTTGGCGATCCTGTACTTGCCAGCAGTGGGAGTTTCGTCTTTGAAGCTGAGGATTATGAAATACCAGGCAGTAGATATGGGGTAAAGCGAAAGTACCTAAGCGATGAAAAAATTATTGGCAGTATGGGCATTAGCTGGCTTTCTTCATTAGACAGTCGGATAGTACGGGGAAGAAGCGAAATTAGCCTTGATGCGATAAGCCGGGTAGAATCTTTGGTGTCCGGAATATTGGGATGCTATAACGCGATAAATAAACAATACGATGAAGCGCGGGCAATAGCAGACCACCTTTATAATAATATATACCTGCCTGCTAATAGGCAGCTGGAAAGGCTAAAATCAATAAATCCGCGGGGGAAGCTTCTTGTGGCGTTAAATAAATATGTAAATTTCCCCGGAAGTCCTGAAAGCTTCGAATGGGTCGGAAATGATTTTCTTGTGTTAATTAACGAAGATGGGGTACCTCGTGTATTTGAGCCTATCAGTACTGGAGTATGGCTTCCCGTAAGCGGCCCCGATCGGCTTTATATGCGGCTTGTCAGCGTTGACGGAAAAGGCGCTGATAGCCTGGCAGGGTTTGTGCTGGAAGAGCGGGGCGGACAGAAGAAGCATTACAACGGGTACGGGCTAATAACAGGAGTAACCGAGCTGAACGGGGATCATGTTGAAATCGTCCGTAACGCGGAACAGAAAATAAGCCTAATAAAAGGTCCACACGGCAACGAATGGGCTGTTGAGTATAACGGGGGTTTTATCAGTGCAATAAATGGTTCTGAAAAAACGAGCGTAAAATACGGGTATAGCGGAAATGATCTAGCCTGGGTAAAAGATCAGGACGGAGATACAGGGAGCTATGGTTATGCCAACGGTCTTTTAAACAGAATAATGAAACCGGATGGGAGTGCCATAAAAATTGCCTATGGGTACTCAGGAAGCGATGGCTCTCTGATGGTATCAATTACAACCCATGAAGAAGGTGCAAGCGAGAAGTT
>Ga0268262_10006644_pt1 | contig 11048 bp, 11 predicted proteins | sample TergutNc150P3_FD_190354 | JGI IMG/M metagenome (GOLD analysis project Ga0268262, IMG submission 190354) | Nasutitermes corniger P3 segment gut microbial community from laboratory colony in Florida, USA - Nc150 P3 (SPAdes) (version 2) | ecosystem: Host-associated > Arthropoda: Insects >...
AGGGTAATAATAAATTTCGCGCCCTTGCCGAGTTCCGATTCAATCGAAATATTGCCTTGCATAAGCTCTATATTCCGTTTGGAAATGGCTAGCCCCATTCCCGCACCGCCGGATTGTTTCGCGATGGAGCGGTCGGCCTGGTTGTAAGCCGAGAAAATCTTTTCCTGCTGTTCCGGCGAAATCCCGATACCGTTGTCCACAACTTCGATTTTTATCGTAACCTCATTGCCTTTTTCTTCCAGCTTTTGCGCGTTCAGCTGAACTTTGCCGTTATCCGGCGTGAATTTTATCGCGTTGGTCATCAGATTAATAATAACCTGCGCCAGCCGCAATTCGTCGCAGATTACCATAGGCGGAATATCCGGACTTATATTAACTACAATCTGTATATGCTTTTCCTGGGCGCGGATACCTGTTACGTCTACGACTTTTGTGATCATCTTTCCAAAATCAAATTCGCTGTCGGAAAGCTCAAGTTTATATGCATCAATTTTGGGCGCATCAATTTTGGGAATATCAATAATATTGTTGATAACGTCCAGTATGTGCTTTGCCGCTTCGCCCGCTTTTTCAAGATAGGCTTTTACGCCTTCAATATCTTTTTCTTCGTTTGCGATGTCTATCATGCCGATAACGGCGTTTAACTGGGATCTTACTTCATGGCTCATGTGGGAAAGGAGGTCGTTTTTGGCGCGGGACGAGTTCTCCGCCTCCAGTTCCGCCGCCTGGCGCATTTTGACTTCTTCTGTCTTTAATTCAAGGAGACGCTTTATTTCCGCCTTTTGTTCCGTATTGGCCAGATGCGTTTTTATCCGCTGGAGCAACAGCGGGGTGACAAATGGCTTGCGTATATAATCAATGGCGCCAAGTTCCAGGCCCTTTATTTCGCTTTCCGCGTCGCTCATGTAAGTCAGGAAAATGACCGGTACGTCATCGAATAGGATTTTCAATTTTTTTATGGCTTCATACCCGTCCATTTCCGGCATTTGCACGTCCAGCAGGATTAAGTCCGGGTGAACGTGCCCAAGCACATCGAACATCTTAGATGCGGAGGGACAGGGATACACCTCGTATAGGTCTTTTAGGGTATTCCGAAGGGCGCTTAGGTTGTCAGACATGTCGTCTACTACGATAATCTTTTTTTGTTCTACGCTCATTTCTATATGGAATATTATGATTTAAAGGCGAAAATTTTTCAAGATAGTGGATAGGAATTAAAATGAAACTAAACAAAAACTAAGTAATATAATGATCATTATCGTGGTGGCTGTGGCGGTAGTATTTCAACGTCGGTTAGTCCCTTATCTATAAAATCATCAATGGCTTTTGCTAAATTTTCCTTTAAATTCTCCCTAAATTGCTGTACTGCGGTTTGTGAATAGGTTTCCATAGAAAATAATTGCGGACTATCTACTTCTAGTGCATCTGCTATGCGTTCCAGCATTTCAGGGGAAGGGAATTTCTTGTTTTGTTCTATTTGCCCTATATATTGTGCAGAAGTTCCAACTTTTTCAGCTAGATTTACCTGGGAAATACCCAAAATTTGCCGTCTTTTCTTGATATTAAAAGATAAAAGCCCCCTAATACTTGTCATGCCATAAACTAATTGTACTTGGACAAGGTTTATTGACAAGTTACTTATAGTTTCTATATTATGGTAATCAGTCTTTTATTAAACTATAAGAAACTGCAAAATAAAGGGGTTTAGTCTTTTTTAGGATTATTTTTAGTTTATTGGGCTAAGTAGTTGGCAAAAAATGGTACCTACCTTCGGTTCTGGAGGAATCAGGGATGAACAGATTATTTAATCCACAGAACAGAAAACTCTCCGGCTTCTTCCGCTGGTTTCATTTCTTTATCTTTAGTAACAAGTGTTGCGGTGAGGCTTCTTGTTGTAGCGGCGGCAATTGCGTCAGCGAGGGACATGGAATAAGAAGTTTTGAATCGTCCCGCTTCATACATAACCGGGTACGAAATGGATTCAATAATGCTTATGGGCTCAGCAAGAATGGATTCGACCCTTATACGCGCTCCATATTCTCCGGAAATATAAAGCCGGTCATAGTATACCTCAAGCAGTTGAACAATACTCATGTAAAGGCGAATAGTACCGGCTCTGGCTTGCTCAAGCAGGTCGAGGACAACAGTCGCCCCAGGTTCGCCGTTAAAAACAGCCAGCAATGCACAGGCATCAAAGAGATAAAGCATTTTTTACGGCTGCCGCATACGCTCAAACTGGGCGTCTTCTTTTGCTTTGTCCGCCCGTTTCCGCGCAAAATATGCGTCCATTGTATCCAACCCTTTATCTATCCCAGCAAGAGAAGCCAGGGGTCTTGCGGTTTTCTCCTTTGGCATGGTTTCAGGAGTAATGGTAAGTTCAACTTTCGCTTTTCCTGTAGGCAATTCAGGCGGTACTTCAAGGGTAATCTGGTGGCTGGCGGGTATTTCAACCGTTTGTTCGAAAGTCATACGGCAAGTGTAGCATGAGAGGAAGGCAAAAGCAATGAGAAAGTTATTGCTGTGTTTTTTTATAGCCGTGCCATGTTTAGCTTTTGGTCCGCAGGTATTCGCGCAGACGGCGAGGGAACTGCAAACGCTGTTGGCAACCGACGCGGTGAGCTATGGGCAGGCGGCTTCTTTCGTGCTTAGGGCGGCGGACATAACAGAGCAGGGCGATGCGTTTGAATACGCGGCAGGGCAGAACTGGCTACCAGTCGAGGCCGAGAAGGACGCACCCGCCAAACTGGACGGGGTTTCGCTTTTGGTCATGAGGGCTTTCGGCATGAAGGGCGGGGCTTTCTACACGATGATGAAAACGCCGCACTACGCCTACCGCGAACTTGTGCGACAAAACATTATCCAGGGAAGGGCCGACTCCGACATGGCCGTTTCGGGAGACCTTTTGCTTTTTATAATAAACCGCGTCCTTGAACTGCAAGAAGGCAACCAATGAACACGAGCTTAAAAAAGATATTGAGGCTTTTTATTTGCTCTTTGTTCATTGCTAATTGCTCTTTGCTTTTGGCCTGGGATTTCGGCTTCACCTTCAACCAAAAAGCCAATGTTTTAGGCTATGGCTCGGACACCGACTTTAGATATTCGGGCAACATGGTTCCAAGCATTTCCGGCCTGTTTGGAGAAAACAGCGAATATTACCTTTCGGCTGGCCTGGAAGCGGCGTATCTGGAAAGCCTTGGATTTATATCCGAATTGCTGAGGACGGAGCTTACTTTCCGCTTCCGCGCCCTTGAAATCAAAGCCGGAAGAATTTATTACTCAGACCCGCTTGACCTGATTTTCTCGGGCATTTTTGACGGCGCAAAGGTTTCTTATGAGTCGCGCTTTGGGAACTTTTACGCCGGGGGCTGGTACACGGGGGCGATCTACAAAAAAAGGCTAAACATCGAAATGACAGCCGCCGACCAGGAGCTTACCAACGCCCCTTTGAACACCGACGAATACTGGAACAGCTACTATGCCCCCAAGCGACTGGTCGCGGGGCTAGGCTGGGAACACTTGAGCCTTGGGGGAGAGCCGTCGGGAAGCGCGGCCCTGCTTGGGCAGTTTGATCTATCAAACGGGGCTTCCCCAGGCAGGGAAGCCACAGGCGGGGACTCCACCGTAAACAGCCAGTATATTACGGCAAAAGGCATTTTGCCTGTAAACGAATTTAGCTTTTCTCTTGGCGGCGGCTTGCAGTTCGTCCAGCAGTCGGGAAAATTCGGGACGGGCTTTATGGCGGAATTGGGGATAGACTTTGTGCCTAAAATCAGCCCCAACAACAAGCTCTCTTTTTTGGCACGTTACGCGTCAGGCAAGTCGGGAGGGCTCGACGCTTTTCTGCCTGTAACGACCGTCAACCAGGGCTACATCCTTGGGCCAAAACTTTCGGGAATTACCATGCTCCAAATAGATTACTCGGCTCCCTTTCACGACACGCTTTCCGCTGGAATAAGCTCCTCGTATTTCATAAGAAACGACATGAAAACCTACTCGGGCTATCCGCTGAGCGTGGATGAAAGCGGCAATATTGAAAACGCAGGGTCTTTTTTGGGGAATGAATTTTTCTTGCGGCTTATGTGGAGGCCGTTTTCCGACATAAGCGTAAATCTTGGCGGGGGCGTTTTCTTTCCGTCATTGGGGGACGTTGCGCCGAAAGCGGATAATATTTGGCGGGTGGAGCTAAGCGTAGCTCTGCTTTTGTATTAAAGAAAATTTTACCACGGAGTTTCACGGAAGAAGGGAATGAGGAATGAGGAATGAGGAATGAGGAATGAGGAATGAGGAATGAGGAATGAGGAATGGGGAATAAATATCATCATGCTGAGAGCAGGGAGAAAGCAAATAAGAATTAACCACGGAGTTTCACGGAGTAACACGGAGGAAGGAAATGAGGAATGAGGAATGGGGAATAGGGTTTTTGTTTGGGAGCGTTACGTGAAACTATCAAGAATAATTAATGGAGATAGAAAATGAAGAAGGCGGTTTTTGTATATTTGCTGGCTTGCGTGGCAACGCTTGGATTTTCGCAGACGGCGGTGATAAAAGAGCTTACGGGTACTGTGGAATTAATGGTTTCCGGCGCGGCGGATTTTATTCCCGCCAGCGTAGGGACGCAAGTGGCGCAGAATACGATTGTTTCCACGGGCTTTAAGAGCACCGCAATTTTGCAGACGGGGAGCGCGTTGATAACCGTAAGGCCGCTGACACGCCTTACACTTACGGAAATACAGGCTATGCAGAATGCGGAAACAATTACCTTAAACCTTCAGGCCGGGAGGGTGCGGGTGGACGTTAATCCCCCCGCCGGAACAAAGGCATCCCTTGAAATAGCAAGCCCTGTAGCCGTGGCTGGCGTGCGCGGAACCAGCTTTGAATTCGATACCAGGAACCTAAGCGTGAACAGCGGGACGGTGGTCTTTATGGGCAGGTGGGGCTACCAGGTGTCGGTACAGGAAGGACATACCAGCGCGGTAAGCGTGTCTGGCTCGACCGCGTTGCCCCAAAGCGCGAGAGGCTACGGCAGTACGGCCACGCCCACCGGAGGAACCGGCTTTACAAGCAATAGCGGCGGCGGTGGTGGAGGCGGCGGCGGTGGCGGTGGCGGTGGTGGAGGAGGCGGCGGCGGCGGAGGGGGCGGCGGCGGCGGTGGAGGAGGTGGAGGGGGCGGTGGCGGCGGCGGCGGAGGCAGTACCGGCACTGTTGGCGTAGGCGTTGGTTTTCCGGACTAATGCTGAAAAATTGCGTCCCTGCAATTTTTCAGCTTAGGAGTTTTTTCTATGAAAAAACTCCAGTGATACATGGTAACAGCGGCTGTCCGCGGCGCGTACGGCTGGATAAAACCAGCCTACCATTATTTAAGGGGTGGAGTTTCCCTGCGCCGGAACGTGTAACATCAGTCCGATAACGCCCTGATGGGCGCGGTTGTTTGTTCCCATGCCGCCTAAAGCAAGGGGCAAAGAGGAATGAGGAATGAGGAATGAGGAATGGGGAATGGGGAATGGGGAATGAGTAATGAGTAATGAGTAATGAGGAATGAGGAATGAGGAATGAGGAATGAGCAAAGAGGAATGAACAATTATCAATGAGTAATGAACAGGGAACAATGAACAAAGATAAAAGAGCGATTAACAGGGAGAAAAGAAAATGAAAAATACAATTATTCTAGCTGTGCTTGTAGCCTGTTCACTTTTGGTAACCTGCGCTAATCCCATGTCTGCGGATAACGGCGTAATCGGGAATGGCGGCGGTTTAGTTACCGTTACCATAGGCGATGTAGGCTCCAGAAAAATCGTGAAATGGGCAAACGGCCTGGACTCGTCCGAGCTCTCCTATACGATAACCTTTAGCGGCGGCCAGGGTGGGCCCCATTCAGCTACCATTCCCCCAGGCGGTGGAACCGCCATTTTTTCGGTTGCCCCAGGCGAGTGGACGATTTCAGTGGAAGCGCGTTATCAGAATGAAGTGGTAGCCATAGGCAGTCAGAAAAAACAGATAAACGCAGGGAATAACGGGAACGTTACCGTCATGATGGGGGAGCCGGATGCTCCGTTTCCCGATTTAACCGTAAATTTCGAGAGCAACGGCGGAACCGCTGTCGCAAGCAAAACCGCAAAGAAATTCAACAAAGTCCAGAAGCCCGCGCCAGATCCGACAAAAAGCGGCCTGTACTTTGTTGACTGGTTCACGGACGACATAACTTTTCAGAAGCCGTATGATTTTAACGCGCCTGTAATGGCGGCCATGACCTTGTACGCGGATTGGAGCGCGACGCCGCCTTTGGTGGTAACGTTTGACAAAAATCATAACGACGCAAGCGGCTGGACAGACGCCAACCCGACGACCAGGAACGCGGTTTCCGGCGAAAACGTTCCTTTGCCCGCAGAGCCGACGCGGGCGGGCTACACTTTTAACGGCTGGAATACTCAGGCGAACGGAAGCGGCATTACTATTATAGGTTCCATTCACGTTACGGCGACCATCACAGTGTACGCCCAGTGGAGAGCCGTGCAGGGCAACGGCAGTTCAGGGAACCCTTTTTTGGTCTACGACTTAGATACCCTGCGAAAGGTAGGTACAGGCGTAGATGGCTGGTCATTGTCCGCACATTACAAACAGATGGAAGACATTAATATGCCCACAGACACTTGGATACCAATTGGGGTGTATAACTCAAGACCCTTTACAGGAGGTTATGACGGAAACGGCAAGAAAATAAGCAATCTCAGGATTAACAGTTCAGCCGATTATCAGGGCTTGTTCTGCGTTATTTCAGGTACTGTGGTGAATGTCGTCCTTGAAAACTGCAACATCAATGGCGGACAAAATGTTGGCGGCGTGGCGGGACAGGTGCAAAGCGGCGGCAAGGTGCAAGACTGCTCCGTCTCGGGCACGGTTTCAGGAACCTACTATATCGGCGGCGTGGTGGGAAGAAACAGTGGCACGGTACAAAGCTGCCACGGCACGGGCAATGTGGGAACAGGAAGCAGTGCTTTAGTCGGCGGCGTGGTAGGATATAACGTTGGCGGCACGGTGGACAAATGCTACTACGCCACAGGCACGGTTTCAGGAAACCAAAGTATCGGCGGCGTGCTGGGAGATAACAACAATGGTACGGTGAAAGACTGTTATTCAACGGGCACGGTTTCAGCAGGAACCGACGGTTGGTTTGTCGGCGGCGTAGTGGGAAATAACGAAAGCGGCACAGTGCAAAACTGTTACTCAACGAGTACGGTTTCAGCAGGAACCGACGGTTGGTTTGTCGGCGGCGTTGTTGGATATATCCAAGACGGCACAGTGCAAAACTGCTATTCAACGGGCACGGTTTCAGCAGGAACCAACGGTTTTGGTGTCGGCGGCGTGGCGGGAGGTAGCCACGGCACGTTGCGAAACTGCGTTGCGCTGAACCCGAGTGTCAGCGGGACAAGCGACGTTGGGCGTGTTGCGGGGTATACCGACGGCGGTACACTGGCAAACAACTACGGGTGGGACGGGATGACCGGAGGAAGCTGGACAAGCAACCCGAGTGGGCTTGATGGTGCGGATGTATCAACCAGCCAGTATAACGACCAGACATGGTGGACTACAACAAGCGGACTTGGGTGGGATTTCACAAACGTTTGGAGCTGGGGCGGCAGTCTGCCGGTTTTGAGGGGGATGCCGTGAGAGGTGCTGAAAATTGGCATCCATGCCAATTTTCAGCTTAGGAGTTTTTTCGTAGAAAAAACTCCAGTGATACATGGTTACAGCGGCTGTCCGCGGCGCGTACGGCTGGATAAAACCAGCCTACCATTATTGAAGGGGTGGAGTTTCCCTGCGCCGGAACATGTAACATCAGTCCGATAACGCCCTGACGGACGCGGTTGTTTGTTCCCATGCCGCCTAAAGCAAGGAGTGGGGAATGGGGAGTGTTGTTTGGAAGCAATGAGGAATGAGGAAATCAATAAGAGAAAGCTATTAAAGGGGTTAGTACTTTAATGATTGAACCTTGCTCTTTTTTATAGAAAAGGTGATTGTCGCTGGTTACAAATAGCCTGCGCCCATTTTACATATTTGAGCATTGCAAGGTCTTTACACAGTGACAGTCATTGTTTTTTCGTAGCGATTGGCGAAAAATGAGTTTCCGAGGTGGTCACAAATTGCGACTACCTTATAGAACAGCCGCCTAAAACCAAAAAGATTGGTTTTAATGCGGGAGAGTAAAAAACAGTAATCATTTTTTTCAAGTCAATCCATGCTTCTCAAAAAACATTACAATGTTATTATTCATAATTTTTCGAGCCATAGTCTCTCTATATGTTATCGTTTTTTTCTTTCCATTCAGGCGTAGCGATTCCAATTCTTTAGGAATTTGTTCCTGGCTTACCATCAGACTTTCATAGGCATCTTCAAATAAACCCAGTTTTTGTATTGCCATTTCCATATTTTCATCGGCAATAAAATAATTCCATTCTTTTTTCTTTTCAGTCAGGCGGTTCAAAATAAATCTCCATAATGTTCTTATTGAAAATGGCAAATTAAGCGAAAATATCCTTTCTCATGCTGATTGTTTTGTTGCGTTTAATGTTCATTTCGGCATTTGGAACAAAGCCATTCTTTTGATAAAATTCTATAACAGTTCCGTTGTGTTCTATATCCGCATCTACGGTGAGAAAACGACAGGCACAATAGGCTGTGTTACAAGCCAATGCAAGACGTTCCGCGCTGTCAACCATAAAAGTTCCTATGCCTTTGTATTTTTCTGAAAAATAGCTGTCAACAGCTAATTTGGCGATTTTCATGGCAGGTATTGTACGAAAGGGATAATTGAGATTGTGGAGTTCCTTCTCGGTAAACGACAGTTTTATAGCGTCCATAATGAGGGACATATACGCCGCTATTTTGCCTGTAGAATGTTCAGAAAGGAGCCATGTAAGGGCAATATGGTCGTTCATGGAACGCAGGGCATCTTGCATAAGATACTCATTGTATTCAGGTATCCCACAATCAAAACTGCTACAAGCCGATGGTGATATAAACGCTTGAAAACAGAAATAGTCAGCCGCGTTTTTATATTTTACTTGAATTTTTTGGCTCATTTTTTGAACATCTTATCAATACATTTGGCAAGTTCTTTATGACGCTTATATACCGAAGCCGGTATGGGTTTACGGATTTGTTCAATGGCTTCAAGGGCGATTTTTTTGTCCTTAATTTCCGTTGGTTGGACGGGTTTTACTCTGGTTCCCATTTTGTTACCTCTATAAAATAAGTGGCTGCCTTTCGACAGCCGCCGGACGGGTTCCCCATCCCATTTATAAGCCAAATTTAAACCTGAAATATAAGAGAAGTCAAGTTGTAATGTAAATACAAGAAAAAACACGAAAATTTCAGAAGAATTCTGCCGAAATTTCCATTTTTTTCATATGCGTTATCTTACAAGGGAAAATTGTGGAAAATCATTGCCTGATATGGCAAATGCGAAGCCTATAATGTAAAATAAAACGAGGATAGCTGAAAAACCATGGGAAACGTATTTGCAGAAATAACCGTTAAAAACGTAATGGATATTGCTCTTGCTCAAGCGGGGCATATCGTCGAAAACAATGTCCGTTCCGTAACACTCACCGCAGTGGTCGATACCGGAGCCACAACATTGGTAATCAATGAAGAAATATTCAATCAATTAGGCTTATCGGTAGTGGAAAAACGCGACATAAACCTTGCGGGCGGCGTAAGAATTGAATGTAAAATAACCGATCCTGTACATATTCAATGGAAAGATCGTTTTGCTGTAGTAAATGCCATGGTATTACCGGAGGGGAAACCGCTCCTCGGCGTAATACCGCTGGAATTTATGGACCTTATGGTTGACCCTGTTAACCGTGAACTGGTTGGCGTTCATGGAGATCATGCTGTATCTATGGCAATGTAGTTGTCCTTTTTGCGAATAACGATCCTCACTCCCATAAGCAACACAATTTCCTCTTGATCAATTAAGTTGTTCCGTGTACAATATATAGGAACTAAATTATAGTTGTTATTCGATTTGGCCGATGAAATAATGAGGGGGTTTCAGTGTGGCCTTTGAGCGCTATTTTTCGGTCTTTCCTTGGAGTATAATTAGGGCATGACCGAAGTACTATCCCAGGAAGAAATTGATCAGCTACTCACAGCCATAAACGCGGGCGATACCGAGCCGGAGGAGATGAAGCCGGCTGCGGATACCCGCAAAATCAAGATTTATGACTTTAAGCGGCCTGACAAATTCTCCAAGGAACAGATACGTACCATTTCAATGATGCACGATACCTTCGCCCGTTTAACCACAACGAGCCTTTCGGCCCAGCTCCGTTCAATGGTTCACGTTCACGTGGCGTCGGTTGACCAGCTTACCTACGAGGAATTTATCCGCTCAATCCCTACGCCGACGACCCTGGCGATCATCAATATGGACCCACTGAAGGGTAACGCGATTTTAGAGATAGACCCCGCCGTTACCTTTTCAATTATTGACCGCCTTTTTGGGGGCTCGGGAGAAGGAACTAAAGCCCAGCATGAACTTACCGATATTGAAAGCGCGGTTATGGAAGGAATCATTGTCCGCATACTGGGAAATATGCGCGAAGCCTGGACTCAGGTAATTGACCTAAGGCCCCGGCTTGGCCAGATCGACACGAATCCGCAGTTTGCCCAGATTGTGCCGCCAACGGACATGGTGGTGCTTGTAACCCTTGAAACCAAGGTCGGGGACGTGGAAGGCATGATTAACTTCTGCATTCCTTACCTCACCATCGAGCCCATAATCGGCAAGCTTTCCACCCAATTCTGGTTTTCTACGGTACACCGTGGTACCACTACCGAGAACCTTACCGTGCTAAAGGATAAATTGGCGACGATAGATGTCGATGTAGTTGCCGAGATAGGAAAAATTAACATTCCCGTAAGGGAAGTCCTATCGCTCCATGTAGGGGATGTAGTTAGACTTTACAATACCCGTGTAGGGGATCCGTATTCCCTGAATATTGGCAATAAAAAGAAATTTTTGTGCAGGCCCGGTGTTATCGGGA
>Ga0268262_10006645_pt1 | contig 11048 bp, 9 predicted proteins | sample TergutNc150P3_FD_190354 | JGI IMG/M metagenome (GOLD analysis project Ga0268262, IMG submission 190354) | Nasutitermes corniger P3 segment gut microbial community from laboratory colony in Florida, USA - Nc150 P3 (SPAdes) (version 2) | ecosystem: Host-associated > Arthropoda: Insects > Digestive...
TCCGGACGCGTCATCGCCCGCACGGTTGATTCGAAGACCCGAGGAGAGTTTCTCCATGTTTTTGGTAAGGAAAACTTGCGTTACCTTGAGGGACCTGTCCGCAAACATTGCGCTCAGGTTGTGATTAATGATCATAAGATCCTCCTTGAACTGTTACGAAAGCATCCATGCTCCCGTTTAGTTTTAGCCGTTTCCGGCTTTAACCGTTTAGATGATGTATCGGGCGGAATCCGCGGAAATCCCACGTTAAATACATCTTTCCAATTTTATTGTCGGCAGGCGGGTATTTATACTTTAGATAAAATTTAAAATTATTTTGGAAAAACAATTAACGGGCGGCGGTGGCCTGTTTGCTGTAGTGCGCTTCCTTCAGGGAGGCTCATATCCTGTTGTTGTACATTTAATGGTTTTTCTGTCGGTTTTTCCACCGGTTTTTCAACAGGCTTTTCAATTGGTTTTACTATAGGTTTTTCGATTACAATCGTGGGTTTAAAAACAGGTTTTTTCTCTATTTTTGGAGCGGATTTTGCTGTTTTTGAGACAGATTTTGATATTTTCTCAGATACTGGTTTTTTAGCGGCAGATTTTGTCGTTTTTGATGTTTTTACCGGTTTTGCTTTAACGGAAGCCTTTTTAGGCGCAGGTTTCTTTACCTGTTTAGCGGGACTTTTTACCGTTTTTTTAGAAACATCCTTTTTCATAATATATTAAATATAACATAAATTATTAATATTGTGAACTATATATCGAAAGAATTCACACAAATATACAAAGAAGAGGTAGTGAGGAGGTTTTTGTCCGAAAGTTATGCTTGGAGTTCCACGATAAGATAATAGACATAAATCCCTTTCCCCCTTCGTGCTCTTTGTTCCTTCGTGATCTTAGTGTGAAAAATTTTGGCGTAATAACTTAAATACCAGCCTTTAAGCAAATACTCTTCCATCTCCATAAAAGCGGTCCCTTGCCGATTCGCGTTCTAAGAGCTTCTTCAATAGCCTTAAAATCGTCATTTTTTAAAATTTTTGCCATAAAAGCTCCCCAGCGGGATTGTTCGGTATTGAACCAGACTGAAATATCTTTTTCGGTGATTAGACGTTCTTCTTTTTGGCCTATTGTTTGAATTGACGCATTGAAGCCCTGTTCTTCAAAAGCTGAGGTAAAATCTTCCGCTTCCCAAAATCCTGAGCTGTTTTTAAAGAACAATTCTTCGGCCTGTTCCAGCGTTGATGAAAGGTCTTTTTGACCGCATTCCTGCAAAAGAATGCGCGAAAGACGTTCGCCAAGACGGGGAGGGGAGCAAAGTAAAACTATATTACCGTTTTTTGCAAGAAGAGCTTTTGTGCGGGAGGCAAGAAGAGTTGGGGCGCAGGTTAATCTGACCGCTCGAAGGAGGATATGGTCAAACTGAGAGCATAAAAACCATTCATCGCAATCTTTGGGATTGGGTAAAATTTCATCGGTAACGGCAATTTGCGGCTTTTCAGTTTCATCTAACACAGAGGCATATTGATAAAGAGCGTCTTTTGCGGCGGCGTTGTTTACAAGCGCGGCAGAAAGGCCTTCGGGGCAGCGGCGGAGGCTTTCCCAAAGAAGAAGACCGTCGTTTGCCAGGGGAATTAACGCCCGTCCATGCCGCGTAACGGAAGCCGCGGTAAAAATAGTGTCCCTGTCGCTTAAAAGGAGCCTGCTTCTTCCCGATTCAAGGCGCTTAAACCAGCTTTCGCGCCCTTTTGAAGCCGCAGACCAGGATAAAAATTCTCCGTCCGCATCCGCTTCTTTTTGCGAGCCCAGGACAATCGCAGCCTGTAATTCGCGTTTTCGTAAGACATCTTCGCGTATTTTTCCCTCATAACCTGACGATGACGGAATGTAAAAAGTTCTTCCGCGCAAAGAATTGGGCAGATACTGCTGGGCAGCCCAATGATCACGGTACGCGTGAGGATAGACATACCCCTCGCCGTGGCCGAAACTTTCAGCGTCGCGGCTTGCATCCCTTAAATGGTTGGGAACTTCCGCGTCTTCGCGCTCCACTTCTTTGAGCGCGTCAAAGTAGGACATGGCGGTATTTGATTTGGGAGCGGTTGCAAGGTACAGGCAGGCGTGGGAAAGCGGAAAGTTTCCCTCAGGGAAACCGATTCGCTCAAAAGCCTGGGCGCAGGAGATGACGACGGAGATAGCGTTTGGATCCGCAAGGCCGACATCTTCGCTCGCGAGGATAATCATCCGCCTGAAGATAAATTTTGGGTCTTCTCCGGCGCGAACCATTTTCGCAAGCCAGTACAAGGCCGCGTCCGGGTCGCTGCCCCTGACGCTTTTTATAAAAGCGCTGATAGTGTCAAAATGGTAGTCGCCGTCACGGTCGTAGAGAAGCGCGCGCCTTTGAATGCTTTCTTCAGCCGCTTCCATTGAAATGTGAATTTCAGTCCCTTCTTTGGGCGGCCATGGAGTAACGCTTGTTTCCACCGCAAGCTCTATCGCGTTAAGAAGACTCCTTGCGTCCCCGCCGGCTACTTCTACAATGTGTTCCAAAGCGCCTTCTTCAAAGTTGATATTCCATTTTCCGTAACCGCGTTCTTTGTCGGCAAGGGTACGCCTCGCCGTTTCAAGAAGTTCCGGCTGCCCCATTGGTTTTAACTGGAAAATACGGCTTCTGCTGACAAGGGCGCGGTTTACCTCAAAAAAGGGATTTTCCGTAGTTGCGCCGACAAGGATTATAGTGCCGTTTTCTACCCAGGGAAGAAGGGCGTCCTGTTGGGCTTTATTCCAGCGGTGGACTTCGTCTACAAAAAGGATGGTTCTTTTACCGTAAAGCCTGAAACGGTCGTCCGCGCGGTCTATTACTTCGCGAATGTCTTTAACGCCGGAAAGAACGGCGTTTAATTTTTCAAAAGCGGCGCGGGTTGTATTTGCAATTACCGCGGCAAGCGACGTTTTTCCCGTCCCCGGCGGACCGTAGAGAATAATTGACGAAAGACGATCCGCCGCAATGGCGCGGCGCAGCAATCTTCCCTTGCCCACTATGTGATCCTGGCCTATAATGTCTTCCAGAACGCGCGGGCGCATTCTGTCCGCAAGAGGGCTGGCTGAAGATTTGTTTTTTTCGTTAAATAATTCGTCCATCAGGATTAGAATAGCAGATTATTTCTCTGCATTCCATTGCCACCTTCCTTCATCGCGGATACGGTATGACCAAACGCCGTCCTGCTGTGTAGAAGCGAACATGATCATATCTTTATCTATTGTGTCAGGTGTCTGAATAAAAAAATTAATTAATTTTTTTCCCAAAGAAGACTTGTAGCGATCATAATTATCATTTTCACGAAGGCTGGTCGGCGTGCTTTTTCCCGGTTCGGTGAATTTATATTCTATTTTACCTGTTGTATTTGGTTTGCCCTTTATTCGCCCTGTTGCTGTATCTAATTCTATTTCAACATATCCGTTTGAATATCCTGAGGTGGTAGAGTAATAATCCTCATACCATCCTACAAGCAGCAGACTTGGCGCTTCACCGCTTTTACGCCAAGTAGCAAGCGCGCCTGTTGAATAATGGCTGTTATTAAAGCCTACTATTGGTTCTTTGGCAATTGACCCGTCGGTAATTTCATAAAGGTCTCCTTTAACAGAAATTGCTACAGAATAATTATCATTCAATTTGAGAATTCCATTAAAGTTGACACCAGGGGCAAGAACTTTAGGCAGATCCGTAGCAGAATAAGATTTAAGTTTATTTTTTTCTATACAAAAAATACCCGAATATGCGCATAGATAATAATATGTATCTCCGGAAGTTTTACTTTTACCATAAGCCGCGCTTTTTAATATGTAAATGGAATCAGTACCGTAAATTTTTTGAAAAGAATCATTTTCGTCTAAATAATAAATCGAATATTTATTATCATCATTTCTTACGCTGGCAAACAGAACATTTTCTGACGTATAAATTGATTGAAAATTATATTGATCAAAATCTTCATAATTAGAATCATCAAGATAACGCCTTATTTTTCCGTTTGTTTTTCCATTGTCCGTACTTAAATAAAGCGCATAAAGTGAATTGTCGGTAGCCGCAATAGCCATTACAAAGTTGTCTAATTCATTCCATACCGGCTTGGGATCAGGAATATCAGGTGTAAGAGCGGGCTTATACCATTTACTATCGCTATATTTAAATATCTTTTTTCCTGATGCGACATACATAGCGTCGCCAAGTATGACAAAACTTGTAGGCGATCCGCCGATTATAGGGTCAAGCAAAGGAATTTCTTCAGTAACCATGTAAAATATAGGGGCATTGCAGGAACCGAGTGAAAAAATTACCAGGAAAAGAATTAATAATTTTAACAAATAAATTTTCATCATTCTAACCTTATCCACTAAAAATGATAACGCCCAACAATCGATATATCAACGAAAAGTCCGTCAATGTTTTTATCAGGATCACTTGTCCATTGTGGAAACCAGGAAAAGTTTGACGTTAATCCAAATGACCATTCAGGCGTAATTCTGAAGTACGCGCCGACTCCGCCTTTCATATAATAACCAAAATACGCTGAATCACGATATGTCTGTATTGTTCCGCCAAGAGATAAAGAAAACGGAAATTCAAACCGGCCGGTTATTAATTGCGTCCCCGCCTTTATCCCGAAAGATGTAATAAATACCGTATTTTTACCCAGAGTTGGCAGAAATAATAGGCCAACCTCCACGCCTGTAAAAAAATGGGAATTGATATAATAATTATAATTTATAAATCCGGTTCCGCCTATAGGCGGTACGATATTATTTTTTACGACTACTTCGCCGTTTCTTATTAAAGCTATTGGGAAACCTACTCCTAAACCAATGGCAAGAGTCTGATCTCCCCTTGTGTATAGATCGGATGAAAAAATATCTTCCCAATCGGGTTCAGTTTCAGGGTCGCTGTCATCCTGGGCAAAAAGCAGGATAGAAATCCCAAAAAAAAGTATTAAAAATAAGGCTGCAGCCTTTTGCATAAGAACTCCTGATATAAAATTACTTTATTTCCCTGTTTTATTCAACAACTAACAGGGCTTTGGGTTACTGTTTTTTAATTTCACCTTTCTCCATTGCCAAATATTCAAGTAAAATGGGATATCTGGTCAGTAAGACCCCGTATTTTTCCAATTCTTCAAAATGAAGCTGGGCTTCCATGTGGTTTTCCGCTCTTTTTCCAAATGAGGATATGGCGTATTCACGCTGGCTGGAAAGAAAACCTTCGTAAATAAGGCGAAGCTGCCTGTAAAGGACAAAATCAGGGTACTTTGCCGATTTAATTTTTAGGGAAAAATCGCAAATTTCAGGAAAATCAACCTTTATTTCATTATCCAAATCCGCGTCAGGGGTTCCGGACATTAACTTTTCAAGCCTTGCGCTGTCTGTTCCCTGTGAAGAAAGCAGCCTAAGCAGCAGAACTTCGATATTTTGCGCGACAGATTGTAAATATGTGTCTAAGTCACTCTGATTGACAAGATTATTTTTACTGACAACAGAAATTAGCATTTGCGGATCCAGTTTAAAACTTAATTCCCCTTTAAGATTCCATGAAAAATCCGTGTTTGTAAGGCCAATAAATGAAGCGTAGGTGTCTCCCGACGGCAATGAACTGTTAAAATCAATAGGGTAGCTGTTATATTCAAGATTGAAAACGGAAATTTTTACATTTGTAGGTATCAATTTATACCAAACCCAGCGGAATTCACCTGATTGTACAAGTTTTTGATCAATCCCGTGTGTTTTGGAATTAATTACACCGTATTTACCGGGAGGAACGGAAAACTGCGCCCAGCCGAACATGAAAGCGGTTCCCGCAATGATAATCAATATGAACAGGGTGATAAAAAATTTTTTCATACTGTATTATAATAATACATATATTGATTTTTTTGCAACATAAATATAGAAGGTAAAAAGATAAATTGGAGAATAATGAAAACAGGATAACCGATCCTTTAACATGGATATTATTTCTGTGTTTTGGAGTTTCACTTGCCTCGCTTGTAATTTATCTTATAGATAATAATTTTAGCGATAAAACCTTGTTTTTATTGCTTGCCGTAATACGGTATTCGTCATCTATGCTGTGTATATGCGCTTTTTATAAAGTATTATTAAATATTTACCGTACTATTCGCGATCATAAATTTCATTTATTAAAATTGCTGCTTAATCTTGTATTAATGGTATATAGTATTGTAATTCTTTTAACGGATGGATTTATTAATGCGTTTTCAGGGGGAAATTTATGAAAAAACTTTTTGCTCTTAGAGGGGCAGTCCAATGTGAAAATACGGCGGATGATATGATCCTGCAAATAGGTCTAATGTACGGCGAATTGCTTAATCTGAACAATCTGGAAGAAGGGGACATTGTTTCAGTAATGTTTTCCGTAACTGATGATCTTTACGCCGTTAACCCATGCACGGCTTTACGAAAAGGCGGCAGGGCGGGGGAGCTTTCCCTTTTTTCAACGCAGGAGCCAAACAGCAAGAATTCTCTTGAAAGGGTTGTCAGAGTCATAATTCATTGTTATCTTGATGAAGGCGCCAAAGCAAATCATGTCTATCGTAATGGAGCTGAGGTTTTGCGTCCTGACAGGGTAAAAAAGTGAACAAATTTATATTTATTGTTGAAAACGAAGCCTTTGAAGGCGTAAAAAGAATCGCCAAAAAAGTAGGATCTGACTTTAAAAAAGTTTGCGGAGTATATCCCGATTTTTCACAAACAGTTTCGTTAGCTGAAACAAAGCCAAATGCCGTTATTTTTGCTACATTGGGAAAAAGCCGGTTTGTGGATACGCTTATAAGCGAAAAAAAATACGATTCTTCCGTAATCAGCGGCAAGAGGGAAGTTTTTAACATAAAGTTTATTGACAATGCGTTACTTGTCTGCGGGAGCGACAAGCGCGGAACAATTTACGGAATGTTCGCGTTATCTGAATACATCGGGGTTTCTCCCTTGCACTTCTGGGGCGACGTTGAACCGCGGCAGCGTGTTGATTTGAAAATAGAAAGAGATATAGAGACAGTTTCCAAAGAGCCAAGCGTCAAATACAGGGGCTTTTTTATTAACGATGAATGGCCGTGTTTTGGAACGTGGACATTCGGGCATTTTAACGGCTTTACGGCGGAAATGTACGATCATGTTTTTGAACTGTTACTGCGGTTAAAAGGAAATTACATGTGGCCCGCAATGTGGACTTCTTCATTTCCTCTGGACGGACCGGGAAATCTAAATGAAGAATTAGCCGATATTTACGGGATACTTATGGGCGCCTCGCATCATGAGCCATGCCTTCGCGCAAGCGAGGAATGGGACAAGGTGAGGGGAAAAGATTCAATTTACGGCAATGAGTGGAATTATTACAAAAATAAAAAAGGCCTTTTAAAGTACTGGGAAGACGCTCTTATAAGAAGCGGAAAATACGAAAAAATAATCACAATAGGAATGCGCGGGGAGCGCGACAGTTCAATGCTTGGAGATAATTCTTCGCTTAAAGAAAATATTGATCTGTTAAAAGATATTATTAAAAATCAGCGCGAATTAATAAAAAGGCATGTTAATCCCAATATAGATGAAGTTCCGCAGGTGATTGCCCTGTACAAGGAAGTTGAAGAATATTTTTACGGAAAAGAATGGGTAGACGGCCTAAAAGACTGGGATGAGTTAAACAACGTTATCTGTATGTTATGCGAAGATAATTACGGCTTTATGCGCACTCTTCCAACTGCGGAGCTTCGCTTTCGTAAAGGCGGCTTTGGCATGTATTATCATTTTGATTACCACGGCGGCCCTGTTTCCTATGAATGGGTTATGTCTACGTCGTTTGAAAGAACATGGGAACAGATGTGCATGGCTTACGATTACGGAATCAGGGATATATGGATTGTTAATGTTGGAGATATAAAATTTAACGAAGTCCCTCTTAATTATTTTATGGATCTTGCCTACGATTTTGAAAAATTGGGGACAAGTTCACCTAACAGTCTGGATAAATATACGTCTGTCTGGCTGGATAAAACTTTTGCGGATGTGAAAAAAGAAACCCGTGAAAAAATGGCCGACGTTCTTCACGGGTTTTTAAGAATGAATGCGGCAAGAAGGCCTGAAGCTCTTAACGCTGACATTTACCATCCGTGCCATTACCTTGAAACTGACAGAATGTTGTCTCTTGCGGAAAAAATAGATTTATCAAACGAAGAAATATATAACGCGCTTACTAAAAACGAAAAAGACGCGTATTACAGCATGATCTATTTCCCCTCGAAATCAGGAATAAATTTGTTAAGAATGCATTTATACGCGGGAAAAAACAGGCATTATGCCCGGCAGGGGAAGAAAATCGCCAATAAATACGCCGATCTTGTAACATCTTGCATAGAGAAAGACCGCTCTCTAAAAAATGAGTTTGCTCAGTTTAAGAACGGCAAATGGACAGGAATGGAACTTGAACAGCATATCGGTTTTACAAGATGGAACGAAGATAATTGCAGATACCCTTTAAGGATTCAGGTTGAACCCGCGTACAAACCGCGTTTGGCAGTTTCCAGAAAAGACAGAGAGAAGATATATACCAAAACTTATGGCAATCCCATGACTGTCAAAGTTAATGATTTTCTTTACGCCGGAAATGAGGAAGTGATACTTGAAGTCGCCAATGACGGAATCGGTAAAATTGATTATACAATCGAAACTGATAACAAATACCCATGGCTTGAGATCAGCCCGTTAAAAGGAACGGTTGAGTTTCAGGAAGAAATAATTATCAGGTGTAATAAGGACAAACTTGACAAAAAGTTTGGGGAAGAAAAAGCGAGATTCATTATAAAGGATAACGAGAGTAAGGTAGCGGTTGAATTAAGAGCAAAAGTTATAAATGTTGATTTACCTGAAATGACATTTCTGGAAAACAAAAATGTAATTGTAATGAACGCGAATCATTTCTGCGGTAAAAAAGACGTATCAAAGGGCGGCTTTATTGAACTAAAAAATTACGGCAGAACCGGCTGCGGCATGAAAGTATTTCCCGTAACATCGGATTTTGACGAAAAAGAAGAAAAGCCGTCACTCACATACCGTTTCTTGATAGAAAGAAGCGGAGATTACATTGTGGAATTGTGGACGACACCCGTTAATTCGGTTAAAAACAAACGTCCGCTCAGATGTCAACTGGAAAGTTCCAATGACGAAAGACGGATCATAGTAACGGTTCCCGAAGATTTCCGCGCCGGAAGCCCGGCAGACGCAAGATGGTGTCAGGGAGTTTTAGACAACATCCGCATAAATAAAACGACCTTTAAATTTGAAAAAGGCGTCCGGGAAATTACAATATCCGCGTTAGAAGCGGGACTTGTACTGGAGCGAATTGTAATCTACCCCAAAAATAAACCGCCGCTTAAATCGTATCTTGGCCCGCCTGAAAATTTTTACAAATTATTTCTCTAGTTGAATAATATCCCAAACTTTGGGAGTTTCCTGCCCGATACGCCAGAAACCTATGGCTTTAACTTTCATTGACTTGTACATTTCCATTCGAGTGGAAATGGAATATTCGTCTTCAAAATAAACTTTGACGCCAAGACTTGCGGTATAATCAAATGTTGGTATCCCGTTCTCGCGCCTTATTTCCCTGATTTTGTAGGTTTCTATTATATTTTCCGTAGTTGAATAAATAAGCGCCCTGTGATGATTTTTTTCTTCCCATGCGCGTCCGTAAAACGGGATTCCCATAATTAATTTTTCATCCCCTATTACCCGTAAGGAATATTCCGCTACATTACGGCACCATCTAAGAGAAGCGATAGGACCGGGTTCGCTTCTGGTCCAATGTTCGTCATAAGCCATTATAAAAATTTTGTCAACAATGGGCTTAATTTTTTCATAATCGTAAACGTCGTTTGCTAATGTTTTTGTACGGGCATAAAGGGCGATAGAAAATATTTTATCCTTTGGTAGCCCGGCGCGTAATTCGCGCAGAAATGAAAGAAACGCTTCGCCCGATCTTGGAGGAATACTTTCAAAGTCAATATTTAAACCGTCGTAATTTTTTGTAGCGGCAATTAAATCGGCAATTAAATTTTTTCTTTGAATGCTTCCCGGCATAAGCGTAAAGTAGGTAAGAGCGTTACTGCCGCAGGTAACAACCAGATGCACTCTGCCGTTAAATTCCGGAAGATTCTGGCGGTTAGGCACTTTTGACAGGGCGCCGTACATATCGACTTCCGCGCCAAAGTAGCCTACGTCTGTTAAAGGGAGATCTTTTTTAAGATCCGCTTCCCTGTCTACCATAACGTAGCCCCATATTTCCCTGAAAGATGTTACAGGCAGGGTATGTTCTGAGCGTTGAATAAATACCTCAATCTCCTGCTCAACAGGATCAGTTACAACTTCAATTTGAGTTTCTTTAGGCGGCGGCGCGCTTTTACATTGGGTCAGCAAAAATAGCGATAATACTATTACAACAAGTGGATATTTCATAATTTATTTATCGGAATTTTTTACTATAAATTGGATAGAAGAATTTATTACACAAAATATGAAAATCTTCTTTAACAAGATATTGTATAATCCTCCCATATATAGTATATTAAGACATGGAATTAGATTTCGTCAATTTAATACAAAAATCTACAAAATACAGTGCAAAAATGCAAAGGTAATTTTTACAGTGGTAGACGGCAGATATTTTCCAGATAATCTATAGGTTACAAAGAAAAAAGAGGAGAAATGGAATGAAACTTAAATTTAAATTAAGCATTATGATGACAACTATTATGGTGATAGTTGTAACGGGAGTCGCCTTTCTAATGACACAGAGGGCAACCAGTATAAGCCGGCATTTGAGTGAGCAGAAAATCACCTATCTGGCGCGTCAGCGCGCCCAATATTGGAGCGGCCGTATAGGCGGCTATTTGGAAGTGCTTCACACAACGGCGCAAGTAATGGGCAATTTTGAAAACATGGACATAAGTATACGGCGGGATATGTATGAAGAGTTGTTGAGGTCTGTTTTTGCACAGCAACCCGATTTT
>Ga0268262_10006646_pt1 | contig 11048 bp, 8 predicted proteins | sample TergutNc150P3_FD_190354 | JGI IMG/M metagenome (GOLD analysis project Ga0268262, IMG submission 190354) | Nasutitermes corniger P3 segment gut microbial community from laboratory colony in Florida, USA - Nc150 P3 (SPAdes) (version 2) | ecosystem: Host-associated > Arthropoda: Insects > Digestive...
GCTGCCAACGTTGCTCGTCATAATGATTATCGTGTTCTTGAAGTCAATTTGGTTCCCGAATGCGTCCGAGGCCGTGCCGTCGTCGAACACCTGGAGCAGCACGTTCATCAAGTCCGGATGCGCCTTCTCCATCTCGTCGAACAAAAGCACGCTGTACGGGTTCCTGGAGACGCGGTCGGTGAGCAGGCCGCCCTCTTCGTAGCCGACGTAGCCAGGTGGGGCCCCAATCAGCTTGGAAACTTCGTGCTTTTCCATGAACTCGCTCATGTCGAAGCGGATCATCTTCTTGGGGTCGCCAAACAGGAAGCCCGCCAGCGTCTTGGCAAGCTCTGTCTTTCCGACTCCCGTGGGCCCCAGGAATAGGAACGAGCCCATTGGTCTGTTGGGGTTTTTTAGGCCGGTCCTGGCCCTGCGGATGGCGCGGGAGACTGCCGAGACGGCCTCCTTCTGCCCTATGACCCTCGCATTCAGGTGGGCCTCCATGTTGGCCAGGTTCTGCTTCTCTTCGTTTTTGAGGGCCCTGATGGGTATCCCTGTCCACGAGGCCACGACATCCTCGATGTCCTGCGCTTCCACGGGGGCGAAATTTTCGTAGTCCGACTCCGTCAGATCGCCACGCGCCGCCTGAATCTCCTCCCTAATGTGCAATTCCCTCTGGCGCAGCAGCACGGCCCTTTCGAAGTCGCGGCTCAGCACGGCCTCGTTCATCTCGTTTATCAGCTTGTGAAGTTCCTCTTCTAGGTGGTGCTTTTCGGAGCACTCGCCGCCTGCCCTCAGCTTCACCCTGGCGCCGGCCTCGTCCAGCAGGTCTATGGCCTTGTCGGGCAAAAAACGATCCGTGATGTAGCGGTTGGAGAGATAGACAGCGGCCTCCAGTGCCTCTTGGGAGTACTTGGCGCAGTGGAATGTCTCGTAGCGGTTCTTGATGCCCTCCAGGATGCGCAGGGACTCCGCCTCATCCGGCGGGCTGACGTTGACCGGCTGGAAGCGCCTCACCAGCGAGCGGTCTTTGTCTATGTATTTGGCGTATTCCTTGTGCGTCGTCGCGCCAATGCACTGGACTTCGCCCCTGCTGAGCGCGGGCTTCAGGATGTTGGCCGCGTCCAGGCTGCCCTCTGCCGCGCCGGTGCCGATTATGCTGTGCATCTCGTCTATGAACAGCACGACGCTGGGGTCCCTGGAGGCCTCCCCGATTATCGACTTCAGCCGCTCCTCGAACTGACCCCTGTATTTGGTGCCGGCCACCACCAAGCTCAGGTCAAGCGCATAGACGCGCTTGTTCTGTAGCCCTGGCGGGACCTTGCCCTCGAATATCCTCTGCGCCAGACCCTCCACTATCGCGGTTTTCCCGACGCCGGCCTCGCCAAGGAGTATCGGGTTGTTCTTGCGCCGGCGGCTGAGTATCTGGACTATGCGGTCTATCTCGGTGTCACGGCCGATCAGGTTGTCGAAGATGCCCCTCTGCGCCAAATCCGAGAGGTTCCTGGCGAATTCCGCTAGGTGCGGGTGCTCCCTCTTCCTTTCGGCTATCTTCTCTTCTTTCGTGGATTCCAGCAGTATCGCCCTGGCGCCCGGCATGTCTGCGCCCATTTCGCGCAGAAGCCTGCCCGCCAGGCAGCCTGGCTCGTGCATCATGCCGAGCAGCAGGTGTTCGGCGCCGACGTGCTTGGCGTTCAGCCTGGAGCTTTCATGCGCCGCGTGCTGGAGTATCCTCTTGACCTCTTCCTCCATTGGGATGTCAACGGCGGTGGAGGTGGGCGACGCCACCCCGCCCGGGGGGGCCATCTCGGAGTTCAGCCTGTCGCGCAGCCTAGCTGTGTTGACTCCCAGACGCTCCAAGAGCGTCATGGACGCCTTTTCGGATTCCCTCAACAGACCCAGCAGCAGGTGGCCGCTCTGGATGCTGTCGGCGCCGAACTGGCTGGCCTCGTAGCGGGCGAAGAACATCACCCGCCTTGCTTTCTCTGTGAACTTCTCGAACACTGGGACCCCAAACTTGTTTCGCGCCGCCTACGGAAAACAGACTGCACCCTGTAGCTTATCGCCTTTCGCCATCCTTGTCATATCATACAACAATTGACACAGCGGTCTTCACGGCTTTGACGATAACGGCTATAATACACCATAGGGGGCGATGCAATGGGCGGATCTTTGGGGAACCTTGCCATTCTTGGCTTGCAGTGGGGCGACGAGGGCAAGGGCAAGCTGGTGGATTTGTTGGGCGTGGCCTTCCGCAACGTCGTCAGATTCCAAGGCGGCAACAACGCCGGTCACACGGTAGTGGTGGGCGGGGAGACCGTTGCCCTGCACCAGGTGCCCAGCGGCGCGTTGCACCCAGGCTGCTTCCTTGTGATAGGCTCCGGCGTGGTGCTGAATCTAGAAGTCCTGCACCAGGAGCTGGAACTGCTCCGCAGCAGGGGCGTGGACGTGCTTGGCAGGCTGCTGTTGTCCGACAGGGCGCACGTCATACTGCCCTACCACATAGCCCTGGACAACTGGCGCGAGGGCGGCTCCAACCGCATAGGCACCACCGGGCGCGGCATTGGTCCAGCCTACGAGGCAAAGGCCGCCCGCTTGGGTGTGCGCCTGGGGGACATGAAGACCGAAAAACTCATGGACAAAATAACGGGCGTTTACGGCGAGACTAGGCACATCGTTGGCGATTCCACGCCCCTCCCGGAGCCAGCGGAGGTCTTTGAAAAGCTAAAGGCGCTCACCGCGCCGCTGTTCAGGTGCATCTGCGACACGCAGGAGTACCTGTACGGCACGTGGAAGGAAGGGGAGACGATACTGTACGAAGGTGCGCAGGCGACGATGCTGGACATTGACCACGGGACTTACCCCTATGTCACCAGCTCGAACTGCAGCATAGGCGGTCTCTTCGCGGGCACGGGCCTGCCGCCCAAGGCCGTTGACACCGTTTTGGGCGTGGCCAAGGCCTACACCACGCGGGTAGGCGCCGGGCCATTCCCAAGCGAGCTAGACAACCCTATAGGCGATGGGCTTCGCACCGCAGGGCACGAGTTCGGGACCACCACTGGTCGCCCAAGGCGCTGCGGCTGGCTCGACGCCGTGCTGCTGCGCCACGCCAGCCGCCTGAACGGCGCAGACTGCATCGGGATAATGAAACTGGACGTGCTGGACGGTCTGGAAAAAATCGGCATAGTGAAGGCGTACAAGACAAAGGACGGGATGCCGCTGGATGGCCTGCCCTCCACCGCCGAGGGCTGGGAGGGCGTTGTCCCAGAAATCGAATACTTCAACGGGTGGCCCACGCCCACAAAGGGCACCAAGGATTGGACATCCCTGCCCAAAGAGGCAAAGAAATACCTGAGCGCCATAGAGGGAATCGTCGAGACGCCCATAGCCTACGTCAGCACCGGCCCCGACCGCGAGGCCGGCCTCCTGCCACCTGGCTCCAGATTGGAGGGGCTGATAGCCCTATAAGACAGCGCGAAACACTAAAGCGTGATGCAAGGAGGAGAAATGGAATATGTGGTTGTTTATGAAGAAAGGGTGCATAAGCTGGAAAAAAGAGTAAATGAACTGCTAAAGAAAGGCTATACGCTGGTCGGCGGTGTGGCGTGTAGTGGTGGTCAATATTGTTCAGAATACTATTTGCAAGCACTCATCAAGGAAGACGCGCAACCCAAGCCGTGACGTACAGGGCACCTTTCAATGTTTTGGGGCACATAAGGGTAGGAGACCCACATGAAGCCCCTTTTCTGCCTTGCCCCCATAGTTTTCCTTGCTGTACACGCCCAAGACGCTGACCAGGGGCACTTGGACCGCCTGAGCCGCTTCCATGGCAACAAGCTGGTTCTTTTGGGCAACTGGGCAGTGAAGGACACGGGCAAGTGGCGCGACATCCTTGCTTCTACAGACATGTCCGAATACGGCTTCACTCTGCTCGACCGCAGCAACGCCATGTGGCTGCTGCTGCCGAACAGCGACAAGTATGGAGGAATGGACAGCATAGAGGCGTGGCTGCGCCGTCTGTGCGGTTCGCCCGCCGCCCGCTGGGTGGCCCTCGACGCATCGAACAAGGTCATATCATTCGGCAAGGACGCGCCTGACGCCAAGGCGCTCGCGTCCAGCGTCGAGGCATTCGGAATAAAAAGTGCTTTGAGACAACTGCGCGACTTCCTGAAACTGCGCCCCGACCACTTGGACGCACGGGCAGACCTGCTTAAAGAAGTCCGCAGGCGGGCGCTGCTGGCACTGCCGCCGGAGCTAAACGGCGACATGGATAAGGGCGACGACCTGCGGACTTGGGGCGTGCTGGCCAGAGAGATTGACCTTGCCATGAACTCGGACTGGCTCGGCTACAAACTGGGCTTCTTCCACCCGGAAGCGAGAGAGGCCGAAGTACACAGCCCCCTAATGAAGGCGGCATTCCGCAAGCACATCGGGCGCGTAGAGGACGCCATAAGGGAATATCCCACCAACGAAAACCTCTGGGACACTTGGGCTTGGATGGCAAGGGGTCTCACGGGCGATGATGGCAACGGTCGTCCACTGTTTCAGTTCATAGACAGCTTGGAGCCATTCACGCTCCCTGGTGGCCCGACGTGCCCTTCGCCCAAGGTGGCATCGTGGCTGACCCAAGTTGCGCGGTCAAAAGGGGACTGGGATGCGGTCATAAGGATGGCCAAACTGGGGCGCGGCTTCGACAGCAATGTCCTCGTAAGCAATGTCTCGTGGAGCCCCGGACTTTTTCAAGGGCAAACGGCCTCAATGCCAATCGAAGGCTACCCAGAGAAGTCCTCCTATTACCCGCACATAGAGGCTCTATTCAAGCTGGGCAGACCCAACGAGGCGGATGTCGTGTTCAACGAAATGCTCCGCATCGCCGGGCCATGGACAGCCGCAGGGGCCGCCGATATTGCCCAAGCAAACGGCTATGAAGACTTGGCCGCAAAGTGGTCAAAGGGCGCGCCAGAAACGCCCGTGCCCTACTTCCGCCCAGTCAGGTTCGGGGAAATCGCCATTGTAGTTCGCGCAGACTGGGACACCAGCAATTACAAGCAGATGGTGCAACTGATAAAAAGCCTAGGGCAGAAGCTGACCGTCTATGGCACCACAGATTCTTGTAGGGCAAAGACCCTTCATTGGACAGGTGACGACTTCCGTTGGGCGCTCATTGGCGGCGACGGCCTTGTGTTGGAGCAGGGGAAGCAACTGCCCACAATGGACGAGCTAGGAGAGATGATAGAAAAGTATTCCATAAGGCCCCCAAGGGCGCTGGCGGAAGAGTTCCTGAAAAAGAACCCGCACAGCATGGAGGCCCTGCTAACGCTTGGCATTGAAGGCATCATAAATGGGGTGAGCGCGATTCAGGACAGGCAGGGCGACGGGGACCTGGATTCAGGCAGCGACGATGCCATCTGGGGCACGGCCACGTCGGCTTGGACAAAGATATTGAACGATGACCGCGCCCTCTTCGCCCTGCCTGACTTCTACGTAAAAAACGCAGAGCCGCGCAGCCACACCATGAGGCTGGCCTCTAAACGCTTTCTGCCCAAGATAGAGGCCGCGCTTGCACGCTCGCCTGCCTCAAAGCCCGTGTGGGACAGTTGGCTCTTCTGGCGCACGGCCGGCGGCAACGAGAGGGACTTTGAGGTGTTCCTTGAAAGCATAGAGCCAAGCCCGATGGAGTTGCTTGGCTCCTGCCCCCCGGCCATTGTCTTTGCCGCCTTCTACGATGAATGCAGGAAGGGCAACAAGTGGCCCCAGATGGTCAAACTGTTAAAAGAGCCTTGGGACAGGGGCATTTCCAAGCAACTGGCGGATAACGCCGCCAAGGAAAAGGAAAAACAAAAGCCAACGCTTGTTGACGCCACACTGGGCGACAGGGTGGGCCTCCCGCTGATAGAGGCCCTGCTTAACATCGGCAGGCGCCAAGAGGCGGACGAGACGTTCAAGTCATGGCTGGACTGCGGCGGCGGCTTCACCAACCCGGCCGAGCTGATAGAAACGGCAAGGCGGCTGGGCGGCGAAATGATGGCAAAGGAGTGGGAGCGCCGCCTGTCTTTCGCGTCGCCGACGCCGATTGTCCACTATTGACCGCTACTTTTTCCCCGTCTGTGCCGTCTCTTTTGCCGCCTTGGGCTTTGGCTCCCAGGGGCCCATCCTCACGGAGCCGTCGGGCAGTGGGCGCCACTGGTCGGCCTTATAGAACTCCATGCCAAGCCACAGCTTCTTCCACCAGCTTGCCCTTTCGTGTGCGCCACCTATGGGGGGCACACCCAGCTTCTCCACGCGGCCGTTCTCTGGGTGAATCCTGTACCAGACTATGTATGGGCTGCTCTGGGCTATTTTCTTCTGGTCCTCTATGAACGCCTTTTCGCGCTCCTTGTCCAGCTTTTCTCGCTCTTCTTTGCTCAGGTTCTTGGGAAGGGGCTTGTCGTATTTCTCCTTTAGGTCGTCCCACTTGTCGGCGATGCCGCCTTTCAGCGCCGCTTCTTCCAGCGCGGAAACCAGCACCGTCCCGTTCTTTTCGGGGCGGAAGTCCAAGACGGCCGTTGTGAAACCGCCCCTCTGGATGGTCTTGAGCATTTCCTCTGGGTCTATGCCCTTGAATATGCTCCCCGCCTTCACCAGGGACGCTTTCTCCAGAGAGAAGCACCAGTACAGACCAGTGATTTCATTGATGATGGTGGCGTATTTGCCCGTGACAACGCAACCAGCCTTGCCAGCGAGCTTGAAGACACGCGGATCCTTCATTTGGTACTTCAGCTCGTCAATGCCGTGGTAAATTGAAGAGTCCAATACGACCTCTTTCTTGCTTGGGCGCAATACCATTTTTGCGAATGGGGATGGCTCTTGGTTGTCTGGCCCCATCAAGTCCTCGTTTTCAGACACCGCGATGAATCGCCCGTTGTCGCAGGGGATGAAGTAAAGACCACTGTATTCCTCTTTGAATTTGTGCCTGAACTCGCCCAAGTACTGCCACTCCTTGTCCTGCCACTTGGCGAATGTGTAGCGCTTGAACTTAACGCCGTCGCTGTCTTTTTCTGATTTGTACCACACACTTGACCATGCCGAGTAAAATGCGTCGTCGAACCAGCAACAACCAGCAGGATGTGTGCGTTGCTCTTGTGGGACAGGGAAATCGAGGGCTTTTGTCAGGCTTGGGATGGTTGACTGGATGTAGTCGTTTTCGTCTATGAAGCACCAATTGACGTACCACTTATCTTTGGCGTAATCCTCATAGGAAGCAACGAGGAGCAGGTCGTCCACCCACTGCTGCGCGGCCAGCGGCGCGGCGGCGAACAGGGACAGAAATGCCGCAGCGAGGACGGCGGGGATTATCGAGCGGCGCGTGTGCATATATGCACCTCCTACCGCTGGATACGGGGATTGGATTCGGGGGTTTAGTGCCGCGCCCACTATTTTTTCTTCTTTTCCAGACGCTCCTTACGCCTCTTCTCATATTCTTCCAGTTCCTTCTTCCCGGCGTCCTCTTCCGTGTAGCCCTTTGGCAGTTCAAACACAGAGTCGGGTATCGGGCCGGGCACAATTTCCGTGGCCTCCCTGAAAATCTTTATGGTTATCCATCCTCCAATCGGGAGCACAATTTCTGATTTCAACTGGACGCCCTTGATCTTGGAGATTGCACCGAACAGCTTCCCTATGTTGCCCATCCCCAGTAAGTCTGACAGGAAGCTGTCTTCCAGTTTGCTTGCCTTTTCCAATATTTCAGGGGGCGCGGGCGGCGCCAAAGTTGGGTCTGCGCTCGCCTTGCAGGTGAACTTGCCAACGCTTATGTCCCACTTTTCGCAGTTCCTGCCAGCGATCACCTCTGTACCCGCTCTTTTGATCGATGGACTAACATCCTTCCCAAAAAACTCTTCCATTTTCTTCCTCTTCTTTCCATCTGTATCGGCATCCATGGCTTCTTTTATGTCTGCCGCGATTAGTTCTCTGAGCTTAAGCGTGTCCTCCAGTCGCGTCAGCTTCACGACTTTTTTCTTGTGGCCAATTTCGTATCTCACGCAATCTTGGTAGTCAATCAGCGTATCCGTCTTTTCCTCTGTGTCATTGGTCCGCTTGTAGCGCTGGGAGTGGTATTCGACCTCCGTGCCCTTATGCGACATCATCATCGCCCCAACTTTCGTCTTGTAGGTGATCTTCAGGTCTTGTGCCGCAAGTGTGCCAAAGGCAAATGTTGACAGAAAGGCTGCGGCGAGTATTGCGCGGAAGACCGTGCGGCTGCGATGCGTTTGCATGTTTGCACCTCCTGACTTTGGATACGAGGATTGGGTTCGGGGATTTAGCGGGCGGTTGAAAAACCAGAATAAATGGGCACGGCCGTGCGCGGCTGGTCATTTCTATTTTTCGCGGATGGCCCTCCACCGCCAGCCAAGCCCGGTCGTAACGGTGTAGCTCGTTTTGCTGTAGCTCTTGAAGTCAATGTTGTCCGTCTTCAAGAAACAGGCCTCTACACCGACCTCGAAAGTCATGTCCTTGTAGCACTGCCCGTAATGAATCCCCGCCATGGGTCTGTCGTACATGTTCCCTTTTAGGGGCTGGTAGTTGGAAGAGTCAATGTTCCACCTAGTGCTGCCGAACTCTAAGCAGACGCTGTGCTTGGTGTCGGGGTCTTTTTGCGAGTCGAACAAGAGCATCAGACCCAATGAAACAGTGAACCGGCTTGTTTTGACAGTGTGCCCGTCGCTTCCCCTGAATGAGGTCTCCTTTCCCCAGGCCCCGTTCCACCTGTCTTCGGAGATCCTGAAGCGCAGCGCGGCACTGTCCTTTTTGATGTGCCCTATCCATTCCATGTATCCGCCCATGTTGGGCGTGATGTTCGTCAGGTCGCCCAATAAGCCCACGGGTGCCCAGTTGATCCTATACCCGAACCCAAAATCGACTGGCATGTCTGGTTTTCCGTCCTGCTGTGCGCAAAGGGCGGTAGTGCAGGCAAGCATTGATGCAAATGTGGCTGTGGCGAGTCTGTTCATAGCAACCCCCAGAAGTAAATTATAGAAAAAAAAAAAAATCAATAATCAAGCGTGAATTTTGGGGGGTTCCAGTTTTAGGTACGGCAAATCAGGGCAACGGCGACCTCGTCTGCCACACGACTTTGCAAATGAGTGGGACGGGGTCGCCCTTGCCCTGAAACTGACTGGGGAATCTCGGCTATTCGGCGGTTTCTACGGCTTCTTTGATCGGCGGCAGGACGTAGTCAACCAGCTCTATCAGGGCCATGTCGGCGGCATCGCCGAGGCGGTGGCCGGTCTTGAGTATGCGGGTGTAGCCGCCGGGGCGCTCTTTGAAGCGGGCACGGAACTCCGGGGTGAACAGTTTGGAGACCACGGCCTTGTTGCCAAGGCGGGCCATGGCAAGGCGCCGGTTGGCCACGCTGTCGATTTTGGCGAGGGTTATGAATGGCTCCACGAACTTGCGGAGCTCCTTGGCCTTGACGAGCGTCGTCTGTATCCTCTCGTGCTGGAGCAGCGAGTTGGCCAGGTTCTTCATCAGTGCTTTGCGCTGGTTCGTGTTGCGGCCGAGGCGCTTGCCGGCTACGTTGTGGCGCATGGTTCCTCCAAGTGGTGTCTTTGTGTGCCTTTATTGTTGTCAGTATTCCTGGTCTATCCTCATGCCCAAGGAGAGGCCGATGCGGTTCAGCTCGTCCTTAATCTCCTGCAGCGACTTCTTGCCGAAGTTCTTGGTCTTCATCAACTCGGCCTCTGTCTTCTGTATCAGCTCGCCTATGGAGGTTATGCTGGCGTTCCGCAGACAGTTGTTGGCCCTGACGGAAAGCTCCAACTCCTCCACGGACTTGCCGAGTAGCGAGTTCACGTTTTCGGGGCCGAAGCCCGGGCCGCCCTCTGAATCGAGGAGATCCTCGTCCTGTTTGACGAAGATGAGGAAATGCTCCCTTAGTATCAGGGACGCTTCGCTGACGGCCTCCTGAGGGTCAACCGTGCCGTTGGTCCAGACCTGCAGGGTCAGTTTCTCGAATTCCGTGCTCTGGCCAACCCTGGCCGGCTCGACTGTGTAGTTGACCCTGGTTATGGGGCTGTGGTTAGAGTCCAATGGGATGAAGCCCGACGCCAGCCTCTCGTCCAAGTTGCGGTCGGCCGTGACAAAGCCGCGCCCGGGGCTGACCTGTATCTCCATATCCAGTTCGCCGTCTTCGCCCACCGTTGCTATGTGGACGTTTGGGTTTGTCACTTCTATGTTCTGGTTGCACTTGATGTCCTTGGACGTCGCCGCGCCCTCTCCCTTGAAGGAAAGCGTTACTATCTGCGGGGACGCAGTGTGCAGTTTGAACGGCACTTCCTTAAGGTTTAGGAGGATGTGGGTGATGTCCTCCCAAACGCCGGGCAGAGTGGTGAACTCGTGCTGCACGCCCTTGATCCGCACGTTGGTGACCGCTGCCCCGTTGATGCTGCTGAGCAGGACGCGCCTAAGGGAGTGCCCCACCGTTGTGGCAAAGCCGCGCTCAAAGGGATAGGCCACGAACTCGCCAAAGGTGCCCGTCTTGGTGGCCGCATTTAGCTCCGCGAATCGCGGACGCTGGAAATCGCTAATGATTAGCATCCATTTGCCCCTTACTTGCTGTAGAGTTCGACGATGAGCTGTTCGTTGATGTCGAGCGGCACGTCTTCTCTGGTGGGAACCGCCACTACCTGACCCTTGAACGCCGCCGGGTCAAACGTAAGCCATTTGGGAATGCCCCTGCCCGCCGCTGTCTCGACTGAAGTCTTCACGGACTCTATCTCGCGGGAAGCCTGGTGCAGTTCTATGGACTGCCCGGCTTTGGTCAGGTACGAGGGGATGTCAACCCTCTTGCCGTTGACGAGTATGTGGCCGTGCAGGACCATCTGGCGCGCCGTGCGGCGGCTGGAGGCGAACCCAAGGCGGTAAACAACGTTGTCGAGACGGCTCTCCAGCATGGCAAGCAGGTTGTGACCCGTGACACCGCGCTTTTTTTCGGCCTTCTCAAAATAAATCCTGAACTGTTTTTCCAGTATGCCGTAGATGCGCTTGACCTTTTGCTTCTCGCGCAACTGGACGGCGTAGCCTGTGGGCTTCTT
>Ga0268262_10006647_pt1 | contig 11043 bp, 8 predicted proteins | sample TergutNc150P3_FD_190354 | JGI IMG/M metagenome (GOLD analysis project Ga0268262, IMG submission 190354) | Nasutitermes corniger P3 segment gut microbial community from laboratory colony in Florida, USA - Nc150 P3 (SPAdes) (version 2) | ecosystem: Host-associated > Arthropoda: Insects > Digestive...
CATCGTGCGTCAGATGCCTCGTCTCCCCCCCCTCGGCGATAATCGTATTCGCCTCAAGCCCCGAAGCCTTTATCTGCGTGTCCGGCGTGTAGGTCTTGAACTTGTAGACGTTCCCGTCAGGCCCGACAAGGTTGTAGTCCTCGGCCTTGAACACCTTGTTGTTGCTTGCGTCGACAGACTGGTTGACCTTGATGAGCATATAGGCCCCGTCGAACCCCCAGCTCCTGTCGTTGCTGATGCTCGCCGACATCCCTTTCTGCTTATTGGCGTCGATCACCACGCTGCTGTTGTTGTTGACCCCCAGCGTCCCCACGATCGCGTCGCGAACGCCCGTGGCGCTCCCTTCAAGCAGCTTCTTCGTGTTGAACTCCGTGGTATTTCCGATACGGTCAATTTCAGCTTTCAGCTGGGTAACCTCGGACTGAAGCTCCTCGCGGTCTTTGTCCGTGTTCGTATCGTTTGCGGATTGCACGGACAGCTCGCGCATCCTTTGCAGGATGGAGTGCGTCTCTGCGAGCGCGCCTTCGGCCGTCTGTATTAAGGATATGGTGTCCGAAGAGTTTTTGGACGCCATGGAAAGGCCTCTGACCTGGCCCCTCATTTTTTCGGAGATCGCCAACCCTGCGGCGTCGTCGCCGGCGCGGTTGATGCGGAATCCGCTTGACAGTTTTTCCATCGACTTCGAGCCGTCGAGCTCGCTGATACCCATTTGGCGGTGGGTGTTGATGGCGGTTAAGTTGTGGTTGATACGCATAAAACCCTCCTGGTTTTGTAGTTGAAAGCTTTGGCGGCCTCATGCCGCCGTTTTATGGGTCTTCAGGTCAGCCTCCCTGCCGTCCGTCCCGACTCACATTTATTATATCGGTGTGATTTTTTCCGGCCTTTAGCGGTTTTGTGGGATTTTGTGAAATTTTTGCCTGTGGGTAGGAATTTTTTGCCGTATGTTGATTTTGGGGCCGCCGGGATATTATATTATAGATAGGAAGGGGAGGGACGATAGATGCAGTTATCTTACACATTTTGGGCGGCGGAAGAGGGCGGTTACGTCGGTTATACATTAGCCAGTATCCCGACTATTGGACGCAAGGCGGCGACGTTAAGGAACTCGAAGAAATGCTCGCCTCGCTATATCGTGACATTATGATGTTGTATAGAGTCGACTGATGGATCTGAAAATTGAATTTAACCAAGCGGCGTTCAGACACAATATATCAAAGCGGGATATCCGCTTCGCTATTGATACCGCAATCTATGACGCCAATATCGATGCTGACGGTGCCGATAATAAATTTCTTATTATAGGTTTTGACGGTAACGTGAACTTGCTTGAAGTTATGTATAACGTTGTTGATGAAAATACAATAAATGTATTTCACGCAATGAAGTGTCGAAAACAATATTTACGTTTAATCAATACGGAAGGATAGGGCTATGGCAAGAATGACCGAAGAAGAGGCTTTCGATCTTGACGAAAAATGGACAAAGACCACCCCGAAAGTAGGGCCGAACGGATCAGGTTTCATTGCGAAGCGCAAGGCGGCCGCCGTCGCTCATACTATTACAATAGATGAAATTTCGGCGGATTACCTATTCGCCAAAGCCATCGCCGAACACAAGACGCCGGCGGAAGTAATCAGCGATATGGTCCACGAAAAATTAGCGGTCGCGCAATATTAAAAAGAGGCGGCCGTTTCCGGTCGCCCCTTTCTCTCAATCCACAACACCGCAACTGCAACCACCGCCACTCGTTGATTTTCAAAAGACGGGCGGCCGCGCGGGGCCGCCCCTACCGTTACCTCAACAGCTGCAACACGCTCTGCGGCTGCTGGTTCGCCTGGGCCAACATCGCCTGGGACGCCTGCTGAAGGATGTTCGTTCTGGTGAACTCCATCACTTCCTTCGCCATATCCACGTCGCGGATGCGGCTCTCGGCGGCTTGGAGGTTCTCGGCCGACGTGTCGAGGTTCTTTATCGTGTGCTCCAAACGGTTCTGCAAAGCTCCGAGAGAAGCGCGCTGATGGGAAACTTTCTGCAACGCGTTGTTCACCGTCTCAATCGCGGTCGCCGCGCCCCACTTCGTGCTGATGTCGACATCCTCAACGCCGAGGGCCTTGCAACGCATGTCGTTGATCGACAGGAACGTCGTCTGACCGCTGTTTGCGCCGATCTGAGACATTATGCTGTCTCTGAGGTTCGACGAGGCGGCATCGTACTCCGTGAAGATGAAGGTCATGCTGTCCTGCACCTTCAAGTCGTAGTAACGCGTCGCCAGAGCGTTGCCGGTGTTGGACGAGAACTGTACGTTCACGCCGCCGTTGGCGAACGTCACGCTGCCGGTGAAGGCCTTGTCGGGGTCGCCTTTGGTGATTACGGTGCCGGCCATCAAGTTGACGTCGTTAATACCCAACGCGCCGTTGCCCAATATCGAACCCGCGACAAGAGTGCTGTCCTTGGCGACCGTCATCGAAGTCATTTGCAAGAAGTCGCCGAGTGTGTTGCCGCCCAGTCCGAAAGTCTCGGCCAGCTTTATGCTGCCCTGCTCCACGAAGATATTTCCTGTCGCGGTAGTCGGCTTGTCGAGATTCGCCTTGTGCGTGAGAACCGAGCCGTCTTCAAGCGTGATGCTCTTGCCGGCCGCGACCATCTCTCCGCCCACGGTGAGAACGTTGGTGGTTCCGTCCCACTTAATCTCAACTTCTTTGCCCTTCACCTCTATCCTCAGGCTCCAGTCGTTGTCGTCGTCCTTTCTGCTGAACCCGCTGCCTTTAGCTAAGACGCTGCCCGCCTCAAGACGTTGGATATCGCCGAGAACAAGGCCGGCGCTGTTGCCGATGGTGACGTTCGTGGCGATCGCGCCTCCCTCGATTTTGAGATTTGACGCAAGCACGAGGTCGAGTTCGGTCGCTTTGGCTACAGACTCCTTCGCTATGGTGCTTTGCGCCGCGAGAGTGAACGCTTTAACGTTTCCGGCGGGAGCGCTGTTCAAATTGTCGTCAATGGTTAAACTGCCGTTCTCGATGCTTACTTTGCCGCCGCCGTTGTTCTTGAGCACGGTGCCGTCGTCTAAAGTAACGCTTTTGCCGACCTCGACGAGGGTTGGCGACGCACCGGCGGTGCCAAGCGTCAGTTCAAGCCGGTCGCCGGATCCCAGAGTAATTGCCGTTATACCAGGCTTGTTAGCCCCCGTAATTGGCCCTAAAGCGTTACCAGTGTTAACAATGTCGATAGATCCGCCCGCAGCCAACGTAAAGTCAGAACCCGCAACCAAAGTGCTGCCTTTAGCCACCATCGTCAGGTCTTTTTCGGTCATCGTCGCGCCGATGACGGCAAAGTCATCAGGAGTACCGGAAGTGCCGAAATCGGGCCAGTTATTATAGTTCTGCAGCTCCAGAGCCGCTCCCAAGGTTGCATCGTGCGTCAGATGCCTCGTCTCCCCCCCCTCGGCGATAATCGTATTCGCCTCAAGCCCCGAAGCCTTTATCTGCGTGTCCGGCGTGTAGGTCTTGAACTTGTAGACGTTCCCGTCAGGCCCGACGAGGTTGTAGTCCTCGGCCTTGAACACCTTGTTGTTGCTTGCGTCGACAGACTGGTTGACCTTGATGAGCATATAGGCCCCGTCGAACCCCCAGCTCCTGTCGTTGCTGATGCTCGCCGACATCCCCTTCTGCTTATTTGCGTCGATCACCACGCTGCTGTTGTTGTTGACCCCCAGCGTTCCCACGATCGCGTCGCGAACGCCCGTGGCGCTCCCTTCAAGCAGCTTCTTCGTGTTGAACTCCGTGGTATTTCCGATTCTGTCAATCTCAGCCTTAAGCTGGGTGACTTCGGACTGAAGTTCCTCGCGGTCTTTGTCCGTGTTCGTATCGTTTGCGGATTGCACAGACAGTTCGCGCATCCTCTGGAGGATGGAGTGCGTCTCCGCGAGAGCGCCTTCGGCCGTCTGTATTAGGGATATGGTGTCCGAAGAGTTTTTGGATGCCATGGAAAGGCCTCTGACCTGGCCTCTCATTTTTTCGGAGATCGCCAGACCTGCGGCGTCGTCGCCCGCGCGGTTGATGCGGAATCCGCTTGACAGTTTTTCCATCGACTTCGAGCCGTCGAGCTCGCTGATACCCATTTGGCGGTGGGTGTTGATGGCGGTTAAGTTGTGGTTGATACGCATAAAACCCTCCTGGTTTTGTTGGTTAAAAGCTTTGGCGGCCTCATGCCGCCGTTTTATGGGCCTTTTCGGGGTCGGTTGGCACTCCGTTGCCGTCGTTCCCCCGGCTCACAGTTATTATATCGGTGGGATTTTTTCCGCTCTTTAGCGTTTTTGTGGGATTTTGTGAAATTTTTGCCTATTAGTAGGAATTTTTTGCCCGGCGGGGCCGAAATCGTCGATTTTGGGGTTTGGGGGGCGTTTTTGGGGGGCGGCTGAAATTTTTTTCGCTTAGGTATTGACTTTTTGCGTGGAATCACCTATATTATTATTGATTATGGTCAGCGCGGCTTCCGACGTCAGCGGAATTGGACCGCTGTTTGGGGGTCGGGTTGGCTATTAGGAGGGTTTTGGAAGCTGTTTATTATGTTTAGAGCTTGGCCGAAAAGGTTTTCAACGTCAGCGGAATTGCACCGCTGTTTGGAAACCCAATCGGCCATTCCTATAATCCTAATTAGTAAAGCTCCAATATCTCCGTCTCCGCCCTCCTGAGCTGCGGGGACTCTGGTTTTGACTCGTAGGTTGATTTTACCCGCCGCCATGCTTCTTGGGCTTGTTTTCGGGTTGTTTCCGAGGGGGAGGTTTTGAAGCGTTCGCTTCTGATCAGGGCGATGTAGTACAGGGCTTCGCCGAGGATCGCGTTGCGGTTGCGCGTGGCGCTTGAGCGGGTCAGGGACGATTCGAGGGCGGCGAGGGCGGCGGGGTGGTCGTTGCGGTAGAAGTGGTAGCGGCCGGCGGTCAGGAAGTACAGGGCGTCGTTTGTCTTGGCGGCGCTGTCCAACACGGTTTTCGCCTTGTCCAATTGGCGGGATTCAACGTAGGCTTCTAACAGCAGAAGGTGGCGTTCGCCGCGCTGTTCGGTAAAGGCGGCGTTTTTCTCTAAGATTCTGATTGCGCGGTCCCACTCTTTCCTGCCTACGGCTTCCGAGGCGTTCTTTATCAAGACGCTTTCGGCGACCGCCGGGGCGGCGGGCGGGGCGGTTTTGGTATTAACGCTTGAAGTATTAATATCTATTATAGTATTAGCGTCATTACTATTGACGGTCTTGGCGGCGATGTTTGCGGAGGTGTCTGTGCTGACGGGCGGGGGAGCGTCTGTAGCGGAGGGGCTTGCGGCGGCGTCCGTATCGGCGGGGGCGGAGAAGAAGTTGGCGGCTGCGGCGGGGGTCTGTTTGCGAATTGTCTTTGGCGGCCGGTGCGATATAAGTTTGGCGGTTAGGTAGGATATGGACAGGACGGCGATCAGGGCGGCCGCCGCGTAAACGGTTGCTTTCTTGGTCAGCGGCCATTTGACGCGCGGTAATTTAGGTGTTGATTTTGCGGAATCGGCGGCGTTGACGTTTGTATCGACAGCGTCGTCGGCATCGACATTAACGCAGTCATCATCGTTATCGCCATTATCAACATCAACATCAACATCAACATCAACATCAACGTTAACATCAATGCCCGCGTCGATGTTTATCGATACCGTCGGCGTGACCCCCGCGTCGGCCTCGTCTTTCGAGAAGAATTCGTACAGCGTTTTTTGCGGCGCGTTTCCTTTGGCTGTTTCGGCGTAGGCTTTTTGCAGGTCGCGTATAAGTTCTGCGGCGCAGCCGTAGCGTTCTTGGGGCGAGGCTTTCAGGCACTTTAGGATGATGTTCGAGACGGTTTGCGGCACGGGCGCGTCGTATTCGTTCGGCGGTTTGAAACTGTTCGCCGCTCGGTGCATCGTGAGTTCGGTTATGCTCTTTTGCGGGAAGGCTTTTGCGCCGGTGGCCATTTCGTAGAGTATCGCGCCTAACGAGTAGATGTCGCTGCGCCGGTCTATATCGCCGCCGTCCATCTGTTCGGGCGAAAGGTAGTGCAGCGTTCCCACGATGTTTCCGTCTATGGTGTGCAGGCCGGCCTGGGCGGGGCGGGCGATGCCGAAGTCGGTGAGTTTTATTTCGCTGCGTTTGGATATAAGGATATTTGCCGGTTTGAGGTCGCGGTGGATGATCCCGTCGTACGAGACGCCGCCTAAGGCGAATTTGAGCGTGTGGGCGTAGTCGAGGGCGCTTGCTATGAACAGTCCGGCGGCGCAGCATACCGCGTCGGGGAAGCGTCCCCTCGCCTCCAAAGCCTCCTGCATGTTGCAGCCGTCCACGTACTCCATCTCCATGTACGGCACGCCGTTCCACTCGCCCACGCTGTAGACCTCCACGATGTGCGGGTGGCGCAGCTTTGCGGTGATCTTGGCCTCCGTCTCGAAGCGGGCGTGCAGCGCGTCTAACGAGAGCATCTTGACCGCCCGGAAGAGTTCGAGCCGCTCGTTCCACACCTTGTACACGGAGGCGGTCCCGCCGGTACCGATGGCGTCTACGACGAGGCCGAAGCCTATGCGCGTCTGGCCGATGAGCGGTCGGGCGGGGGAGAGGACGGATTGAGGGAGCGGTACGGCGGGGTCGCGCTCCACGAAGGTCTTTTCGATTTCGGATTCGTCGAGAATGTGCATTGTTTCTCCTTATTAAAGTCAACATCAAAAAAAAAATCAACTCATAATTTGCTACCATATAAAGATTGTTACTTGCAAAGCGACGGATAATATGCCCGCGCCTATTAATGACAGGGTTCGTTTTAGGGCGGCGTCTTCGTACGCTTCTAAGTATTCGGCCGCTTTTTCTTCGTTTTCGCTTTTTGCGAAAAGGTGTTTTTCGCGGAGGGTGTTGTGTTCGCCTTGTTCGTAGACCGCGTAGGCGAAGGCGGCTATCGCTCCGGCTCCGAGGGCTAATTGGATTTGACGGTGTTTGGTGAACAGCGGGGGTTTGTTCAGGCGCAGCGAGACTGCGGCTTGCTGGTCGGCGCGAAGCGTCAGCTCCTCGGAGGCAGGGAGGTAGCCGTTTTTATGGCGCAGTTCCACCCTGTACATCCCCGGGACTATGAACTCGTTGACGAGCGGCGTCTTGCCGAGCTCGGCCACGATCACCACGTCGGCCCCCGGAGGGTCGGAATCGACCCGAAGACGGGCGTAAGAGTTCCCGTCCGCGCCGTAAGCCGCGAAGACAAAGGCCGAAATCAATAACAATTGTACTATTGACAATCGTGACAACGGCATCGATAACGGCGATAATGATAATGACGAAGATAGTAATGCCCTCATAAACGATCCTTTACAGTGGTTATAGGTTAAAAAAACCGCGTTTCGGGCGCAGCCGATGACGTCGGTGAAACCGAGAGACTGCGGTACAACGAGAGTTACGGCGCACAACGAGAGATACATCCGTACAACGAGAACCGTCAATACAACGAGAGACTACGGCACAACGAGAGCGGGGATCGACCCCGGATATCCGCAATCGGATTATATAAAGATAATATTATGAAACGCCGCAAGTCAATATTTACAAAAAATTTTCAATACCTATTGACATCCGTCCGCAAAATAATTATCTTTATACTATCGGGCTTCCCCTGACTCTCTCTCGGCATTGCCGTATAAATGCCCTTCTCGTTGTACTCTCGTTGTACCAATATTTTTTGACTTTTCTTTTGATTTTGGTGTTGATTTTTGTTTTGACTTTGCTTTTGACGTGACATCCTCACCCGCGAAGCGGGGGAGGCTTGGAGGGGGCTATAATGTAACGGGGCGTTACGGGGCAGAGCCCCGTACGAGAGGGTAGCGGAATAAAAACGGGTTTACCCGTTTTTATGTAGCGAGGGGGAGACTTCCCCCCTTAGTTGATTTTGATTTTAATTATTTGACTTTAAGGAGGTACTTTAAGATGAACCAAAAAATCTTATGGCGCGAGGGCACCTTCCTCCAGCCCCACCACTTCCAATTCTCCGACCGTCTCCACGCCGCCCAAATCAACACGCGCGTCAATTCGCTCGCGTACGGCGGCTTTCAGTACGGATTCACGGAGCTTGAGATCGACCGCGACGCCCTGCTTGTGGGGAACTTCACGTTGCTCCGCGCCGCCGGCGTGCTGCCCGACGGTACTTGTTTCTCTATCGGCGCGGGCGCGGACGGCCCGTCCTTCGGCGGCGTTTTGTCGCGCTCCTTCTCCGCGTTCTGCCGCCCCGATTGCCAGTCGCTCGACGTATACTTGGTTCTGCCCGTCTACGCGCCCGCCGACGCGGGCGTTCAAGGCGTTGACGGCGTCGGGGCCGGCGGGCGTTCCGACTGCCGCTACGTCGAGCGTTCGCTCTCCCTCCCCGACGAGCTATCCCGCGACAATGTTAAGGAGATAGACGTAGGCGAGCCGAACTATCAAATCCGTTTCGAGGGCGAGCCGCTCGACGGCTGCGTGCGGCTGCGCGTAGCGGTGATGTCGCGCGGCGGCGGCGGGGACATGGAGCTTGCGCGGGGATATTCGCCGCCCGTGCTCTTCACGCGGACCTCCGGCGTGCTGCGCGGAGCTCTCGGCGGTCTGCTTGAGCTGCTCTGGGCGCGCATCGGCTCCTTAGCCAAGTGCCGCCGCCGCAGCGAGTGGGGGCAGGCCTTCTTTTCGGCGGCGGAAGAGAATTCCTTCAGAGTGATGAGCGTCCTCTGCACATTCACGCCGCTGCTCGGCCGTCTGCTGGAACTGCCCAAAGTTCATCCCTTCGAGTGCTATTCCCATCTGATGACGCTCTACGGCGGTTTGCAGTGTTTCTCGCCGACCCTGTCGCCGGAGAATTTCCCGGCCTACAACCACGACGACCCCGCCGCGACGTTCACGGATTTGGCCGACCGCATCCGCGACGCGCTGAAAGCGGAGTTCTGGACGACCTGCGTCTCCCTCCCATTAGAACAGGTAAGCGCGGCGACGTGGCGCTGCCGCTTCCCCGACGAACGTTTCGCGGCCAGAGCGAACCTGTTCATAGGCGTAAGCGCGAAAGTGGAACAAAAGAAGCTGCTGGTAGACGTATTGCAGCGCGTAAAAGCGGGTTCGCGGGAGAATTTGGATTTATTGATATCCTCGTCGCTGCAAGGTTTGCCGCTTATCCACGTAAGAAACATACCCGAGGGGCTGCCGGCCAAACCGGAGTACGTTTACTTCGCAGTGGACAGGAACGGCCCGCTGTGGGAGTCTGTGGAAAATACGGGAACGCTGGGCATACATTTTTCCGGCGGGGTTTATCCTGATATGAAGCTGGAGGTGTTGGGATTGAAGTTTCAGTAGAATGGTTTTGATTCTATCGTTTGACAAGGAGAGAAAATGGCGAATCCGATCTATCGATACCCGCATAAAGCGATGAGTCTTTGCGCGGAGATTGTCAATAAGGCGACGGATATCCGCGCGCATAATCAGATAGCGGACTTAGACGGCTTCCACGCCTCGATGTGCGCCAAGTTCGACGCCGTAATCAGGCATTGCCGCCGAAAGTCTATGCCTATCGACGCGGCCGCCGAACTCATCTACCCGTTAGCCGCCCTTGTAGACGAGACGCTCCTGAGCGACCCCAAATACCGCGCCTACTGGACGGAACGCCCGATACAGCTGCGCTATTTCGGCGAGGTGATAGCCGGAACGAAATTCTTCGCGAAGTTGGAAACCCATATCCAAGCCGACGCCCCGTGCGTTGAGATATTGGAGACCTGCTTCATCGCCCTCAGCTTAGGTCTGAAAGGCATGTACGGCGGAGAGGAAGCCAAACGCCGCGCCAAAATCATAGAGAATTTGGGCGCGATGCTGATAGATATCCGCAACAAAAACAGAAAGCCGCCTGAGACGCTTGACAAACCGGAAAAACATATACCGTGGCGTTTATGGACGTTTGCGGCGTTAACGGCGGCCGCGGCGGCGTTAACGGTTATCGTCGCGGTTATCGAGAGCGCGGCGGCAAAGAATTTGGTTGAGTTCTTGGGGAACATTTGATAAGGAAGAATATAAATTGAAACTTATAGCAAATCTAATCCGCGACATCAAAATCGCCCGAAAGCCGTGGTTTTTGATTGACGGCCCGCGCGGTTCCGGCAAAAGCTCCCTTTTGGCCGATTCCGATTCCGCCGCGCCGTTCAAACAGATCCGTCCGGGCGTTTTTCTTGCTCACGATTCCGCCGCCGTCTACGTCGATCCTTCGGGAAACGCCTCGACCTCCGCGTCCGACAAAAGCGCGAACCTCTTCCGCCGCCGCGTCTTGCGCCATAAAATTCTGCGCCCGCGCGCTTTCGACGGGCTGATCGTAGTAATCGACATACGCGAATTGTCGGCTATGGACGCGGCGGCGGTTGACGGAACGGCCGCCGATTTGCGCGCCCGCGCCGACGCTCTCGTCTCATCGACGGGTTACGGCGTTCCTGTGTACTTCGTCTTCGGCAAGATCGATCTCTTGGACGGTTTCGCTGAATTTTTCGGCGGCAAGGAGAAGGGAAAAATCCCTGTCTTGGGGGCGGTGCTGGGCGGACGCGGCGCGAACGCCGCAACCGCGCCCGCGCCGGCGGCGGCGTTCGCAAGCCGCTTTAGAGAAATTTGCGCCGACCTCTCCGACATCTGCGTGCGGAGGATTATATCCGCCGACAATCCAAGCCGCTACGACGTAAACGGCCGTCTGTACGGCTTTTTGACGCGCTTCGCGCTTGCCGAGGCCCCTATAGCCGCGTTCTTGACGGAGTTCTTCAGACCGCGCGGCAGCGACAACGCGCGTTTCTGCGGATTCTTCTTTACGTCAAGCAAGGCGGGAGCGTCCTCCGCCGCGCTTTCGCGGAAGGTTGTCTGCGACGTTATGCCCAAAACGCCGTATAGGGCGGAGGATGCGTTCGACGGAACGTGGAGCCGATATTTAAAGAGGGCGGGTCCGTATGTTTTTACGGCGGCGGTATGGGCGGCGTTCGCGCTGCTCTTCGTCGGCGGCGGTTTAAGCGACGCGGCGCGCGTCAACGGGCTTCGGACGGAGCT
>Ga0268262_10006648_pt1 | contig 11042 bp, 8 predicted proteins | sample TergutNc150P3_FD_190354 | JGI IMG/M metagenome (GOLD analysis project Ga0268262, IMG submission 190354) | Nasutitermes corniger P3 segment gut microbial community from laboratory colony in Florida, USA - Nc150 P3 (SPAdes) (version 2) | ecosystem: Host-associated > Arthropoda: Insects > Digestive...
AGGGGTGTACTGTATGAAAACCTGGAAACTACAGATTTTTAGTCCGGTTGCGGCTATTTTGGCCATTTTTACAATTGGTTTTATTGGTTGTCAACAATCGCACGGCGGGGGCGGGGGCGGCAGTGGGGGCAAAACTCCAACAGCAGCCGATTATGAGATTGGCAACCTGACGCAGACCGTTGGGAGTATTACCGCCGTAACCGTAACGCCAAAATCCGGCAAATCAACAGGGGCGGTAACCATTTATTACAATGGATCAACCACGCTCCCCTCAGCAGCCGGCACATACGCCGTAACTTTTAATGTAGCCGCCGCAAAAGGCTGGAACGCAATAAAGGGGTTGAGCGCGGGAACGCTGTCCGTTTCCGGCGAAAGCGTCAGCATCACGCCGATAACAAGCGTCTCGCTCACCATTATCGCGCCTGTCAGAGACGAGGTTCCGGCGACAACGGCAAGCGGCGTGGTTTATAGTACCGCCGGAACCGTAATATGGTCGCCGCCTGATAACCGGTTCCAGGGCGGCAAAGTATACACCGCCTCGGTAACGCTGTCAGCCGCAAGCGGCTATACTTTCACCGGTTTGACCACGGCTGCCATCAACGGGCAAACCGCCGCAATATCAAACAACACAGGCGTGAGCGTTACCCTGTCTTATACCTTTCCCGCGACGGACACCAGATTGTCTACCGGTATGTCAATCACGGCACAACCAGCCAAATTGACATACTCGCATGACGACACGCTGAATCTGACAGGGCTTACCGTAAAGCTGAGCTATAACGACAATTCGTTCGATGATATTGCCGTAGCGAATTTCGCGGCAAGGAATATAACCGCCAGCCCCTCTCACGGCGACACGCTCAGCGTAGCAGCGCACAACAGCAAGCCCGTAACAATAAGTTACGGCAGCCACACGGTAGATACCAACGCCTTAACGGTGAACCCCATCGCCCCCGTACTTGCTGATTTTATCATTTCAGAGCTTACACAAGAATACAACGGCAAGCCCAAAACCGTAACCGTAACGGCAAAAGACGGCAAGACAACGGGAACCGTAACAGTTAAATATAACGGCAGTACCGCCGCCCCTTCCAATGCCGGAACTTACGCCGTAACTTTTGATGTAACGGCTGATACAAACTACACCGTTGCAACAGGTTTGAGCGCGGGAACGCTGACGATTAAGACGGCAGTCTACGCTCTCGGCGACACAGGCCCCGGCGGTGGAAAAATCTTTTACTATAGCGAGGCAGGCTTTACCATGACGGACAACAATGAAGTTTGTCATTACCTTGAAGCCGCACCCTTTGATATGTCTTCTACTTTTATATGGTCGAGTACAACTATTCATACTAGTAGTACTAGTAGTGGTTGGGTTCTAGGAAAACAAATAGGTAGTGGCAGGAAATACACCGCAATGATTCTTGCTTATGAGGATAATACTACCCCCACTGCCGCCAGAGCCTGCTATTATTACCAAGGTCCCAACAACCTTACCGGCTGGTTCCTTCCAAGCGATGATGAATTGTATGAGCTGTATAAAAACAAGTCTTCTGTAGGTAATATGGGAAGCTCCCTCTACTGGTCCTCATCATGTCCCGGCACCAAACTCAGCGCATGGGCTCTGGATTTTAGCAATGGCAATTGGAAAGGCAGCCTTGACAACGCTAACGGCAACGCAACCACTAAATATTCGGTTCGGGCTGTCAGGGCTTTCTAATTGAAACAGCGCCGTATGGTGATGAAAATAATTTTTTGGAGGGTTTAAAATGAATGATGAATCTTTTTTAAAGATGCTTTTTTTGACTTCTCCTGCTGGGAAAGATTTTTTAGCTTCTTTGCAGGAACAGTGTGAGGGATGGACTCCTTCTTTGCAGACAAAGTTTGACGAAATGCTTAAACAAAAGTGCGCAATTCTTAAAGAAAAATATGCATTATTGCAGAAACTTAATGATGAAATATTGACTGAATTGGGTTACAAAACAGAAAAATAAAAAACAAAAACGGCATCAGGCAATTGATGCCGTTTTTTTTGCCAAACGCGAGAGGTAGACAGAGTATTCCGGTTAAGTTATTAAGGCATATCTATTTCTTTATAGTTTTGATAAGGGTTTCGATATTGGGCGGAAGACGGAAATCAGTTTTTCGCAAGCTATCAACAACACGTTTCTGGTTTCAAGCGCGAGAGCTATAGCGCTTGATTCACCTAAACCAATAAACTTATTGAGTATCTTAATTTTTTCGGAATCAGAAACTGCCTGTATGGTAATCCATTCAGGCAACGGGTCTCCGTATTCATCGGCAACTTCCGGGGTAACAATGACGGAATCGTACATCTCTCGCAGTATATCAATCCGCCCGATATTGGTTAAACCAATTAAACAGGTTGTATCAGAAATAATAATTTCATTGGGATTTAAGAGCATTCTCAATTTCCCATTTTACATCATTTTCGGATATGGTAACCACCGGGATTCCATATCGCAGCAAGAGTTCATAAAAAGCCCGATATGTAAGCCCGGATACCTCCGCCGCTTTCCCCAGGGATAGTTTATTGGCTTCAAAAAGCTTCATAGCAAAGAGTATTTGGGCATCGGTTTGAGAAACATTCGCTACATCAGGGATCTCTAAGGTAAGCTGCATAACCTAAATCTCCTTATTTGATCCTGGGCCGAATCGGACGGCCGACCTGCCGCTTAGGAGGCGGCCGCTCTATCCACTGAGCTACAGGACCGGTAATTAAGCTTCTTGAGATACAGTATCATTCACGCACAGGCTTGTCAACGAATGGAAATCTTTGCCGGAAACAGATATACTGTTTTACCATATGGATAAATCATTGTCAAAATTTGCTGAGTTGCGGTCCGGTAACACAGCATACAACCTTGCGGCGCTTTTTGAAGCGGCGCGGATAGCGGTTGAAGTTTCCCTCAAAGTACAGAAAGGGGAACAGGTGTTGATTATCAGCAATCCCCGGCCGGATGTCGCCGCCATTGCCGAAGCGTTATACGACGCCAGCCTTGACGCGGGGGGCAGGCCGATTCTGCTGTATCAGCCGGTAAAGCCCCAGCTTACCTTTGCCGAGCCTGCGGTAATTGCCGCGTTTAACGCAAAGCCGGAAGTGGTTATTTCCCTGAGCGATGAAAAGCTCGGTAAAGACCCCGCGGGCATCGCCTCGCCGTATATCCATAACGGCGTACCCTACGATCATATTTTTCATTTTCAGCAATACGGGGAAAAAAGCTGCCGCGCGTTTTGGTCGCCGTCAACCACGGTGGAATCGTTTATCCGCACGGTTCCGATTGATTATGCCCAACTACAGCGCCGTTGCGCCGCAATCAAACAAATACTGGACAAAGCGGCGGAGGTTCATGTTACCGCGCCGGGCGGCACCGACATTACCATTGGACTGCGGGGCCGGGCGGCAAAATCCGATGACGGCAATTTTTCAACACCGGGTTCCGGCGGCAACCTGCCCGCGGGCGAAACCTTTATCAGTCCGGAAAACGGAACCGCTCATGGCCGCATCTGTTTTGACGGTTCCATCAGCGTCAACGAAGGCGATATTATCATCAATACCCCGATTGAATGTTTGGTAGAAGAGGGCTATGTAACTGAAATTACCGGCGCGGAGGAAGCGGCCTGTCTGTTGAAAACCATAGAAGCCGCCGAACGCAACGCATATGAATTTGAAAGAAACAAAAAACTACCTCCCAGTTTCGGGGAAATTTACGCCCGCAACGCCCGCAACATCGGCGAGTTGGGCATCGGCCTGAACCCCGCGGCCCGCATCACCGGCAAAATGCTTGAAGACGAAAAAGCTTTCCGCACCTGTCATTTTGCCATCGGCCAAAACTACGACGAAGACGCCCCCAGCCTTATCCATCTTGACGGCCTGGTCAAAAACCCTACGATTACAGCGATTTTCGAAGACGGAACCGAGCAGATAATTGAAAAAGACGGGGAATTGGATGAGGGGATATTGGCTTGAATTTTTTGGTGTAAATGAGTAATGTGAAACACGGTACTCAATCAGGTTCTTTACAGGAATGTTAAAGCCGTTTTTCGAAGCGGCACTGTCGCCTACCTAAAGGCAGGCTTACATTACTGGTCACGGCAGCCATTATTGGTACCTGGGCTGGTTGATTTTTTTCAATTAACGCCCCTTAACGGGGCGCTAAAGTTTAGCCAAGATGGCTCAGTTGGCAGAGCGGCACACTCGTAATGTGCAGGTCCGGGGTTCGATTCCCCGTCTTGGCTGAAAAGGTAACATTGCAACGTCTGAGAGAGAAAGGACAAGTAAAGTAGAATCTTTAAAAAAATTGAACTAATTGCAGCCTTAACAGTACAAGTCCCCAATCTCATATCCATAAAGAATGTGAATAATTTTCATTATGTATTCTTTTATTATTATTTTATTTATTTTTATCTTGATATACTGTACTGATAAAAATATATTAGTGATAAATAATTTGTTTTAAGGAGTGACAGTATGAAGAAGCTATTATTTTTGTTGGGTATGACGGCTTGTATTTTTGCCGCTTATGCGCAGAGTACAGATTGTGAATCGTTATTCATTATTTTTTCTCCGGATAGCGCGGAGTTACAGGCAGTAAGTCCGGAACAGGCAATAGACAATTCCAAAACCTTTACGAGTGTGGCGCAATTATTGCTGGATAACCCGAAATACCGTATTTTAATAGACGGTCACGCAAATCCGGTTAAAGGAACTTCCTCAGAAGAAAACGAAGCGCTGAAACCTTTAAGCGAACGGCGCGCGGAAGCAGTCGCAAATTTTCTGGTAGAATATTTCAGAGTGGCCCGCCATCGCCTTATTATCACCGGCGCGGGCGGCAGGTATCCTTTTGAAACAGACGACCCGTCTTTAAACCGTCGGGTAGGTTTTCTTACTGTGCCTCAATAACCCGCGCCGGTATAATCAACCGATCCAAAAAAGCGCCGTATCAAAAGATACACGGTTCCCCTCATGTATGTTATAATAAAAAAACAAACAGAAAGGAAACCGTGAAAGTATTTATTACCGGCGGAACCGGAAACATAGGTCAGTACGTTACGTTAGCGGTAACAGGAAACGGGCACGAGACAGTTGTACTGTCGCGTAATCCGGAAAAATACCCGTCGCTGGCGCAAAAGGCGCGGCTCGTTAAAGGTACGATAACCGATTACGGACTTTTGGCGGATTATGTACAGGGCTGTGACGCGGTAATACATATCGCGCTGGGCTGGGGTAATGAGCCCGTTTCCATGCTTGCCAACGATACCGCCGCTACAGTCAATCTGCTTGAAATTGCCGAGAAAGCGGGCGTCAAAAAATTTATCTACACCAGCAGTACCGCCGCTATGGGGCACAACAGGCAGAACATGGATGAAACCGCGGCAAATCTCCCGCTTGACCTTTACGGCAGCACCAAATCGGCTTCGGAAGCGTTTGTACTGGGTTTTACCAAATATTACGGGAATGGCGGCAAGGTTTCCATGAAGCGCAACATCATCCGCCCCGGTTACACTTATTCAAATCCGCCCTTCCCCGACGGTTCATCCCAGACTGATGCGCGGTTCCGCGATATTGCCGACGCCGTTGTAAATTCAAGGCCGGTAACGCTGACCAAATACGACGGCACGCAGTTTATTTCTTCGCCCGAAATTGCGCGGTTGTACCTGAAATTGCTTGAAAGCGGCAAAAACGAGGAAACGTATCTGGCTCTGGGAAATGTTTTCACCACATGGGAACGTATCGCCCAAATCGCGCTGGAGTATTATCCCGAATCAACGTCTGAAATTACGCTTAACAATCTGGGGTGGGGCGCCGAACCGATGATGTATAATGTCAAAAAAATGGAACGGGACTTTGGGCTTTCTTTTGACAGTCAAAATGATTTAAGGGACCATATCAAATGGAATATTGATCAGGCTGTCAAGAGAAAAAGCAAATAATAGGTAACAAATAATAAGTAATAAAATTTTGGTTTTTTTACCTGTAACCTGTTATTTGGCGCGCGTTCTGCGGCGGGGTTGATTGATTTTCTCCGGCTGCAAAGTACCATGCTTGACGAAATCTCTTTTATATGCAAAAATAAAGCATTAATAGAAGTTGGAGAAAACTGGCATGAAAAAAATTATGGCGATCTGTTTATTGGCGCTTCTCGCGGCGAGCGTGATGTTTGTCGGCTGTAACCGGAAAAAAACAAGGACATTCGGTTTTACCAGTATGAGGATTAGTAACCCGTTTTTTGCCCTTATTGAGCAAACAATCCGCGAAGAAGTGGAAAAGAACGGCGACAAGCTGATTTCGGTTGATCCTGACATGGATTCCCAAAAGCAGAACAGTCAGATCGAAGACCTGATAGCCCAGAAAATCGACGCTATTTTTATCAATCCTGTTGACTGGGAAGCGATTAAACCCGCGCTGGTTTCCCTTAACCAGGCCAGGATACCCGTAATTAACTATGACGCGGAAGTGAGGGATATGGATCTGGTAGCCGCTTATGTGGGTTCGGACAACAGGAACGCGGGTTATGTCTGCGGCGTTGACCTGGTAAAACGTTTCCCCAACGGCGGCCCTATCGCCGTCTTCGATAGCCCGTCAATGCGCTCGCTTCGTGACCGCATCGACGGCTTCAAAGAGGCCATTGAGGGAAAGGGCTTTACCATTGTGTTTCTGGAGGACGCGCTGGGCAATTCTGTCGATGGGCGTCGCCATACCGAAAGAATGCTCAACTCCAATATCAAAGTAATCGCGGTCATGGGCGGCAATGACCCGACGGCGCTCGGCGTTCTTGAGGCATGCCAGGCCGCGAACCGCACCGACATTCTCATATACGGCGTTGACGGATCCCCGCTGGCCAAAGCCGAAATAGCCAAGCGCGGACAGTTTGCCGGTACGGGCGCGCAAAGCCCCATCAACATCGCAAAGACATCGGTCGAACTTGCGTATAAAATTCTGAACAAACAGCCTTATGAGAAGAAGGTTCCGGTTGCGACCTTTATGATCAATCAGGAAAATATTGACAATTACAACATCAACGGCTGGCAATAATTTATATCGTCAGCCGGCGTTGACATAATCTTTTACAAGGCCGGCCGCCTCGTCAAAATTGTCTTTGAGCACATTCTGAACAATGGTATTCAAAAGGTCTTTGGTCGCAGGCGGCCATGTTTTGTGTTTGAGTTCTACAAGCACTGCTTTTGCGGTCTGTTTGTCGCGCTCCTCACATGCCTTATAAACTATTTGCAGTTTTTCACGCAGAAGCCCGATATCCTCGTCTTCCGGCCCGCCGCCTTCTACGTCTGCTTTTAATTTTTCACTCACTTTCCGCAGCGATTCGATAAACCTGGGAATTTCGGCTGCTATCATGTCGATATCCCGATTCTGCCCCGCCTGTTCCGGTTTGAGCGCTTCATTTTGACAGATCATTTCCAGCATGGCAACCGCGCTTTCCACGTCCCGGACAAAAGTTTCTTTCTCCGGCGAGGCGGCAGACTGCGGCGTTTTTTGGGCAGTCTTCCTGGCCGCTTTTTGCCGGCGCGCCGCTTCAATAACTTCAAAGGGCTGTTTGTCCCGTACCATTTTGTTAAGCGCGGTGTTTAGTTGGCGCACGTCTATGGGTTTGGAAATAAAGCCGTCAAAGCCGTTGTTCATAAACATTTCTGCCTGCCCGACAATGGCGTTGGCTGTCAGGGCAATGACCGTTCCATTGTATCCCATTTCGCGCAGTATCTTTGTCGCTTCAATGCCGTCCATTTTCGGCATCATGTGATCCATGAAGATTATGTCATAAACCCTGCCGCTTTTGACTTTGTCAATCGCCTCAAACCCGCTATTGGCGGTTTCCATTGAAAGCTCATAAGGCGACAAGAGGCCCTTGGCAACGTACAAATTGGTTTCCACGTCATCCACTATCAGCACGCTTCCGTAAGGCATGGGATCATAGGTGATCTGCGCTTTTTCTGTTTGGGACGCGCTGCTCATCTTGAACTGCTGCAGGGTCTCGGCCATTTCCTTGCCTATCATGGCGCCCGATCCTTCAGTCCGCTGCGGCAGCTTTACGGTAACTTCCGTTCCCTTGCCCGGCGCGCTCTTTACCGAGATACTGCCGTCCATCATGTAGACCAAGTTCCGGGTGATGTTCATGCCCAGGCCCGTACCCTGTGTTGTGCGGTTGACTTCCAGGTTAAAACGGGAATACTCGTCAAATATCTTGTGTATCTGTTCCGTCGTCATGCCCTGCCCTGTATCGGATACCTTGAAAACAATGGTCGCGTTAGTCGATAGTCCTCCTCCCCGCGCCTGCTCTACGGCAACCGACAGCACAACTTCGCCTTTATCAGTATATTTGAAAGCGTTGGAGAGCAGGTTATTCATAACCTGTTTGATGCGAAGCTCGTCGCCGATCAATTCAGCCGGGAGGAGTTCATCCACTTCCAGCCTGAATTCAATGGGCTTGTTTTCGTTCTTTATTCTGTTCAACTGTACGACATCGTTAATCATGCTTGAGACATAGTATTTAACGGGCACCAGTTCCATTTTACCCGCTTCTATTTTTGAAAAGTCCAATATGTCGTTGATGATTCCCAGCAGCAAATCCCCTGAATTGTAAATTTTGCCTAACGCTTCCCTTATGTCTTCCCGAATCGTGGAATCCCGAAGCTGGATTTCGGTAATACCCAGAATAGCGTTCATCGGCGTGCGGATTTCATGGCTCATCTTCGCGAGGAAGTCGCTCTTCTGCCTGTTTTCCTCATCCACTTTTTTCTTTGAAGCTTTAATGCGCCACAGAATGACGCTTAAAACAGTCGCCATTATCATGCCAAAAACGGTAAGTACCAGCCCCATGCTCCTGACTTCGCGGTAATATTTGTTGACGGGCGCTATAAGGCTGACATACCAGCCGGTCCTTAATTTCCGGGAAAAAACAATAGACTCCAAACCTTTGTAATTGACTGCCGTGCTTTTGGGAATGTACTTCCCGCTGTTTTCCAAATAATAGGCAAGGTAGCTTGCCATGCCGCTGTTTACGTTCCGCAGCGGCTTGCCTATCAGATACACGTCCGGATGGGCGATGATTCCCAAATTTTCGTCCACCAGCATTCCGTAACCTTCATCGGTGATATGCATCTCGGTGACATAATCTATGATCTTGTCAATCGGAACGTCAATCGCGATAACCGCCAGGGGTTTATCCCCGTCAAAAATCTGCCGTGAGTAGGTAAGTACATAACTGCGTATACGCGCGTTGAAATACGGCGTCGCGAAAACAACTTTGCCGTTTGCTTCAACTGCCGCCTTGTACCAGGGGGTTTCCCGCAGATTATCATCGGACGGCTCCCATTCCCCGTTAATCAGCTGTAAACCGTTGAATGCTTCAAAATAACCGTACATTCTGTTTATACCCAGCTTGCGTTTTTCATATTTGATTACATTGGGGGACATATCTTCTTTTATGTATTTTTGGATTAGGTCGGGGCCGTAACCATGGATTATCATATTCCTTATGGATTGTGAAACGCTTTGAAGGAACTTTTCCGGTTCCGCCAGGTCGGATTCAATGCTGACCTGCATGAAATCAAGCGAGGTATTCACTTCGTCTTCAAGACGCGACAGCATCATTCTTTCCACGTAGAGATAGCTTAAGATAATCATCAGTGTGAATGCCAGGTAAACAAGTAATATTTGCCCGTATACAGCCGCGGTTGCCCCAACCTTTTTAACAATGGAGCGCAATTCCAGCATTAATTCTCCCTGTCGCCTTAAAGCGGAGACTTTTCTTAAATTTTACTCCAGAATTGTTAAGATAGCAATAAAATACCGTAAAAAAAGCCCGGAAACACCCGCTGTGCGCAACAGCAATGTTTCCGGGCCAATACAGGGGGCTGTCCAGGAAGTCGGTTACTTCCTGAACAGCCCTTGCAGTTTCATGTCGTTTCGTTGAAACGCCATGAAACTGCCACATTTATTCCAGTGTCCGAAGAAGTTTTACAAACTTTTCGGACACTCCCCTATTTTCTGTTAGAACGGTCTGTCAGCCAGATACTTGTACTCTTTCCAAACCCTTTCCGCGTGGGCTTTCGCTTTCGCGAGCAACGCGTCGGCGCGGTTGGGGTCGGCCTGTTTGAGGCTCTTGAAGCGGACTTCACTGTACATGAAATCCTCAATGCTGGTGGTGGGTTCCTTGGAGTCAAGCTGGAAGGGGTTCTTGCCCTGGTCTTTGAGCCGGGGATCGTAGCGGAACAGGGGCCACAGGCCGCTGGTAACTACCGCCTTGCCGTGCTCAAGTCCCTTGCTCATGTCGATGCCGTGGTTGATACAATGCGAGTAGGCGATGATAAGCGAGGGGCCGTTATAGGATTCGGCTTCGCGGAAGGCTTTGATCGTCTGGTTCATGTCCGCGCCCAGTGAAATCTTGGCGACGTACACATAGCCGTAGCTCATCGCTATCGCGCCCAGGTCTTTCTTGGTAATTTCCTTTCCCGCGTTGGCGAACTTGGCGATAGCGCCTACCGGGGTCGCCTTTGACATCTGGCCGCCGGTGTTGGAATAAACTTCGGTGTCCAGACACAAAAGGTTAATGTTTTTGCCCGAGGCGAGCACGTGGTCAAGACCGCCGAAGCCGATGTCGTAGGCCCATCCGTCGCCGCCGAAGCCCCACACCGATCTTTTTACAAAGAAATCGGCAAGAGAGTAGAGCAATTTCGCCGTGGGCTTTGAATCGTTTTTAATCGCCGCTTTGAGTTCGTCGATGCTTTTCCGCATTTCGTCGATCTTCGCGTCGTCGGCTTGATCATTGGAGAGTATCTTGTCGATGATAGCGGCGGCAATGCCTTCGCCTTTTGCTTTTTCGGCAATTTCACGGGCGTGGACAGCCAGCTTGTCGCTGGTAAGCCTGAAGCCCATGGCGAATTCCGCCGCGTCTTCAAAGAGGCTGTTTGACCACACCGGCCCGCGCCCGTCCGCCCTCTGCGCGTAGGGGGTGGTGGGGAGGTTTCCGCCGTATATCGAGGAACAGCCGGTGGCGTTGCCGATG
>Ga0268262_10006650_pt1 | contig 11042 bp, 10 predicted proteins | sample TergutNc150P3_FD_190354 | JGI IMG/M metagenome (GOLD analysis project Ga0268262, IMG submission 190354) | Nasutitermes corniger P3 segment gut microbial community from laboratory colony in Florida, USA - Nc150 P3 (SPAdes) (version 2) | ecosystem: Host-associated > Arthropoda: Insects >...
TTCGATGCGTCCAAGACCAGCTATGAGGCGCTGCTGCGATTCTTTTTTAGGATGCACGACCCAACGACACTGAACAGGCAGGGCGGCGACATGGGCACGCAGTATCGCAGCATGATCTTTTGGCACGACGAGGCGCAAAGACAGGCGGCGGAAAAGGCCATAGCGGAAGAAGATGCGTCTGGCTTTTGGCCCGCGCCAATAGTGACCGGATTGGCCGAGGCCGGCCCGTGGTGGAGGGCGGAGGAGTACCACCAAGACTACCTTGTGAAAAATCCAGGCGGATATACCTGCCACTGGATAAGGCAATCCTAGCCCACGTGGTCACGGCCCCAAACAGCCGATGGGGACGACAAATATTCCGTCTTTCCGTCTGCATGGGTACTTCCCGCCTGTAAGGATGGCTAGAAATGCGGGGCCGCCGCGCTTTGAATCGTCTATCTTGGCGGCAAGCTCGAGAAGGTTTTTGGCTGCTTCGTCCTCTTGTCGCCCCCCCAGCTTGGCCTCTATCGCGCCCCAGGCGCCGTCTGACCTCTCTATGACGATGTCCACCTCGAGGCCGGTCTTGTCCCTGTAGTGGGAGACCGACGCATCGTTGGCAGCGGCAAAAACACGGGCATCCCTGACGCAGAGGGATTCAAATAGATAACCCAGTGTGTTGAAATCTTTGAGCAGCTTGTCCCGCGTTGCGCCTATGGCGGCGGCAGCAAGGGATGGATCGGCTAGGTGCCTCTTGGGTGCTTGGCGCAGTGGGGTGGCCGACCTCAGCGAGGCCTTCCATGCCGGTTGGTCGTCTATGACAAAGAGATTGTGCAGTTCCCTTATGTATGCGTCCGCCGTCCCCCGCGATATTGTCCCGCCCGACTCGGCGATGTCCTTGACCACCGTCTCGATGGAGGCGGTTGTGGCTGTGTTGCGGGCGAATGACCTGATGAGGGCCCTGATTTTTTCTGGGTGGCGTTTTACTCTTTTGTCGGTTGAATACATCCATTCGTTGTTCTCAATGGAATAGATGTATTCCTTGGCTACGTTTAGCGCGGCTTTTTCGCGCATCCGCAGCGCACCCGGCCACCCGCCGCGTAGTATGCAGAATATCAGGCGCTCTATGGTCAGGCTGGAAGCTGTCCCCAAATCGGGCTTGCCAGCGAATAAGTCCGCTAGGGATATGGAGCCATTCGACTCTCCAGATTCACAAAGGGACATTGGGTACATGCGGATGTACGAGAACCGGCCCGCGCCAGAGTGTCTGGCCTGCGCCAAGGGCGGCGTTGTCGAGCCTGTAAATATGAATTGGCCGCTGGCGCCCCTCTTGTCTATCTCTCGCCTAGCCGCCCCAAAAAGATCGGGGATCAACTGCCACTCATCAATTAGCCTGGGTGTCGCGCCCTTCAGCAGCAAGGAGGGATTAAGCGAGGCGATTTGGACGTTGCTTTTCCCATCCTCAGAATCATCCAAGTAAACCGCGCTGTTGGAAAACTGCTGCGCGGTTGAAGTCTTGCCGCACCATTTTGGGCCGACTATCATAAGGCCGCCCAAACCCTGAAGCTTTTCGGCGACTGCGGCGTCCGTGGCTCTTGGCATGTATTCCATGACGGCTCTCCTTGGCGCGAGTTTTTGCAAATGGCAACATCATAGTAAATAATACCATTTGAAAGAAAAATTGTGAAGTTTGGCTCAGTTTTGTTATGAAGTTTGGCTCGGTTTTGTTGTGAAGTTTGGCTCGGTTTTGTTGTGAAGTTTGGCTCGGTTTTGTTGTGAAGTTTGGCGGCCAAAAAGATAGGGGATAGGGGTTAGGGATCAGGGGTCAAGGTAAGAATTGATGCGGCTGCGCCGCGCCATGTTTATGCCGATTGAGCACGCGGCGAGGTCATTCGCCGCTTAGACTCGGGACGGGCATCCTTCGGCCTGTTTCGTTTTGCTCCGGGGCTTGGAAAAGCCTATTAAATGCTAACTGGGGATTCGCTCGGTCGCGCTCGCATGCGAACACTCCCTCGCTACTCCCCAGACCCCTAGCCCCTAACCCCTGATTTAAGAGTCAGTCGTCCCCAACTTTGAGTATCGCAAGGAACGCTTCTTGGGGGATGTCAACTGAGCCTATGGACTTCATGCGCTTCTTGCCTTCTTTTTGTTTGCTCAGGAGTTTCTTTTTGCGCGTCACGTCGCCGCCGTAGCACTTTGCAAGCACGTCCTTGCGCCTGGCCTTTACATTTGTGCGGGCTATTATCTTTCCGCCCAGCGCGGCCTGTATGGCCACGTCGAACAACTGCTGGGGTATGACCTCTTTCATCTTGACTGTGAGCTGGTGCCCCATGAACTGGCTCTTGGACTTGTGTACCAGCACAGACAGCGCGTCAACCGGGTCGCCGTTCACGAGGATGTCCATCTTCACCAAGTCCGATTCGCTATAGCCCTTTAGATGGTAGTCGAAGCTGGCGTAGCCCTTGGAAAGGCTTTTGAGGCGGTCGTAAAAATCCAGCACCACTTCGTTCAGCGGCAGGTCATAGACCAGCATCACCCTGTCCCTGCCCACGTATTCCAGCCTCTGCTGCATGCCGCGCCTCTCTTCACACAGTTTGAGGAGTGGGCCCACAAAGTCTGGCCTGGTCAAAATCGTTGCCTCGATTATCGGCTCTTCTATGAATTTTATTTTTTGCGTCTGCGGCATCTTTGCAGGGTTGTCAACGTTGATTGTCTCCCCCGTAGTCAGAGTTACGTGGTAGCGCACGGATGGGGCCGTAGTGATTAGGTCTAGGTCAAACTCGCGCTCCAGCCTCTCTTGCACCACGTCCATGTGCAGCAGCCCCAAAAACCCGCACCTAAAGCCAAAGCCCAGCGCCTGGCTGGTGTCCGGCTCGTATTTGAAGGAGCTGTCGTTGAGCCTCAGTTTTTCCATCGCGTCGCGCAGGTTTTCAAAATCGTCGCTGGACGTGGGAAAGATGCCAGCGAACACGACTGGCTGCAACTCTTTGAAGCCGACCAGCGGCTCGGAGGCAGGCTTGGTGGAATTGGTGAGGGTGTGCGTCAAGGTGTCGCCAACGCTGACATCGGACAGTTGTTTGATTGAGGCGATGAGATAGCCCACCTCGCCAGCGGACAGTTCATCGGCCTTGCACATCTTGGGGCAGAATGTGCCAATTTCGTCCACCCTGTACGTGGAGCCGCTGTGCATGAACTGAACCACCTGCCCCGGCTTCACCGTGCCATTGACTATTCGCAAAAGGCACACGATGCCCCTGTAGCTGTCGTAGTAGCTGTCAAACACTAGGGCTTGCAGCGGCGCGGTTGCGTCGCCCGACGGCGGGGGGATGTGCTTTACGATGCTCTCCAGCACCAAGTCGCAGTTTTCGCCTGTCTTGGCGCTGATGCTGACGGAGTGGGCCGTGTCAACCAGCCCTATCACTTGGTCTATCTCTTCCAAAACGCGCTCTGGCTCGGAAGATGGCAGGTCGGTCTTGTTCAGCACTGGAAAAACTTCCAGCTCGTTTTCCAGCGCAAGATAAGTATTGGCCAGCGTCTGCGCCTCTACGCCCTGCGTCGAGTCAACAACCAGGATGGCCCCCTCGCAGGCGGCCAGGCTTCTGGAAACCTCGTACGTAAAGTCAACGTGCCCTGGCGTGTCAATGAGGTTCAGTGTGTACGTCTTTCCGTCCTGCGCGGCGTACTTCAGCGTGACGGCGTGCGCCTTGATGGTTATCCCGCGCTCCCTCTCCAAATCCATGTCATCGAGTATCTGCTCCTGCATGTCCCTCTTGGCTATAGTCTGCGTCAGCTCCAAAAGGCGATCCGCCAGCGTGGACTTGCCGTGGTCTATGTGGGCTATTATCGAAAAATTGCGTATCAGCGATGGGTCTGTCACTCAATGTCCTTGTCAATGTCCTTACTTGGGGGCCTATGGGCGGCGCACAGTTTATAGTTTACAGGTTGGAGCGGCTGACCGCTAGGGGGCAGACAGCAAGTGTCAGTACAGACTGGGCATCAGGCTAAACTATCAATATGAAGTGGACGCACGACGCGATAGTCCTCAGACCTTCGCCCTTCCAAGAGGGCGGGCTGGTGGTGTCGTTTCTGTCCAGCGATGGGGAGAGGCTGGCGGGTTTGGCAAGGGGGGCGAAAAAGCCGTCGGCCAAGTGGGTGGCGGCGTTTGAGCCCATGAGCCTGGTTAGAGTGGAATTTTTCGGCAAAGAGCACTTGGACGTGCGCCGAATAACGCGCTGCGACCTCCAACATTCGCCCATGACGCTGGGGCACCTGGACAGCAGCCTAGCAATATCCTGCATCGCAGACCTCTTGGACAGGGTGGCAAAAGAGGGGCTGGAGGATCCGCGCCTGTTCCGGCTGGCTGTTAGTTGCTCTAGGGTGCTAAAGGCCCAGCCCGACAGGGCCATGTCCGTGCTGGCGTACGCCGAGCATTGGCTGCTGCACTGCCTTGGCCTGCTGCCCCGCCCAGTCGCCTGTGGCAGGTGCGGCAACGCACACGCGCCGTTTGCCGGCCTGGGCGAGCACGGCTGGCGCTGCATTGACTGCATGCCCGCGCCGCCCGGTGGCCCCCTGCCGCCGGGAGCAAAAGAGTACCTGCAAAAGCTCAGGGGCGCCAAGGCAGAAGATATGCCGGACGCGCAAGAAACCCCAGCCTCCCGCGCCGTAACCGCGCTGCTTAGGGCCAAGCTGCTGGAAGAACTTGGCCCGCTGAAGAGCTACGAAGTGCTGAAAGCGGCGCTTTAGAATTGACAATTGACAATGGACAATGGACAATTACAGTTGAGGTGCAAATCCATGGTTTTCTTTCTCACAAGGATCCTCCCGTGGCTGACAGTTGCCACCGCTATTGCCATATTCATCGTTGATCGCCACCAGAAAAAGAATCGTTCAATCGAGAAATAGGCGCCAAACATCAGTCGTCCGAGATGCTGCGGAGAGTTCTATGCCATTCAGCGTGGCTGTGGGCGAAGCCTGCATCAGAACGAAGCCGAGCGGAGGCAAAACGCCCATGCCGCCAAAATTCGCTAACGTGTTGCAACGGCCCACGTTGGGGTCTCGCGTATCCGGAGCGCAGCGCAGGATACCGAGAGAATTGCCGCGCAGCGGCCCCTAACCCCTAGCCCCTGACCCCTGATCCCTAACCACTGGTCACTGTTCCCTATATTGCTATAGTGTAACTATGGCAACTGTAAATGGCTCGCCCCCCAAGACGCTCCTGCGCTCCGCCGGCGTGGTGGGGATCATGACGCTTCTTTCGCGGCTGACGGGGCTAGTCCTGCAGCGCATGATAGCCTCGCGCCTTGGCCTGAGCGATGTTTCGGACGCGTACCAAGTTGCGTTCCGCCTGCCCAACATGCTGCGCCGCTTCACGGCGGAGGGCACCATGACGGCGGCGTTTTTGCCGACTCTGGTTGATATAGACTCTAGGCGCGGCAGCGAAGAGTCCAAGACATTCGTCTCCGACTTCATAGGGACATTGGGCGCACTGCTGCTGGCCATCTGCGCCACGGGCGTGCTTCTGATGACGCCCATCACCGCATTTTTGATGCTGGGCAAGCTGGCGCCAGGCGCGGGCGCGGCGGCGCAGTTTGGAACGATGTGGAATGTGCTGCTGGGAAGGGCCGACCTGCCCAGCAACGTGGCCCTGAGCACGGTTTTGGGGCGCATCATGTTCCCATATTTGCTGCTGATAAGCGTGACTTCCGCCATGGCAGCGGTGCTGAACATGCGCCACCGCTTTGCCCTTGCGTCCTCTACAAACATGTGGGGCAACCTGGCTTTTATTGCGGCAAGCTGGGCGGCGTTCCACATTTTCGCCCAGCCGCTTGGGGCAAGGGCCGCCCTCATTTTCTCTTGGGCGCTTTTGCTGCAAGGCTTGGTGCAGATACTTGTGTTGATGCCCACTTTCAGGCGCATGGGCTTCCGCCTTGGCTGGACCGCCAAGTTCAAAAGCCCAGACGTCCGCTTGGCTCTAAAGAGGATGCTGCCGGGGATAATAGCGGGGGGCATACACCCCATCAATGCGTTCATCAGCCAGAGCCTAGCCAGCCAACTGGCCACGGGGGCGCAGACTGTGCTGGCCAACTCGAACCTTTTGGGCGAATTGGTGCTGGGCCTGTTCGCGGTCAGCATGGCCACCGTGAGCCTGCCATCAATGAGCCGCTTGGCCAGTGAGGGCGACTTGGATGGCGTGCGCTCCAGCCTTGGCGCAGCGCTGCGCGGAGCCGCGCTGATGGCCATACCGGCATCAATAGGCATGGCCGTGTTGTCCACGCCCATCGTCGCGCTGATCTATCACAAGGGAGCCTTTGACGCTGGGGCCGTGGCCTGGACAGCCGCGACGCTGCCATACCAAGTGCTGGGACTGATCTTTATAGCCTCATCGCGCATAGGCACCCAGGCGCTCAACGCCATGAAGGACTACCGCGGGCCCGCGCTTGCGGCCTTGGTCAGCTTTTTGTGCAACGCGACATTCAGCCTTCTGCTGATGAAGAGCATGGGCACAAATGGCATGGCGCTGGCGAACAGCCTGGCCGCCCTAGTCGGCCTTTCGTTTTTGGCTTGGCGGCTGAATGGCACCCTTGGCCGCCTGCCCGCCAAAGACGTGGCGTTTGGCTGGCTGAAAATGGCCGTTGCCGGAGCGCTGATGGGCCTTGCGGCGGTATTTGGCGGCAGGCTGCTGAACATACTGAACCCGTACGACTTTCAGGGCGCGCCCATGACGGCCCTCAAGCTGCTTCCTCTCATAGCCCTCTGCGCCGCCCTTTATTTTGGCCTCGCCGCGCTATTCAGGATCAGAGAGGCGAAAACATTGGCGGGCGCAGTTTGGAAGAGGATAGGGATCAGGGGCTAGAGTGCCGCCTGTTGTAAATGATCCCTCAATGGGGGATCAACTATCCTTAGACTTTTCCTTATCTTTGCTGTCCTTGCTATCCTTGCTGTCCTTTGTCGCTGCTGCGGGCGCGGCGGCGGCTTCGGCGGCAGCGTCAGTCGCGGCCACTTCCTCGCCCCTCTTGGCGTGGACGATGCAGATGACATTGTGCGGGTCGTCCATCAGCAAAGTCTCATCGGGCAGCTTGATGTTCTCCAGCCTCTCGTTCTCGGCTATCTTGAGGTGCGAAATGTCCACGTCTATGTGCGCCGGAATGTTTTTGGGCAGGCACTCGATCTCTATCTCGCGGTGGACAAATTCCAGCGTGCCGCCCTCCTTGACCCCGACGGGGGTGCCGATTAGGCGGATGGGCACGCGCACCTTGACCTTGCGGCTTGGGTCAACGCGCATGAAGTCAACGTGTACCAAGCGGCCCGTCACAGGGTGCCTCTGCAGATCCTTGATGATCACGTGCCTCTTGATGTCCGTGCCCTCTCTCTGCAAGTAGATCAGGCTGTTCATGCCGGTGTCCGACGAAATCACCTTTGCCACAATTTTGGGGCTTATCTTCAGCGAGACGCATTCTTCGCCCAGTCCGTAAACCGTGGCGGGTATCATGCCCTCTTGGCGCAGCTTGCGGCAGGCCGATTTCCCCTTCTCCGTCCTAAGCGCGACTTGAATTGCTTCTTCCATTTTTTCCTCCTACCCGGCCAGATGTGGCCCTCTCGTTGGTTGTGGGCCACCGGCCCGAAAATGCCCGACAGAAAATTGGGCGAACATCCAGTGTAAGGCAAAACGCGAAATTTTGGTAGAGTAAATGTTAGGCGGCAGGGTTCAGGGGTTAGGGGCTAGGATAGGCAGAGGCGAATCCCCAGACCCCTAAAAAACCCCTTGACTTTATTTAAGCCATGCGTTAATCTACTCTTTCGCGTACCATCTTGGGGCGCGGCTTGTTTGCAACGGGCAAGGTTGGAGCAACGACATGAAGACATATTTCCCAAAAGCCGGAGAAATCGAGCGCAAGTGGTTCGTCGTCGATGCCACGGGTGTGCCAGTGGGCCGCCTAAGCACGGTGGTGGCCGAGATACTGATGGGCAAGACAAAGCCCTGCTGGACTCCATTCTTGGACACGGGCGACCACGTTGTAGTGATAAACGCCGAAAAGGTGGTGCTCACGGGCAACAAGGTCAGGCAAAAGTTCTATAGGCGCGTCACGCCGCAGCCCGGCAGCATGAAGCAGGTTCGTGCCGACAAAATGATGCAGACCTACCCCGAAAGGGTCATCGAGCAAGCCGTCAAGTGCATGCTCCCGAAGGGTCCCTTGGGCCGTCAGTTCTACCGCAAGCTGAAAGTGTATTCTGGGCCCAACCACACGCACCAGGCCCAGCAGCCCGAAATCCTCACCATCCAACAGTAAACGCACAGAGGCAAAGACATGGCAATCATCCAGCACTATGGAACAGGGCGGCGCAAGACAAGCGTAGCGCGGGTGTTTATGCGCCCGGGCACTGGCAAGGTGACGGTCAATGGCCGCGACATCGAAAACTATTTTCCAAACGCCGTGCTGCGGATGGTGGTCAACCAGCCATTCGCGCTGTCCGAAATGGCAGGGAAGTTCGACCTGCTGGTGACGGTCAAGGGCGGCGGCCCCGCCGGCCAGGCGTCCGCCATCCGCATGGGCCTCTCCCGCGCCCTGCTGGCATACAACGACCAACTGAAATCCCTGCTGCGCCGCGCCGGCCTGCTGACCCGCGACTCTAGGATGAAAGAGCGCAAAAAGCCGGGCCAGATGGGCGCCAGGCGCAGGTTCCAGTTCAGCAAGCGATAATCTTTTTTCCCAACGGCCCCTGCCAAGGGGCGAATCGGGCGGCCCCGACTGCTTGTCACCGACCGCCTTCAATCCCAAACGCGGCCGCGATGTTTCTGCGCCGCACATTTTGAGGAGGCCATAATGGCTGCTATACAAATGAAAGAGCTCTTGGAAGCCGGCGTACACTTCGGGCACCAGACAAAGCGCTGGAACCCAAAGATGAAGCCCTACATCTTCGGCGCCAGAAACAGCATTTACATCATAGACCTGCAAAAGACGCTCCGCCTTTGGAACCAGGCCGCCAACTTCATCACCAAGGCGGCCAGCGAGGGCAAGACCTTTATGTTCGTCGGCACCAAGCCACAGGCGCAGGAGCTCATCGCCGAGCAGGCCCTGCGCTGCGGGGCGCACTACGTCAACAACCGCTGGCTGGGCGGCATGCTCACCAATTTTTCGACCATCAAAAAGAGCCTGGACAAGCTAAAGGAAATTGAAGCCACGCTGGCCGACCCCGCCAAGACGTCCCTGCTCTCCAAAAAAGAGATACTATCCCTCACCCGCGCCAAGACCAAGCTGGAGGCTTCTTTCATAGGCATCCGCGAGATGAGGCACGTCCCCGACGTGGTGTTCGTGATAGACCCCAACCACGAGGACATTGCCATTTCCGAGGCCTGCAAGCTGGGCATCAAGATAGTCGCGATTGTGGACACCAACTGCAACCCCGACAAAATTGACTTTGTGATCCCCGGCAACGACGATGCCATAAGGTCCATAGATCTGTTCTCCCAGCGCGTCGCCGACTCGATTCTGGAGGGCAGGCAGTCGTTCAGCGACAAAAAGGACAATGAGGAAATGAACGCGATGATGGCCGAAAAAGTCCACGAGGGCGATGGCCAGTAGCAATTTACATTCAGATCCACGAACAGGACAGGAGAAAAAAATGGCATTCACTGCATTGGACGTAAAAGCTCTTAGGGACAAGACGGGCCTTGGCATGGCCGACTGCAAAAAGGCGATGGAAGAGAACGACGGCGACATGGACAAGGCCGTTGACTGGCTTCGCAAGAAAGGGCTTGCTGCGGGCGCCAAGAAGGCCGGGCGCATAGCCGGCGAGGGCGTTGTTGATTCCTACATTCACCCCGGCGGCCGTGTCGGCGTGATAATCGAAGTCAACTGCGAAACCGACTTTGTCGCCAAAAACCAGACATTCCTGCGCCTGGTGCATGAGATAGCGATGCACTGCGCCGCCCACGACCCCCAGCCCATCTTCGTCGGCAAGGAAGAGGTCACCCAAGAGTTCATCGAAAAAGAAAAAGAGATAGCCCGCGCCCAGGCCGAAGCCACGGGCAAGCCAGCAAACATCATCGAAAAAATTGTCGAAGGCAAGATGAACTCCATCTACAAGGACAACTGCCTCTTGGAGCAGCAGTTCGTCATAAACCCCGAACTCACCGTCGAGCAGCACATCTCCCAAAAGATAGCCGAGCTGGGCGAAAAGATAGCCGTGCGCCGCTTCGCCAAGTGGGTCATGGGCGAGGGGCTGGAGAAGCGCAAGGACGACTTCGCCGCCGAAGTGGCAGCGCAAATGGGGAAGTAGTTACAAGGTACAAGTTACAAAAGGCCGCCCTGCGGGCGGCAATAATGGCGCGGGCGCAGCCCGCATCAATTCTTAATCTTGTACCTAGTAACTTGTAACTGGTATAAAATAGACAGATGACGACCATTCGTGTCCACCAGCTTCCGCACGCCCAGGGGCTGCCCCTGCCGGCGCGGGCGACGCCATGCTCGGCGGGGATGGACTTGATGGCCGCGCTGCAAGGAAACCAAAGCGTGGTGCTGCACCCAGGCGACCGCTTCTTGGTGCCGACTGGCCTTGTGATGGCGATACCCGAGGGCTTCGAGGGGCAAGTCCGCCCAAGGTCTGGCTTGGCGCTCAAGCATGGCGTCACAGTGCTGAACGCGCCAGGCACCATAGACTCCGACTACAGAAACGAAGTGATGGTGCTGCTGGTGAACCACGGCCAAGCGCCCTTTGAGATAAAGAAGGGCGACAGGATAGCACAGCTTCTCATCGCCCCCGTGCCAGAATGCGAGTGGCTCCCGTCCGACTCAAAGGGCCTAGGCGACACCCAGCGCGGCCTTGGCGGGTACGGGTCAACTGGCGTCTGACGCCAGTTGTATCAGTTACAAGTTACAAGTTACAAGTTACAAGATGAAAAGCCCTGCTACATGCGGCTTTGCTTCTGGCATTTATCGCGTTGGCAATATAGTCCTTTGACTTCCAAATCAGAACAAGATGAGTCCGTGGATGGCGTTCCATGAGCCGACCAGCTCGCCCCGATGAAAGCGCGAATGCGCAGGACGATGGCGAACTGGGGGAAAACG
>Ga0268262_10006652_pt1 | contig 11040 bp, 11 predicted proteins | sample TergutNc150P3_FD_190354 | JGI IMG/M metagenome (GOLD analysis project Ga0268262, IMG submission 190354) | Nasutitermes corniger P3 segment gut microbial community from laboratory colony in Florida, USA - Nc150 P3 (SPAdes) (version 2) | ecosystem: Host-associated > Arthropoda: Insects >...
TTCCTCAGCTTCCGCCAACACAGGTTCTTCTGTGGTTTCCGGCTGGTTATCTTCAGCCAATTCGGATGCAGGTTCAGCAACATCGGAAAGCTTGACGGTATCGGCCGGTTCCGCGGCCGCCAACTCTGTTGGCGCCTGCTCATTGCTAATTGCTGTCGCCAACTCTATTGGCGTTTGCTCATTAATGTCTGCTGCCTGTTCCCTGCTTTTCGGAACTCCTGAACATGAAACAATTAGCGCCAATAAGGGTATTAAAAAAAAATAAGTTTTTTTCAAGGTACACTCTCCATAATCTCATCAACTGTTTTTTCTATCTGATCCCGCCATTCCTGTTCGCCGTCTTTAAGAGGGTCTTGCCACCAGGGCATGGCGTCATCAACGGTCCACTGTGCGCGTTTATCCCGTTCCAGTATCACGCCGGGAACAAAATCAGGCTCATCGGGAAGAAAAAGATCCTCCGCGGGAATACGCCGGACCGTGACGCCGCTTGCCGGAAGAGACGCCGGTTTTACAGGTTTGTCATGGGACATCAGCGATGCGCCCGCAATGAGCAGTACCGCAACAACCGGAACCCCTATTGCCAGTGCCAGAACAATCCGCCGGTCCGCCGGAATCCTGTCAATCAAACTGTCCAGTTTTTCTTTCAGTATACTTCGCGGTTCCGCTGTTTTGTCTCCAACCAGACGTAAAAAACCGTCTATGCCGTCTTTGGCCCTGGAGATAAATGATTGAATAAATTCGGGTAGATGCGGCATTGCCATCAATATCAATTATAACACATTTTTAATTTATTCGCCACGACTCGGGGATTCGCGCATTGCATTAAACCACCAAATACAGCTATAATTAAGGAATGGCTAATGATCTTTCTTACGTAATAGTGACCCCCTATACAATAGCGAAAAGCAGGACAGGCGGGGTTCTTTCCAGGCTTTTATCAAGAACAGACCTTGAGCTGGTCGGGGCACAAATCTTCACTCCGGATGACGCGTTCGCGAAGGAATACGGACAAAACCTGCGAAACCGTTCCCCCCAAAACCATGTCATGCTTCTGGCTGACTATGTCGAGCAGAATATAGCGCCCTCAGGCGGGCGGCCCCACAGGACGCTGCTGCTGTTATTCCGGGGAGATAACCCCTGCGAACAGCTAACCGCCACCTGCGGCCACCTGTATACCCAGCATATTGAGGTTGACGCGATGTCCGGGGAGACTGTACGGGACACATACGCCGACATGATTTACTCAAAGGATGATCCCGATGTAGTAAGCTACTTTGAACCGGCAGTACTGACTCCGCGTAATCAGGACGAAGCGGACGAAGGCCTGCGGATGATGGCAAAATTCCTTGAAGGCAAAGAGAACATCGTACAGAACCTCACCTACCCCGATCCTTCAAAAATTGAGCAGACTCTGGTGATAATTAAACCGGAAAACTGGAAAGACCATACATCCCGCCCCGGAGCCGTTATAGATATGTTTTCCCGCACCGGGCTTAGGATTGTAGGAATCAAGGTTCACAGGTTCTCGCTTGCCGAGGCTATGTCCTTTTACGGCCCTGTTGAGGCGGTGTTAAAGGAAAAACTTTCCCCTGTTTTCGGCAAGCGGGCAAAAGCCCTGCTGGAAAGGGAATTTAATTTTACGTTAAGCGAAGAAGCCACAAAGGCTCTTACCTCTTCTTTCGGCGTGGAATGCGCGAAAGACCAGTTTGCGCAGATTGTCGAATTCATGTCTGGCAAGAGGCCGCCCTCCAAAGACGACGGCTACCGTTATATGGAAGAAGTAAAGAAACTCGACGATCCCAAATGTATGATTCTTATTTACGAAGGCGAGAACGCCGTAAAGAAAATACGCGACGTGCTGGGCCCCACAGACCCGCTCAAGGCCCCGAAAGGCACGGTGCGCCGCGAATTCGGATCAAACGTAATGGTCAATACCGCCCACGCGTCGGATTCTGTTGAAAGCTACAACCGTGAAAAGGAAATTGTCAAGGTAAACGATAATTCACTTTCCAAAATAATCAAAGAACAGCTTGGGTGTTGACTATTTCCCTGAATTGATCTGATGTTTGGAGAAACACATCAACCAGGGCGGGGTCAAACTGTTTCCCGCTGCCTTCGGTAATAATCCGCACCGCTTCATCGTGGGAAAAGGCCTTTTTGTAGGGGCGTATCGACGTCAGCGCGTCGTACACGTCGGCAATCGCCATAATCCGGCCCAAAAGGGGAATGTTGTTTTCTTTTAACCCGTTGGGGTAACCCGTGCCGTCCCATTTTTCATGGTGGCTTGCCGCAAAAATCTTCGCGTAAGCCAGAAAATCGTTTTCCCTGGCGAGCATTTCAATTTTTTCAATTATTTTTTCGCCGAAGGCGGCGTGTTTTTTCATCGCCTCGAATTCTTCATCGTTTAACTTTCCCGGCTTCTTTAAAATGCTGTCATCAATGCTTATCTTCCCCACGTCATGCAGCTGGCTGGATTGGAGCAGCAATTCGACATTCCAGTTTTTTGTCTCGTCGCTGTATAAACCGTTTTTCTGAATCCTGGACAATAGGATTTTTATCCCCTGCTGGGTACGCTCAATGTGGCTGCCTGTAATGTCATCGCGGCATTCAACAAGCTCTGCCATGGTTTTTAGCAGGGCGTTTTGCATATTAATAACGCTCGCGGTTTTTTCCTCAACCATTTTTTGCAGGTTGTCATTGAAATATTGAAGCTCGACCGCCTGTTTTTCCAGTTTTTTCTTCTGGGCTTCCACCAGAAGATGCACCTCGATGCGCTTAAGCAGGAGAGAGGGCTGGAAAGGCTTGGTAATGTAGTCGATTGCCCCCAGGGAAAGCCCGGCAAGCTCGTCATCAGATTCGGTTCTGCCGGTTACAAAGATCACCGGAATATCCCGGGACTGCGGTTCTGCTTTAAGAACTTTGATCGCCTCATATCCGTTTGTTTCCGGCATATCCACGTCCAGGAGTATCATGGCGGGATTGTTGTTTTCCAGAAGGCCGAACAGTTTTTCCGCCGAGGGAGCGGTTGCCACGGCGAATTTTTCCGAAAGGACATTTTTGCCAATGCGCAGGTTGGCGGGGTTGTCATCTACCAGAATAACCAACGGTTTTTCGTTTTCCATGGAGATATTTTAAACTGAAGAGAGGACTAAGATCTACCGGGAAAATGGGTAGCAAAGAGGGCAGGCGCAAATTTTTACCGGCGTCCGCTGAATTTATTATTGTGTTAATTTTATTTCTCATTTTTTCAGTATTCTCAGATCATTCAAGCTATAGTCGCAGGGAACAAATTTTTTAGCAGACGGCTAATATGCCATCTGCAAAAGGATATTCTACACTGCCCACTTTGCCGGGGTGTTTTAGAGAAAGCGAAAAATTAGAATTTGCAGATTAGATCTCTACGGTTGAATCATCCTCGACAGCGCCAAAGTCGTATTTGTCCAGGATTTTCTTTTGCATTTCAGCGCGGAATTCCGGGTGTATGGGGTGAGCTACGTCTTTGTAATCCCCTGCTCTCGTTTTCCGGCTTGGCATGGCAATGAAAATTCCGGTTTTACCCTCGATGATCTTGACATTATGCACCACAAAACATTCGTCAAATGTAACCGTCACATAGGCCTTGAGCTTGCCCTCGCCAGCCACTTTACGCACCCTAATGTCTGTTATTTCCATGCCATTCTCCTTGTGGGGCTTATTACTGATATTGTATCACTTATTTGTTCTGTATGCAAGTAAAAAAAGTTTCAATTATAAATTTCCAACGCTTCAAGAGCAATTCTTTTACCGCCCTGGCTTTGGATTGACTGGAAAATACCCCAAAACAGGTGGAACCTGAACCTGAAAGCCCCGAAAAATCCGCTCCCAGTTCATTAAGTGTAGTAATAATCTCCAAACATTCAGAAAATAATCCATTGTTTGTTTTTTTTTGCTTAAAAACAGCCTCAAAAACCGGCAAGAAATCATTTGTAAAAAGCCAGTCCCGCGGAGACTGAGGAATGAGAAATGAGGAATGAAGCGCGGGGGCCGCGCTTTGGGGTTCAACGGCCCTATATTCGTCCAGAAGACGGAAAGCTTCAGCGGTATCGCTGGGAAAACCGGGGTTTACCAGCACCAGAGAGAGTCTTTGGAGCTGCGGAGGCAGGACTAATGGAAGTACCCGCTCCCCCCTGCCGCTGACCCAGGCTATGGGAGTTTCATTCAAAGCAGTTTGCAAAAAAAAGGGGACATCGCTGCCAAGCGAGGCTCCCATTTCAGCCAGAACCGCGCCGCTTACAAGACATTCGGGAGAGGCAAGACGGTTTAAAGCCAGCAATGTCGCCGCTGCGTCTGAAGAACCGCCGCCAAGGCCCCCGCCCAGGGGGATACGCTTTTCTATGACAATTTTAAGCTTTTTGTCGAAGCCGGTACTTTCCCTGAACAGCGAAACCGCCTTATTTACAATGTTTTTTCCTGGAGGAAGGTCCTCAGATCGGCCCCAGGGAAGCTGCCAGTCCAGGATAATTTCAATATCTTCCGAGGGAAACACGGATCCTTGCGGATATATATCAAATGAAAGGGTATCTCCGTAAGCCAGGGCAAGAAAAAGGCTCTCTAAATCATGGAAACCGTCAGGCCGTCTTTCCCCTATTTTCAAATGCAAATTCAACTTTGCCGGAGCGTTAATCATTATTTGCGGCATGATCTTAAAGCTATCATAAATTTGAAAAAAAACACAATGTATGCCAAAAACCAGTTGACAATTCTACAATCTCTCCCTTAAAGTTTTTATAGAGACCTCATACTGGAAAATATGGTCGTCTCACTCGAATGAGTAAGACAAGAAAACACTTCAAGACGGAGAGAATTATGGTTCTGCACGAGGGTAAAAATGATCAATGGGATTCCGGCGCGGAATTCCCCGCACTGGCTTTGATGCCTTTAGACTTTGACCGGTCTTTCTCTAATACAGCCGGTTATACCGATGATTTTGACACTCCCATGCCGTTCTTCGCGTTTGGCGACGACGATGACGAAGACGAAGATGACATGGAAGATGACGATTTCGATGACAATGACTTCGATGACGAGGAAGATGACTTCGATGATGACAAAGATGATTATAACTTTATAAAAGACGACTATGACGATGACCTTGATGACGAAGATGATGACCTTGATGACGAAGATGAAGACTTTGACGATGAGGACGAGTAATTAATCATTGCTGGTTTTTGTTCATAGTTGCCATTGAGTAGAGTCGTTCCAGGTCATAGAAAGCGCGGGCTTTGCTGTTCATCAGGTGGATGACTATCGGGCCCAGATCAATAATTCTCCACTCATCCTCACCGTCCGGCTTATGTGAACGTCTTAGTATATCGATTCCGCGCTCATGGCAGAATTCTTTTATATGCCGATCCAGGCCGTCCATGTGGGTGCCGCTGCTTGAGGTAGCGATGACAAAGAAATCGGTCCACGCGCCTATATCACGCAAATCAAGAACCAGCACATCGGCGCCCTTGTGATCCCTAAGCAGATCCCCCAGGGCCAGCGCGTTAGTTTCCGGTGACATACCTTCCATTAAAATCCCTTCCCAGTATTAGAGTGAAGTCAGAACGATACTCGATATTTTGCATAGATTCCGTACTATCTCTAGGGGAATTTTCCTTTATGATATTTTTACAGCGGATTATCCCGGCAAAAGCCTCCGCCGCCCCATCCACGCCCGAGCGATCTATTACTACGGTATTTTCATAGTCGGTACGCGGGGCGTTGCCTATAGTAATGATGTCATAGCCAAAGTTCCCATATAGTTCAGAGGTCCTTCCTGCAAGGCCGGCTACATTGGTCCCGTTAAGAACATCCACCAAATAAACCCTGTCAACATGGATGTCGGAAGGGTTGGTCAGTATGCTTAAAACCTGCCTGACAATATCCTTTACAAGATTTCCGTCATAAGAAGGTATTATTTGTATCTTTCCATCCACTTCTCTCAGGTTTCCTCCTACTGTCTGTATATTGATCCTGTCCATGTCTATTCGTACAAATTCTTCAAGCAGACGGCTCTTGGCCTGCTGGTTCATGTTGTTTTGCATAAATGAAAGGTATGTCTGAAGAACGGCCCGGTTATTTAGTTTATTATTCATCTCCGCCTGTCGCCTGAGAAAACCTAGAAAGAATCTTTGCCGGCGGAATATGGGCATTTCGCGATCTTCATTGGGGGCAGTATAGCTTATATACAGCTTTGACTTGTCCCCGTCAAGGCGGACTATCCCCGAAGGGAATAAAACCAGGTTGTTCTCCTCAATTATCTCTACCTTTGTTGGAATAAAAACATCAACTCCTTCAATAATGTCAACGGCCTTTCCCAGATCTTCAATGCCAATCACTATAGAGAAAGCAATATCCAGGCCCAAAAGACGCTCAATCTCGCTCTCATAAGCGGAAACCTTGCCTGGCTCATATACGGCGTCAATATAGTCATAACGGTTAATGCGCCGGATTAATACCCACATCTCGCCGGGAACGTCAAAAATGGCCGCTTTTTTGGTTTTTCCGTAGTATAAAAGAACAAAGGCGCTAAGCGGCTTTCCGTCTTTTTCAATGACATAAAGCACGGATATTACCCTGTCGCTGTCCAGAATCTCCTCGACAGGATCGCTGCTTAATGTGTAGATCGCTACGAAAATGCCCCCTACAAAAAGCAAAACAATGACGATAAGCAAAAAAATACTCGCGTCGCCTTTGCCAGTGGATATGTTACCTGTCCGCATTGCGGCCGCCTCCGTTTTCTTTCAATAAATAGGACAAATTCATTTTCTCAAGGAGACCCAGGGTGTTTTTTGACAGTTCCAGTTTTCTGTCACAGATCGAAGAAACAGCCCGTTCCAATACCCCAATAAAAATCTGGTCAAGAGTATCGCCGGATAATATCCGGTTTCTTGCGGCGGGATCTACCTTTACCCGCGATACCTCCATTTTGTCGGCAATATACAATACTTTTGCCAAAGGGCCCATATCCTTGTGGCCTTCCGTATGTACGGCTATCGCTTCCAGCGTCTCAATATCATTAATTTTAAAACGATCCTTTAGCACAACCGCGCAGGCCCTGCCGTGCAGTAACGACGGCTTTTCTTTTTCAATGCGCGATATTTCGCCGCCGTATATTTTTGCCAGCCTGATCTGTTTTTCATCGCATAACTGCTTGCAAAGATCGTGGGCAATCCCCACCAGATAACCTGCATCCGGAACAAGTGAGGGGTAATCCTTCCTGAAACGGCGGCATAGATCCCATGCCAAAAGCGCTGTATGCCGGGAATGGATGTAACGGGTCAGATTAAGGTTTGAGCGCGCCTCATTCTCAATGCGCTGGATGAGGGATTTAACGGTTGTTTGCCGGACGTCCTCGGCGGTTAAGCCGCGGTAACTGTAGAGTTTCCGGTCTTCGATTATTGTCCTTACGGCATCGGGTACAAGATAACGCCATGCCGAATTTGACGCGATTTTTTCCCTGACCGCGCCTGACGAGATTTCCATAATATCATTGGTTATCTGAGTATTGGGATACGGAACTTCCAGACTGCCTGAATGTACGCGCCGCGCTATAATTATATCCGCCATTGAGAGAATCTCGTCGCTCTTGTACCATTTGGGGAATTCCCCGGCAATATCATCCCCAATTATAAGTCCCGGTTTGCCGTCGGGATTGTAACGGCTGATAATGTCGGCGACTGTGTCCACTGTATAGGAAACCCCTTCCCGCCTGATCTCGCAGGCGTCAACGGAAAGCCGGGGGTCGGCGGTAATGGAGGCAGCTATCATCTCCAGCCGCTGTTGGGCGCTGTCTTCCATGCCCACAGCCGCCGGCTTGAAAGGGGAATTATACGCGGGAACCATCACCACACGGTCATAGCGCAATTCGGACAGAACCGCGTCCGCAAGAAACAGATGCCCAAGATGAACAGGGTTAAAGCTGCCGCCAAGTATTGCCAGTCTCACGCTTGAAGAACTCCTTCTGATGCGGCTTCGCCGTCTGCAAGGCGGAGAAATTCCAGTGCAAGTTCCTTAATGCCCTCGCCGGAAAAAACCGAAATGCCGAATACATTTTCATTTGAATATTTTTCCGCCAGTTCCACGAGACGGCCTTCCGTTTCCGGCAGGTCGGTTTTTGTCCCCACAAGCAGCCTTTTTTTTTGCACCAATTCAGGAGAGAATGAGGCAAGCTCCTGCTTCAACACATCAAAGGCGTCAAGGTAATTTTCGTCTGAAAGATCAACCAGAAAAACAAGGGCCGATGTACGGGAAATATGTTTTAAGAAACGGATGCCAAGCCCCGCGCCCTGTGAAGCGCCTTCTATCAGCCCTGGAATATCGGCAATGATTACATCCCTTACGTCCATATCGCCGGAAGCCCCGACAGTCAGCACCCCAAGGTTGGGTATTTTTGTAGTAAAGGGATACGCGGCGATTTTTGGCCGTGCGTTGGTGAAGCGGTCGAGCAGGCTGGATTTTCCGGCGTTGGGAAAACCGACCAGCCCTATATCCGCCATTATATGAAGTTCCACTTTCAGTTGTACCGTCTGGCCCGGCTGGCCCGGCTGGGCTTTGCGCGGCGCCTGGTTCACCGAAGACTTAAAATGTATATTCCCCCAACCGCCGTTTCCCCCTTTCAGGAAAACAAAATCGCCCTTGTCCCCGGCTTCACCGGAAAAATCGCGCACCAGCGCGCCTGTTTCCGCTTCGCGGACAATGGAGCCGGGCGGCAGCGGAATAATAATATCTTCCCCGTTCTTTCCGTAACAGCTCTGTCCTCTGCCGTCCTCTCCGTTTTTCGCCTTGAACGTGCGCTTATAACGCAGATGGGCAAGGGTACGTACATTTCGCCTGACTGTGAACACCACATTCCCTCCCCTGCCGCCGTCCCCTCCGGACGGTCCGCCCTGGGGAACATACTTTTCCCGCCGGAAAGCGATGCAGCCGTTCCCGCCAGAACCGGAGGACACTTCGATTATTGCCTCGTCGGCAAATTTCTCCATGATAAAAAGAATAACAAAATAACGGGGAATGGGCAAGAAACTAAAACATTGCACATTGTTCATTGAATTGTGTATACTTTTTATTATGAATCGAATCCACGTTAATCAACTGGGTTACAGGCCGAATGATCACAAAAAAGCGGTTATTACCGTGAACCCTCCAAACGGGGGGACAGATTTCAATATCGTCCGGGTGTCAGACGAAAAAGTTGTCTACTGTGGAACGGCAGGCGAAGCTGTTTCAGATTCCGCGTCGCTGGATACTGTACGCACAGCCGATTTTTCGAATTTTACCACAGCGGGAGAATATATTGTCCGCTCAGGCGCGTTACGCTCCTACCCGTTTGCAATCGGCGATAACCCTTACGCAGGCCTGCGCGCCGCAGTGCTGGAAATGTTCCATTATCAGAAATGCGGCGTTGATCTTGAATGCGGCTTGTGGTCCCACCCGGCGTGTCATATAACGCCGGCGGTGATTTACGGAACAAATAAAAAGAAAGACGTTTCGGGCGGCTGGCATGACGCCGGCGATTACGGACGCTACATTGTCCCCGCCGCAAAAACAATCGCGGATTTACTGTGGGCGCATAAACTCGCCGCCAATCCCGACCCCGGGGTTTTGGATACTGTCTGGTTTGAAATTGAATGGATGTTGAAGATGCAGGACGAGGAGTCAGGCGGCGTTTACCACAAGGTAAGCTGCGAAAGATTCGACGCGTTAGATGAAATGCCTCAGGATGAACATGAAGAATTGTTTCTGTCGCCCATTTCGGCGGCGGCAACCGCTGACTTCGCCGCTTCTATGGCGCTCGCGTCGCGTTTTTACCCCCAACATAAAGACAAACTGCTGGACGCGGCGCGGCGCGCCTGGAACTGGTGCCGCGCCCACCCTGACGCGGAGGGATTTACAAACCCTCCCGGCATAAGCACCGGCATGTACGGGGACAAAGACAGCAGGGACGAGCGTTTTTGGGCAGCATGCGCCCTATTTGCCTCCACAGGGGATGAAACATACCATGACTATATTAAAACTTGCGGGCTTTTCACCGAAGAATACCGCGCCAATGTTTTGTTCCCGTCCGGCCTGGGCTGGGGGAATGTAGAAGCATACGGACTGATAGAGTATCTTTTGCATACAGACGGTAAAACAGATGACGGCGTAACGCGGCAGATGAAGGATACGCTGCTGCGAAGCTGCGAAATTATTATGAAACTGTATAAAGATAATCCCTACGGCGTTTCGTTAGGTGAAACCTACAACTGGGGAAGCAATATGACAGTTGCCAACAACGCCATGATGCTTTTATTGGGCAGCCGTTTTACCGGTGACAGTCTGGCATATATCGAAGCGGCTTTGGAACACTTTCATTATTTGCTGGGCAGAAACCCGCTTTCCCAGAGTTACATTACCGGCTTTGGTTCCCAGTCTTCCAAAAATCCGCATCACCGCCCTTCGGTGGCTAAAGGCAGCGCGGTTCCCGGCATGGTTGTGGGGGGGCCCTGCATGCACGTCGCCAGAGACCCGGCCCTCAACGCCCATTGCGCCGACGCTCCGCCCGCCAAACGTTATGTTGATCAAAAAGAGAGCTTTGCCTCCAACGAAATTACGATTTATTGGAATTCACCCGTGTATTTTGTTATGGCGGTTTTAGGTTTGTAATTGAAAATAATCGCGGACATACACATACATTCACCCTGGTCAAGGGCAACGAGTTCCCGGTTAAGTCCGGCAAGCCTTGATCGATGGGCGGGGATCAAGGGCATTGGCCTTCTTGGAACAGGCGATTGCACCCATCCGCGGTGGATAGAGGAACTGCGGGACAGCCTTGAAGACGCTGAGGGCGGTTTTTACAGGCTGAAAGAAAAGACCCGCGCGGAATTTGAATCAGGCCCCGCGCTTGCGGAAGGGCTGCCCCGGCCGGGCGCGCCCGGAATGGACGCGCCCAAGATGGGCGGCGAGGGTTCAAGCCGCAATGTGCATTTTGTCCTTACAGGCGAGATCAGCACAATTTATAAAAAAGCGGGAAAG
>Ga0268262_10006653_pt1 | contig 11039 bp, 14 predicted proteins | sample TergutNc150P3_FD_190354 | JGI IMG/M metagenome (GOLD analysis project Ga0268262, IMG submission 190354) | Nasutitermes corniger P3 segment gut microbial community from laboratory colony in Florida, USA - Nc150 P3 (SPAdes) (version 2) | ecosystem: Host-associated > Arthropoda: Insects >...
TGGTTAAAACGGCCGGTTTCTTGACTCATAATGTTAATACATATCGCAGTTTATTGTTTTTGTCAAGTATATAATAAAAAAATACCATTTTTGGGCGAAGACTCCCCTCTTGCTATTGTACCTGTTTTGGGTTATTATAGAATTATTGAAGGAGTATTGTATGAAAAAGCTCATTATTGTATTAGTCTTTTTAGCGGTAATTTCACCTGTTTTTGCCCAAAACAATTCTGATGACTCAAAAAAAGGGAAGTCTAATGTTTACTATCTAACCGTTACTATAGAAAAAATATGGCTTGCCGGCACAGGCTATGTAGTTCAATACCGCAAAAGCTCAACCCAGATAGGCACTATCGGCATCCCTTATAATTGGTTTACTTCTCCCGACAGCGCTGCTGAGATGGTATTGTTACCAAAAGGACCAAATTGGCCCTATATGTCGGTATTTTATATAGACGGCAAATTCAGCCATATAAGACTGTATCCGCATTGGCAAAAAAGCCATCAGACATGGGGGGTAACGCCTCTTGGCGCTGATGTAAGCAGGCACTTTCAGGAAAAGGATGCCTTTAAATTTGATTACTGATGTCTGATACTGGCGTACCGGACGAACTTGTTCAATATATAAAAACAGGTTCAAAATTCATTATTGCCGGTCATAAAGAGCCTGACGGAGACTGCGTAGGAAGCCAGCTTGCCCTGCGCAGCGCTCTTTTGCGCATGGGCAAAGAGGTTTTAGCATCGTCCGCAGGTCCTTTTAAAAGATCGGAATTAAAAAAATACGAAGGACAATTTATCGGGATTCCCGATGAAAAAGAAAATTCAGATGTAAGAATAATAGTCGTTGACTGTTCCGGCATGGAAAGGACCGGAAGCCTTCATGAAATATTAAAGAAATTTCCATGCGCGGTAATAGATCACCACGAAGCGGTAACCCACCCGCCTTCCACTCCGGAGCACCCGGTTTATATTGACGCAAATTCGCCGTCATGCACATTGTTAATTGAAAAACTTATAAATGCCCTGGGGCTTGAACTTACAAGCGAAGAAGCGGAATTGCTTCTTTTCGGGATTTGCACGGATACGGGTTTTTTCCGCCACCTTACGCATAATAACGCCGGCGTATTTGAAGCCGCGGCAAGAATGGTGCATCAAGGAGCCAGCCCAAAAGAAATTTATAAAATTATGAACGGCGGGAAAAGCCTTGTTTCCAGACACCTTTTGGGGAGTATTCTTTCCAGAACAGAATCATACTTTGAAGGGAAATTATTGGTTAGTTATGAGACATTAAAAGAATTTAAAAAACACGGCTTTGAAGGCAGGGACTCCGACAGCCTGAATAAAATGCTTCTTTCCGTTGAAGGAGTCGAGGCAGTTGTCATTATCCGCCAGGAGTGTGCCGACAGTTGTACCGTGAGTTTAAGATCGATGGACAAAATTGATGTTTCCAAAATTGCGGCAAGTTTCGGCGGAGGCGGACATAAGAACGCGTCAGGTCTCACTATGAAAGGAAAGATTTCAAACGTAAAGAAAATAATAATAAATTCATTTAAAAAAGTTTTTGAATAAATACGCAAACATTTTAAAGATGATTTTTTTCATAAATAACAACTCCGTCCGTGATTATCCTATGCGCTGATTAACACAAGTCCGATACCAAAGACAGAGGTTAATTATGCATGAACACACATTGAACGATTTACATTCCATGTTTATTGAAAGAAAAATAAACAGGGGTAAATTTGAGGGACTGGTTTTTATTTATCTTGTAAACAACCGGGCAAAGATCATTACAAAAAAATGGAAAAACGACGAATACGAAGAATTTATTTCATGGTTTTATCCGCGTCTTAATAAGGCGATAGACACTTATAAAGAAACAGGTTCGTCTTTTGAAGCGTATTTATCCAATATTGTCCGCACTGCCGCAAAAGAATACCGCATGAGGATAGTTATCAACGAGGTTACGGAACAGTCCGCGTGGAACGCGCAAATCCCCGAATTTTTTATAAGAGAAGAGCCTCCTGTTTATTCACATGACAAATCTGATTCAGAAATTTCTCAGATTATTTTACAAATAAAAGGGAGAAAAAATCCAAAACAGCTTCTGGCTCTTATCCTTAAATGCTATTATTTTCTTTCTGACGAGTTTATTGAAAAAATAGCCGTTCATACCGAGATTGACATAAAAATACTAAAAGAGATGATTGAAAAATTGCGCATAATGAGGGAAAAGCGGGAAGATCATATTTACCGCATGAAAGAAAGAATTTACGGCCAGTTTTACAGATGCATTGTTTATGAACACAGGCTTTCATACATTACCGAGAATTCTCCGGCTTATATTAATTTAAAGAATCGCCTGGAAAAGGCGCGAAAGAGACTGGAGAAAATGAGAAACCGCAAATTAAAGCTGAGAACCTGCCCTTCCAACAGGGAAATCGCCGGCGTTATCGGCGTTACTAAAGGTTCTGTAGACGCAAGCCTTTTCAAACTAAGGACAAGGTTAAAAGCCTTGTCGGAAAAATCTATACTAAATTGAACGCGAAAACGGCTTTTTCCTCGTAATCGTTATCAGGAGAGGCGTTACATGAAGGAAATCCAATCTGGTTAGGCGTATCAGGATAATGCTGGGTTTCAAGGCAGAAGCCTGAATGTTTGGAATAAACAGAGCCCTGCTTGCCTGTAACATTAATAAGGTAGTTTCCGGTATAGAATTGAACTCCCGGCTGGGTTGTAAAAACTTTCATTATTCTTCCGGAATCGTGTTCGATTACTTCGGCGCACTGGCGCAATTTGCCCGCCTCTCCGTCTATGGCAAAACAATGATCGTAGCCGTCAAGTTTGCCTAAATTGGCGTCTACACGCCTGCGTTGAGTAAAATCAAAAGGAGTGCCTTTTACAGGAACCAGTTTGCCTGTGGGAATCGCGTTTTTGTCAACTTCAACATAGGAAGAAGAATACAGCAGCACCTCATGGGAAAGAATATCCCCCTTCCCTTCTCCGGCTAAATTAAAATAAGCGTGATTTGTAAGATTCACGGGGCAGGGCTTGTCTACCTTTACATGATAGTTGGCGAGAATTTCATTTGATTTTGTAAGCCCGTAACTTACCACAGCTTTCAGATTGCCCGGAAAGCCGCAGTCCCCGTCCGGGCTTTCAAGTTCAAAGCGCACATATACGCCCTCGTTTTCTTCGTAGGCTTCGGACTTCCAAAGAAGCTTGTCAAATCCGCGCGGTCCCGAATGAAGGTTGTTCTTGCCGTCGTTAGCCGTAAGAACGTATTTTTTATCATTCAATGTAAAAGCCGCGTCTTTGATCCGGTTGGCAAAACGCCCTACCGTTACGCCGATAAACGGCTGGTTATTCAAGTAACCGTCCAGCCCCGAATAGCCAAGAAGCACATCGTCATAAACGCCTTTGTGCGAAGGCAAAATAAGGCTTGTCCATGCCGCTCCAAAATCGGTAAGCGAAAGTTTTAAGTCCCCGGCGCTTAGCGTATAAAGCCTGACCTTCTTCCCGTTGGAAAGAAGCCCGAATTTTCTCTCTTTTATTTCCATAGCGTAATTATACCGCTAACAGGGGTTTCTCGTAAAGGACATTACTCTGCCGCTACTAACTTGAAAAACTCCGCTTGTTGGGCTTTAAGAAGCACAGGCACATCAAGTCCGTAGGGGCAATGTTGTTTGCAATGGCCGCAGTTGGTACAGTTGTCAATCAGCCGCATGTTTTTCTGCCATTCGGGGGACAGCCAGTATTCCTTGACAGCCCTTTTAGCTAAAAATGTTATACGCGCCGCGTTGTTAATGGGGATACCCGCGGGACACGGCAGACAGTAGCCGCAGCAGCGGCAGAAACTGCCCGAAAGTTCCGCCTTGTCGGCTTCTATCGCCTTTTTAAGCTCACCGTCCAACAAAGGCGGCTCGTTTTCGTATAACAAAAATTCGTCTATTTCAGTCATTTTTTGTATACCCCAAATGGGAATTACATTTTCATACTGCCGCAAGAAAGCGAACGCCGCTTTGGCGTTGCCAATTAATCCGCCGCATAAACTTTTCATCGCAAGCACTCCGATATTATGCTCGCGGCAAAGATCGATAAGCGCCAATTCTTCATTAGTGGACAGGTAAGAAAGAGGATACTGCAGGGTTTCGTACAAACCCGACAGCGCCGCCGTTTTAGCGTTATCCTTGCTGTGAGCGGTAATTCCGATGTGGCGGATTTTACCCTGCTCCTTCGCCTTCAGGGCGCAGGCATAAAGACCGTCCTCCCCTTCCGGGCGCGGCACAAAGGACGGGTTATGAAACTGGAAAACATCGATATAATCCGTACGCATCATTTTCAAACTGTTCTCGATATTTTCCATTAACTTATCAGGCGTCTGCGCGCCCGACTTTGTACAAAGCACAACTTTATCGCGCACATCATGAAACGCCGTCCCGAGTCTGTCCTCGCTGGTCGTATATCCGTTGGCGGTATCGTACAAGGTAACTCCGTTCTCGTAGGCGTGCCGTAAGAGCGCGGTGCTTTCATCGTAGGAAATCCGCTGTATCGGGATACAGCCAAACCCTGTGCGGCCTACGGTTAAAGCTGTTTTACCAAAAACTGTCTTTTGCATGACGCCTCCTTGAGGGGTAACAATGAATATTATATAGGAAATTTTTACCACGAACCATCACACGCTAAACAAGTGCACGGCGAAGCCGTGTATGTCAATAATGCCGCATAGCGTAAGCACCAATAAAAGCCGTTGTTTGATAAAGGCAAGGACACCTTTAGGTGGCCGACAGTGCGTATAGTACCTTCGGTAAGCACTCGAATTATTTTGTCTTTTTCTCTACTTCTTCCATGTCTTTCAGGGATTTAATCAAACTAAGCACGATTTTACGGTCGCGCTTGTTCAGTGCTTCAAGGTTTTTCATCACAACCCGCGAATCCGGAAACGGCGCAGAAGAATTGCGTTCTTTCTGCTCATTCCCGGTAATGAGGTACTCCACTGTCACCCCCAAAGCGTTGGCAATGTGAACGGCGGCGTCGGCGGAGGGAATAGAACCGTCTTCCCGCAGGTAATTGTCTATAGTCCGTCTATTTACCCCAGAAATTGAGGCTAATTCCTTAATAAGTATGTTTTTGAAGGCCAATTCAGCCTTCAGGTTTTCTTTAAAACCCATAAATTCATTATTACTTAAAAAAACGTAATTTTTACTTGACAAAACGTATATTTAAGTGATATATGTTATATATGCGTAATAAAACCAAAGAAATTACAAAATTACGCAAAAAAAGGAGTTTTTATGAAAAACAAGAAAATTTTTAACATTTTGGCTATTTTAACCATTTTTAGCATTATTGTCATTTATACGGCATGTAAGGAAGAGCCTAAAGAGTATCCCTTTAGTATAACGATTAAAAATGAACTTTCTGAACCAGTTTATGTACGTAGTCATTGTTATTATGAATATTATGGTTCTTTTCTTGTATTTTTTCCATTTGAAGGAGAATTAGATAAAGGAGAAGAAATAACAACAAGTGGATCTTGTAAATCTGTTGATAGATACTCTCTTTCCTTGGTAGTAGAGTGGAGCAAAAAAAATGATGGACATTTTTGGCCAGTAAATTCGTATAAAACAGTAGTCTATGATGGTGGATCTTTTTATATTAATATTACCACATATAAAGATTACTAAAAACGTAATGAAACACCGCCGTATTAAGAGATAATTATTATTTTATTTCTTGTGCTATGCCAACATGGAGTGGTTCGTGGGATTATTAGGAGGGGGTGTTTGAGAAAATGGAATTGCTTGATATAGATAAAAAGAATTTAAACAAATACTTATTTTTTTTATGAAAAAGGAGAAATAGATATGGGCTGTAAGTACTGGGAATGTAAGTATAATACACAAAAGGGCAAATTAAATGACTGTCATAAGCCTAACGGATTAAATATAATACATCCCTGTCCAAATCCAACACATATTGGAGATTACTGTCCTGATGGAGAATCAAGAGACACTGATAAAATTACAGAATTACGTCAAAAAATATAGGAAAAGAAGCTCATTTCAACATTCGTATTATAATACATGGATTATTAGGGGGAGGAAAAGGTATTTTGGATTATAATTTTGTTGATAAGATAAGTAAAAGGAAATAATTATGAAATTAACAATAACAATTGAAGTTAATGACGCATCTCCAAATATTGAATGTTGTGGCGAAAACTGCAATTTCATAAAAGAAGATAAATGTCGTTTATTTAATAATAAACAATTAGAACCTTATAGTCAGAATATGATTGATGATTATAAAGAAGGAACTATAGTTTATGATAAAACAAGCGAAATTATTGCATGGAAAAGATGTGTTGAATGTATTAATTTTTTCTATAATTTTTGCGATAGTTAGTATATTACAACCATATTTAAACTAAAATGAGAAAATCATACGATTTTACAAACGCAAAGCCAAATCCATATATTAAAGAACTTAACAAGAAAATTTCTCAAAATCCAATTCATATAGATAACGGACAGCAAATTAGGGAAACGAACCGTTCAACGGCATAACTTCTATTTTGCAATTTAAATGATATTTTAACAAATATTTTTTTTTGGTAATTATAAGATTAACCGGGACAATGAAAATATCTATGAATAGCATTGCATGTTAAAAAAGTAAATCCATTTGTATAATAATATATTAAGTTTGGAGATAAAAAATCCGCATTTTTATTGCTCTTGCCTTTGAGGTGTTTTTGATGATATAATATTAATATGCGGTTATTATCCGTTAATATTGTATTATCCACGGCTAAACAACTAAAAAAAGACGGTTGGAAATTTGACTGGGATAAGTCATTTGGCGCTATATCACAAAAAATAGCATATTTAGAAAATGAAAAAATACAAGGTTTAGTCGAATTTGAAGAAGTTCCAAGTTCACTATACAACATTATTTACCGCATTGAGTTAGCACCAGAAAATATTGGTAAAGGCAAAAAAATTGATAATGTTGCGGGAACGCTTTTTGCTTACGTTGCTAAAGATTCACTTGATGCCGGATTTGAAGGTTTTGTAGTATTTGACAATAAAACCATTTTAATTAACCATTATGTAGAAAAATATGGGGCGAAGGTTTTATTTGGAAATCGCTTATATTTTGATACAAAAGCCAGCAAAGCCTTAATTAATCAATATTTGAAAGGAAAAAACAATGTCTAAAAACCTAATAATGGTAAACACAAATCCTGATATACTAAAATATGACAACCGAAAAGCAATAGAACTTTCTCAAACACTTGGCAGACCTTTAACTTCCAAAGAATATAAAACATTAAAAATCAAAAAACAAACAAAACCTAAAAAATGTTAATACAATATGTTAACAAACCCTATAATCCGCGTCAAAAATTTCGCCCTGCGGATAGCTGCCATGGGTTTTTGGCTTTTACGTAGGAAGTGGCAGAAGGCGCAAGGTTAATTTATAAATACTATTTTTCTTGCCGTCATAATGTTTTTTTCTTATATTTTTAAAAAATGTAATGAAAATAATTTTTATATTACTGATAATATCCTCGTTATTTATGGGCTGTAAACATAATAAAAACAGTGTTTTTGATACCCCATTTAAATCATTAAATCATTTAAAGACAATCGGACATTATTCGGATGATGATATTATAGAAAACAACCTATCCTGTTTTATTTATGAAAAACCTGTTGTCATTATTAAAGATGAAAATAAATTTCTCCTCTTTCCGAATTCATATATAATTAGTATTTCCGAGAAATATTGTAAATATAATATTGATTATATAAAAATTTACAGCTCAAATAACAAAGATTCACAATATATTGATATTAATAATGAAGACGTTTTTTTATTCAAATTACCGGAAAACAATAATTGGCTTTATTGTTATGTTTCTGATTTTATTCATGGATATTTATATGTATACGATATTTCAAAAGAATCATTTTATGGAAATTTCGATGACAACAGGGAAAGCGGCGACACTTATAAAATATTATTAATAGATGAATATATATTATTAAACAAATACTCTAATATAAAAAGATACGGTCCGTTACTGGAAATAAAATACAACCATAAAGTTATAAATTTTTGGGATTCTTTTACGGGGGAAGACCCAGCCGGTGAATATCATTTTCAACTGCTTAATTATTTTGAAAAGTACAATGAAATACTGATAAGAAAACAATTTTATGAAAGTTCCGCAAATTATATATATAACATACAATTAGCCGATTATGTGCGTGAAGTTAAGGATATTTCTTATTTTACAGGCAAGCCGTAAAACTTCTAATTCTACGTTTGAAATAACGGCAAAACAGCTTGCCAAAGATAATATTTGCGGATAATATATATAAATTAATATAAAAGACTTTATAAATAGAAAATTTATTTACCGCGTTATTTTAGCGATAATAGGTATTTCAGTTCTGGCAATTGGGGTATCTTTTATGCGTTACGCCGTATTCGGGGTTGATCCCGTATCATGCTTTAATATCGGTATCGCGAAACAGCTTGGAATAACATTCGGAACATGGCAATTAATATTTTGTTTCATTTTACTTATCGGGGTATTTATTTTTGATCGAAGTAAAATAGGCTTTGGAACCGTATATATCATGATTGCCGCAGGTTATACATCGGATTTTTTCTTATGGATCTTCCAAAATATAGATTTCCCTGCAAATTTTTCCTTTGAAATAAGAATAACAACCTTTACGCTGGGATTGGTTTTTTACTATTTGGGCGCGGCAATTTATATAGAGACAAATATGGGGCTTGCGCCTTATGACGCGGTCGGAATAATAATTTCGGAAAAAATAAAAAGGCCGAATTGGTTCAGATGGATAAGAATAGGAACAGACGCTTTATGCGTAATTGGCGGCATAATAACCCAAAGCGACGCCGGAATAGGAACATTAGTCTGCGTATTATTGGGCGGGCCGTTAATCGCGTTATTCAGAAAGATAATCATGAAATTAAAAATATTTAAATTGATACAGATATAGCAGGGAAAACCAATTATGACAAAATACTTTTGCAGAGAATATTATACAAAAGCAATTATGTGCGTTACGGGCGTTTTTATCATAGGGATAGGCGTTGGCTTTATGCGCTATGCCGATTTCGGAATTGATCCTTACATGTGTTTTATGAATGGATTGCATATTGCGGTATTTAAGAAATTGGGGTTCATTTTCGGGACTACTTTTGCCGTATCCAGTTTATTATTGATATTGATCGTCTTAATTTTTGATCGGACTAAAATCGGCTTGGGAACCGCCGCCGCCATAGCGCTTACAGGTTATGTGTCCGACCTGGGAGTATTCTTGTGCAATTTTATATTAATTGAAGGAACGGCATTATTTGTTTTCAGAACCGCCTTGATAGCTTCGGGAATTTTATTAATCGCCATAGGTTCGGGAATGTATTTCAATACTAATGTGGGCGTTTCGCCTTATGACGGCATCGGGCTTATAATTACGGATAAAACAGGAAATCAAAATATGTACCGCTGGATCAGAATAGGAATGGACTTGATCTGCGTAACTATAGGGTTTCTGTTGGGAAATATGCCGGGGGTAGGAACTATCATCATGGCGTTATTCACAGGGCCTTTATTTACGTTTTTCCGCAACAGGATATCGGTATGGGGTAAAAACTTGAAAATTATCACTTGGTAACCATTGCGAACCGTGTGCTTTTATCCCAGTTTCATTTCCTCTTTATAACATCAAATCCGCAGTAGGGAACAAGCGCGCGGGGAAGGCGCACAGAGCCGTCTTCTTGCTGATAATTTTCCAGAAGCGCGATTATAGCGCGGGAAATGGCAATTGCCGTTCCGTTTAACATGTGGACAAATTTATTTTTACCGTCGTCGTCCTTAAAGCGGATATTAAGACGGCGTGCCTGATAATCTGTGCAGTTAGAAGTAGAGGTTACCTCGCCCCATTCTCCTCCGTTGCGCCCCGGCATCCACGCCTCTAAGTCCCACTTGCGGTAAGCGGGCGCGCCGAGGTCGCCCGTGCAGGTGTCCACAACGCGGAAAGGTATGTTAAGGCCTTCAAAAATTTCTTCTTCTATAGAACGAAGTTCTTCATGGAAGCGCCCCGATTCTTCGGGCAGGCAGTAAACAAACATTTCAAGTTTTGTAAATTGATGGACGCGGTAAAGTCCTTTTGAAAATTGGCCTGCCGCGCCCGCCTCGCGGCGGAAACAGTGGGAAAGACCCGCCATGCGAAGCGGCAATTTTTCTTTTGGAAGAACCATGTTGGAATAATAGCCGCCAAGGGTAATTTCCGCGGTTCCAACAAGGCACATATCCTCGCCTTCCAGCTTGTATACATTGGACTCAGCACCGCGCGGATTAAAACCTATGCCTTCAAGTATTTCTTCACGCGCAATATCGGGCGTTATAAACGGGGTAAAGCCTTTCTTTTGCAAAATATCAAGCGCGTAACGCACAAGGCCTAGCTCCAGATAGACGCCTTCGTTTTTAAGATAATAAAATTTGGTGCCTGACACCTTTGTGCCGGAATCAAAGTCTATAATATCAAGGTCTTGCCCCAGTTTTACATGGTCGGCCGGCTCAAAATTGAAATTGGGAACATTGCCGACTTTTTTTACTTCAAGGTTGTCCTTGTCTTCTTTTCCAACAGGCGCGTCGGGGTGGGCCATGTTCGGGATTTTCCGCGCTTCCGTTAAAAGGTCCTTCTCGACCGCCGCAAGCTCATCTTCTGCCGCCGTTATATCTTCCTTTAATTTCTTCCCCTCTTTTATAAGGGCGTCACGCGCTTCCTGATCAAGTTTGCCCTTCATAGCATCGGCATTGGAATTGCGTATCTGCTGTAAAGACTGAAGAAAAGTGGTAAGCTCCGTCCTCTTTGCGTAAAGGCGCGCAACTTCCTGCGCGTCGGCTTTCATAAAACGGTCGGCAATGTTTGCCGTAACCGCGTGCAAGTTTTCCGCGATAAATTTATAATCTAACATAATGGTATTGTAGCGAA